>Ga0180438_10006355_pt1 | contig 16002 bp, 16 predicted proteins | sample SS_ome_12_FD_132455 | JGI IMG/M metagenome (GOLD analysis project Ga0180438, IMG submission 132455) | Hypersaline lake sediment archaeal communities from the Salton Sea, California, USA - SS_3_D_2 metaG | ecosystem: Environmental > Aquatic > Non-marine Saline and Alkaline > Hypersaline >...
CTCCTCGCCATCTGGGCGGACCGCCACGAACATCGCGGCCGAGGGAACCACGGTCCCCCCGAGGTAGATGCGGTCGGGGGTGTTGTCCGGGCTGTCGGGGTCGCTGAAGAAGGTGTGCTCGACCACGTCGTAGTTCGTGCCGATGACACCGCGGGGCACGGGAGCCCTGAACGCGATCGAATACGATGCGTTCGGGTCGAGCGAGACCGTTTCGGCCCCCGAGGAGTCGAGCCACCGCCCCCCCTCGATGATATCGACGGGAGAGACGCCCACCGACCCGCCGGCGCGAGGGATCGAGTGCCGGAGCGCTACGTAGGTTGCCGTTGAGCCCGTGCGGTAGACCAGGCGCCAGCCCTGGGAGCCGAGGCTCTCAGCAACGAGACTCGAGCCCGCGGCCCAGCTCCAGCCGCTCGTCGCGGTGGCGAGCTCGGCCGTGATGTCCGCACAGAGCGCCTCGTTGTCGACCCATCGTCCTGAGAGCGCGATGTCCACCGTGTCGGACGTGGTCGCCGACGAGTCGAAGCCGGCCGTGGAGTAGCGATAGAGCTTGATGCGCAGGGCGGAGTTCGCCGGGAGGTAGATGCCCGAGATCGGCACCGGTTCCTCGATGTCGCCGCCGACCATCTGCTCGAGCAGGTAGGTGATCGGCCGTACGGCGAAGCTCCATCGGCTCTTCCGGTGGCTCCGGTCGGTGTTCGCGATCCCCTGCCACCGTCGGTGCGGATCCTCATCGTCGGAAGGCGCAGCTGCAAGCGCGTCCGCCTGGCCGTACAGGTAGAAGTGGCACCTGCGACCCCGAAGCGTGCGCGGCCGGTCCGTCACTCGCGGATAGGAGCTCCGATCCCCGTCGCGCGTGAAGTGGGCCTGGTCCTGGCTGTCCCAGTAGCCGCGCGTGAGCCCCGTGAACGTCGTCGCGGTCTTGTCGGTGTAGTGGATGGCCTCGGTGCCCACGTGGACGACGCCTTCGCCTGGGAAGCCTGCCGTCGAGGAGACGGTCATGGACGTGGTGTGGCCCTCGGCGAGGTCGGCCTGCAGGTACGTGGTGGCAGACGGCGACTGCCCGAGCGAGGCCGTGATCGTGCGGTCGTCGTCGTCCACGATCTCGACCGGCATCTCCTGAGCACGGAGCTGCGCGCGCATGAGGTCGGCCTGCGCCGTGAATCGGATCGTCTGCGGGTCCAGGCCGAGCACCCGCTCGCGACCGTCGGCCGGCATCGGTGGCGCGCCCTGATCGGCACCTCGCAGGATCCGCACGCCCCAGAGCTTCGACGTACCCATCGCGGTCGGGTCGTAGGTGCCGAGCGTGGTCTGCGCGGCGCAGTAGTAGAGGAAGTCGAAGGTCGCCGTCGTTCCGGTCGACGTGAACTCGACCGCCACGCGATAGAAGCCGTTGACGAGCGTCGTCGAGAGCGATGGCGACCCGACGGCGATTGCGGTGTCCCCGGTCGACTGATCCACACCGAATGCGTGCGTTGCCACGATGGACGCGCCGCTGTCTCGCTCGCGGAGAAGGATGTGCGGGAAGACCGTTGCGGCCGCGTCACGCTCGACCCAGAACTCCACCGTCTGAGGTGTGGACGGGGCCATCGAGAAACCGGTGCCGGAGATGCCCTCCCCGTTGCCTCCCGCGTTGTCCTCGAGCAGGTAGCCGGTGAAGTCGAGCGCGTCGGCACCCTGCTGTCCGCTCGTCTTCGTCGGCGTACCGATGTCGCTCCACGCCGAGAGGTCGAGGTAGTCGGTGGGCCGGCGCCACACCATGTTCGAATCGGTGACGAAGATCTCCGGCCAGCCCTCGGCGACGAGCTGGACCCGGAACCTCCCCTCCGAGGCGGCCTGCTGGTTCTCGTAGGTGCCCACCTCAGATCCTCCCGAGGAGGCGCGTCCTCAACGGGATGTCGAAGTGCCCGCGGTAGTTGCCGGCGAGCTCGCGCGGCTTGAACGCGGAGCCCCGCGCTCGGAGGCGGAGGAAGTGCTTGGTGGTGCCGTCGTCGAGACAGATGGGCAGGAGGTTCCGGACGTGTCGGAAGAGGTCGCGCCATGTCCAGGGCGCCGAGCTCGTCGCCTTGTGGGTGTAGACCGCCTCCTCGAGCTCGAGCGGAACGGTGAGGTCAACGAAGGTGGCGACACCGCTGCGAGAGCCGCCGGTTGGAGTGCCGTCCCACGCCTCTTCGTCCCATGCGACGTCCTCGTCGTTCTCGTACTCGTCCCAGTCCGCCCACCAGCCGAAGTCGCAGTCGATCCAGTAGTCGGGGGTCACGTCCATTTCGTGAGTGAGCGCAGACGACTTCGTCGCGGTCTGACCGATGAGGCCCCCGTTCGTGGTCGCGGTGAGCTGGACCGCGGTCACCCCACCGCCGCCGTCATGCGTGATCGTGACGCGGTTCGTGGAGGTCGAGAACGAAACGGAGTACCCCCCACCTCCCGTGCCAGCGTCGAGCGCGGCCTCGATCGCGCCGAGAAGGTCGTCGTACCCCGTCACCTTCGAGGCGTAGTCTCCGGCGGCCGTCGCGCCGTCGGTCCGGAGGAAGTAGGTCCCGGACGCGAGCGTCACCGTGAAGGTGTTCCCGCCCGTCTCGACGACGTCGAGAACGTAGCCCCCGAGGTCCGCGAGATCGAAGCCGGCTTCTACGTAGAGGGCCACGTCACATCCTCCCGCCGAGCATGAGGTCGGCGCTCGCCTGGAAGCGGAGCTGGCGTGCGAGGGCCGCGTTCGTCTGCGCCGTCTGGATCGGGCTGTTGATGTTCTGGACCAGGGTGATGCTCCCGCCCTCGCGCTCGCTCGGCTGGTCCTGACGCGGGCGCTCTGGTCCCGCCGGCGCACTCGCCGAGCTCGGGGACGGCATCGCTGCGCCCGCGGCGCCGAGGCCGACGCCGAAGGCGAGCATCGCCGCGCCGCCGCCGATCTTCGTCGCGGCGCCGGGCGGGTTCGTGACCGTCATCGTGATGCCCTCGAGCATCGCGCCGATACCCTTCGCCACGAGCTGATCACCGATCATGACGAGGATGCGCTTGCTCCCCTGCATGAGAGCCTCCTCGAAGCTCATCTCGCCGGAGATGGCGGCCTTCATCGCATCGGTGAAGACCGTCGCGATGGCGATCCCGTGCTGAGTGGCCTCCGTCGTCATCGAGCGGAGCTGCGCGCGGCGCTCCTCGACCTCTCGCGTGCGCTGCTCGTGGGCGAACTCCCCGGCGCTGAGCTGAGCCTCCCAGGACTCCATCCAGAGGCGGTGCTCCTCCTCTTGCTGCTCGACCCGCGCCTGATGCGCGAGCTCCCCCGCGTCCATCTGGTCGGACCACTGCTGCATCCACTCGCGGTGCTCTTCCTCCTGCATCGCGAGCGTCGCCTGGTTCTCGCGGGCCTTCGCAGCCATGCGGGCCTGCCGCGCGGCCTCCGCCTGGCGCTCGGCTTCGCGCGCTCGACGCGCAGCGGCGCCGCTGGAGCGATTCCCGCCAAGGTCGCCAGCGTCGGTCATCGTGTCGCGGTTCTGGGCCTGCTCGAGCGTCCGGGCAGCGCCCTCCTGGGTGAGCTGCGAGAGCTCCTGCACTCGACCCATCTGCCGCTCGATCATGCGATCGACGATGGAGCGCTCGCCCGACGAGAGCTGCGGCCCGCTCGACCCCGGCGCGAGAAGGCCGACCGCCTCGCCTGCGCGGATGGCGAGCCCTGAGATCCCCTCGGCCGAGCCAGCGCCGGCACGGGTCTCGCCCGTCACACCCTCGTGACGGACCGTGCGAATGGCTTCCGAATCACCCGCCTGTGCTCGCTGGAGAAGCCGCAGGCGGTTCTGGGCCTCGGTGAGGCTGGCCAGGTTCTCCATGTTGGAGCCCTGACCCGCGAGGACCTGGTTCATGCGCACGGTCTCGTCGATCGCGGCCGAGATCGAGCTCCGGATCTCGTCGTAGGACTGCTTGAGGCGGTCGACCTCCTGGCGCTGCAGCTCGAGGCGGGCCTCGTTCGCTTCCGCAGCGATGTTGTAGAGACCGATCGCGGTCGTGACGCCCGCCACGGCGATCCCGAAGGGGCCCATCGCACCCGAAGCCGCCGTCGCGGCCGACCCGACGGCCCCGAAGATGCCCGCGGCCGCCGACAGGCGCGGATTCGTCTGTCCGATGACGGAACCGACGTTGCCGAGGACCCCGGCTGTCTCCCCGAACTTCCGGTTCGCCTCGTCTGCGGACTCCCCGAGCCCATTCACGGCCGCCTTGGAGCGCTCGGACTCCTGCCGTGCCTTCCGGGCGGCGTCCGCCTCTCCCTCGAGGGCCCGCTCGAGCCTCTCTGCTGCCGTCGAGGCCTTCTTCTCGGCCTCCTCGAGCTTCTTGAGGCGGTCGACGACGTAGTCGAGCGCCTTGCCAGCGTCGTCGGTGCCGTCGAGGGTGTACTTCGACCGAATCTCACTCATCGCCTACCCCTGGATTCGGTGCTCCACGACGGCACCTGGGGGAAGGCGTGGGCCGAGCTCCTCCGACTTCTTGCGCGCGAGCTTGATCGCGTCGGCGCGCACGCGGCCGAGCACCCGGTGGTAGTGCCGGACCGCGAGCACCATCCACCAGGGCGGGTCGTTGCCCCAGAACTCGCTCGCCTGGCCTTCCAGGAAGAAGTCGTAGGCCTGGAGGACGAGTGCGACCTCCGGGTCGTAGAAGCCTGCCCAGGGGCAAGCGTTGGGGCGACTGCCCGTGAGCTTCTCGACGGCCGCGAGCTCGCCGAGAACGGCGCGGGCTCGGCGGGAGACCACCCGGCCATGCTGTCGATGACTACGGCCGTCGCAGGGGCACCGGTAGGCGCGCCGGATTTCCGCGCGCATCGCGCTGGCGTGGGCATGGTTCCCGGCGGCGCCTAGCCCCCCTTGGGCTTCGAGCTGTTCTGGTCCGCATCGTCCCGGCTCTGCTCCGCATACTGGCGGGCGTACCCTTCCCAGACGACCAGAGACGTAGGCAGCAGCGGAAAGTGCGGACAGCAGTCTTTTGGGGCGATGCTCCTGAGGTAGATGACCTGCCCGACGTCGAGGATGTCCGCGAAGGCGAAGTCCTGGCCGTCGAGCTCGGCGTCCGTCATGCCGCGGTAGCCCGGCGCCTCGGCATCGGCGGGACGCCACCCATCGGGCCCGAAGGCCCCTCCGGTGACCTTCACGACGCCGGTCGTGAACGAGCGCCCGAACTTCCGGTTCTCGAGCTGGGCCACCTCGACGAAGTCGAAGAGCTGCGAACGGGTGAGTCGCCGGCAGTGGAAGACCACGGGGTCCGCTGCCTCCTCGTGCAGCTCCGGCATGTCGGCGGGGTCGCGCGTCTTTCCGTAGCGCTGCAGGTCGGCGAACGTCGCCGATCGCAGGGCGGGATCGTGCATCCGCACGACGGGGAACGTCTTGTCGAGCATCGTCCTGCTCCTCCTAGAAGAAGTGCATGCGGAAGGCCGAGTAGCCGACCTCGGTGGAGCCGCCGATCTCCTCGTCGTGTCGGCCCTCGAAGAAGACCCTCTGGCCTGCGACGTTCTCGCCGCTCGGCGCGGGCTGCACGTCGGTGATCTGAACCGTCGGGATGCTGAAGAGGCAGATCCCCCCGCCTGCGCCGACGAGGTTGCCGGCCTGCACGAAGACGGCGCGGTCCTCGCGGTCGTCGCGCGCCGTGTACCAGGTGTCGTCCTCGTAGGGGACGAGGAACGAGCCCTGGATCACCGGTCGTGCGGGCTGGCGAACCATGCGCGCGACGGTCTCGGTCGCCTTGCCGCTCTTCTGCGGCGCGTAGGCGATCTGCGGCTCGATGGCGATCTCGGAGGCCTCCAGCGACACCAGCGTCGTCGCCCCGATCGTCGGCACGTGCACCTCGACCGGGTCGAGGGCGATCGGCTCGAAGAGGGTGTAGTTCGGGATCGTGATCGAAGACGATCCGAGGCGGGCCCAGCTGGCACCCGCGAGCTGGAATGCGAACTGCCCGAGCTCGCCGATGGGCAGCGTGATCGAGAAGCCGCCCTGCGTGCCGCGGAAGATGGCGCCGTCCGTCGCCTCACGACCTTCGACGTGCCACTGGAGCGCCGTCTTGGGGTCCTCGGTCAGGTAGACCGTTACCGCCCCGCGCACGACACCACCGGTGATGGGCGTCGCGCTGAAGGCCTCCTTCACGGTCACGACATCGCCGGCGACCGAGAGGACCTCGCGAGCTTCGAGCGCCGAGCTCCCCGACACCACCGGCACGGCGATTGCGCCTCCGGCCTGGAAACGGACGCCGTGACCGGTCGTGACCTCGACGTCGGTGGTGGTGGTCGAGCCCGCCTGAACGGTGGTCTGGGCGGACTCGTCGGTCGTGGCGATCGAGCCACCCATGATCGCCTTCAGGACCCGGAGCAGCGCCCAGGTCGAAGTCGTCGGGGGGGCCACGTCGCCGTCGAGGTCGAGCCCGTGGCTGTGCAGCTTCGTGGCGAGCGCAACCGTGCACGCGCGAGGACCGAGCACCTTCTTCGAGTGCCCGTCCCGACGGATCTTGCCCGCCATCGGGTCGAACCCGGTCCGTGCGCCCTTCGCGTCGAGGGTGCCCTCTTCGTACGGGAGTGCCAGGAAGTCGCCAGGCGTGGCCGAGTGGTCGACCTGATAGGAGCCGTCGGGCTCCTCGTAGACGCCCACGTATCGGAGGATGTCGGGTTCGATGCTCATCGTCTCAGTCCCTCTCAGGCCACCGCCTGGGTCTCGAGCACCTTCCCCGCGAAGCGGAGCTCCAGCTCGTAGAGGCCAGCGGTCCAGTCTTCGCGCTTCACGCGCGTGCCGAGCTCGCTGAGAAGCGCTTGGCCCACCAGGCCAGTCGCATTCGCGCTCTCGTCCGTCACGAGGTTGCCGGGCCACGTGAGCGCCTGACTGATCGCCAGCGCGTCTTCGATCGCCTGCGCCCGCGCCGCGAAGCGGTAGTCCTTGCTCTCGGTCTCGGGGACCACGCTGAGGGCGTAGGTCAGGGTGACCAGCACCTCGAGGTCGAGAAGCGCACGGCTCGCGGTCGACGGGCCGAGGTCTCGACTCCGTGCAGCCGGTGGGATCTCGACGTCGAAGCTGCGCTTCGCCTTCGCACGAAGCCACCGCGCGCCGTCCGCCTGGATGCTCGAGGGGAGACCCTCGACGAAGGTGCCCGCGGGCACGGTCCGCACGGAGCCGAGCGCGCCGGTTATCACACCTCGGATCGCGCCGTAGATGGCATCAGCGTCCACGGTCGCCTCCGGTCAGGTAGGCCTCGAGGCGCTCGAGCATCTGACTCCACCAGCGGCGAGCGCCCCCCCGCTGCATCCAGACCAACCCTCCGTTGGCACCGGGCTCGATGGGGAGCGGGTTGCGGCCAGGCGCGCGGCGCGTCCCGAAGAACTGGAAGCTCGCGCGCTCGAGCGGAACGTCGATCGAGAACCCGTCGTCCTGCGCGGACACCAGGTGTGCGCGCTCGAGCGAGCCGGTGCTCGAGGAGCTCCGCTTGAGCGGAGGCCACGCGTCGCCGCCCGGACTGCGGCGCGCGGCCCACGCTTCGTCGATCATCCCCTCGACCTCGCTGGCCGCCTGCTCGAAGAACGGACGGACGTCACGGTGCCGCTGCGCGAGCTCTTCGTGCTCGGCAAGCGCCTCTCGCAGTCCCGTCGTCTCGAACGCCATCAGTCCAGCACCAGCCGGTAGGACCGCCCGACGAGCTTGGTGAGCTCGGCGTAGCGGCTGCCGTAGGTCGTGTTCGCCTTGTCGTCGCTCGTGCGCCGGCCGTAGCCGGAGCTCGTCAACAGGTGCGCGGTGAGCCAGCCGTGGCCCTCCGTCGCCTTGTCGCCCCAGACCGTCTCGTCGATGCTCCCCGCGGCCGAGTTCAGCTTCGACGTCACCAAGGCGTCGGAGACCTCGTCGAACTCGGGGAAGTCGGTCCGGAACGATGCCAGGCTGAGGAGGGCCATTGACCTCCCCGATCAGCTCCGGCCCTTGGCCTTCGAGCCCGTGGCCTTCGGCGTCTTCGGCTCCGGCGGCGAGGGGGGGGCCGAGCCAGCGTCGCCGCCAGCGTTCGCGGCGGCCTTCTTCACGAGCTCGCTGAGCTCGGCCACTTGCGCGGTGAGGCGGGCCACCTCGGCTTCGGACGCTGCCGCTCGGCGGTCCGACGCAGCCGCCTGGGCGTCCGACTTGCGCGCCTGCTCGAGCGCCTCGGCGCGCGCTTCGCGCGCGGCCTTGATGCGCGCCGCGAAGCTGCCCGCGACCCCCTTCGGGCCCTTCACGGTGGCCACGTCCCCCTGGACCTCGAGCCGAAGCGCCCACCCGGTCGGCTTCTCCGCGCTGTTCTTCTCCGCGAGCAGCTCCGCGAGGTAGAAGTCCGGCACCGGCAGCGACTGCCCCGGCATGAGGGACACGTCCTTGCCGAACTTTTCGCCGCTCCTGCTCTCGCGGATCGGCAGGTGGAAGAGCCGAATGGTCGTGTTCTTGATCGTCTTCATGGGCGTGCGTCGTCCTGGGGCCGTGGTTGGTGCCCGCGGGGCGGCGGCAGGTGGCCGCCGCCCTCGCTCCGGCTAGTCGAGGTTCTCGAGGTACGCGGCCGAGTAGGGCCGCTTGAACGAGACGCCGCCGAAGACCGCGCGGCAGGGCACGACCCACGCGAAGTTTCGGGCCTGCGGCGGGAGCTCCTCGTAGGGGACGGGGATCTCGGCGTGGACGTTCGACGGGTCGGGGTCGTAGGCGATGCCCTCGGGCGGGTCCGCCACGCCGACCTGGCTCCCCGTGGCGTCGTCGAGCGCCATCCAGCGCTCGATCTCCTTGATGCTCCGGCCGTTCTTGAGCAGGTACTCCTTCACGTTCATGTCGGAGGCCGTGCCCGCTCGGAGCGTGCAGAGCCGGCCCTCGTAGGCCGTCGGCAGAAGGAGGCGCTTCGCGGCGTGGTTGTCGCGGCTGCCCGAGATGACCGCCTGCTCGACCTGCGCCCAGTCGGCGATGATGTCGTCGGCCGAGGCGGTGAGCCACTCGCCGTTCGTGAGGGTGACGACCGGCACGTTCGGGTTGTTGAAGAAGCCGGTGAGGCCGAGCTCCGTGTTGCCCTCGCGGATGAGCTTGTCGAGCCCACGGGCGATGATCTCGGCCGCGGCCTCCGCCTTGTCGCGACTCAGCGGGACGCCGCTGAACGCCGCGTTCTCCAGCTCCTGCAGGGTGTACTGGTAGCTCGCCGTCACGTGCGACACGGGAAACGGGAACTCCTCGATCGAGACGTCGGCGTTCGGCGCGTCGTCGGCGCTCAGGTGCGCCCCGACGGAAGCCTCGCCGCGGATGTCCACCTGCCGATAGACCCAGCTGTCCGCGCCCCGCGGAACCTCCGTCTTGATCGGCACGAACTCGCTCGCGCGGAGCTTCTCGTAGAGGACCTTCTGCACGTCGCGCGACACGTACACGAGGTCGCGCGCGAGAAAGGACGTCTGGTTGGCGTCGAGCCGCGCGGTGAGGTCGCTCCCCGCGAGCATGCGCTCGGTGCGCTTGATCGCGCGGTCGATCGCGGCGTTGTGCTCGGGCGACCCGAAGACGTACGCGACGCCGTCGACGCGCTCGAAGCGGGGAAGGTCCTGCAGCATGTCTCTCTCTCCAACGCCGCTCACTTCGAGCGGCTCAGCTCATCTGGGGAAGTGGTGGCTCGGTGGGGTGGGGCTCAGTCCTGGTTGATCTCGAGGAGCCCGAGGGCGCCGGCGCTGCCACTGGTGAGCAGGCGCGCCTTCGTCCAGACGACGCAGTCGCCGCCGTCGGTGTCGCCGACGCGGATGGCGCCGAGCTTCTCGGCGCCGGCCGCGACGACACGGACCAACGGGTAGTCGCCCGCCGCGAACGCGTTCTCGACTTCGACGTAGATGCGGCCCTTCCGGCGCACCGGCATCGCTGCCTCGTCCTCGTAGTTCTCGGCGTCGGAGCTCGCGAAGTCCTGGCGGGCCTTGTGGGTCCGCACGCTCACCCCGAGGACGTCGCCGCCGTCGAGGGAGACGCTGGCGCTCGTGCCGAGGGTGGCGGTGCCACCGGTGCTCGTCTGCGCCGGGATGCTCAGCGAGACGACGCGCGAGGCGTAGCCCGTGCTCGTGAGGGTCGTGTTTCCCCCGTCGGGGATCGAGAGCGACTCGGTCTGCTGGACGCCGTTCTCGTCCTCGTAGATGAGGGTTGCGGTCGTCGCGTCCCAGTCCGTGTGGCTGTCGAGGATGAAGTCGATCTTCGCGGGCGGGGAGATGAGCCCCGTCCCGATCGCACCCTCGAAGTCCGCACCGGTGAACGTCTGCACGCCGGCCGTCGTGCCGATGTTCGTCTTCAGCGAGTCCGCGTCGGCCGCGACGGCGGGGGGCAGCCGCGCGGTCTTGTCCCCGCCCGTGCCGCGCATCACGACGAGGCCCGGCTCGATGCCGTTGGTCTCCTCGACGACGCACGAGATGTCGTCCTTGAAGCCGGTGTCGGCCGGCATGCCCGGGTAGGCGGCCGTCGGGTCCTGGCTGTAGGTGGTCTGCATGTCGGTCGGTCCTCGGTGTCGGGTGCTGTCGGTGAAGTCGTCGGGGCGTGTGGCTGGGTGGGGTGGGCTACCGTCGGTGGCGACCCTCGAGGGAGGGCGGCGCCTCGCGGCCCACGGTGTGCTGGTTGCTGGCCGGCACGGGCGGCGCGGTGATGTTGCCGTTGCCGCCGAACGCGTCGGCGCGACCCTTGACGAGCAGGTCGCTCGGCGCGTCCTTCAGGAGCTCGAGCTCGGCGTCGAAGCGTGCGCGGACGTACACGTCGTCGCGCTCGTCCCACTTGAAGTCCGGGCGCAGCTTCGAGAGCGCGGCGACGCGGACCTCTCGGTCGCTCATCGACACGGCCTTCCCCGCCTCGTCGGTGCGAGTGAAGGCCACGTCCGGACCGAGGATGCGGCGAGCGCCCTCGAGCAGCTCGACGCGCTCGTTGATGCGCGCGTCGGCGCGCTCGGGCGACTCCATCTCGGCGATCTTGGCCTCGAGCTCCTCGAGCTTGGCCTTGAGGGTGTCCCGCTCGGCGGTCATCTCCTCGAGGCTCATGTCGGCCTTCTCCTTCTCCTCCTGGAGCGCCTCCATCTCCTCGTCGAGGCGCTTCTGACGCTTCGCGTGAGCCTGGCGCCACTCGGGGGAGCCGACCTTGTAGTCGATGCCGTCGATCCGTTCGGTTTCCATCGAATCTGCCCTCTTCTCCGGCTGCGCCGGCGACTGTCCGGCGCCCACCTGCCACGCGACGTCGACGGGCTCTCCGTCGACTCGCAGCGCGACAGACGCGCCAGCGCGACCCCCACCCTCGGGCAGGAGTGCGACATGGTTGTATTCACGGCGACGCTGGATCTGGTCGTAGCGCTCGCCGTTCCACGAGCCCGCCGTGGGCTCGATCATCACGCGGTAGCCGGAGCTGAGCTCCACGAGCTCGCCGGCGTCGATGCGCTTGATCGCATCGGAGTCGAGGATCGCGAGCTCGGCGACGAGGTGGTCACCGTCCACCCTCGGATCACCGCTCACGTGCCCCACAGCGTCCGCGCGGTACGTCTCGGGCGTGACCATGCGCTGCCCGTTGTCCGGGTGGCCGATGGTGACCGGCGCGTCGCGAAGAGAGCCCAGCGAGTCCGCCCGGCCCACCTCGTCCGGTGGCACCAGCTCGCGAACGGTCGACCCGTCCGCGCGGCGGTAGGTGAGGATCCCGGCGCGCGCCACGGCTCCGGGAACCCTGACGCCACCGCTCGACGTCCGCTCGAGCTTCGAGAGGCGGCCGACGTCGCAGCGCACCGCGGGCTTCCACCCGTTCGGCACACTGCCCGCGTCGTCGAACCGCGCCTGAGCTCTCGTCGTCACGAGAAGGACGATGGCGCGCCCCGATCCTCCTCCGCTACGAATGCATTGGGTTCATTGCAGTGCAACGAACCAGAGCTCACGAGCTACGGCTCGCCGAGCGCCTCCTCGAGGATGCACCTCAGAGCCATGCTGTGGTTGAGCGGGAACCCGGTCAGCCGCGCATGACGCTCGATGTACTCGTCGAGCCGACGCTTCAGGCCTTCATCGAGCCGGAAGGTGATCTGCTCGGTCTTCTTCTCCTCGCGCTCTCTTCGGAGCCGCTCGGACGCGTCCTTCGTCATGGCCTGCCTGCCCCCTGCGACGGAGGCGCCCCGGCGCCCTGGCCGCTCTGCGGGTCGGGCTCGGGGCCCGGTGTCGAGGTCCATGCCGGGGCGACGAAGCCCTCCGGACCGAGCAGCTCCTCCGCCGCCTCTGGCGTGAAGCGCTGTAGCTCGACGAGGATCGCGACGGCGGCCGAACGGGGGATGGCCCCAGCGTAGAGGCGCTCCTGCACGTCGAGGACCGCAGTGGTGCGGGGGGCGACGGTGCCGAGCTCGGCGTTGTCCTTCGGCGGGTTCTTCGCGAGCTCGCGCCGGCGCTCGAGGCGCTCTTCGAGCTCGTCGGCGTCTAGCACGAGACCGGCGATGCCCTTCGGTCCATACCGGAACGCCGCGACCTCGGCCGAGTAGACGCCCTTGTCGATGTTGAGAGCGTCGGCCTCCGCATGGAGCTTGTTGGTCTCCGCGAGCTCCTTCTGAGTCGGCACGCGGATCGGCCGGTAGACGATCCCCCAACCGGCCGGAGGCTTGCCGCTCGTGGGCCCATCCTTCGCGAGCATGATCAGGAGCGCGACCCGGTCGTGCTTGGGCTTCAGCTCGAGTGCGCGCCACCCGTCCACCTCGGTCGACCAGATCTCGAGGTCGCTCTCTCCCGTCGCGTCCATGCCCGCCGGGCTCTGGCCCATAAGGCGGGTGACCGGCATGTTCGCCGAGGCCGCGAGTCGCAAGATGCTCTTCTCGAGCAGATCGCTGACGCCCCCGATGGGCTGCGTGACGTTGGCGAAGTCTTCTTCGGTGTCGAGCACGATGGCGCGAGCACGTGAGCGCGAGGCGTCGAGGAGCCCCATTCGCCGCTTGAGGACCGCCTCCTGGTTCCCGGCGATCATCGCGTACAGGCCCTTCAGCTTGTAGATGGCCTGCGACACACGGCCGAGCAGCAACGACTTGGCGCCGTAGTCCTCGCCGACCTGACGGAGGGCGTCCCAACAGCGCTCGAATATCGAATCATCCCACCCGCTCAGCTGGTGGCGGCGCTGGTCCGTCGTCGACTGACCACCCCACACGACGCAACGCGACTCGTGGACCAGGACGCCGCCGCCGAGCTCCGCTGCACCTCCTCCCCCGTGCCCCGCGACGAGCTGGGGTGTGATGCGGAAGATCTCGGGACGGCGGAACTTCGGGTGCGCGGGGTCTTGGTAGTAGGACCAGATGTGCACGTCCCGTCGGTCGAAGGTGTGCAGGAAGCGAATCGAGCGGATGCCGTCTTCGTTCAGGAGCTGCTTCGGCGCCTGACCGTCATCCGCTCCGATCCACGTGACCGCCCCGCCGAAGACGCGCCCCCAGCACGCGCCCTGGGCCATCTCCGCGGCGACGCCGAGCTCGAGCTCCCGCGCCGCGTAGGCCTCGCGGAGCTTCGCCGCGTCGTCGGGCTTTCCCGGCACCTGCAGATCCCACCCGGGACGCATGGCGTCGCGAGGTAGCGCCTCGATGATCTTCGCCGCGAAATGGTCCTCGATGTACAGCGCCTCCATCAGCTGGTCAGCCAGCTGTGCGCGGCTCCCGAAGGTCGTGTAGGCGCTCGGGTCCTTCGACCCGCCGAGCCCGAGGATCACGTTCTCCCACCCGTCGACGCGCATCGCAGCGCCGAGCCGTTCCATCATGCTCACCATCCGAGATTCACCTTCTTCATCGCCTCTTCGAGGCCTGTTCCTTCGTCAGCCGTCACCGCGTCGTAGGCCGCGGCGCCCGCGTCGACCTGGTCGTCGCGGCCACCGGGCAAGCCGGTGAACTCCATGTGTTCGGACACGTAGTGGCTCGCCCACGGCGCCCTTCGCAGGAGGCGCACGCGACCCTCGTTCCACGCGGCCGCGTAGGGCGTCGCGCGCAGGTACTTCTCGCTCGGCGCGGGCATCCCCTCGACGAGGCACGGGTACTCGGCGAGGCCGGCGAGGAGGCCGAGCAGCTGCTCCTCGCTCCGCCCCGTGTACATCACGGTCCGCGCACCGGGGTACCGTTGCTGGAGCGCGTGGAGCTTCCGGGCGAAGCCGTAGTCGACCTCTGCGCGGACCGTGTCGGTCAGAGTGCCCTGAGCACGCACCACCTCCACGACGTCGACCAGGTTGGTTTCGAGATCGAGCCGCATGACCACCGCGACGTTCCAGTCGGAGCGAGTGCGCGCGGTCCGGGTCAGGTCGACGCCGATCGCATAGCGGTAGGAGCTGCTCGACTCGAGCTGCTCGATGAGGACGGCGCCACCGAGGAACAGCACGCCCGAGCGCGGCTGCGGCGATCCCATGAAGAGGGACGCCCAGCCGTACGGGCCGATGCGGGCCTTGAGACGGAGCAGCCGAGCGAGCGTGAAGAGGTCCGGCGCGAGCGCCTCTGGATCACCGTTGTCGTTCGCTGCGATGGCCGGGAGGTTGATGAGCTCGAACGGCTCGACGGCCTCGTCCTCATCGCCGTTGTCGTTGGCCGCCGTGAGCGTGCCGATCAGGTCGCGGACGTGCCAGCGGGTGTGGACCACGAACACGCTCGTGCCGCGCGGGTCCTGGCGGGTGTAGATGTCGTCGCGGAAGCCTTCGTTCACGCGCTCGCGGATCTGCGTCGACTCGGCCTCGGCCCGGTTCTTGTGCGGGTCGTCGACGATGATGTGCGTGAAGCCCTCGCCCGTGATCTGGCCGCCGACCCCGCAGGCCTTCACGAAGCCCCCCTCCGCCGTGCTCCACTCGTCGCGGCGCCTGGTGTCGCCGAGCTTGACGCCCGCGGCCTCCGCAAGGTGCATCGCCTTCCGGACCTGCTTCGCAGCGAAGCCATGGGCATAGGACGCGTAGAGGATCTGGGCGGTGGGGTCCTGGGTGAGGATCCAGGCGATGGCGTGGAGGATGAGGGTGGTCTTGCCGTGGCGCGGCGGGACCGAGATGCACGCCTCGACGGTTTCGCCGCTCATCGAGCGCTCGAACGCGGCCGCCACCGGGGCGAGGTGCGTCGGAGCTCGGAGACGCGGAGACACCTGCGGCACGAAGTCGAGCAGGGGGCCGGGGTGTCGGCGCGAAGTCGCGGGCGCCCCACGTGCGGCGCGCGCTTTCTGACCGAGCCGCCGGAGCTTAGTCACGCGGGCGATCGAGCTCATGTGCTCCTCCGGGCGCACCTGTCCGCCCGTCGCCACCGCGGCGACGACAACGAGAGAAAGAGCGAGACGCACGGACCGCGGGATCAATGCTGGGCCTCCGATCGCGCGCCGACCGGCGTCGTCTTGGGGTCGGGCCAACGCTCGCCCGCCGGATCGACCTCGCCCAAGAGGGCTCCGGCCTCGATGTTGAGGGCGCCGACCACTTTCACGGCGCCGATGAGCTCGAAGGGAATCGGGCGGCCAGCGCGCACGAGCCGGCGCATCTCGGTGAGCAGACTGATCATCGTGGCCGCCGCCTCCGGCCTCCACTGCTCGACGGCCCTCCGTCGCGCGACGTCCACCAGGGCCGCGAGATCAGGATCATCCGCCGCGCGCCGGCGCCACGTTCGGATCGTCGCGGCCTTCACGCCGTAGCGCTTGGCGATCGCCGCGTCCTTCTCGCGGTCGGCCTCCGCCAGCGCCCGCGCGATGACGGCCTTTGGCGTGGTCTTCCTCGCCGTCACGAGTCCACCTCCGGGCGGAACGCCTCGACCGGGAACCCGGTCAGCTTCGAGAGGCGGCGGGCGACCCTCTTGCTCATCCGCTCGCCCTTGGTCGCCCGCAGCACCGTCCGCTCGGGGATCCGAGCCGCGGCCGCGAACTCCTTGGGGCTCATCTCGAGCACGCCGAGCACCCGGTCGAGCGGCGTCGGCTGGAAGTCGCGCCGGCATCGTCCGCAGAGCAGATCGTCTCGCCCGATCGCCTCGCTCCCGCACATCCGGCAGCCGGGGCCCCTCGGGATCCGGATGGTGCGCTGCAGAGCGCGGAGGTCGCGGACGTCCCCCCTC
>Ga0180438_10006356_pt1 | contig 16000 bp, 9 predicted proteins | sample SS_ome_12_FD_132455 | JGI IMG/M metagenome (GOLD analysis project Ga0180438, IMG submission 132455) | Hypersaline lake sediment archaeal communities from the Salton Sea, California, USA - SS_3_D_2 metaG | ecosystem: Environmental > Aquatic > Non-marine Saline and Alkaline > Hypersaline >...
CTCCTGGCCGATTCAGCCAGTTCTCGCTATCCATCCGGCTCACCAACCGGCTCAACCGGCCCTGCAACTCCTGGTCGTAGCCCGCCTCCCGCTGGTTGAGGACCACCAGGTCCACGGTCATCTGCCGGTCGCGCCAGTAGGCGTGGGCCTGAAGCACCTCCTGCACGAGCGCTATCTCTTCTTCGTTGCTCAACCGCACCAGGAGGATTGGATGGTCGCCGGAGATGGCGTACGGCCACAGCCCAGATTGCCCTTGTTCGTTCTGCGCCAGCCTGCTCCGGTCGGCACGTAGGGCTTCGTGCGGGTAAACAAGCACTGAGAGGAGCTTCTGGAAGCGCTCCACGTCGGCGGCGTCGATGCCCAGCCTGTGCAGCTCGCGCTCGCTCTGGGCACGGGCCTGGCCGAAAACTCGTTCGATCCGGGGCCATGCGCGATACCGCCGCGCCAAGCGCAAGGCCTCTTCTCTGGACGCTGCCACCAACGTCACGTAGGCCAGATGAGCCTCCCCATGCGGCTCCAGCTCGACATCCCGGCTCAAAGCCATAATCGGATCCAACGTGGCACCCGTGGTGCCCGACAGCCCAGCGCTGCCCACGACCAGGGACGCAGGGGCGCGCGCCGTCCTGCCGCGCCCAACAAAGCGCGCACGGTCCGTCTCGTAGGCAGACACGACATCTTCCCGCCTTTCCAACAGCAAGAGATGCACAAGATAGAGCGACTCCTCCTCCGCAGAGCGAACACGGCGTTGGAACAGCAGGCCGTCCACCTCCGGCACGTACTCGCTCTCGACAAAGAGCTTGTTAAAGGCTGGGTGACGCCGGTCGGTGGCCTGAGAGGCGAGCACGATCTCCCCGTAACTGGTCAGCGATATATGGCGAGGACGGTCCTCGTGATTTGTGAGCACGATGCGCCGAACCTCGACATCGTCTTCCAGTGCAACGGCGATCTCGGTGCGCAGCGTGATGTGGTGATCCCGCCGTCGAAACTCGACCTTGTAAGGGTAAAAGAGAGCTTCCTGCTCCTCCGCCTGAGAACCGGTCGGCTGATAACCCGCCGACCACAGATCGTCATTCTCCCGATCCTTCACATAGATCCAGGTTCCCCAATCGTCCAGCGTGGTATCGGCTCGCCAGCGAGTGAGGGCCGTCGGCTGGCCCGGAGACTCCCCACGTCCGGTCACGTCAGGCGGCGCGTAATAGCTGTATCCCCCACCGGCAGCGGTGACCAATACGCCATACCGGCCATTCGACAGAAGATGCACATGCGGCACGGGCGCGCCCGTCGAGACAGACCACGGCTCCAGGTCCACCTCAGAACGGGCCACCCCGGTTGCACCGATGGACTCGCTCTGCAGGTCTTCTACAGGCGCGTGATGAGGAATCTGCTCCTGCAGCAGCAGTTCGACGCTCTGTATCAACGGATGGCTGTGGAAATAGCGCACCATGATCTCATCCTCAAGGGCATCCGCCAGCGCCAGCAGGATCATCCCTTGATGATGGGACATGTGTGAGCGCACGATGGCCCGCTCCTGCCCCAGCGGCAGCCGCGAGGATGTATAGTCGAGCGCCTCGTAGAATCCGTAGTGGCCAAGCATCTGCTCCTCGATGAGCCGGGCGACATTCTCCATCACAGCCTGTGGTCGAATCGGCAGAGCCAGCAATGAGGCATAGGGCGTGATCACTAGATCGTCCCCCAGGCCGCGCTTTCTGCCCAACCCCGGCACACCAAAGCCGCGGTACTGATAGTTTCTATTCTCATCGAAGCGATAATAGCCCGACTCGGAGATCCCCCATGGCACCCCCTTTGAGCGCGCGTAGTCGATCTGGAATTCGACAACAGCTTGGTATGTCTGATACAGAAGCGTCCCTTCATAGCTGCGCGTCAACAAGGGAGGCATCAAATACTCAAACATCGAGCCATTCCACGAAAGCAGCGCCCGCGTGCCATTAACCCAGGCCAAAGGACGGTTCATATGGAGCCAATGACTTTGAGGAGCATCGCCCTTAGCAATCGCTACCAGGCTTGCAGTCCTGGCCTCGGAGGCCAGCAGATCGTAGTAGTTGACACTCAGATCGCCGGAGCGAAGATCATAGCCGATGTGAAATACCTGGCGCTGGGAATCGAATAGAAAGTGAAAATCCATCGCCTCAAAGTAAGCCATCGACCGGTCGCCCAAATCCCGAAGCCAGTTCAACAGACTACTCGTCGTATCCTGGGCGTCATCCAGATCTTGGGCCAGTTGCTCACACCATGCACCTGCCTCCTGAACGAGGTCGGCCTGCCCACCGCTATCGGCCTTCGATCGCTCGCCAAGCAGACTTTGCAGCCGCTGCAAAGGCTCCTGAGCTGCCCGGCGAAGCTGAGCTACCTTGTCAAGGGAGGGAATCGCTCGCAATATACCCTCCAGGTCATGCCAAGCCTCTGTGGTCTTGGATTGGGGCTCCCGCAACAGGGCCGGCACCTGTTCCAGGGAACGGTGCCACGGCAGAAGTAGCTCCAACTCGTTCCGCATGCTGAGCAGATGGTGATGTATCTGTTCAGACCACAGGCGTAGGTCGCGCAGGCTCGCCAAGTCCAAATCGGGACTGCCGGCCTCCACCAATGCGATCATCTGCCGCTCGAGTTCCTGCCAATCCTCGTCCAGCAATTGATCCAGTAGATCTAACCACCGTTCGGGCACATCCTGGGCAGCCAGCACCTGCTGGTAAACGCCGGACAAATGGGCCTGGAGCGCCGCTCTCTGTTCCTCGGATTGGTCTCCCTCAAGGCCTCCCAACACCTGTGCCAATACGTCCAGCGTGTCGAGCAAGCCGTGCCAGCGTCGCCAGCGCAAGGCCGGTCGATCCGAAATCGTCCGCAGACCCTCGTGCAAGGCAAGCAGGCAAGCGGCAAGATTGCCGCTGTCCACGGTCGAGACATAGCGCGGCAGGAGGGGCCTCAGCGTACGCGTGTCGTACCAGTTCAGAAAGTGGCCTCGATACCGCTCGAGCTCACCCAGCGTCTCGAGCGTGGCGCGCAGCCGCAGCGTCGCGTCCATCGGGCCGATATAACCCATCTCATAGGCCGAGAGCGTTGAAAGCAACAGCAGCCCCACGTTGGTGGGCGAAGTGCGGTGTGCGATGATCCCGCGCGGACGTTCCTGGAAATGGTCCGGCGGCAACCAGTGATCGTCCGGGCCCACGAACTGCTCAAAGTAGAGCCAGGTGCGGCGGGCCAGGCGACGCAAATGTCCAAGCTGGTCGGCAGAAAGAGACACCTCTTGTCTGACCTCGGCCCTGCTGATCCGATGCGCGATCCACGGTGACAGCAGCCAGCCAACCAAGATTGGGATGGCCGCAGGCAGCGCCGTCGGATTGAGCAGCGCGATCGACACGACGAAGGCAAGAGCCAGAAAAGGCGCAACCCGCATGCGCTGCCAGCTCGCAGCCAGCTTCCTGGTCTTGCCAAACAAACGAACTGTGTGCGCCGAGGTCGTCCATTGCAGCAGGCGCTTGTGGCTGACGGCAAGACGCACCAGGGTTGTACCGATAGCATCGACCATCAGCACGGCCTCATAGAGCAAGAACGCCAATTTCAACAACCAACGCAGCGTCTCGACGCGCAGCGAGGGCATTGCCGCACCCAAGGAGAGCTGCGGTCGCCGGGCTATCCCATCGATGACACCGCTCACGACAGGGATGGCAAGAGCTACTACCCCCGCCAACGTCCACAGCCAGGCAGAACCAGGCAGCCACAGCCAACCAGCGACCAAAAGCGCCACGAGGGCCGGCTGAAGCAGGCTACGGCGCATGTTGTCCAAGATCTTCCAGCGGTCAAGGATTGAGAGGCGACTGCGAATCTTGCCCTCGCCGGCGTGTGGCACGCGCGGGAGCAACCACGGCAAAAGCTGCCAATCCCCACGCACCCAACGGTGCATCCGATGCTCGTAGGTGAGATAACCCGGCGGATAATCCTCGTATAGCACCACGTCGGTGACTAAGCCAGCGCGGCCATGAACCCCCTCGAACAAGTCATGGCTCAGCAGCGCGTTCTCGGGCACGCGCCCGGCCAAGCTGCGCTCGAACGCATCGACATCGTAGATGCCCTTGCCGACGTAGCTCCCCTCCCCAAACAAATCCTGGTATACGTCAGAGACGGCCCGCGTATAGAGATCCAGGCCAGCATCGCCAGAGAATATCCGCGAGAACGGCGAGCGATTGGCGCTGCTTGGCTTGATCTCTGTCCTGGGCTGGAGCACAGTGTAACCGGCAGTCACCTGGTCGCTATCAGGATCGAACTGGGCCCGATTCAGCGGATGTGCCAGGGTTGCCACGAGGCGGCGCGCACTCTCACGGGGTAGAACAGTGTCCGCGTCCAGTGTGATGACGTACCGTATTTCGGACAGTACGTCGAGATCCCCCAGCTTGACGATGAAGGACGTCTCGTCGCCTCCTCTCAGGAGACGATTGAACTCCCTCAGCTTGCCGCGCTTGCGTTCCCACCCCATCCACTGCTCCTCGCCGGGATTCCACAACCGGCGGCGATGAAAGAGGTAGAAGGGGCCCGAAGAGTCGGCGGCGTACCTGCGGTTGAGGGCTCGAATCCCAGTCCTAGCCCGCTCGAGCAGCACATCGTCCTGGTCCATGCGCTCCTGTGGCGCGTCGGCGAAATCCGTCAGTAGGGCGAAATGGAGGTGCGGATCGGTATTGCTCAGAAAGTGAAGTTCCAACTGCCGCAGGAGTGACTCAACCTCATCCTCACTGCTCAGAAATGCAGGAATGACCACCATCGTCCGGCACCCCGCCGGGATACCGCGGCGAAAGTCCATCTTGGGCAGCGTACCAGATGGCACGATGTGGGTGACGATCCAGTTGATCAGGTTGACGGCGATCGCCGACGCGGGTACCAGGGACAGCAGGGCCACAGCAACCACCTGCAAAGGCGTGCCGCCAGCGGCAAAGGCGTAGCCGATCAGGCTCGCCACTACGGCCGACGTCAACAAGCCGATAGCCCCCAGGTAGGCCAGCGCAGCGTGATCCAGCAACCAGCGGCGCAGGCGCACATACCACGGGGGCGAGTGTTTGACATGTGCCTCAAGCTGCACCCGCCCGTCATCCAGCAGATAGAAGCCAACATGAGCAGTGCGGGAGATATCGACCAGCTCTACATCTGCCAACTCAGGCTCAAAGTGCGCGAGTGCCAGGTCCACGGCCTTACGCGCCACATCCTCCTCGGTGTGCCCGGTAACCCAGGCGAGATCCTCGACCACCTGACGGTATCTGTCCCGCGTCCTGAAATCCATGCGAGCATAGATACCTACAGGGTCAGAGGACAACGCCTCCTCCACCAGGCTGACGTCCTCGAACCAGGTCTCCCAGTCCTGGGTCGTCAGGAAATGCAGACCAGTGATGCAGTTCGCCACCACCGCTTCGTCCGATAGATCTTCTCGCAGGGGGATGACCGAGGACAGATCCTGGGACAGATCTGTGTCCAGTTCTGCAGCGCGGACGAGGGCCCGGGCCAAGAGCTCCAGGAGACCCAGGCGAAGCATCGTCGGCAACGCCCACAGCTCTCCCATGGTCAACGGCGTGAACCGTTGATAGGATTGCACAAAGCGTATCACGTGGTCGAGATCAAGACGGCCATCGTCGTATCGGATCAACGCACAGGCCAGCGCATAGATACGCGGGAAATCCCTCAGGTTGGCCGAGGTCAGCTTAGGGAGCCGGCGGTAGTAGCCTGCCGGCATATCCTCGCGGATCTGACGCACGGCCTGCTGCACCACATGGAAATTGTCCAGCAGCCACTCGGCTGCATAAGACGGCGCGCCCTGGGTTTCAGATACCCACAGGAAGTACTCGTAGGCTTGGCGCAAGACAAGCTCAACATCCCCTAGACGGTCCAGGAGGGGAATCCCCTCCTGAGGATACTTCGAAACGGCATGCCGTCCGGCTAGTTGAGACGCACTGGCCTCTATCCGTCCCACGCTTGCCGCTCCATTGTCTGCCGTTTTGTGCTGAGCGCTGACCTGATTGCTTGGCACGTGCTAGTGTCCTTTCGACTCTTGCGCGGCCATCTCGGCCTGTGTTTGCTTCAGTTCCTCGGGAGTCATATCCTGCACGACAAGCAGTGGCGTAGTCCCATAGGCAATAAAGTTCAGGGCCATGCTGCCGTAAAGCCACCTGGTGGTGCTGGTGTAGCCGTGTGCGCTCAGGGCGACCAAGTCCACGCCCTCCTGCTCGACCAGATTGTGCAGTGCTACAGCCGTGTCCTCACTCTCGAGCAATCGCAGCTCAACATCGCACTCGAGGCGATCTTTGAGGCCCTCCAGGTATCTGGTCGCCTCAAGCCGGTTGTACTCCGTGATGCGGTCCACCAGTTCAGCCTCCTCCTCCGTTAAAGGCGTGTGCCGCGGCGTCTCCGGCCTGCCCACCGCGTGGGCCAGCAGGAGCCGTGCGTCGTGGAAACAAGCCAACTGGGACGCCAGCGGCAGAACGCACTCAGCCCTCTGGGAACCATCCAGGGGCACTAGCACCTGCCCATAACGCAGGTTCGTCAGGTCGTTCGAAATTGCGCGATAGGCCCGCACGACCATCACCGGCATATACGCGCGCAGAATGACCTTTTGCACGACGCTACTGATATTCCACTTGCTCAAACCGCTCTGTCCATGGCTACTGAGCAGGATCAGATCAGCATCGTGCCCATGCGCGAACTCGATGACGCCATCTGCTGCTTGCCCCTCTAGTGTCACCTCTTCCGTTGGAAGCCCTGCGTCCTGCAAGCGCGTCCCCACATCCTCCAAATACGACTCGGTCTCGGTCTTGCGCATGTGCCAGCGCAATGGATCGATAGTCCGCCCCAGGCCAGCAGTGCGGGTCTGCGCCACCACCCGCAGCAACGTGACGCGGGCATCAAAGGCCCGTGCCAGTGCTATCGCGTGAGGCAACACGCACTCCGCAACATGTGACCCATCCAGAGGCACAAGTATGTGGTCTAGCATTTCTCTCACCTCCGCATCTGTACTGCCCCCATCCACCCTGAGGGCATCGGCTTGAGGCTCGTTCATCGCCTCATCCCTCGTTTAGTTCACGATTCCCCGAACTACTGCTGGCCAGAAGACAACCCCCAGGTCACCTGCACATTGACCTCCAGAGTCTTGGACCCCGGCTTGACGGGCACAGCCGCCGCTCTTTCCAATTCCTCGCGCACAATGGGTCCGGGCGTGCGGCTGGTCTCGCTGATCGAAATGACCGGGCCCAGTGCCACACCCGCCAGCTCGGCCATCTGCGTGGCCTTGTGCTCTGCATCGCTCCACGCTGCTTCGCGGGCCCGATCCAGCACCCGAGACGGATCACTGACCTCAAAACGAAGCCCTTCGATCCTGTTCCCTCCCGCCTGGACTGCGTTATCCAGCAGCCGGCCCAGCACATCGAGATCGCGTACGCGGACCTCAACTGTATTAGAAGCCGTGTAACCGACCACCTGGGGCTGTCCCTCAGGACGCGCATCCTCGTAGCGAGGCCACAGCTGTATCGAGCGGGTCTGAATATCCTCAGCCGCGACGCCGGCCTCTTTGAGACCATCGATCAACCTTTGCATACGCTCATTGTTCTGCGAGAGCGCCGCGCTGGCTTCCTCTGCCTCAGTCTGCACGCCCAGCGTCACGACAGCCACATCGGGCCGGGCGCTGACCCGCCCACTCCCCGAGACGCTGATTGTGTGGGGTTGTCGCTCATCTTCCGTCTGAGATAGAGCCGGTGTCGCAGTACACCCCGATTGTGTCAACAGTGTGACAAGCAGAATCGTGATAAGAGCTTGGATTATGTGCCGTTTCATCGTTTTTACCTCCTCCCTCATCGTAGATCCAGATGTGGACGACCCTGGCGCCCTTGTCTCCCGTCGGATCGGTCGTCAGTGTGACGATTCCCCGCATGCTCTGCTTGCCTGACCAATGAAGCGTCCCCAAACGATAGTCCTCCGAGGCACTGGGATCACAACAGAACAACCAGGCCGCGACCGCCCGACAACCTGGCCATACACTTACGTCACGTAGGCCAGCACGACGGCTATGATCAGACCAATCAGCAAGACCCAGAAGAACACGCCAAACGCTGTAACAGCCGCTTCCTCAGCTCGAGCTTCTGCTACGGCCTCACTATAGGTCCTCGGCGGCCGCGACACAGGCACCGCAGCGGCCAAAAGAAGCGCAACCATCAGCCCGACGAACAAGAACGGCAGCCAAGCCACGTCGAACACCGTGGGGCCGAAAGGTGCGAGCCACAAACCGCCAGCCCACGTGACCAGAAAGACGACGAGCAAGAAAATCCACCATGCATCCCATGGCCCCCTTTTGCGAAAACCGGCCGTAAAGATGGCGGTGAACAGCAGAGCAATAGCCAGGGCTAACAACAGATCAACGAGAAACATACCTTTGCCTCCTCCAAGCGCAATCCAACAATCCTTACAAGCAGCAGTCCCAGTGCCTCGGAAAGCCACAGTTCCGGTGAGACGCGGTCTGCTCATATCCTCCCGCTATAAATATAACAAAAAGCCCTGCCTGTGAACGACGGGGGGAGTTTGGCTTCCTTTTGAACTTGGTTGCCAACGTTGGAATTGCGTTGGCGCCCGCCCTCAATCCCACTCCCCAAACGACCGCATCCGGCGCATCAACACAAAGCCGGCGAACGTCGGCACCCAGATGAAAAGCCCGCGAAACGCCAAGGTGATGGCCGTAGCCTGCGCCCTGGGTATCCCCAGAGAGGCATATACCAACGCCGTGACTCCCTCGACCACACCCACGCCCTGCGGCGTGATCGAGGCGATGCGGAAGGTGATGCTCATCGCGTACCCCGCTACCAGCACGCCCAGGGCCACCGGCTCATAGAAGGCCAGCGTGAGGGCGTAGAAGCAGACCAGGTTTACCAGATGGCCGACCAGCGCGACAGACAGTGTACGGGCTAGTTTCCGAGGGTGGGCGGCAACGGCCTGCGCAGCCCGGACGAACTCGGCGGCTTGCTCCTCGGCCCAGCCCTCAGCCACCAAGGCAGGACGTCCCAATCGGTCAGCCACCCCGTTCACGGCCGCTTGTATCCAGCGGAACAGCCGCACCAGGGTATCGCGGCCCCACAGCCCGAGCGTCAACAGCCCGACCATGCCTGACGTCGCCGCGAGCACGACGGCAGCCCCCAGAACCTCGTAGGCGTACAACCTCTGCCGCAGAAGCAGGTACAGAAGGCCACCGACTAACACAGCGGTGAAGGCGCTGAATTCGGCCGCCAAGGCCAACAAGGTCCCTGCAGCCGCCCGCGAGCCCGACTGTCCGCGCTGCGCTGCGTCATCCACAAACAGTGCAGCACCACCGACGCCTGCCACAGGCGCCACCACGTTGACGAATAGGGAAGCGAACACCAAAGGTAGCAGTCTCCAAAACCGGTATTTCACTCCCACAGCGTCGAAAGCAGACCGATACAGGTCCGTGTAGACGAGGTAATAGATCACCTGCAACGAGACCGCCCCCAATACCCACGCCCATTGCCCTCGTGCCAGGGTTTGGAGCAACTCCTGGATGTCGGTTATGCGAGCGACGACGACCACCAGGAAGGCAATCATCAGCAGCCAGAACAGCCAGCGGCGTCTCATGCCAGATCGGAGACCTTGCTCCTATACTGCCGTCCACTCGCGCCAGGCCAACGTCCACAGTGTGGAAAAGTATGCCGCTATCGCACCCCGGATCAAGAGGAACAAGGGCCAGAGCACGCAGCACAGGGCAATCATGATACCCGGCAAAATCATGGCGATCCCCAGCAGGACATCGATCCCGATCTGTATCAGAAGCACCACCACCGCCGGACCGATGTTGTTTATGAGCACCGCGAGCCCACGTCGGTAGGCGTCTGTCACGCCCAGGCCCTCCAACACACACGCACGATTAGCAAACGTGCGCAGTACGCTCAACAACACCACAAACGGCATCGCGACACAGGCAAGCGCGACCAGAACCGCCGCCAGGCCAAATACACTTCGCACGCCCACTTGACCTTCAAAGGCCCTGCCGAGGTCCAAGGCGATCCCCATCCCCGCCAGGCCGGCCAGGAACACCACCAGTCCTGGGATAGTCGGGAGGATGCCGATGCCTAGCAGCGTCCACCCTTTGCGCCAGCCGGCGTTCCACGCCGGGCCAAAGCTGCTCGGCGATCCCGCATCAATCGCGTCTACTCCTGCAATCAGGCCGCCGCGGGCAATGGTCGACACGACCCAGACCACCAGGCCCAGCAGCAGAGCCAAACCAATCAACACGACAATCAACACGATGGCGGGTAGCACCGGTATCCCCAAATCACGCCCAAGCTCTGGCATCTCTGGGAACTCCGGAAGCTCCCTCGGCGGCGGGACCCGGGGTCCCTGCGCGCCCCAATCAAAGTTGCCGGCTCCACTGGCCGAGACGCCACTGCCACCCCCACCGCTCAGTGCAACCAGCACGCCCAACAAGATCAGGAACTTGTGCTCCCACACGATATTCCACGCCCGACGTAACACTTTGCCATAATCCATAACGATATGCCTCCTTATAGAAAACTATCGTTTCCACGCCTACGATACCACATCACTGGCCCGCCAGATCATGCCCTAGGTTGGATGAAGCGCTGGGTTCCGTTGCCAACGTTGGAACGGGATCGTCCTCAGGCCCTTGGCTCGGCGGACTCGGCGGTGCGTTGAGGTCGAAGGGGAAGGTTGCGACGATGTTGGGACCGCCGGGCTGATAGGCGCGCACCATGTACTGCACGCCCGGTTGCAGCGCCTGCCCCGCGCCCAGCGGGACCACGAGCTCCCACGCGCCCTGCATAACGCGAGCGCAGGCGTCGGCCGGCCACCAAGCCTGCGGCGCGCCGTCGGCCCAGAGTTCGGTGCTCACGCACGCGCCATCGGGTAGGGAGCTCTGGCCGCGGACGACGACTTGCGAGGCGGCTACCTCTACGACTTCGATCGTGATGCGATCGCTGGACGGCTGGCCCTCGCCGCCCGGTACAGCCACGACCCATTCATCGCTGGCATGGTAACGGTAGGCCTGTCCCGCGACGGTCAATTCGATGATGTAGCCCGGTGTGATGACCTGGGCGTAGACCTTGCCGGGCTCAGGTACCCCCAGGCTGGCGTCCGAGAAAACGGCCTCCTCGACGCTTCGCACTTTGATTTCATCGAGACCGACACCCAGCCGCTGAGCCAGGTCGGCTTTCGCAAGTTCCACTGGGGGCCTGCCTCCCTCTTTGGCTCCCCCCACCGAGGGACAGGCCTCTAGGGAGGCGTCCATATCCTGCTGAGTCGTGGCCCTGCGAACCTCGTCGGTCTCGCCGATCTGAATGGGAACCAGGTCCACCATCGGGCCGCCAGGCCTGCGCACCGCCAGGGACAGGCCATAAGCCCCGTCGTCCAGGCCCTCCGGGAATCGAATCGTTATGGTGTCGGAAAATCCCACCCCGGGCTCCAGGGTGAACGCCCGCTGCTCGAGAGTGGCGATCACCTCTGGCAACTGACGATCCAGCAGTTGCAGGCAGTATCGTCCCTCCCAGACCCGGTCGGTTTCGTTCTTGATGGTGATGTCGAACTCTGCCTCCGCTCCAGGTTCGTACCCCTCAGTGTAGCCGCTCCAGGACACGATGGCTCCATCTTCGCTCTCTGCGCGGGCGGAGAAGGGCTCGCGTGTCTCCCCGGTTGGGATCTGCGGCCCTCCCGCTGGTGCTCCGCAGCCAGCGGTAAACAGGGCAGTGATGGTCAAGAACAGCCCTATCCATCCTGCAAACCGTGTGCTTTTCCTTCTTCTCTTTGTCCCCCTGTTGGTCATTGCTTGTCCTCTCCTCTCATCCCTCTTCTCCTTCGGCCAATCCCATCCCTTCCTCGGGCATCCATTCTGGCCAGTGGGCGATCCATTCTGGCACCTTAATCGCTTTCACCCGATCGCAGACGGGCAGATAAGCCTTCAGGTCAACGATCGGTGTACCGTCAAAAGCATCGATATTGCCGACGTCGACAGTGCCCTCCTCGTGGTTGACCTCTAACACCTGGGCCGTCGTCAAGGCGATCGGGTTCGGGCGCTCGGGCCATCGGGAGGCAAAGACCCCGGTCGTGGGCACGTCCTCACCGTAGGGAGGCTTGCTTTGTAAGACCTGGCGGGAGTGCTCATCCTGAGAGCCGCTGAACCACCACAACACCTGGATATAGATGAACCAGGCCGTGCAGCACGACAAAGACACCGAGCAAAATCCTTAGCATCGATTCCTCCCAATCACCTAATCCCACTCGATCTGCAAGTGCTCAAACAGGCCAGCGAGCACATGAACGGCGCGACCGTCTGTGCCCAGGGCATGCGATCCGGGAACCTGTCCATCGACGGTGACGTTATGCGGCGGCTTTTCCACACCGTGGACGACGATCTCAAAGCCGCGATGGTCGGACTCGTATCGCCCCTCAACCTGGCAATCCAATTCGAGGCGTGAGACAGGGAGCCCAGCGGACTGAAGAGCAAAGCGAGTCAGTCGATATTCACCATCCTGAAAGGCCCAAGTGTGACCATCGTCCTCGTACAACAGAGACGCCCCATCGCTACGACCCTGACCCGGGTAGACGTGTAGAAGCAACTCGTCTACCACTCGCTCCCCCGTGTGCTGCATCACCGGACCCATCGGGACAACGGAACCAGCCCGCACGAAAAGGGGCAATCGCTCCAGGGGCGCTGTCACCTCGATGTAGGCTGGCCCGTGGAACTGCCGATCGGCCCAAAAGTCGTACCACACCCCGGCGGGCAGGTAGACGGTGCGCGAGGTAGCCCCCTCCTCAATCACCGGCGCGACCAGGAAAGCATCGCCACACATAAACTGGTCGTCCAACACGTGAGTCGCGGGATCCTCCTGGAAAGCCAGAAAGAGTGGACGCACCATTGGTACGCCGACCTGAGCGCACTGCCAGAAGGCAGTGTAGAGGTAGGGCAACAGCCGATACCGCAGTTCGATGTAGCGGCGATTGATGCTCAGATAGGGCTCCCCCCAACTCCACGGTTCCTGGTCGGGGCTATGCACAAAGGTGTGAGAGCGGCAGAGCGGCAAGAGAATACCCATCTGCAGCCAGCGGGTGAAAAGCTCGCCCGTGGAAAAGCGGGAGTAGCCGCCGATGTCGGGGCCGGTGTGAGCTAGACCGCTCAACCCCAGGTTCATCAGCATGGGCATAGAGAGCCACAGATCCTCCCATGTCGACATATTGTCGCCGGTCCAGCTCAAAGCATGTCGCTGCACGCCGGCCCACCCGGAGCGGGTGATAGAGACCGGCCGTTCCTCAGGGCGTGACTTCTGCAGCCCCTCCGTTGTCGCCCGCGCCATCTCCATGCCATACACGTTATGAGCCTCGACGTGATTCCCACCGCGTCCCTCCAGGTCGTGGATCACGAACTTTGGCATGGTCGTGCTGCGCAGACCAAAGATGGAGGGCTCGTTCATATCGTTCCATACCCCGTCCACCCCCACTTCAACCAGCGTCCTGCACAGATCCGCCCACCACAGCCGTACACAGGGGCTAGTAAAGTCCGGAAAGTAGCAATCACCCGGCCAGACCGGGCCCTTGTAGGGCTTGTCGCCACCGGGATATGTGCAGAACGCATCCTGTTCCAGCCCGCTCTGGCACACCCAATAGTCGTGGTCAGCCCTGATGCCGGAGTCAACGATCACAATCAGCTTAAAGCCCTGCTGGTGAAGATCAGCAATCTGTCTAGCGGGATCGGGAAAGCGCTTTGCATCCCAGGTGAAGCAGCGGTACCCGTCCATGTAGTGGATGTCCAGGTAGATGCAGTCACAGGGCACGCGATAGACCTCGCGAAAATCGGCCGCCAGCTTCCGGACTCGTGCCTCGGGCTGGTATGACCAGCGGCTCTGGTGGTAGCCCAACATCCAGAGAGGCGGCAGCTTCATGCGGCCGGTCAGCGCCGTGTACCGCTCCACCACGGTGGTCAGTGCCGGGCCGTAGATGAAGTAATACCGCAACTCGCCATCCTCGGCGCCAAAGGAGAGGACGTCAGACTCGCCGGCGCCCAGGTCAAACTGACCGCGGAAGGTGTTGTCGAAGAAAATGGCATATCCCTGACGGCCCCCACTATGCAGCCCGAGCAGCGTAGGTATGCACAGATGAATCGGGTCTTGGCCCCGTCGATAGGTGCGGGGATCGGCGTTCCACATCTCATATGCGCGCCCCCGTAGGTCGAGCCCAAAGGCCCGCTCCCCCAGACCATAGAAATGCTCATCTGGCTGGATCTGCTTGCGGCATATGACACCTCCGGACGGATGCCAGCCCGCACCGGTCTCGTCCTCGCTGATCACGTTCCCCTCTAAATCGAGAAAGGCGATCTCTCCTGTGGCCTTGTCGATCCGACAGATGAGACGCGAGGTCCTGATCTCGACACAGGACAGCGCTTCTATGACGCGAAACTCGCACGCAGGCCACTCGTCGTCAGACCTGGCTACAGAGTACGAGAAAGGAACACCTGTGGGACGACTGGAGGCCGGGCCATCGGTCGGCAGAAAACGGACGCGGACCACATCAGGCGCCAGCATGGCGATCCGATAAGAGCCGTTGGCGCAGTCAACCGTCACGATCCTGCCCTGACGCGCATAGCCCATCACGCGACCTGGGCGTACATAGTCCTTGTGCCCTCGGGCGCCACGTCGACGCCTCCTGCCGAATCTGATCTCATACCAGATTCTGCGGAGCATATAGGTAAAGCTATCCCACAGGGTTTTGAAACCCAGTTGTCTGGTCCCACGAAGAATTATCAGAACCGTTTCGATGTCAATCTCCTCTCATGTACTCTACACCAGCTATTCCGCTAGACGGGGCTCACTGGGCCTCTGTACGGGCATGCCTCGCCGCCTGGAACGTCTTGACCTGCCGCAACACCAGAAAGCCAATGAGAACCGGCAGCCAGACGCTCAGTCCGTGAAAGGCGAGCGTTACGGCGGTGGCCTTGGCCGCCGGCATGCCCAAACTGATGTACGCTATTACGACGACACCCTCCGCCACACCGACGCCCTGAGGCGTGATGGAGGCGATGCGAAACGTGAGACTCATCGCATAGCCCGCCATCAAAGGGCCAAACCCTATCGGCCGATAAAACGCCAAAACCAGGACACAAAGACTCGCCAGGTTGATCAAATGGCCAAATAGCGCCACGCAGAACGTGCGCACGAGCCGCCAAGGATGAGCAGCGACAGCTGTGGCAGCGTCGGCGAACTCGGTGGCGCTCCGCTCCGCCCAATCCTCCGTCAGCGGAGATGACCAGTTGAACCAACCCGCCACGCGCCCTACCAGACTCTGCGCCCGATCGAACAACCGGTGCAACCGCTCCTCCCATCGGCCAAGCAGCAACAGCCCTCCCAGGCCAACGGCCATCAACAGCACGATGCCAGCGCCCAAAGCCTGATAGATCTGCAGCGTATGGCGTACGCCCAGGTAAATCAACCCAACGATCATCAGGGGTGCGAACGCGCCAAGGTCGGCCAGCAGCGCGAGGACGACCCCTGCAGCCGCCCGCGATGCCGACTCTCCGCGCTGGGCAGCGTCGTCCATGAACAACGCCGTCCCACCCAGGTTGGCGATGGGTACCGCTGCGTTGACGAACAGAGACGCAAAACGCACCGGCAGCAGGTCCTTCACCTGGCTTTCGACATCTACGACATGAAACGCCGACTGAAATAACCCCGTGTACACGGTGTGATACGCCATCTGGGCAAGCGCTGCGGCCAACACCCACTCCCAACGTCCCTGGCCCAACGTATCGATCAGCTCGCTGATCTCGGTGACACGGCTCACTATGAGCACCAGGAAGGCGACAACCAACAGCCAGAACAGCCAGCGGCGTTTCATATTCTGTCCTTCAGTGTTTGCGTTTTCTTCGCCCTTCCGCAAACGACATCCATCTCACCAACCCAACTCCAACTCTGGCAACCCACTGCAAACCCCATCAAACCAGGTACGTCGGTTA
>Ga0180438_10006359_pt1 | contig 15996 bp, 12 predicted proteins | sample SS_ome_12_FD_132455 | JGI IMG/M metagenome (GOLD analysis project Ga0180438, IMG submission 132455) | Hypersaline lake sediment archaeal communities from the Salton Sea, California, USA - SS_3_D_2 metaG | ecosystem: Environmental > Aquatic > Non-marine Saline and Alkaline > Hypersaline >...
ATCACGGGGACCGACATCATCGAGGAGGAAATGGGCACCGGGCGCCGACGGTTCAAGTTCATCCGGGGGCCCGTGTTCGCCAATATCATCCTTGCCGACGAGATCAACCGGACCCCCCCGAAGACTCAGGCGGCCCTGCTGCAGGCCATGCAGGAGCGGGAGGTCACCGCGGGAGGCGAGACCTACGCCCTGGACCCGCCGTTCTTCGTGTTGGCGACCCAGAATCCGATCGAGATGGAGGGAACCTACCCGCTGCCCGAAGCGCAGCTGGATCGATTCATGCTGAACATCCAGGTGGACTACCCGAGCCCCGAGGAGGAAGCCCGCATCGTGGAGTCGACGACGAGCGCGTACGAGGCCTCGCTCGACCGGGTGCTCTCGGGTGAGGACATCTCCCGTCTGCAGGGGCTCGTCCGGAGGGTCCCCGTCCCCGATCATGTGGTGGGCTACGCCGTGCGGTTGGCGCGGTGGTCGCGACCCGGCGAGTCCGGCGCACCCGACTTCGTGCGCGATTGGATCAGCTGGGGCGCGGGCCCCAGAGCCTCCCAGTACCTGATCCTGGCGGCCAAGACCCGCGCCGTGCTCGGTGGGCGCTACACGCCCGACGTCGACGACGTCAAGGCGCTGGCTCTGTCCGTCCTGCGGCACCGCCTCGTTACGTCCTTCAACGCCGAAGCCGATGGGGTAACAGCGCCCGAGATCGTCAGCCGTCTCGTCGAAGCCGTACCCGTCTCGGTGGAATGATCACGCGAACGGCCGCAACGGAACCGGCGCACGGCCCACGGGATGAAATCATGGCAACGACGCACAGCAGACGCTTCCTCGACCCGGCGGTCGTCGCCCGCCTGGCCACGATGGAGCTCAAGGCGAGGTTGGTGGTGGAGGGATTCATCGCCGGGCTTCACCGGGGTCCGTACCGGGGCTTTTCGGTCGAGTTCGCCGAGCACCGGCCGTACATGCCCGGCGATCCGATCCGGCACGTGGACTGGAAGGTCTACGGGAAGACGGATCGCTTTTTCATCAAGCAGTTCGAGGAGGAGACCAACCTGAGGGCATACGTGGTCCTGGACGGCAGCGCGTCGATGGGCTACGGCTCGGGAGGGGTGACCAAGCTCGAGTACGGATCGATGCTCGCCGCCAGCCTGATGTACCTCATGCTCAAGCAGCAGGATCTGGTCGGCCTCTTGGTCTTCGACACCGAGCTGCGGCGCTACATCCCGCCCCGATCGACACGGTCGCATCTGCACCGCATGTTGAGCGAGCTCGAGCGGCAGCGCCCGGGCGCGCGGACGGATGTGGGGGCGACGCTCCACCAGCTGGCCGAGCGGGTTCAGCGCCGCGGCCTGATCATCCTGATCTCGGACCTTGAGGACGACCGTGAGCGCGTGATTTCGGGACTCAAGCACTTCCGCCACCGGAAGCACGAAGTCCTCGTCTTCCACATCCTGGATCCGAGCGAGCTCGAGCTGCCCTTCGAGGGAGACGTCATCCTGAAAGACCTGGAAACTCGGGAGGAACGCCTCACGCAGCCGAGTCGCGTGCGGGAGCGGTACCAGGAAGCCGTCCGCCAGTGGCTGCTCGGGTACCGCAGGGAGTGCCGGGAGAGCGCAATCGACTACGTCCCGGCCGAGACGAGCACGCCGTACGACTCCCTGCTCTTCAGCTACCTTCAGAAACGAAAGAGGTTGGGGTGAGGTAGAGTGCCGGGCCTGACGTTTCTCAACACGGTGTTCCTGGCTGGGCTGGCAGCGGCCGCGCTGCCCGTGATCATCCACCTGCTCCACCGGCAGCCGGCTCGCCCCGTGGACTTCAGCTGGTTGAAGTTCATCAAGGCGCTCCAGCCCAGCCGCACGCGGCGGGTCAAGTTCGAGGACCTGCTGCTGCTGATCGTCCGGGTGCTGGTGCTGGTGTGTCTGAGCCTGGCGCTGGCGCGGCCGACCCTGACCGGCGGACTTCTGGGCTCGGCTCGCGGACGGGCCCGTTCGTCGGTGTGCATCGTGCTGGACACCAGCTACAGCATGTCGGCGCGCGAGGGCGATGGACGGCTCTTCGACCTCGCCCGCGCCCGGGCGCTGGATGTGGTCGCCGCGCTGGAGCCGGGCGACGACGCGATGGTGATCCTGGCTGAACGCCCGCCCGAGATTCTGATCGGGGAGCCGATCCGGGACATGGGCTTCGTGCGCCGCAGGATCGAAGCCGCGGATGTCTCGGCCGCGAGCGGCGACGCCAAGGCTGCGCTCGCCGAGGCCAACGAGCGCCTGCAGTCCTCGGCGAATCTGAACCGAGAGATCTACTTCGTGACCGATGGACAGGCGGCTGGCTGGAGCGGGGGTACGGACACCACCGCGCTCGAGATCGATCCCGAGGTATCGCTCTACTGGATCACGGCGGGGACGCTTCCAACCGAGAACGTCGCCGTCGAACGAGTCGAGCGCGTCGAGACCCTGCGGACTGCATCGGCCTCTTGGGTGCTGCAGACCGTGGTGCGGAATCTGGGCGCCGAACCCAGGCGATCGCTCCTGGTGGAGCTACAGGCGGGGGGTGAGATCCGGGATCAGGCGCTGGTGGACGTCGAGGCGGGGGGCGCGGTGTCGGTCCTTCTGCGGATGGACCCACCGGCGTCGGAGTCGGTGACCGGGTGGGTCCGCGTGGCCGAAGACGCCATCGGGGTGGATGATGTCCGCTACTTCTGCTTCTCGGGGCGAGAGGCCGTTGACGTCCTCCTGGTCACCGGCGGACCTCCGGTTGCCCGCGGCCGCGGGGCCGACGTGTTCCTCCTGAGAGCTCTGGACCCCGACGGCGACGGCTCGGCGGGAGTCTCAGCAAGATCGGCGCGGGCGAGTGAATTCTCGTCGGTGGACCTGGACGCCTCCGATGTCGTGATCCTGGCCGATGTGGATCGCCTCGATCCGGCGCAGGCCGCGCTCCTGGAGCAGTTCGTTCGCCTGGGAGGCGGGGTGCTGATCTGGGCCGGTCCGAGTCTGGATTTGGGCTTCTACAACCGGACACTCCTTCCGGAGTTCCTGAACCTCTCGCTGGTCGGTCCGCTGGGGGGTGAGGATGAGGGGTTCTTCTCGCTCCGCCCGGTGAGGGCGGCTCATCCGATCTTCGAGCCGTTCGAGGGGCGGGCCTCGAGTCCGGTCGGCGACGTGCACTTCCGGCGCGTGATGAAGGTCGAGGCCGGCGAGGGTGCATCCGTTCTTGCCGAGTTCGCCGGCGCGGGTCCGGCCCTGGTCGAGGGATCTCATGGCGCCGGCAGGGCGCTGTTTTTCGCGTCTTCCGCCGACGGGGTGTGGTCGGACCTTCCTCTCTCGGGTGGCTTCGTGCCGCTCGTCCACGAGGTGGTCCGGTATCTCGCGGCAGGGTCCGGAAGGGGCGGGGGCTCGCACCCGGTGGGCGGGGCGGCCAGCGCCGCGCTGAGCGCGGAGCGCGGGGGCGCGGTGGTCGGGGTCGACCCGACGGGGGAGGAAGTTCTATTGGATCCCCGAATGGTCGAGGGCCGGGCGCACGTTCGCTGGGAGGACCTCCCGCATCCCGGGATCTACGTGCTCCGGTGGGGCGAGGACGAGGTCGGACGGTTTGCAGCCAACGTGCGGACCGAAGAATCCGATCTGGGCGTGATGCCCCCCGAGACGGTCCATGCCCGCATCGCGGGCGGCCGGGTGAGGGTCCTGGGTCCCGAGACTGAACTGGAAACGGAAATCGCCACCCTCCGGTATGGCCGGGAGCTGGCGTCGGCGTTCCTGTGGGCGGCGTTCGCCTTCCTTGCGTTGGAGAGCGTGCTCATCCGAGGCCGGCCCAGAGCGGACATGGCCGCCAGGGTGAGGCGAGAGGTTTTCCGATGACGTTGAGCGACGAGATCCTATCCCTGTTCGGAGGGTCGACGGCCTCTCGCGCCGTGGTCGCCGGGATCAAGGACCGCGCGTCCGGGATCTGGGTCTCGGGCCTGATCGGCTCGGCCAAGAGCGTCCTGGCGGCGGCCCTGTGGCGGACTCTGGGCACCACGGGCCTGGTCGTCTGCGCCACCGAGGCCGACGCCGAGAGGACGAGGGAGGATCTGGCTTTCCTGGTGGGCGAGTCCGCCGTGCGACACCTCCGTGACCTGGAGCTGCTCCCCTACGAGCCGGGATCGCCGGACATGCGGGTGGTCGAGAGCCGACTGGCGTCCCTCCTGGCGCTCGCCGAGCGCGAGCCGGCGCTCGTGGTAGGCAGCCTGCGCGCCCTGGCCCGTCGACTCCCCCCCCCGGATACCCTGGCCGAGGCCGTCCTCCGGCTGCGGGTCGGAGGACAGCTGGAGCCGGAGGTCCTCCAGGAAATCCTGATGGCCTCGGGATACGAGCGGGTGCCCAAGGTGGAGTACCAGGGAACCTACAGCATCCGCGGCGGGATCATGGACGTCTTCTCTCCGGGGGAGGAGTACCCGCTCCGGATCGACCTGTGGGGAACCGAGATCGAGTCGCTCCGCGAATTCGATCCCTTCACCCAGCGCTCCCTCGGGCAGCGCGAGGAGGCCAAGATCCTGCCGGCCAGCGAGATCATCCTCTCCCGCGACCGCCTCGACCAGGCCCAGCGCAGGCTGCGGGCCTGGTCCTCCGGGGACGAGGGCGACGTGGACGACCTGGGGGTCCGACTGGACGCGGGCACCTTCTTCCCTGGGGTCGAGCAGGTCAGCCCCCTGTTCTACGGAGAGGGGAGCACGGTGTGCGATTACGTCCCGCGTGACGCCTTCGTCGCCCTCGACGAGCCCCGCCACCTGGAGGCGGAGGGCGAGATTCTCTGGCGGGAAGTGCAGGATCTGTACGATCGGCGGAGGCGGAGCAAGCAGTTCGCGGCGCCTCCGGAGTCCACCTACATGGAACCGGGCGCCATGTTGAGAGATCTGGCCCGGCCCGGCGCCGTGTGTCTTTCCCGCTTGGTGGAATCGACGGGCGGATTGTCGGTCGCGGCGGGAACCCGATCCCAGGAAGCCTTCGGCAGCAACCTCGAGTTGCTCGGTAAGCGCCTGCGGGCCCTGGAGGCCAAACGCCAGCAGGTGTTCATCCTCTGCGGGACCGAGGGACAGCGGGCCCGGCTCAAGGAGATGCTGGGAGACTCGGCCGAGAAGGCGCGGGTGGAAGTCGGTTCGCTGGCAAGCGGGTTCGCGTTCGACGAGGTGAAGCTCCAAGTCTTGACCGAGCACGAGATCTTCGGCCGGTACCGCAGGCGCCGGCGGTTGAGGCAGTACCGGGGTGCGGGGGGGCCGGTGGGCACCCCGGAGGGGCTCGGGGTGGGGGACTACGTCGTTCACATCAACCACGGGATCGGACGCTACCGCGGAACCAAGCAGCTTCACCTGGACGGGCGGGACACCGAGTGTCTCGAGCTGGAGTATGCGCAGGGCGGCAAGCTTTACCTGCCCGTCCAGCAGATCGACCTGCTCGAACGGTACGCCTCTCCCGAGGGTGTCGCCCCCACGCTGCACTCCCTCGGCAGCACGAGCAGCTGGGAGCGCACCAAGACCAAGGTCCGCAAGGCGGCCAGGGACGTGGCCAAGGAGCTGCTCCGGACCTACGCCATCCGCAGCACGCGGGAGGGGTACGCGTTCGGACCCGACACACCCTGGCAGCGCGAGCTCGAAGCGTCCTTCATGTTCGACGAAACGCCCGACCAGCGACAGGCCATCGAAGAGGTCAGGTCGGACATGGAGTCCCTCAAGCCCATGGACCGCCTGGTCTGCGGCGACACCGGCTACGGCAAGACCGAGGTGGCCATCCGGGCGGCCTTCAAGGCCGTGATGGACACCAAGCAGGTGGCCGTGCTGGTCCCCACGACGGTCCTGGCGCAGCAGCACCTGGTGACCTTCCGCGAGCGGCTGGACAACTTCCCGGTCCGGGTGGAAATGCTGTCCCGTTTCAAGACGCCCGCCGAACAGGAGCGGATCGTCAGCGACATGCAACGGGGAGCGGTGGACATCGTGATCGGCACGCACCGCCTGCTCCAGAAGGACGTGGGGTTCCAGAACCTCGGGCTGCTTGTGATCGACGAGGAACACCGGTTCGGGGTCGGCCACAAGGAAGCCCTGAAGCGGATGAGGGAGCTGGTGGACGTGTTGACCCTGACGGCCACGCCCATCCCCAGGACCCTCTACATGTCCATGGTCGGGACCCGGGACGTCTCGATCATCAACACCCCGCCCAAGGACCGGGTGCCCGTGGAGACGCACGTGGTCTCGTTCGACGAGCGGGTGATCGGCAACGCGCTCCGGCGGGAGATGGACCGGGGGGGGCAGTGCTTCGTGATGCACAACCGCGTCCGCTCCATCGGCGTCATGGCCCGGATGGTGAGCGACCTGATTCCCGAAGCCCGGATCGCCGTGGCTCACGGCCAAATGAAGGAACGCGAGCTGGAGACCGTCATGGCCGAGTTCATCGAGAGGCAGCATGACATTCTGGTCTCGACCATGATCATCGAGTCCGGCCTGGATATGCCCAACGTCAACACCCTCATCGTGGATCGGGCCGACAAGCTCGGGTTGGCGCAGCTCTACCAGCTGCGCGGTCGTGTGGGCCGCTCTTCGCACCGGGCCTACGCGTACCTGCTGATCCCGCCCGACGGGCGAATTCCGAGGGACGCCGAGAGGCGCCTGGGGACCATAGCCGATCTGTGCGATCTGGGGGGTGGGTACCAGATCGCGTTGAGGGATCTGGAGATCCGCGGCGCGGGCAACCTCCTGGGGGCGGAGCAGCACGGCTTCATGATGGAGGTCGGTTTCGACATGTACTGCCGTCTCCTCCGCGAAGCCGTGGGGGAGCTATCGGAGGAGGAACCGACCGGGCGCGTGAGCAGCCGCCTAGAGGTGGATATCCCGGCGTACCTCCCGCAGGACTACGTGGAGGATCCGGAGGAGCGGATTCTCGTGTACCGCCGCCTTGTGGGGATGCGGGGAGCCGAAGAGGTCAAGGACATCCGGGAGGAGCTGGCCGACCGCTTCGGCCCGCCGACCGGCCCCGCGGCGAACCTTCTCGGGCTGCAGGAGGTCAAGTTAATGGCCGAGCGGGCGGGGATCGAGGTGGTGGTCCTCCGGGGGCGGGAGCTCAGGCTCGTGTTCGCCGTCAACCGGCCGCCCAGCCGGAGGGCCGTGGAGCGGATGGTGGCCGAGATCGGCTACCCGATGTCCTTCGGCTCGCACAGGGTGTTTTCGGTTAACATCGATGTTCCCGGTGACGATTCCCATGAGAGAATCGCGCTGGCCAGAAAGGCGTTGAAGCACTTCGCCACCTGTGATAGCTTCGATGATCGCTGACCCAATAGCAAAGGAGATCCGATATGCGTGGTCGAGCGGTAGTGCTGGCGCTCCTTCTGCTCGGAGCGCTCGCAGGTTTCAGCCTGTTTGTTTCCTGCGGCGGACAGTCCAACAAGGTCGTGGCCCGGATCGGCGACAGGGAGATCACGATTGCACACTACAACGACCAATACCTGGGAATCTCGCCTAGATACAGACCTACGGACATCGGCACCATGGAGGGGAAGCGTCGGTTTCTCGAGGACCTGATCAACAAGGAGATCATGGTCGACGAGGCCCGGCGGCGCGGGTACGCCGACGACCCGAACATGGAGAAGACGATGGAATTCCTGACCGACCAGGAAGTCCTGGCGGTTCTCAGGAAGGAAGCCCTGGACGGTCGGGTGACCATCGCCCCCGGGGACGTCCGCGACTTCTACGATCGGCGGGCCAGCCAGTACCACGTCGAGATCCTGATGTTCGCGGACATGAAGAAGGCCGAGGACGCCCTGGCTCGTCTCGAGGGGGGAGCGACCTTCGAGAGCATGGCGAGTGAGTCGGTCGCGCGCCGGGCCTATCCCAAGGCCGACGCCGGCTGGATCCAGTGGGGGGCGTTCGCGGAGCCTCTCAACTCGGCCATCGTCGATTGCAGGGTCGGGGAGATGACCGGCGTGGTCGAGATGGGCGTCAACACCTGGGCCATCGCCAGAGTGGTGGACATCGCCGAGCAGGAAGATCTGGGCGCGTTCGAGGATGTCCGCCACGTCCTTGCGGAGGAACTGAGGGACCTGCGGAGCAGGGACGCGTTCCAGCAGTGGACGAAGGAGTCCTTGGAGACCTACCGCGTGGAGGTCGACGAGGAGGCGGCCGAGCGCGTTCGACGTGATCTGGTGTGGAGCGCTACCTCCGAAGGAGAGGACGTCCGCCCCACCTTCGGCGAGGGGGTGGAGGACCTCGTACTGGGGACCTACGAGGGCGGGCAGTTGACGGTCCGGAAGTTGGTGGACGACATGATGCTCCTGCCCCCGACCTCTCGGATGGACAACAGGGTGGCGCCGGAGGAGTTCGTGAATGTCCTCCGCATGGTTCTCGTGAACGAGGCGTTGCTGGCCGAGGGATACCGCCGAGGCATCCACGAGCGCTTCGAAGTGCAGAAGGCCCTGGCCAAGCAGGAGGAGCAGCGCATCGTCACCATGCTCCACAACAGCATCATCTCCGAGGTCAACGTGACCGACGAGGATGTCGCGAGCTACTACGACGAATACCAGGAGTCGATGCGGGACCCGGAGCGGTACATGCTGTCCCGGATCGTGTTGCGGTGGGAGGACGACGCGCGCAGCGTGTGCGAGCAAATTAAGAGCGGCAGGTCGTTCGAGGAACTGGCCAAGACGCTCTCGGTGGACGGCACCTCGGCCTCCCGGGGCGGGAAGATGGCGCCGGCCACGCTGGACATGCTTCCCCCGGAGATCCGAGAGCAAGTCCAGAGCCTGAGGATGGGCCAGGTCGGCGAGCCGCTGAAGACCGAACAGGGATGGATGGTCATCCGCCTGGACGGCCATACGCCCGAGAGACAGTTGACCCTGGAAGATGCCGGGGATCGAATCCGCACGCAGCTGTTCCAGGCAAGGCAGGCCGAGGTCTTCGAGGCATGGCTCGCGCGCAAGAAGGAAGAAATCGGTGTGGAGATCTACGAGGATGTTCTTGCGGAAATCCGGCTGGTGCCGGAGGAGTCGGGGTCCGAGCCGGGAGAAGACGCCGGGCCGGCCGCGTAGGCTCCGAGGATTGAGTAGAGGTGTGAAGGTTCTGGGAGGGCTGATCCTGGTCGCATGGGGGGTCGGCCTTCTTCCGCTCGCGGGAGTGGGCGCTCCCCTCGACCGCGTCGTGGCCGTGGTCGACCTCGAGGTCATTCTCGAGAGCGAGCTCGACGAGGCCGTCTGGCTCTACCGCGCGCAGATGGGGCTCTCGCCGACCGACACAACGGGGCTGACCGAGTTCCGTCGGCAGGTGCTCGTACAGCTCATCGATGAGAAACTCCTGGTGGCCAAGGCCCAGCGCGAGGGACTGACCGTGGGCACGCGGGAGCTGGCGCAGAGCCTGGACTTGGCCGTCGAGGAGATGCGCCGGTCCTTCGGGTCGGAGGAGGCCTTCCTCGAGGAGCTCACCAAGGAGAAGCTCACGGTCCAGTCTCTCAAGGACCGGTACCGCAACGTGGTCCGGCAGCAGATCCTGGCCAGGAGGGTGATGGAGCAGGATCTCCAGCCCAAGATGGGGGGGCGTCCGGATCCGGCGGAGGTGAGGGCCTTCTACGAGACCTACCGGGACAGCATCCCGCCCCTCCCCGAGCAGGTGTATCTGCTGGCGGTGCTTGTGCGCGTGCAGGCCGGCTCCGAGGCGAGGGAATCCACGCGGCGTCGGGCGGTCACGGTGCTGGGTCTCCTCCGGGAGGGCAAGGAGTTCGCCGAGGCGGCGCGGGAGTTCTCCGACGGTCCCGAAGCGGCCCGCGGCGGGGACATCGGCTACTTCGGCCGGGGAGACCTGGCGCACGTCCCCGAGTTCGAGGACGCGGCCTTCTCGCTCGGGGTGGGAGAGATCGGAGGACCGGTGGAGACTTCGCTGGGCTTCCACCTGGTGATGCCCACCGCGAGGGACGGCGAGCGGGTCCGCGTGAGCCAGATCGTGTTCCTGCTGAAAAAGTCACAGGGGGATTCGCTGCGCGCCCGACAGGCGGCCGAGGACATCCGGCGGATGATCCAGGAGGGGGCGACGCTCCAAGAGGTTCAAGAACGCCATCGGGGCGCGCGCGGTTTCGTGGTCCACACGGAAGACCTCGGGCTGGTACCCGTCGAGAACCTGAAGACGTACTACCGGGAGGCCATCGCGAACCTGGAGATCGGCCAGACCAGCAATGTGCTCACCGTCCCTGAGGGCCTGCAGATCCTGGAGATGGTCGACCGCGTGCCGCCCCACGAGGCGACGTTCGAAGAAATCGAGCCCCAGCTGGTCGAGATGGTGGCTCGCCAGAAAATGCAGAGCGCGTACCAGGAGTGGATGGAGGACCTGCGCAGGGAGATCTATATCAAGGTGGTGGAAGACTAGCGCCGCAGGTTCTCGCCGCCCTCGCTGCTGACCCAGCGCGCCCGGTGCGCGAAGCCGATCTCGGGCGGTCGGCGCATCCCGGGGCGGATGGAAAAGCGGTCACGCGATGATGAGACGCGGCTCTCAACCGGTGTGCCGGGAGGCCGGGCGAGCCTGGTTCCCGGGGTCGCGCCGAGGGGTTGGACACAACCGGGCATGCGGCTGGACGTCTATCTGACCAAGACGGGCCTCATCAAGCACCGCGCGGACGCCAAGGTGGCCTGTGACCGGGGGGCCGTAACGCTCGACGGCCTGGAGGTCAAACCGGCCAGGCGTGTGTGCGAGGGCCAGCGGATCAGAATCCTGTACCCCCGGCGCGTGCTGGAAGTGGAAGTGATGGGAATCCCCGAGGGTCCGGTCCGCAAGTCGGAGCGGACGGACTACTACCGGGTGCTGGAGGAGCGGCGCCGGGACTGGGACGCGTAAGCCGGGGCGGTGGACGATGCGGCCGAGGATCGCAATCACCATGGGCGATCCCGCCGGGGTGGGCCCGGAGGTGATTGTCAAGGGTCTCAGCCGGGCCGGAGTTCCGGGCGGGGCCGAGTTGCTGATCGTCGGATCCTGGGTTGTGATCGAGCGCGTGGCCCGGACGCACGCGCCCGACCTCCGGCTGGTCCGTCTGGAGTCGGCTGCGGAGGCCCCTCGGCGGCGGGGGGGTGAGGTGGCCGTGCTCGACGTCGGTTCTCCGGAGGATGTAGCGGTCCTCCCGGGCAAACCCGACGCGCGCACGTTCCTTCTGGCCGGCCGAGCGGTGGAGACCGCGGCGACCCTGGCCCTGGAGGGCCGGGTGGCTGCGGTGGTCACGGGACCGCTGACGAAGCGTGCGTTCGCCGAAATCGGTTCCCCGCACCACGGGCATACCGAGTACCTGGCCTGGCGGTGCGGCATCGAGCGGTTCGCCATGCTGTTCGTGCAGGACGACCAGCGGATCGTCCTGGCGACCACGCACCTGCCGCTGAGCCGGGTCGCCGGGGCCCTCTCTCGGGAGCGCATCGAAACCTGCGTCCATCTCCTGGTCTCGGCCCTTCGGGAGGACTTCGGCATCGACCGGCCTCGGGTGGGTGTGGCCGGCCTGAACCCTCACGCGGGGGAGGGCGGGCTCCTGGGCGAGGAGGAGGAGACCGTGATCCGGCCGGCGGTGGACGGGCTGGCCGAGCAGGGCCTCGAGGTGAGCAGGCCCCACCCGGCCGACACGCTCTTCTGGCACGCACGCCGCGGGGACTTCGACGGTGTGGTCGCTATGTACCACGATCAGGCCTTGATCCCGGTGAAGCTCTCGGGGCCCGAGCGCGCCGTGAACGTGACCCTCGGTCTTCCGTTTGTGAGGACCTCGGTGAGTCACGGGACGGGTTTCGATGTGGCCGGAGAGGACCGGGCGGAAGAGACAAGCCTGGCGGAAGCCGTGAACCTCGCGGCTCGCATGGTTGTCGGGCGGCGGACTCGAACATGATCTCCTTCTATGGCGTCTCCAAGGTCTACCCCACGGGCACCGTGGCGGTGGACGGCGCGACCTTCCATATCGAGAAGAACGGTTTCGTGTTCCTCGTGGGACCCTCCGGGGCGGGCAAGAGCACGGTCCTCAAGCTGATCTACATGGAGGAGAGCCCCTCCGAGGGCCGGGTCGTGGTAGCCGAGTTCGCGAGCGACCGGATGCGGCGGTGGCGCATCCCCTACCTCCGCAGGAAGATGGGCGTCGTATTCCAGGATTTCCGTCTCCTCAGGGACCGGACGGCCTTCGAGAACGTAGCCATCGCGCTCCGGGTGACGCACGCGTCGAAGAAGCGGATCCAGAAGCGCACGCTGGCTTCGCTGGCGCGGGTGGGCCTCGTGCACAAGGCGGGCGAGATGGCCTGGCGGCTGTCCGGGGGCGAGCAGCAGCGCCTGGCCATCGCCCGGGCGGTGGCCAACGAGCCGATGGTGGTCCTGGCGGACGAGCCGACCGGAAACCTCGACCCCGAGACGTCCCACGGTATTTTCCAACTGCTGCGGGATATTCACCTGGCGGGGACTGCGGTCGTGGTGGCCACCCATGCGACGGACATGGTCCGGCGCTTCACGGGTCGGGTTCTCCACATCGACCGGGGCAAGATATCGGGAGATCTCTAGCGTGGGCGATCCGGGGTTTTCGCTGCGGGAAGCCATCCTCGGGATGAGGCGATCGGGACTGCTCGTTGTGGCGGCCGTCGTGGTGATGTCGCTCTCCTTCCTCATGCTCGGACTCTTTCTGCTTCTCACCGTGAACCTCCGCCACGCCGTGCACCTGGCCCAGCAGCGGGTGGAGATTTCGGCGTACCTCGAAGAAGGTGTGGCGCCCGATGCGGCCGAGGCCCTCGGGGATTCGCTGCGCGCGCTTCCGGGCGTCAAGGGCGTCGAGTGGGTAAGCAAGGAGCAGGCCCTCGAGCGGTTTGGCGAAGAGCTCGGCTCGGACGCCGTTCTGCTCGACGCGCTGGAGGCCAACCCTCTCCCTGCGGCCTACCAGATCGCGATCTACGACGACTACAAGACGGCCGCGCGGGTGGCCGCGCTCTCCGAGCGGGTGCTCGCGCTGGGCGGGGTGGAGGACGTCGATTCGGGTTTGAACTGGGTGGCGCAGCTGAACCGGGCGATCACCGTGGTGGCAATCCTGGACCTCATCTTCGGCCTGATCGTCGTGTTCGCGACCGTCGTGTCGGTGGGGAGCACGATCAAGCTGGCCCTGCTCGCACGCCGGGAGACGGTTCGGATTCTCAGGCTGGTGGGGGCGACCGGCTGGTTCATCCGGTCGCCGTTCCTTATCGAGGGGGCGCTCGAGGGGGTGGTCGCGGCCGGTCTGGCGGCGTTGGCCCTCTGGGCCAGCTACCTGTTCGCGGCCGGATTCCTGCCGGATCTGAGATTCCTCAGCCGGGGCGCGCTCGCCGGATTCGTGGTGGCCGGGTCTCTGCTGGGCGCGGTCGGGGCGCTGGTCTCCGTGCGGGGGATGCTCAAAGAAGAGGAGGAGTGGTGCTAGGCGCGTCCCGCACCCGATGGGTGATGGTCCTGACCCGATGGGTGATCCTCCTGGCCTGCCTGTGCGCGCCGGCGGCAGCGCAAGACCCCGACCAGGACATCGCCGCGTCCGTTGAGCGCCTGAAGGCGCTCAGGGAGGAGCTCGAGAGCAGCCGGAAGAAGGCGGAGGACTTGGGTGGAAGGGAGAGAGGCCTGTCGGGCGAGATCCGGGATCTCGAGAGGGATCTGGACCTGACCCAGCAGATCCTGGAAAAACTCGGGGAGAGGGAGCGAGGCCTGAGGCAAGATCTGGCCGCCACCCAGGCGGCGCTCGAAGAGGGCCAGAGACGCCTCGCGTGGCGCAAGCAGGAATTGGCCCGGGATCTGCGGCAGATGTACAAGCATGGTCGGTACCACTCCCTCGAGATCCTTTTCAGTTCCAAGTCCTTCCCCAACCTCCTGGAGAGAGTCCGGTTCCTGGGGAGCGTGGCCCAGCGGAATCGCCAGCACGTCCGCCAGCTGGAGAAGGAGCAGGCCGGCATCGATCGGGCCCGGCGAGACCTGCTCCAGCAGACCCGGGAGCTCGAGCGCCTGAAGAGCGAGAGCGAGGGGGAGCGGAAGAGGATCGGTCGGGCGGTGGAGGATCGGACCGGGATCCTCGAGCGCGTGCGGAGCGAGAAATCGCAGTACGAGAGGATGGTGGCCGACCTGGAGCAAGCGGCCCAGGCCCTGGAGAACCTGATCACGCGGATGGAAGCCGAGCGGGCCGCTCGCGTCGGCGCACCGGCCGGCGGGTTCGAGGGGCGCAGGGGGACCCTGATGCCGCCGGTCGAGGGCGAGGTGGTCGTTGCCTTCGGGCGGCACCGGCACGCCAAGTTCGGTACCGTCACGTTTTCCAACGGAGTGGACTATCGTGCCAACCTCGGCGCCCCGGTGAGAGCCGTGGCCTCGGGCCGAGTGGAGCATGTAAGCTGGCTGACAGGCTACGGCCAATGCGTTATCTTGGGACATGGGGGCGGCTACTACACGCTCTACGCGCACCTGAGCGAAGTGCTCGTGATGGCGGGGCGGGACGTGCACGAGGGAGATAGCATCGGCCGCGTGGGCGAGACGGGCTCACTCATCGGCCCCAGCTTGCACTTCGAGGTCCGGAAGGGCCGGGAAGCACTCGATCCGGCCGAATGGGTGCGATCTCGTTGAAGCCCCGGACGCTCGCCTCCCCCCGCTCAAGGAGAAGGGGTATGGCCGGGTACGTCGAAGTCGAACTGAAGGGAAGCAAGCGTTTGCTGTTCCGGGAGTCGGAAGATCTCGCGTTGCGATCGGGCGACTGGGTCGTGATGGAGAGCGATTCTGGAACCGAGATGGGGAGGGTCTCTCTGACAGGCCTGCTGGCCGGGAAGAAGGCCAGCCGCTGCACCAAGCGGCGGATCCTGCGAAGGGCGACGGAGGAAGACCTCGAGCGGAACCAACAGAAGACCGTGCGCGAGCGAGACGCTTTCAGAGCCTGCGAGGAGCGGATCGCGGAGCGGGGTCTGGAGATGAAGCTGGTGGATGTCGAGTGCAACCTCGACAACGGCCGGCTGACCTTCTACTTCACGGCCGCTCAGAGGGTGGACTTCCGCGCGCTCGTCAGAGACCTGGCCTCCATCTTCAGGACCCGCATCGAGCTCCGACAGATCGGCGTTCGTGACGAGGCCAAGCGACTCTCGGGGCTCGGCAGCTGCGGGCGAAAATTCTGCTGCACGTCCTTCCTCAGCGAATTCGAACCGGTGACCCTCAAGATGGCGAGGGAGCAGCATCTCTCCCCCAATCCCACCAAGATCTCGGGCGCGTGCGGGCGACTCATGTGTTGTCTGGTCTATGAACGGGAGTTCTACCGGGAATCGGCCAGGAAGTTCCCCCGCGTGGGCAGCAAGGTGTGGGTCCGCGGAGAAGAAAGCGTCGTCACCAAGGTGGACCTGTTTTCCGGAGTGGTCGAGGTGGACCTCGGAGACGGCGGCGTGGAAGAGGTCCGGGTGGACGATCTTAAGCCGAAGAAGGAACGGCTCCCCAGACGTTTCTTCCGCCGCCGGCCGGGTCGGCCGGGCAGACGGGGCCAGGATCGCCCGGAAGGGGAAGAGAAACAGGATGCCGGACCTGAATGAGAGAACCCTCGGGCAGCTGGATCTCCGAATCGCCACGATCCTCGAGGCGGAGAGGGTGCCCAAGACGGACCGCCTGCTCAAGCTCCAGGTTCGCATGGGCGAGGAGGTGCGGCAGCTGGTGGCCGGGATCGGCGCGAGCTACGACCCGCAGGACCTTGCCGGCAAGCAAGTCATCGTCGTGGCCAACCTGGAACCCGCCACGATCCGCGGCGTAGAGTCGCGCGGGATGCTTCTGGCCGCCAGCGGGGAGACAGGCGTCGTGCTGCTCGGTCCAGAGACCGAGGTGCCCGACGGGACCCGCGTAGAATAGACGTCGGCCGGAGCTGCGGGTCGTGGGGGCGATGGGGCAGGAGCGTCGGCGTCTCGCACCGGGTCCTGTCATGGGAACATCCCGCCGTCCTCGTGGCCTGCGGGCGGCGGGAGCCCTATCCCATGCCACCCGCTGCGAGGGTGCCGGGTGACGGACACATCGCTTTCTCGATCCTCGTCCGG
>Ga0180438_10006360_pt1 | contig 15995 bp, 9 predicted proteins | sample SS_ome_12_FD_132455 | JGI IMG/M metagenome (GOLD analysis project Ga0180438, IMG submission 132455) | Hypersaline lake sediment archaeal communities from the Salton Sea, California, USA - SS_3_D_2 metaG | ecosystem: Environmental > Aquatic > Non-marine Saline and Alkaline > Hypersaline >...
CGAGTCGGGTGTAGGAGTCCCCGACTTGGGGGCATCTGTGCAGGCCGGGTGGGAATCCTGGCCCTGCCGGCAGCCGCCCCAACAAGCTGGGGACTCCACCGCCGGGCGTTCGTTTCGCCCAGCGTGTAGGGTCGAAAACGGGACCTACCGCCTGTCGTAGTAGGCCAGCGCTTCTTTCAACCTGGGCGCGAGCTCGGCCTGGACCTCGTTCAGCAACGGCAGCGGATCGCCCCCCTGGTGGAGCGACGCCTCCTCGACCTGGCCCAGCGCTTCGTTCAGCGCCGGGCTTATGGGCGTCGAGACGATGTACCCGGCGCCCGGATGGGCCAGCAGGTCCATGAACACCCTGAAACCGGGAATCTGCTGGAACCGTGGATCCTGGGCGGCCAGGCGGCTGGTTGGCAGAATGGAAGCGGCGTACGCCTCTTCCGCCACGATCTCGGGGGACATCATCCAGGCCAGCAGGTGGGCTGCCGCCTCCTTGTCCGTCGCACCAGCAGGCAGGAACACCACCGGACCCTGGGCCACGGCGGTGCCGGCCCGCTCCGGGTGTGCCGCTGGCGGCGGGAAGGGAGCCACGCCATAGTTCACCTGGGACTCCTCGTGGGAGAGAGCATCCAGACCCACCAGCCATTGCCCCTCGATCATCATGGCGACCCGGCCTTGATAGAAGCCGGTTTCGGGGACCTTTTTGTTCTGCATGGGTGACGAGCGGTGACATTGCTGGCAATCCAACCTCCTTCCGGCGTACAGGGCGTGGCGGGAGGTCAGGTAGGGTGTGAAGGACGAAATCAAGTCCTCCAGTTCGCCGGGGTCATAGAGGTTGTGGAGCTGCGCCTGCCAGTCGAGGGCCTCGACCACCGGTTGGCTGTTGGCGGCTAGCTCGGCGCCCCCGTCGCTGTAGAAAGCGCCGCCGAACATGCGGACGTACAGACCGGCGTGGGAGCGGGGAAAGTCGGGGATGAACCCGGCCTGGGCGAGCCCGCCCTCCCCGTCGCGGACGGTGAGCCTGCCGGCGTACTCGACCAATTCCTCCATGGTCTGCGGCGGGCGTTCAGGGTCGAGGCCGGCGGCCCGGAACAGGTCCTTGTTCCAGAACAGGGCCTCAACATCGCAGCCCCAGGGCAGGCAGCGGTATGCGCCGTCCTGCCCCACGCACTGCGCCAGCGGGGCGGGGTAGATGTCCTCCAGGTCGATGCCAGTGGCCCGGATCCAACGATCGAGCGGCTCCACCAGGCCCTGTTGGTCGTAGGTTGCGACCGGATCCCCGCTGCTCAGGATCACGAGGTCCGGCTGCTGGCTGCCGGCCAGAGCCTCCTGCAGATCCTCGCTGCTCACCTGGGTGGTGACCCGGACGGGAACACCATTCGCCTGGCTGTAGCGGTCCAAGAGTGCCTGGAGTTGGTCAGGGCCCTCACCCCACGTAGCCCACACGTCGAGAACCCCCGCTTCAGGCTGGGCGGTTGGGCCGCAGCTTGTAATCCACCAACTACTCACAATGACAACCAACCCCAACAGGAATACCACCGTCTTTTTCACTTTTTGCCTCCCCTTTCTCTCTTCGTTAAGCTGTCAAATCCTCAAGATTGCTACAAAGTCACTTGATATCCTGTCCGATGTCGTTGCGAGGCCCGTCGTTTGGGCCGAAGCAACCCCCATCTACTAAATTGGAGATTGCTTCAGTCGCTTCGCTCCTTCGCAATGACGACCTTGCAGCAGCCCTTGTTAAATCCTCATCTTGGCCTTGACTTCGTAGTGCTGCGAACGCTCATCAAACCGTGAAAGCAATTCTCTCGCCTTTGACGGGACAACTGAGACTTCATACTCTTCCCCTCGTCCAGGGCATTTGTGCCTCGACGGGCATACCGGTAGCGCGCCAGCGTTTTGGGGCCCCACAAGAAGGTGACGATGGCCGCGGCGACCCCCAGGATGATCAGGGCCACAAAGGGGTCGTAGGGCCAGCCATAGACGGGCAGCAGCACCGTGGTCACGTTGTTCATGGCATAGAACAGGATGGGGACATACCAGGCTTTCCTCCGGATCCTCCTGTAGTCAAAGGCCCCCTTCAGCAGCGCTTTCACTGCCTCCGATCCCCCTTCGCGCCGGACAAGAACGGCAGCCGCCGTTACGGGAGCAAGACCCATCAGGGCGCTGATGGGCAGGTCTACCGGTAGCTCCCCTGGCAGAAGACGCTCGACCACGGGGCCCATCACCCAGAAGGGAACCGAGAGCAGAAACACCAACAGCAGGAAGGTCAAGGGTGACCTGCCCTTTGACAGACCGTTCGACGGACGCCCTTTCATGATTGCACCTCCTCCCTCGATATCCACCAGGATCCTCCTCCTAACCTGCGGTAAACGAAACGCACTGTTTGTCCCACCGGCTCTTGGCGCGCAGGCAGAAGGGCAGTTTCCCCCTGTCCGCTTCGTATGCAGCGCATTCGCGGCACTGCCCGCGCTTGGGACAGCGCTTGCTGGAGCAAGGACAGCCGGTCTGCGCCACCAGCAGCAGGGGCAGACCCAGGTTATGGATCTTGCCCAATGCGCTGTGCAGCGCTGCCTGGTCGTCCACCGCACCGGTCAGCAGGGTTTCGCCATTGCCCCGTGAGGCCATCACAAAACCCTGGAACCAATCGGCCCACTTGCCGTGCAGATCGCCCTTTACCCGGATGTGATAGATGTTCTCCCCGACGGATGTTTGCCCTTCAGCCATGCTGCCACCTCCTGTGCGTATGGGTCCTGTGGACCACGAATTCTGTCATGGGTCCACTATACCACGCCAGGGCGTGGGTTGTCGCCAACCAAAGGTTGGAATGGGGGGTGGAGAAGGGGGATGGATGTCTCGGGGTGGAGACACACGGACAGCCAACCACCAGGAGGTGTTGGCCCGGTGCTTGGGCTGGCCCAGAGATCTGTTGGCGGAAAAAGGGGCTACAGCAGGCCCAGTGTGCGCGCCCGGGCGAGCGCCTGGGTCCGGTTCTTTACGTCGAGCTTGCCATAGATGTGATTGATGTGCGACTTGACCGTGCTCACGGCGACGACCAGCTCCTGGGCAATCTCCCGGTTCGACAGGCCAGCGGCGACCAGGCGCAGCACGTCCACCTCGCGCTCGGTAAGGGGGTCAACCAAGGGTTGATCGACCATGGCCTGCACTGCAGACGATGGCGGCGGGACGCTCTCCCCCAAGACTGCCAGCAACCGGCCGGCGTAGCCCGGCGCAATGTCCTGCAGCAGGGCACGGCGCAGCAGGCCGGCCATCGGTTGGCCCTCGTCGAGGAAGGTTCGCACATAGTCCTCCGGCTCGGCGAGGGACAGCGCTCGCTCCAACGTGGACAGTGCCCGGCCCGCATCCCTCTGGGCCTGGAACGCCAGCGCCCGGAGCGCCAGGATCTCGATCAGGCTGCCCATACGCCCATCCGCCTCAGCCGCGGCCAGCAACGGCGCCAACCACGCTTGCGCCTCGGCGGGTTGGTCCAGGGCAAGCAGCACCCGCACGACGGCGAGATGTTCAGCCTCGCGCGCCAGATCGATCTCACCGCCTGGACGCGAGCCGTAGTCCTGCATCCACCGCGACGCCGCGGCCAGGTTGCCCTGCGCCACCCACAACCGGATCCGCAGCCTGGCCAACACGCCTGCCATGTAGGCGTAGTCGTGTCGCCCCGCCAGCCGCTCCGCCTTTTCCAGGGTGCGGGATGCGCCTGCCGTGTCTCCGCGCGCCTGATAGATCTCGACGAGCCGGGCATAGCCAGCCAGCAGATAGCTGGTGAAGCCGCCCAATTCGGTCAGCTCGATGCCCTCCAGCGCGCTGCGCAAGGCTCCGTCCAGGTCGTTCCACTCGTATTGCACTTCGGCGAGGCCCACGTAGGCCAGGCCAGCGAGCGGCAGCGGCCGGGCCCCCTGCGTGGTTGCCAGCTCAAGGGACCCGCGGAAGGTCTGGACCGCCTGGCGCAGCGAACCGGCCATCTCCTGCACGTGGCCCAGCGTCGTCATGGCCGCCAGGACCATGTAGGTCGGGCCGGCTGCCCGGCTGAGGGCGATGGCCTCGCGCAACGCCTCGCTCGCAGCCGCGGGCCTGCCGCTGGCAAAGTGCGCGATGCCCATACTCAGGGCCACAATACTACGCGAGAACCACTTTTCCTGGGGCAAACGCGCGAGGGCTTGCTGGCACAGCGCCATTGTGCGGGACACATCGCCCCGGACACTGGCCAGGTAGGCCTGGAGGGCATCCAGCTCGCCGGGCACATACCGGTCATCCCCCTTCCACAGGCTCTGCTCCACACCTTCCCAGCGGCCAGTCAGCGCCCACGCCCAGGCGCGCAGCACGCTGAGTTGAGGCTGAGCATCCACCAGGTCCTGGGGGAGCGCGTCCAACCAACCGAGGAGCGCACGCATTTCGCCGCGGGCCAACATCGCCCACCCGGTCCAGTCGATCAGGTCGGCGGCCCGCTCTGTGTCCCCCGCTGCCAGGAGGTGGCTCACCGCGTCGGGGAGCAATCCGCCTGCCTCGTACCACCGGCTGGCTCGCCGGTGCAGCTCAGGCACTAGTTGCCCGTGCTCCCGGCCAAGACGCTGCCGCAACAGGTCGGCAAAAAGGCGATGATAACGATACCAGCGCCGTTCCCCGTCCAGCGGGACGATGAACAGGTTGGCTGCCTCGAGCGACTCGAGAACCTCCTGCCCCCCCGTCCCTTGTGTGACCGCATCGCACAGGGATCCAGCCAGGCGGTCGAGAATGGCCGTCTGGAGCAGAAAGGCCTGGATCTCGGCTGATTGCCGGTTGAGGACCTCCTCGGTCAAGTAGTCAAGCACATAGCGCTGGCTGCCGGTGAATGCCTGGATAAAGCCTGCGGCGTTTTGATGCCCCTGGAGCGATAGGGCGGCCAGTTGCAGCCCCGCGATCCATCCCTCGGTCCGCTGCTCCAGGGCCGCAACCTGTTCTGCCGCGAGGGCCAGCTCCATCGTCCCGTTGAGATAGGCTGCGACTTCGTGCTGCGTGAAGCGCAGTTGGGCGATGTGCAATTCGGTCAACTGCCCCCGCGCACGCAGGCGGGCAATGGGCAGCGGCGGGTCGGTGCGGGTGGCGATGGCCAGATGCATGCCCTGCCCCGAGGATGGCAGGTGATCGAGCAGGAAAGCGACGATCTGGTGGATGGCAGGGGACTCGACGACGTGGTAGTCGTCCAGAACCAGGATGAAGGGCTCGGGGGGCTCGGGGGTCCCGGCGATGTCGTTGACCAGGCCGGTGAGCAGCGGCTCCAGCGGGGGTGCCTGGGGCGCCTGCAGCATCGCCTGGGCGGTTTGGCCGATGGCCGGGTCGATCCCCTGGAGCGCGGCAAGCAGGTAGGCCAGGAAGCGGTCCGGGTCGTTGTCACCATCGTCGAGGGACAGCCAGGCAGCCGGTCTATCCGCCCTGTGGAGCCAGTGGCTCAGCAGCGTGGTCTTGCCAAAACCGGCCGGGGCGGAGGCAAGGGTCAGCCGGTGGCCCAGGCGCAGTCCCTCCTCCAGTTGCTGGATGAGGTGTGGGCGCGGCACCCACCTGGGGCCGGCAGGCGGCATATAGAGTTTGGTGGTCAACAGTGGCGTGGACATCGCAGCCTTGCCCGGACTTCCCTAGATGGGGGTATGATACCATATCTTGCCCCTGCTAGCAACAGGCAACGAGCGGCTTAATCCTTGCTTCTAATGCGCTGTGTCGCCCAGGAATTTCCGTGTCGCAGCACTCGCACCCTCTGGACTCAGCAGCCAGCCATAAGGATGCTCCCATCCGCTGACTACTACGATCTCCCCCTGTGCTGCCAATGCGCCCAGTCCCTCCATCACGGCCCTTTCCCGCTCATCTTCGAGTTCACCTTCCCCTACCAGTATCAATAGAGGACACTTCACCCTTCTGTAGTAATCCTCGAAGCGGGTCTGAAAATAGTGGGCCATATAGTCCGCCATGGCCTGTTTGCCAAAGCCTTTCGTGTATTTTCCATCGCCTACTTGATGGGCACCATATCTCACTACCGCCTCGACGTACTCGTTCCACCAGCCATACTTTTCCAAGAGATTCCGTCGATCATCCACCAACGCATCGACCGAAGGAAAGATGGTCTCGGGGGCATTTCGCATCGCTTCCAGTTGGCCTGCCACATGTTCTGTAAAATCTGCCTCCGAACCTTCCCAAGTGCTGTACGGGCCATATTCGCTGTACAGCGCGCCTTCACAGACCAACGAGATCACCTTGTCTGGATAGTTGGCCGCCATGCTGAGTCCCACCTCTGCGCCCAGCGAACTTCCGACGACATGTGCCCGCTCCAGGTTGAGATGCTGCATAATGCCAAGGACGTCGCGGGCCATGTCATCCATGTGGTAGCCGGTTTCTGGCCTGTCCGACCTGCCGTGTCCCCTCAGATCGACCAGTATCAGGCGATAATGCTCCTGAAAATCGGGAATGATCCGCTGCCACATCATCAAGTTTGCGCCGCTGAAGTGCAGAAAAATGATGGCATCTCCCTCGTGCCCGTATTCCCGAACCTGCAACTCGATCTGATTTGCTTTCACACGGTTCTCTTGCATGTCTGCCTCCCAGGATATTTCGTTACTGAAGGAAGCCGGTCCATTGTACATCGAAAACGACCTGCAGACTAGTGGACGGATGAGATAGAAGTGGGATACCTGTACCTTCTTGGACGGCTGGATTCGTCTTCAGGCAAATCGTGGGAACAGCTTAAGCGAATTGTCGCGCTCGATGCACGCGATCCCTGCCGGATCGAGCGCCTCACAGGCACGCAATTCCGCCTGTTGCCGGGCAAAGGCCGCCGGCGAGGTCCAGGGGTAGTTCGATCCCATCAGGATGCGGCTGGGTACCGTCTGGCCGTAGAGGGCCTGCCAGGCGTAGGGGTCGGTCGAGGCGGTGAGATCGTAGTTCATGCGCACCACCGTGCGGGCACGTATGAGGTAGTGTAGCATCGTCATCAAAAAGCTGCCAAAGACGTCCATGCCCACCACCGTCACCCGCGCGGCGATGAAGGGCATGGTTCCTCCCCCGTAGGCCAGGATGTACCGGATGCGGCGGTAGCGTTCGATGCCGCCCGATGCGGTCAGGGACGCCAGCGCCCGGGTGACCTCGTGGGGGAATTCCACGAAATCATTGAAGCCCGGGCCAGGGGCCTGGTTGGGGTGCAGAAAGACGATGGCCTTGCGCCGGTTGAGTTCGGCGAGCACCGGCTCAAAGAGCGCATCGCCAAGGTAGCGGCCGCGGACGTTGGTGAGCAGGGCCACCCCATCGAGTTTGAGCGTGTCGAGCGCATACTCGATCTCGGCCATCGCCGCCTGCGCATCCAGCATGGGGAGGGAAGCAAAGGCGCCGAAGCGGCTCGGCGTGCCGAAACGACTCGCATAGTCGGCGATCATCCGAGCGGCATATTCATTCACCTGCCGGGCCAGCGCAGCGGGATCCGCCGCCCCGGTGAAGGATGCACCCGGCAAGGAGAGCGAGACAATGGCCGTCTCGATCCCCGCTCCGTCCATCATGGCCACCGATTTCTCGGGGGACCAGTCCAGGGCCTGGGCCTTGGCGGCGGCCGGATGTCCCGCTTGGACCAACGCCTCCACAAAGGACGGCGGCAAAAAGTGGTGGTGGATGTCGATGCCACCCGCCGTGTCGTGCAGAGAAGACATTCGGGAACCCATGATCAGAGTACCTCCAGAAGGCGGGGGAAGAGGCGCAGCGCGTTCCCCCGCTCCACGCCCAGGCGCGTTGCCTCGTCAAAACCCTTGTAGCGCCTCAGTTCGCGCATCTTGAGCGGCTGGTACGGCGCCGGCAGTATGGCGTGGTCGGTCCCGAGCAGGATATGCGAGGGGTCGACAAAGGCCTGCAAGGTGCGCAGACCGTTGGCCGCATTGGCCGACATGCTGTCGTAGTACTGGCGCTGCATGAGGCCGATGGCCTCCGCTGCCCCGCCACCATCCGGCGCCCCGTCGAGCATGCCCGGGTCTGGCCCGCCCTCTCCCGGGACCCACGTCCTGCCGCGCACCACCCGGTGCGCCAGGTAGGGCGTGATCCCGCCGCAGTGGGAAAAGATGAACTTGACCCTGGGATAGCGTTCGAACACCCCACCGTAGAGCAAGCTCATCACCGCACGAACCGTCTCGAGCGCCGTGTCGATGGGGAACTGGATCGCGAGGGGGATACCCTGGTCTGGCGGATCGCCGGGGTGGATGTAGACGACGGTGTTGCGGCGGTTCAGTTCGGCGAACAATTCGTCGTTCTCCACATCCCCCACATAGTGCCCGGCAACGTTCGACAACATGATCACGCCATCCAGCTCCAGGGTGTCCAGGGCATAGGCGGCTTCCTCCATCGCGTCGTCCACGTCGGGCACGGGCAGCGCGGCAAAGGCGCCAAAGCGGGTGGGGTGCGCGCTGCGCAGGGAGGCGAGATACTCGTTGCACCGCCGGGCCAGATTCCGGGCGGATACATCACTCTCGAAATAGATCCCGGCGGGGATGGAAGCCATGCCCAGGGCGATCTTGTTCCTGTCCATCACCTCCAGATGGGCTTCCAGAGACCAATCGGGCAAGCCGCCGCCCAAGGTGGTCATGACGCTGCCCACCTTCTCCAGGGTCTCGACATAGAACCTGGGCAGGACGTGGTGGTGCACGTCGATACGATAGGGTACCTCCGTGTTGACCGGACCGTCTGCGCTCATCAGATTGGTTCCTCCGTCACCGGGCCGGCGCCGGTCCCGGCAAGACCGGCTTCCCGGTGGTCCACCGACAGGGCGCCGTAATAGAAAAGCTTGAAGACATCGCCCGCCAGGGTTTCCGCTTCCTGGTACAGGTCGCGAATTCTGGGGTCATGCTGCATGCTGTTCAGGATGTCAAAAGCGGCCATCAGGAACTCTGGTCGGATGTTTGCCCGGATGTCTCCCTCCTGCTGGCCCTTGACCAGGAAGTGCATCACCCGCCGCATGGCGTGGCTCAGATCGATGTCCAGTTGGATCAGGTCTTCCAGGAATTCTGGCCCCGGCCGGGCTGCGAGTTCCTGCTTTATCGCCAGGACCTGCTCCATCTTTTCCGGGAACGGTGCCTCTGTCTCTTGAATCGCGTCGATCCGCTGCAGGGCCTCTTCGATCCACAGCTCGTCGATCCGCCGGGCCAACGCCGCCTTGTTGGCAAAGTACTTGTAGAAGGTGGGCTTGCTGACGCCTGCCTGGCGACAGATCTCTTCTACTGTGACCCGGCGCATTCCGTGTTTGACAAAGAGGGCCTCGCCGGTCTGGATCAGTTGGTCGCGCTTGTGGGACATGTCCAATCACCTGCCCTGGTTAACGTTTTTGCTCCAAATTAACGTTCTACGTTCATTATACCACGAACGTTAACTCCTGTCAAGGGGTTGGGAGATAAGTTGGGAATGCCTCGGCCCTACGAGTTTAGGACGGGAACGATAATCACCAGGTCATAGCCTGCGTGAAACAACACCGGACCGAGCAACCCATCCGTCTTGAGCATCGAATAGGCGCCCACCACGCCGAGGACAAAAACCACGATGCCAAAGACCACGCCCCCACCGGCGAACTCGTAGGTGGCATTCACATGGGAGGCGCCAAAGACCAGGGAGGTGATGACCGGCACAACGTGCAAGAACTGTGAGAGTTTGTCGAGGGCGAGCGCATGCAAAGGGTCGGTGGTGCCCACCCGGATATTCAAGAGACCTGTGCTGAGGGTAAGCGTGGCGGCAGAGGCGACAAAGAGGGCATAGGCGGATGGCCCGTAGCGCGACAGGGAAGGGCTTCTCCTCAGGGCGACCGACAGGCCAAGGAAGAAGACGGTTATGACAACATAGTAGAGCTGATTCCCATTGGTGGGAAAGACAGCATAGTAGGGGCTGCCCAGGACAAAGACGGCCAGGCCACCGAGCAAGAAGCAGATCGAGGCGACGAGTTTTCTCATTGCCGTGTTTCCCTCCGTGGAAAGATCACGGCATCCATAGTGATCCGGCGATGCCCTGCGGTCCGTGCCGAGACCCGTAGAACGGAGTATATCACAGGCGTCACCAGCCAGCAACGGCCATGTGGGTGATCCTTGTAGGCCAGGTGGCCAATTCTGCGCCATGAACCACAGTTGACCCTTCACGGCTTGACATGCTATAATGCCAGGGTCAGCGAACTCGGGCATCGGGGATGAGCGTTTCCGAGTTGGCGCACCAGGAGGCGACCAGGATGCAAATTGTAGAGGGCAATGTCACCCGTTTCGAACGCCTGGGCATCGAAGACGGGCTATCCCAGATCACCACTATGGCTATCTGTCAGGACAGCCAGGGGTTCCTGTGGATCGGCACGCAAGACGGGTTAAACAAGTACGATGGGTATACATTCACCGTCTATCGCAACGACCCGACCGACCCGACGAGCCTCAGTACCAACGTGATCTATGATATCCTGGAAGACGCTGAGGGCGATCTGTGGCTGGGCACGGATCGGGGGCTGGTACAGTTCGACAAAAGGTGCGAGGTATTCACCCACTACCAGCCAGGTGAGAAAGAGCCAGCCGGCTTGCGCCAGGCCATCGTCCGCTCGATGCTTGAGGATTCGTACGGCGTGCTGTGGGTTGGGACCGTTGCGCGAGGGCTCTACCGGCTCGATAGGCGAACTGGACGATTGGTTGTCTACCAGCACAAGCCCGAGGATCCGCGCAGCCTGGGTGGCAACACTGTCACGGCTCTCCTGGAGGATGCTCACGGCGCGCTGTGGGTCGGGACGCATGGGGGTGGGCTCAGCCGCCTCGACCGGGAGACCGGGGCATTCACACAATACCGGCACAGGAGAGAGGACGCGCAGAGCCTGAGCAGCGACAACGTCACCGCCCTTTGGGAGGACACGCGGGGGATCCTGTGGATTGGGACGGAGACGGGCGGCCTGAACGCGCTGGATACTGCAACCGGGGGACCCACCTTCATCCGGTACCAGCATGACGGTGACAACCCGCATAGCTTGAGCCATGACCATGTCCAAGCGCTGCTGGAGGATGCCGCAGGTATGCTATGGGTGGGCACCGGACGTGGATTGAACGAGCTTGACAGACGGACGGGGCAATTCCGCAGGCACTACCATGAGGAAGGCGACCCGGCCAGTCTAGGCCACAGTGAGATCCTGTCCCTGATAGAGGATACCCAGGGCATCCTGTGGATCGGCACGCGGGTGGGGCTCAACAAGTTCGACAGAAGCACGCGAGCCTTTGGCCATTTTAGGAGAGGCAGGGAGCCACAGGGCGCTCTTAGCAACAATGCGGTCACCGCATTCCTGGAGGACGCCCAGGGATCTCTGTGGATCGGCACCTACGCCGGCGGGCTGAACAGGAGCACGACGGACCATACGTTGACAGGGTTCGTCCATTTTGACCACCGCGAGGACGATCCACACAGCCTGGGTGACCGGCAGGCGCTGCCCGACGCGGATCGCCCCCGGCCCTTGGCCGAGAACGCGGTCTTTGCCCTTTGCGAGGATGCCCAGGGTCGCCTGTGGATTGGCACCAGTGCCGGGCTGCACAGGCTGGTGCCAGGCGAGGACCCGGCTTTGCCGCCAACCTTTGTCCGCTACCGGCACGCACAGGACAACTCCCGCAGTCTCAGTCACAACAGCGTTACGAACCTTGCCATAGACGCCAAGGGGGATCTGTGGATCGGCACACAGGGCGGGCTCAATAGGCTGCACCAGGCCGATGCTGCTCACGGATTCGTTCGCTATTTACACGACGAGAACGACCCGAACAGCCTAAGCCATGACTTTGTCCGAACCATCCACGCCGATTCTGCAGGAAACGTGTGGATCGGCACCAATGGCGGTCTGAACAGAGTGGCGCACGGCGATGATTCAAGGTTCATCCGCTACCACCACGACGACCAGGATCCCCACAGCCTCAGCCACGACGGGGTCACTTGCATTGCGGAGGATGCCCAGGGCAGGCTGTGGATCGGGACGCGGGGCGGGCTCAATCGCGTCGACCCGCAAACCGGATGGTTCACCTCGTACCGGGAGAAGGACGGGCTGAGCAACGACATGGTGTACGGCGTGTTGGTCGACGATCACGGCTGTCTGTGGCTGAGCACCAACAAGGGCATCAACCACTTTGATCCCTCCACAGAGCGCTTCACCTACTATGATACGCACGACGGTGTACAGGCGAACGAGTTCACCGATGGGGCGTTCTACAAGGACCGGCTGGGCAGGCTGTACTTTGGCGGCATCAATGGCTTTAACGTCTTTCATCCCGACGATATCCAGGAAAACACCTTCCTGCCGCCCGTGGTAATGACCAGCTTTTTGCTGTCCAACGAACCGGTGTCCATCAGCGAGTCGGGGCCGCTGAAGGAGCACATCAACTTTGTCGACCAGATCGAGCTGGCCCCCGAGGATTACGTCTTTGCCTTCGAGTTCTCGGCACTGAACTACCGCCAGCCCCACAAGAACCGTTTTGCCTACCAACTCGCGGGCTTTGACCGGGACTGGATCTATGCCGATGCCCGGGACCGCAAAGCGGTGTACACCAACGTCCCACCCGGAACCTACACCTTCCGGGTCAAAGCCGCCAACGACGACGGGGTGTGGAACGAGGATGGGACGTCGATCCAGATTACGGTCAGCCAGCCCTGGTGGCACATCCTATTCCGATCGGCCTTTGAGGCCGTGGTGATCCACGACGGAGGGACCATCCTCCAGGTGAACCAGGCGGCATTGGAACTGCTGGGCTACGAGCAGGCCGAACTGCTCGGACAGAGCATCTACAAACTCCTCCCCCCTGAAGTGCACGACCAGGTTGCCCAGCACGTTGCCACGGGGGACGAAGCGCCCTATGAAACGAAAGGCCTGCGCAAGGACGGCTCGGTCTTTGTCTCCGAGGTCCGTGGCCGGGCAATTCCCTACCAGGGCCGCCTCGTCCGGGTGTCTGCGATCCGCGACATCACCGAGCGCAAGCGGGCTGAAGAGGCCCTGCGCCAGTCCCAGGAGTTCCTGCAGGCCGCGCTTGACTCCCTATCGGCGCACATCGCTATCCTGGACAGCAACGGAACCATCGTGACCGTCAATGCCTCGTGGCGCCGTTTCGCCGACGAGAACGGCCTGGCCTGGGGGGATTATGGGATAGGCCGCAACTACCTGGGGGTCATCGAGGCGGGATCAGGAGAGGAAGCCGGTAGCGCCCAACAGGTAGCCACGGGGATCCGCGAGGTGATGGCCGGCCAGCGGCCCCAGTTCTGGCTGCAGTATCCCTGTCACAGCCCGGGCGAAGAGCGATGGTTTGAGATGCGCGTGACCCGCTTCGAGAGCCCTCAGGGCGTACAGGTGGCCATTGCCCACGAGGATATCACCGAGCGGGTACGCGCCCTGCAAGCCCTGCAACAGAGCGAGGCCAAATTCCGTGGTTTCGTGGAGCAATCCACCGATGGCATCTTTGTGGTCGACGAAGGCGGCGCCGTCATCGAGTGGAACCGCAGCCTGGAAGAGATCACGGGGTTGGCGCGCCAGGACGTGCTGGGCGTACCGGCCTGGGATGTCCAGTACCGGCTGGTCACCGATGAACACAGGACCCCAGAGACGCACGAGCGATTCGAGGCAGCGATGCTGGGTGGGTTGCAGACCGGAGAGGCCCCCTGGCTGGACGAGACAGTGCAGGCCGTCTACCGGCGCACCGACGGGGTGGTCCGTTATGTCGAGCAGCGGATGTTTCCCATCGAGACGGACCGGGGCTTCCGGATCGGCGGCATTTCTGCGGACATCACCGAGCGGCGAGAAGCCGAGGCGCAGTTGCGCACCCTGTCCCGTGCCGTGGAGCAAAGCGACAGCACGATCCTGGTCACCGACCTGGAGGGTACCATCGAGTTTGTGAACCCGGCCTTTTCTCGCATCACGCGTTACACGGCCCAGGAAGCGGTGGGACAGAACCCGCGCATCCTCAAGTCGGGGCGGATGCCCCAGGAGGTCTACACAGAGCTATGGGAGACCATCGCCGGCGGCCGGGTATGGGAGGGGGAACTGCTCAACAAGCGAAAGGATGGGGAGTACTACTGGGAATCGGCCATTATCTCGCCCGTGCGGGACAGCGCAGGCAACCCTACCCACTATGTGGCGGTCAAGCAGGACATCACGGCGCGCAAGCAAGCCGAACAGGCGCTCGAGCGGCGGGTGCAGCACGAGCAGGCCCTGGCCGCCTGTTCCCGGGCCCTGCTCAAGGCGGGCGATCCCCAGCCCCTGAAGCGGGAACTGCTCCATGAAGCCCTCGGCTATCTGGTGGAGGCGGTGCAGGCCGGCCGGGCTTATGTCTACCGAAACTTCTATGATCCAGAGGAGGGTTTCTGTTCCGGCATTGTGGCCGAGGCGGTCGCGCCCGGGCTGCCCAGCGCCCTCGAGGATCCCCGCTACCAGAAACTGCCCTGGTCGCGGGCTCCGGAGCGGAATCGCAAGGCGTTGGAGGCGGGACGGGCCTGCGGTGGGCCCACCGTGGAGCTCTTTGCCTCCACGCCTGAGCTGCTTGCGACCCTGTTGGAGCAGTCAGTCCTCTCGGTGCAGTTCTTCCCCCTTCACTTTGGCGACGAGTGGTGGGGCTACGTCGGCTTTGACGACTGCCAGAAGGCACGGGAACGGGACCCGCAGGAGATCGTGGTCTTGCGCACAGCGTCGCAGATGATCGGCAGCGCGCTGCAGCGTTGGCAGGCCGAAGCGGCCCTGCAAGAGGCACACGACGAGCTGGAGCAACGGGTCCAGGCACGCACGGCCGAACTCAACGACGCGGTCGAACGCCTCCGGCGCGAGGTGGACCAACGCCAGCAGGCTGAAGCTGAGACACGGGAGCGGCTGGTCGTCCAGCAGGGCCTGGCCGCCATCTCCACCCGGCTGATGCAGGCAGCCGACTTTGACGGGGCCGTGACCGACGTACTGGCCCGGACCGGTGCACTCTTTGGCGCGGCGCGGGTCTTTATGGTTCGCCTGGAGAGTGATGGCCGGACCGTCCACAGGATCCACGAATGGTGTGCCTCCGGCGTGGCGCCCCTCTTGCACAGCGTCGAGGGCTGGACCCTGTCCGACGCATCCTGGTGGCTGGAGGCGCTGCGTGAGCGAGGCTGGTTCTACATCCAAGACAGTTCACAGGCGCCCCCCGAACTCGGGGAGGGGATCCCCCTCTTTGGCGGGGATGATGCCGGCGGGGCCCAATGCGCAATCCCGATCTATGCCCGGCAGGAAATGATCGGCTTTCTGGGCTGTCACGGCCTGGCCCCCGTAGAAAAGGATCTGGACCAGCATCTCCAGGTGTTGGAGGTCATCGTCGGGATCCTGGGCAGTGCCTGGCTGCGGGAACGGGTGCTGGAAACCCTGGACGAGCGTATTGCCGCCCGCACCCGGGAGCTGTCCACCTTTTTCGACCTGACCACGCTGGCCATGCGGGCCGAAGACTTGTCTGAAATGCTCGGCCCGATCCCGGACCGCATTCTGGAACTGGGCTCGTGCGATGCCATGTGCCTCCACCTTCTGGACACGGAGCGCACCACACTGAGCCTGGTCACGCAGGGCAACCTGCCCGGGAAGATGCGCCAGCAGCTGCAGGCCATCGCCCTGGAAAGCGATTTCTTGCGCCGGCTGGAGAAACTCGGTGAACCTCTGGTGATAACGGACCAGGCCGCGACGCCCCCCCTGCCCCCCCAACTGCGCCTGGAAGGGTATCCGAGCTACCTGGGGGTGCCGCTCCCTGGCGGCTGGGTCAGCTACTATCGATCCTCGCCCCAGGGCTTCTCGCTGGATGAAAGCTCCCTCCTGCTGGCCCTGGCCGAGCAGATCGGCGTGAGCGTGGAGAACCACCGGCTACGCCAGCGTATCGAGGCAGCGGTCACCCTGGAGGAACGGGGGCGGTTGGCCCGTGACCTGCACGACTCGGTCACCCAGTCGCTCTACAGCCTGAGCCTGTTTGCCCGATCGGGGCGCGATGCAGCCGAAGAGGGGGATACCGACCGCCTGGCGGCCAGCC
>Ga0180438_10006361_pt1 | contig 15994 bp, 10 predicted proteins | sample SS_ome_12_FD_132455 | JGI IMG/M metagenome (GOLD analysis project Ga0180438, IMG submission 132455) | Hypersaline lake sediment archaeal communities from the Salton Sea, California, USA - SS_3_D_2 metaG | ecosystem: Environmental > Aquatic > Non-marine Saline and Alkaline > Hypersaline >...
CCGGAAAATCCGACGACGCAATACTCATCGGCTCGCATCACGACTCGCCGTTCGCCGGGGCCGTCGAGGATGCGTCGGGAATCTCGATGGTACTGGCGTTGGCGAAGTATTTCGGCAGCGTGCCTCCGGAAAAGCGCGACAAGACGCTCTGGTTTGTAGCCTCGGCGGGACATCACTATGGCGCGATCGGTATGCTGACCTTCATGAAGCAGCACGCGGAGGATTTGAACCCAAAACTTCTCTGCGCCGTTCACCTTGAGCACATCGCCCGCGAGTTCATCGAGCAGGACGGCCGATTGGTGGACAGCGGCCTGCCTCAACCTTCCGCAATTTTCGTTTCAGACAATCCCGTGCTGATCGAACCTATCAAGCAGGCCGTCGTCCGGCATAACCTCGACCGGACGGGTGTTATGCCGTCTGCATGGGGGATCGGCGGACGCCCGCCGGGCGAATCAAGCTTGTACCACAGCATTGGGATACCAAACGTCGGGCTGATCAGCGGGCCGGTCTACCTTCTGTTTGAAGACGACACGTTCGATAAAGTCGCGGTCGACCGGCTTGCGCCGACGGCAGCGGCATTCGCGGACATTATCACCAGCTATGATAGAACGCCCTCGGAGCAAATCCGTCCGCGTGCTGAGGGTAAATAGGGGAAATCAGTCGGGTATAACCACCGCTTGAGCGGTGTTGGGCAGTGGATGCTGCACGATCTGCGGATCGAGACGGGCGCTCCCGCTCATCCGCGCAACGCTCGGATGCAGGAGAGACAAGACCATGGAAAAATTCCGGTACGAAGAAATGCTTCCGCACGAGATCGTTGCTCGACGCAAGCGGTTCCCTGCTGCTTTCATAGGTCTCGGGGGCCTCGAATGGCATGGCGAACACATGGCCGTCGGAAACGATGCTCTGAAGGCGGAGGCCCTTTGCGAACTTGCGGCCAAGCGCTCGGGCGGGTTTGCATTTCCCACTTTATGGTACGGTGAACCGCGCGTGACCGGCCTGATGGAGTGCAACCACGACGAGGACGGAAAGATCAAACGGCAAATGAGATTCAAGAAATCCAAGTTCTCGCAAGGATACTTCGGTCAGGACGCCGAGGAACAGATCGCGTTCTACCGGCAGCTCCTGTATCACGTCCTCGTCCAGATGAGTACGCTGGAGATGAAAGCCGTCTGTCTGCTGTGCGGTCACTACCCGCTGCACGGCTGGGCGGCGCCCGTTGTCGCGAAGTTCAACTCGGAAGGCCGCGATACGCGGGCGTTCGCCGGAATCGAGTTCAACTATCCTCGAAAGACGCCGGACGTCGGCGGCGATCACGCGGCGAAGTGGGAGGCCTCTTACCTGTGGTATCTGCGGCCTGATTGCATAGACATGAGTATATTTCTGGGACGCGAGGATGAACCTTTGATCGGCGTGGGCGGTATCGATCCGCGTAAAGAGGCATCCGTCGAGGTCGGACGGAAAGCCTGCGATCTTATCGTTGAGGGAATGGTGCGCAAGGCGGAACAGCTCATCCGCGAGGTAACCAAATCCCGGACAAGCCGGACTAATAGGTCCGATTGAACTGGACAACGCCGTCGTTCGGCTCAACACCGACAGGCATCAGAACAGAAAGAGGTGAAAACGTGGCTTCAGTGAAGACTATTGTGGTGGGAGCGGGCGGAATGGCCCGTTGGCATGTCAAGGGCATGCTTGACATGAGACGAAGCACAACCATAGTGGGGTTTGTGGAACCGAGCGACGCGTCGCGTGAGGCGACAAAAGCTCTTTTTGATGAGCAGGCAGTACCGTGTCCGCCCTTTTACAACAGCATCAAAGAGCTGATCAAGGCGCAAGGCCCCCCTGACGCCGCTCTAATCTGTACCCCTCACAAGTTTCACTTTGAAAACGCCAGGGACTGCATGCAAAGCGGCGTGGATGTATGCCTGGAGAAGCCGATGGTCATGAACGTCTCGGAGGCGCGTCGCTTGATACGCTTGAGAGACAAGACGGGCCGGCTGGTCGTCGTCGCTTTTCCCGGCAGCCTTTCGCCGGCTGTGCGGAAAGCGAAACAGTTATTAGCGCGGGGCACCATCGGCGAGGTTACTGCTATTATGGCTGTCGCATACCAGAACTGGAAGCTGGGCTGCAGGGGAACATGGCGACAGGTACCTGAGATTTCCGGCGGCGGATTCCTGTTCGACACCGGCTCCCACATGGTCAACACTGTGGTAGATCTCCTCGGGGAAGACGTCGTCGAGGTCACCGCACTGCTCGACAACAGAGGCGCTCCGGTCGAGATCAACGCCGCAGTCAGCGGTCGTTCGATGAGCGGGGTCATGTTCAGCATGGGCGGATCAGGAGACTCGATCCAATGCAATTCTGAGATCCTGGTCTGTGGCAGTCGAGGCGTCCTGCAGACCGGCATCTGGGGCGAACGCCTGCTCATTAAGAAGGCCGACCAATCTGAGTTCAGACCGGTTCCCTATCCCAAGTCGCGTGGACCGTGGGAACAGTTTCTGGCGGTGCGGCGAGGCAGAATGGAGAACCCTTGCCCGCCGGAAGTCGGTCTTCGATTTGCCAAGTTGATGGAAATGATCCGCCAGAGCGCCCAGACAGGTCGGACGATTAAGCGGGCCCGACACGGGAAACCGTCCACCGGCAAGCGCTCAACAACTAAATGAACCGGAACAGAAGTCAGGAGGCTCAGAGGAGCACGAATGGGAAAGAGTAAGAGAAGGCCTAAAGGGTCGAATGTGAGAATCAGCTACTCTTTCATGAAGATCCTGACGGGTTCGGATCTTTCACGCCGCCGACTGCCTGTAATGTCCGCCATAAGCGAAAGTCCGGGTCCCGTTGTCTGGCTGGCTGCTTGCGGCCACGGTGATGAAGTAAGCGGCATTGTCATAATCCAGGAGGTGTTCAGGAAGATCCGGCGCCGGATGGTATGCGGTGCGGTTCACGCCTTTCCGCTTATGAACCCGCTCGGTTTTGAAACGCGGACGCGCAACATCACCATGAGCAGGGAAGACCTTAACCGATCTTTCCCCGGTAATGTGACCGGCTCGCTGGGAGAGAGAATAGCTCATCGCATTTTCAGCGCGATAGTAGAAACGTCGCCGAGTCTGGTCCTAGATCTTCATAGCGACTGGATAGAGTCCATTCCCTACGTCTTGATAGACCGCGATCCAGGCGGACCCCAAAAGACCGCTTACAAGAAAACTATAGAGGCCGGTAAACACGCGGGATTCTGCGTCATTGTCGACTCGGAGGAGATCACCAAAACGCTCCCTCACAGTCTTCTGCTCGAAGGCGTGCCGTCGCTAACGCTCGAGCTGGGAGGACCTTACTCGGTCAACCAGGCCAATATCTCACACGGGCTCGAGGCCATATGGAATATGCTCGCTTATCTGGGAGTGACGGAAGCTCGCAGCAGCACGTTCAGCTACCCCTTGCCACAAGGCTATCGCGATGCTAGACTGCTCAAGTATTCGGACAAACCCTATGGATCCAGGACCGGGATCATAAGATTTCTCGTTAAGCCGGGCGATGAGATCAAGGCGGGCCAGCCGTTTGCAAAGATTGTCAACGCATTCGGCAAACATCAAGAGACGGTGACCGCAACCAACGATGCGCTCGTTCTAGGGCATTCTGATTCTGCAGCCGCATTTCCCGGGATGCCGATAATGGCTTTCGGCGTCCCGCCTGAAAAACCCCTCGCGGGGAAGAATACCGACGCTCAACCCGAACGTCTTCAGCGGGGCGGCAAGCGAGAGCGTTCTTCAGACGCTGGGGCGCTGCGGGATAGTCCAACTGACGCGATTTGATAGTGCAAGAAGGGTGTTGACTAAGACAAGAATGGCCGGGAAGCAAACGTAAGGAGGAGATTGCTACATGATTCAGGAGATCACTGCGAAGAAGCTGAACGCCAAGCGGTTCATTGATGAGAAGGTCAACGAGATCAAGACCGCTGTTGGGGACGGAACGGCGATCAACGCTCTCTCAGGCGGTGTCGATTCGTCCACGGTCACGATGCTAGGCCATCGCGCCCTAGGGAAACAGTTGAAAACCGTCTTCGTCGAGAACGGTCTCATGCGCGAGGGTGAGCCGGAACAGGTAGTTGGTTTTTTCAAGGACCTCGGCGTTGCCGTCGACCTGGTCGATGCGCGCACCGAGTTCTTTGCGGCGCTCAAGGGGATTACCGACCCGGAAGAGAAGCGCGAGGCCATTACCCAGACCTTCTACCGAAACGTGTTCGGGCGCATCGTCAAGGAAAGCGGTGCGAAGCACCTACTCCAGGGAACCATTCTGACCGATGTCGACGAGACCGTTGCGGGGGTGAAGCGGCAGCACAATGTCTTCGAGCAGCTCGGTATTGATCCGCAGGAAGCGTTCGGGTACAAGATCATTGAACCGCTTATTCAGCTTCGCAAGGACGGCGTCAGAATAGTCGGCAAGGCGCTCGGGCTTCCGGCCGAACTGTTCGAGCGCATACCGTTCCCGGGGCCGGCGCTGTCGGCACGTGTGATAGGCGAAGCAACACCGGAACGTATCGAGACGGTCCGGAAGGCAACCGTAACCGTGGAGCGATTACTCAAGGAAACTGGCGCGTTCCAGTACATGGCAATCCTTCATGAAGATCGGGTTACCGGCATGCGGGATGGCAAGCGCGATTTCGGCCAGCAGATAGAGGTGAGATGCTGGGAAAGCGTCGATGCACGAACTGCCACGCCTACGCCGCTCCAGTTTGAAACCCTCGAGAAGCTCTCCAGCGAGATAATCAACGAGGTGCCCGGCATCGTAAGCGTAACGTACAACATAGCGCCGAAGCCGCCGTCTACGCTCGAAGCGGTCTGATCCCACAAGCACCGAAATGCGGGAAACGATCTACACGGTTCGAAGGGGCTGGCGGAGAAACTGACCCCTCTCTCCTCGTTTCTCTGAAGACGGCTGCCGGACCGGGAGTCCATCTACCCGATCCGCTGCTCACTGTCTCAGCAGCCAGACCTCCGCTACGGAGCCCATCATTCCCCAGGTCACCTCCAGTTCCCCGTCCGCGATGAGCTCTTTCGGCACGGGGAAATCCTGGAACTCGGCCACACCCATGTCTTTGGCCGTGCCAGAAACGCGTTCACCGTCAATGTAGAGCGAGGTTCTCCGGCGGCTCGTCAGCCGCACAGTGTAGCTCGCTTCGGGATCGAGATGTTCGTAGATTACCCCAGGAGCCCGCATGTAACACTGCCACGACAGACGGGCGCGACTGTAACCGCCGTCACGCCACGGGAATTCGGGGTTCATCTGCCAGACACTCCCCGGCCTGCCGTCGCCTGCGCCACCGCGAATGACGTGCGGCATCTTGGCGATGTTCCCGAGGTCGTCGTACGCGCTTCCCGGGCCCGGGTTTTCCCATGCGCTGATCACTTTCAACCGCTCGACCTTCTCCGCTTCGCTCGCCAGTGCACGAATCTTGGCGAACTCGTCCTCGAGCCACCATCGGTTGTTCAACGGATAATCGACAAAATCAAGAATCGCGCCCCGTTCAGAACCACTCGCCTTATGGCGCTCGACGCTTGTCTGCAGACCGATCGAATTGAACATGTCATCGCACAAAGTCTCGACACGTTTGCGCAGATCCGGCCTGGCGGGATCCGTAACCGTCCGGTTCAGAATGGCGAGAGCGGCGTCCATTGCGGCATCAGCGCCGAGATTTTCAGCTTCAGCCAGCACAGCGTTCGCTTCCTGCTCAAGCTTGGCCTCATAGATTAGTCTGTGCCGAACATATGCGTCGTAGTTCGCGCGCAGCAGGCAAAGCTGCCAGCGCCAGTTCGCGCTCAGTTGCGGCGCCTTCTCCTCGAGGTGACGCCAGTGCGAGAGAGTCGCATCAACGCCGCCGTTGAGCGCGAGCGGTCCCACCCAGTTCTTCTCGAGAGCAAGAATCCCGTCCGCGGCTTCTTCCGCCACATCCGGTCCGAAGAAGAACCGGGTGTAACCGACGAGCGCTTCGCGCACGTCGGCTTCAGGGTCCCACCCTCGCACGCTCCAGATGGTCTTATTCACGTCGTCGTGTATCCCGTCCGAATATGTCAGGAAACCGTCGGTGTAAGGCGCGAGCGCGTTGTGAACCTCCGCGTAGAACACCGGGCACGGATTAATACCCTCTCGCCCGAGCGTCAAGGCGTACGCCTGGTCCCACCACGGAAACGGATACTGGCATATCTTGTTGTGCGTGATGTCCGGATAATGACGCAACTTGTACTGCTCCGGCAGCCGCTCACGCGTTCCCGGTATCGCAGGACTCGACGGGCCGCACACAAGGCCGCCGAGCCAGGTGGGTTTCTCTTGTTCGATATACCTGTACACGTCCCTTATCTCTCCACCCGAGAACTTCTGAAGTGACAGCCATATCCTCGCCTTCGGGTGCAGGGGAATAAGCAGTTTCGCCAGGTCTTCCAGGAAAGGCATCACCAGTTCGGGCGGGTTGTTGCCCGGATCGCCGCCCGGAAAGAAAACGGCGTCGAGCCGTTTACACTCCCGGTAAAAATCCTCGTGCTCTTTCAAATGTTGTGCGCGACGCTCCTTGTCGTTCAGATCGAAAGTGGCAGGCGTCCACACCCAGTGATCGATATCGTACCGGTCGCAGATCTCACCGATCCTAAGGTTCATCTCCCGGCGGGAAATTGGCATGTGCGGTGAGGGCCGATCGTCCTCAAACGGTATGTTCTCCATACAATTAGAACCGAAAATCGCCAGCTCACGGATGTGCTGCTCATACTGTTTATCGTCCCAGGCATCGTACGAATTGGCCCGGTGGCGGTAACCGAGCTGATGTCCACGAATGGGGTACACCGGCGCGGTCGCTATGTCGAGAGGAACAGGGAGCTGAACTTGACCCTTGCTCCACTCCAATTCCTGCAACAACCGACCAACTCCGAAAAAAGCACCCCGAGGGTCGGCCCCAACGATCCAGACCGCCGTCTGTCCGGGATTCGCGGTATCGACGAAGAGTCGGTAGCCCTCAGGTTTTGACTCGGGCAGACCCTGGCCCGAACGCCGAGGGACTTCGCGGCCCCAGCCGGCCACCTCTGGCGACGAAGTTATGGCGATCGCGGTTCGGCCTGACGGCCAGGTAGTTGAAGTCGCCCATCTCAATCCGGTTCGTTTTTCAACTTCCTCAATCAAGACCGTGGCAGCGGCCCGTTCAGCGTTTGGCCGATCACCCGGGCGGATCACAACCACGCTGTCGGTCAGGTTCACCCGTTCCCCGGCCCAGGCGCTCAAACTTGCTCCAGCCAAACATAACAGGCCGACACATCCCACCGCAAACAACTTCCGTACCGCTGCAACACTGAGACTACTCACATGAACTCCTCCTTTTGGTACTCGATACCTCCCTCCCGACAGACCCATCTTGTTTTGAGATCTCGAGAACGGCGGAATCTGCTCATCTGCAGCCCCAACCTCTTAATCTCCGGCTTTATTCACCTCCACCCGGTCACGCCGCTCTTTCAATTCGCGCCAGGTGGTAAGTATGATTCCTTCCTCCTCTATGACCTTCTTCACGTCAGGACTGATCAGCGCGTAGTAGTCGCCATAGAGCAGCTCGCGTTTGTTCGTAATCACGTCAATGACGGGATCGGGCTTGGTACAATGGACTATCATCTCCGTGATGCCCGGTTTGAGGTTGCGGATAGCTTCGCTGTATTGGGGGATCTTCTCCGTGGTTTTCCAGTCGTAGCTGTCCGTGTGGATGAAGTCTATTACCGGCAGACCCGCCTTCCACACTCGTTCGATCACGTCGCCCAGCATTTTAGCGCGAGGACCGAGTTCCCGTTCGAGCCCTCTGGGAGACGCGATAAGAATGGGGATCTGTTTCTCGATGCCGACCTTGACGTATCGCTCGAAAAACGCCGGACTTGCGAAAAGTGTACCCATATGCGAGTCAAGGTGCGTGATCGGAAGACCCATGGTTTCCGCCCGATCGATCTGGGCCCGAATTTCCGTCTCTATCTCGTCAGGTGTGGCGTTCTGCGCGACCAAACGGACGTTATCCCATAAGCACCCTTGTTCGTCGGCCAGCCCAGGTACTGCCGGCTTCCCGGCCACGGGTCCCCAGCGGTACCCGTCCCATTCCGATGTGAACGTCAGGTGGATCCCCATGTCGGTATCGGGATGCTTCTTAATGTATTCCGCAAACTCGCTGACCCACGAACACGGCATCATGGTGCTCACCGATGTGACCAAACCGTACTCCAGGGCCTCAATAGCTCCCATGTTGGACGCGTGCGACATACCGCCATCATCACAGTGGATGATCAGCACTCGGTCTTCGGGACCCCAGCCCAAGCGTTCAGCGTAAGTCTTGTCGGCCGCCGAGTTCATCGCACCGGCGCAAACCAGCGCAAGAATCATCACAGAAACTATGGTTTTCATCGTATACTCCTTTCTTTTCTCAAACCCCTTTCGCACATCACGCGCCTAATCGGCCAGTTCTCCCAGAAGATCCATCGCTGTCTCGGTCATGCGTCTACCGGCGGAGGGATCAACGCGGGTTACGGACGCTTCGTACCCGCCGGTTTCCATAGCGCGCGGCGTGACGACGTAGCCAATGTAGCCGTTGCCAAAACCGACCACGATCGTCTCCTTCCCGAGCATCTGCTTTATGCGGGCGCGCATCTCCAAAGCGTACTCCACGAAGAGCTCGCAGGGAACCGCGACAATGATGAGATCGCCCACCTGTAACACCTGCACCTCCGCCTCATACTTGCCCGGGCCTTCAATGGCGCGCTTTTCAAACGCCTTTGCATACCGAAGAGTTGCGGAAAGCAGTTGGTTTCTCTTGCGGAGCTGCCGCAGAACCTCAGGGTTCGCACCCCTCTTCTCCGCTTGCTCCAGCGCGGCTTGGCCGAGATCGGCCGCTTCCTGAGCTTCTGCAACCGTCGGAACAGATCTCGGCGCCAGCTCCAACGTCCTCGAAGCAGCCGCCAGAGACACCGTTTCCGCGCCTCGTATGAACTCGGCCGTCTTGATCACCTCGCCTGCGACCAACCGACCGACACGCTCAACTTCCAAAAACGGATCGCCGCTTCGGTGCACGGTCACGTCGCCGCACGCTCCCTGGGTGAAAATACCGACGCCTCCCATAAGCTTCTCAACGGCCCGACATGCCGCCCCGGGATACTCTCCCGACAACAAAAGGTTATCCGAACCCACGATAACGGGATGGCCGGTGAAATTGAACAGGATAGCGATGATCTTTCGGCCTTCGAGCTCTTCAACGCGCAGGACGCCGACCTGCGTGTCCAGAACGTCTTCGTTCTCCTGCTGGCGGTTGCGGGTGGCACCTTCCAGCTTGCCCGCGCGAAACCCGATGCGGGCCGGAACCCGATTCTCATACGCCTCGACGGCGGCTTTGGCGAACCGTTCGACGAGAAAGTCTCTGAGTGGAAGCTCCGTTTCCCCGCGTCGCTCGACCTGGTAGTAGGAAGGCGCGGAATGGTTGTGCGCGCACGATATCAATATGTTCTCGGCAGGAATTCCGGTCGCTTTCTGGATTTCGATCCGCACGAGTTCCACCATTTTGGCGTCAATCGCCATCAGGTCGGAGCCAATCAACACAAGCGATTTCTTTCCGTCGTCAAGGACCAGCGCGCGCACGAACATGTCGTCGTGTACCCCGGTGAAGGTCGCTGTGCGGTCGCCGAACCCCCCCATATGCGTGGGAAATGGGGGAACAATGCTTCGCTTAGCCGCGCCGGCAAGAAGTTCGGCATCGGCAGTGTGGTGGGCAAACAATATGAACGGCAAGGTTACACACAGGACTATGCTTATAGCTCTTGTTACTGACATGGCTACCTCTCGCAATGATGTTTCCCGCTCCAGATGTCCGACTACTGAGTGCCCAGTATAACAGGGGTCCGGAAATCTATCAAGTGCACGTTGTGAAAAACGTCTTGCGAAATAGCTCTTCTCGTCGGTACGGCGGGCGTCACTCTTTGTCAAACTGCGGAATGTCGAGCTGTTCACCGTCCTTCAGCGCAGATTGATGTGCGACGATTCCCGGCACGCAGAACGCGAGCGACTCGTACAGGTCGATCGCCGGTTCACGGTCTTCGACGAGCGCCATGACGAACTCGTTGGTGATAAATGGATGCGATCTCCCGTGACCGCTGTCACGGCGCATTTTAGGCGGCACCATCGGCCAGTAATCCGGTAGGGTATGGAGTGTCCTGTCTTCAACCTGGACCGTAAGAGGTTGCCCGCCGCTGCCGGGCATGTAGAGGGCGCCTTTCGTGTCGAACCACTGCGCCCGCTCGCCGTGCGCGTGGATATCCCAAGCCACGTTGCAGCGGAACGGATGGCCCGCGTCCGTGAGAAACAGCGCCATACCGTTCAAGAAAGGATTGTTGTACTGGTTGTCCTTGAGGGATGGCTCGGCGTCGTCCCCCGTGCCGATACAGGAGACCTTCACAAGCCGTTCGCGTGTCACACCGACAAGAAACGCCGTGGAATGGGTCGGATAGAGCATGGGAGGGTACCCGTACCGCCACGTGCGTGCGCCGTCTCTCTTCGAGAGCGAATCATCCGCCCGGCCGATACGAGGATGATAGTACTCGCCCTCGGAGTAGACCAGTTCGCCCAGTACGCCGTCCTGCACGAGTTGCCGCGCGGTGATCGTTCCCCACCGGTAGTAACTCGTTTCCGCGTTCATGTACTTTAGGGCCGTGCGCTCTTTCACTTCTTTGAGCTGCGCCGCTTCGTCCAGCGTCAAACACGCCGGACAGGCACTGATAACGTGTTTCCCATGCTCCATACAAAGAGTAACGTGACGGGCATGGTCCGGCGCACCAGTGAACACGGCCACCGCGTCGATTTCCGGGTCCAGAACCAGCTTTTCCAGCGATTCGTAAGACTTCTCGCACGCGTATGTCTTCATCAGCGCCTCGCGGCGTTCGGGAATCAAGTCGCTCACCGCCTCAACGATGCAGTTGGGGTGTTCGTGCCAGTGAAACGCGCGTCCGAATCCGCCGCCCACGACGCCTATACGCACTTTCGCGTCACTGGTCTGCTCCCAGGGAGGTCGAACTCCGATTACCTCGCGGCGCACGTCAGCCGCTGCCGACACACCCGCTGCCAGTCCCGCTGAACCAACGATGAACTCTCTGCGATTGACTTGGATGGTCATCTCTTCTCTGCCCTCTAAATCTCCCCAGCCGCTTCAACTAATCGCAAAACACTACCTTTCGGCGGTATACGGCGCGGTGGCTGTGGCATCGTCGATAAACCCGTAGTATCGGCCGCGCCAGTACGCGTCGATAAATGCCGCACCGCCAATTTCGCGCCGGGTGTTCTTGTCGAACTGGAGCACGAGGTGGCCGTCTTCCCAGGTTGCGCCGCCGTCTTTTGAGACAAACAACCCTGCGGGCGTCCCGGCGAATATCCAGTCCGTGTTCGGCGGCACGATCACTGTCCGCACGAGCGGGATGTCGAGCCCCTTGGTGCTCGCAGTCCACGTCCTGCCTCGGTCCGTGCTCTTGAGCACGCCCCTGGTGCCGCCGGCCTTGTACATGATCGACGGGTTGCGCGGATCGACTGCGGGCTGCGTGTCGTCTTCGGCAAAGACCGACACTTTCTGAACCGCGGGCAGCTTGCCTTTGAAGACTTCCCACTCGTCGCCGAGCATCTTCGTACGGCCCCGTCGCCGTCTGGATGGGGCCCTTACCGTGCGTCCGGTGCTCTTATACACTTTCCCGTCTGTTATCGCGTATAGCGCGTCGTTGTCCTCGGCATCGAACCGGAGGTCCGCGACGCTGCCGGCCTTTTCGGGCAAAGTCAAGCGGCGCCACGTGTAACCCCCCGTCGTGGACAGGTAGGGTCCGTCGTCGCAGATGGCGCCGACCATACGGATGCGTAGCCCGGCGTCTATCTTCCGCGCGTTGGCGGTGTATAACCCCTCGTCGACCGGGAACCATTGTCCCGCAGTTGCCGCCCCGTCACGCGACTGGTAGACGTCGGACCCATCGGTGGCGAATATGACCATCGGGTCCTCTTTGGGCACGGCAACGTCCACGATGATCCGGCTCGTCCAGCCGTCCGGCCGCAGGAGGTTGCCCTTCCAGATGTACTCGTTGTCCCACGATGCCGCGTACATCGGATACGGCGCTTTCAGGCTGGGATCGAGGCTGCTCATGCGCGGCTTGATCGTCATGTCGGTGGGCCAGCTCTGCAGCGAGTACAGCGCCTCTTTGAGCGCCTTTTCGCGGCCGGGCGCGCCAGGCGTGTTGCCCATATAAATGTAAGTGAACATGCTCTGGCCGTCGTTCTTGTGGTTGGCCCACAACCCGTCCGCTACGAGATGGTATGCCGCGAGCAGTTCTGGATCCTTCTCGATGCGGAACAGGTTCTCAAGATGGCCAAACACGTGCTCCCCGTCGTCGTGGTTCTTACCAGTCCTGAACTGGGTCATGCCGCGAACGTTGAACCGCTCGATCAACTGGTCGTACGTGTCCTTGAACTTCTGCTCGCCGGTAACATGATGCGCATACTTTGCCGCGGCGATGGCCATCATGATGCGCGTGTTGAGCCTATTAAGTCTGCCCCACCCAAGTATGGGAGTCCTTCTGCTGGTATTCAGATGCGGTATCCACAGGTCGTTGTCCACCCAGTAGCCGACGAGGTTGGCGATGGCGTCGCGGGCGCGTTCCTTCTGTTTGCCCTGCGCTGCCAGGTCATAGTAGTAACATATTCCGCGCGTCGAGGCGCTGTAGTTGTGGTGGCTGGGCGACCCCCGCCAGCGCAGGTTCTCGTACTCGCCCGTACCCTGGTGCCACTCGTCGCTGGTGTCGGCGCCCTCACGTTCCTCGTACGATTCGCCGTGGCCGATCGCGTAGCCGCGCGATTGAAGACCGCGCCTACCTGTGACCAGTTGGCAGCGGTAGACAGACTCAAAGATCTCGTCCGCACGCGCCAACGCCTTCGCGACCTCCTCCTCCGGCGCGCCGCTCTTCTTGAGGTACGCATAACGGAAAGAGGCACCTGCCAGGTAGTTCGCAGTCCAGCATACCGAATGTGCGATGTTCGCATAACCACGCGTCGACGTATCGACCGGACGACCGTCCAGCGGGACCTCCACCTGAGACGGATACAACCCCAGTATATTGTGCCGCGCGACAATATTCTCCTCGAGAATCTTCTCCTTCTCGGCCAGCGGCAGCCTCCACGATTCATCGCGGTCAGCCCATGCAGGCAGCATCACCAAACACAGCACGATAATCAGCCCGGTACGCATGATCTCCCCCTCCCGTTTGACGTTGCGGTTGCCGAATCCACAGCCCAGTCTGAACCATTTGAACGAATCGGGAACAGGCACCCATTGCCTGTCCTGCGTTCGCGACCCTGTAATCCCTTCCCCCGATGGATTTCACGCCAAGAATCGTTTCGGAAGAGCTTCCAGAACGTCTGAAGCCTCCCTCATTATGTCTTCCACGAGCTCGGCTATAGGGGGTAGGTCGTCTATTCGCTGTGCACACTCGCCTCCAAACAAAAGTGCCTTGCTTTCATCCCCTTCAAACACCGCGTTCAGCCCTTCGATCTCGTTCAGATACAGTTCCGGCGGGATTGTAGCTAGATCGTCCGGTCTGCCGAGGTATACCCCGGGCGACATCTTCAGCGTGTTCTCGGCATGTCGCAGGCTCGGTGGGTTTTTCAGCCATCGCAACGGCCCGACAATCCCCCGTGCGATCAGCGTACCCCTGTCGCCGGCTTTGACCGTGCCGTCTTTGCATATCTGCGGGAAATCGCTCTCCTTCGTGGCCAGGAACCTCGTGCCCATCTGCACGCCTGCAGCGCCCAACGTCAGCGCCGCTACCAGGGTTTTGCCGTCGCAGAAACCGCCGGCTCCAACAACCGGAATGCCCGATCCAGACAGGGCCTCTACAACAGCAGGCAGCAGCACCATCGAGTGCACGGGCTCCCAGGCGGTGTGGCCGCCTCCTTCGTGGCCCGACGCGACAACTCCGTCCACTCCCGCCTTGCGACATCGCAACGCGGCCCTCACCGAAGGGGCAACGTGGAACCACTTGAATCCCGCTCCCTTTATCTTCTCCGTCCAAGGCAGCGGGTCACCGGCCGTCGTGAAGATTGCCGTGAATCGCTCCTTCATTTCAGGATCCTCGTCTCTGGCTTCGATCGCGGCATCGATAACCTCGCTCGCTTCCTTTCTTAGCTCCGCCGACACCATCACGTTAACGCCGAAGATCCCCTTCTTCTCCCTGGTGCCCTCCAACGTTTCTTTGAATATCTTCTTCAACGCGGTGTTTGTATCGTCTTCCACGGTCGCGCCGCCGGTTTCGACAAAATGTCTGTATATTTCCGGCGTGGTGTCTTTGACAGCGACGCCGGCGGAACTGATCAGACCCAGTATACCGGCGTTTGCCGCGGCCATGCACAGCTTGTTGGTGCCGAAGGGACCCATCCCGCCCTGGATGATGGGATACCGTATCCCCAGCAAGTCACACAGTTCTGTCTTGAGCATTTGAGGTGCCTCCAGTGAACATGTCTGTTTCCCGAAGAGTTGCCCGCGCCAATTACACGCTCGATCCACGAGCTCCGTGGTCGGCGCTACACCATGATACTTGTAATCTGAATGAATGGCAAGGCCCATGCCGCGACTCCTAAGAAAATGGGGACTGACACAAGCCCGGCCTTCGTAGCCGAAGGCTACTTCGGCGGAGTAGGCCGCAGCGAGGCGGGAGACGTGTCTGTACCCTTTTTCTTAGACGAGTAATTCGCCGCGGCAAATGAGACGCTCGCAACCAACCCGTGCACCCTCGCGGAGGAGGGTCTTGTCGAAGACTCGCCGGGGAGAGCGCCCTCCCCCGCGTTGAGGCAAGGGGCTGCAGCCCCTTGTCTGGACCGGAGGGCCTCGGGTTAGCCAGAGGGCTGCCCTCCCCGCGTTGAGACAAGGGGCTGCAGCCCCTTGTCTGGACTGGAGCCCCGGCGACGAAGGTAACAAACCCGAGGTGTTGCTCGTCGCCATACATTATTGGCCGTCTCTACCCACGAAAGAAGCTCTATCGCAAAACCCTCTTATCACTTGACCAAGTGCACGAGTAGTGCTACTCTATAAGATGGGTGAGAAGTCGGGTTGTTCTGTATGCGCTCCGGGCGTAGTTCAAGGCTTTACCGGGGAGGTGATCGTACGGCCTCACGGAATAGCGATCGTTAGCTGGGACACGTTGCCCCCCCGGCGGTCGCATGGCAGTTTGAGTGTCGGATTTCGCTTGAACTTAGCCGATTACGGAGCATGCGCCGGGGGAGGATTTCGCCATACCCAAGCTATAGAACAGCGTTATTGCGGAAAGTTCTTGTCCGATCGAGGGAGGGCTTGGAAATGAGAAACCTGCTACCAACTGTTGTGGTCGCTGCTTGCTGTTTAGCCTTTGCAGCTGCTGCTTACGCGGCACAAACCTATATTGATTTTGACAGTGGCGTCGGGCTGCTGGACTACAAGGTCGCCGGTACCGGCGATCTGGTAGCTTCCGGCGGCCGCGCGTCCTTCACCGGGCCGAACACCACGGTGCTTGCCCAAAGCGGCACGCCGGTCTCGTGTGGCGGAACCAACACCGTCAGGATGACACTACAACCGTCCGTTGACGCGGGTTCCGGCGTCGGGATCATTCTCATTAACACCGCCGACCCCGGCGAGTATGCCACCGCCATAGTGAGCTCGGACGGCATGGTCACGCTGACCGACTGGATCGGCAACTACCGCAACGTGCAGTTCGACTACCCCGCTGCAAGCAACAACTTCTTGACCGTAACGGACGACCGCTCTGCCGACAGGACAACGCTTAACATAAACGGCTCGGCGGCGCCGGCCGACACGGTCCAATTGGACAGCAGCCTTAACGGCGCGTCGAGCGTGTACATTGGTGTGGCTTCAAACGGCACGGGCGGGTTTGCGGACTTTACTGCAAACGGGCCCAACGTGCCGGAGTACCCTGCGCCTGACAGCGAC
>Ga0180438_10006362_pt1 | contig 15992 bp, 18 predicted proteins | sample SS_ome_12_FD_132455 | JGI IMG/M metagenome (GOLD analysis project Ga0180438, IMG submission 132455) | Hypersaline lake sediment archaeal communities from the Salton Sea, California, USA - SS_3_D_2 metaG | ecosystem: Environmental > Aquatic > Non-marine Saline and Alkaline > Hypersaline >...
GTAAAAATCCCACACTGCTCATCGATATCGGCACGAATTGTGAGGTCATCCTGGGTACTGAAGAGAAAATCTTAGCCTGTTCCACTGCGGCCGGTCCTGCCTTCGAAGGTGCACATATCAAACATGGCATGAGAGCAGCACCCGGTGCTATAGAACAAGTATTCATCGCCGAGGACATCACGCTTTCCACCATAGATGATGATCCTCCCCAGGGAATTGCTGGTTCTGGTCTCATCAGCATCACTGCAGAAATGCTCAAGAATGGCATTATAGATACTTCAGGTCGCCTCCTCAACGACCATCGGTTCTCCTCACGGATGAGATCTGGAGAAAACACCCTGGAATTCATGCTGACAGACACCATCAGTCTAACACAGAAAGACCTGAGAGAAGTTCAACTGGCAAAAGGTGCCATCTTTGCGGCACAACAAATATTACTTAAAACCTTTGGAATAACCAAAGAAGATATTGGAGAAATTGTCCTGGCAGGTGCCTTTGGAAATTATATTCCACTCGAATCTGCAAAAACGATTGGCCTGATTTTTGATATTCCCCTAGAAAAAATCAAGAGTATTGGAAATGCAGCAGGGACAGGAGCGACTCTCTGTTTACTATCGAAAAAAGAACGGGTCCGGGCAGAAGCCCTTTCCAAGAATATTCGCTATGTAGAACTTTCCACCCGGAAGGATTTCCAGGAAGAATTCATGAATGCCATGTTCTTTCCCCATGCCCAGATGGATCTTTTTCCCTCGGTGTCCGCTGTCCTGAACCTGTAAAGGAAGTGTACAGGTCTCACGCATACAGGAGAGGTTCTTCTTCTCGCTCTTTCACTTCTATGAGATCCTCAACAGTTCTGGGTGAAGGAATACTCTGGTGTGTCCAGAAATACGCAGTAATATCAAGTTCATACTGTGTGTAATCAAGTTGATTGTAAGAAAATCGAGGGTTCCGTTTTCTCTCCAATGATTCCAGAATTGAGAGTACAAATCGTGATAATTCTTGATGACATATGGTTTCTAAAGATTTTTTTCCCTTTGAAAGAATAATTTTTTCTTTTATTTGATGTAATGGAATACGCATCCAAAACTGGAGATCGGGGTATTCCTGAAAAAGATGAGCGTATTTTTTGAGACCCTGGGTCTTTTTCTCAGAAAGATACGCTCTGAAATGGGGCCTTTTCTGTTTCTTGCGAACAGTAAGATTCCCCAATCCTAAATCAGAGGTGAGGTAAGAGACGTCTTGTAAAAATTGTTTTGAACGTGAGGTGATCTCATATCCTCCATTTGAACGGCTGGATAGAGATATAATATGTAGTAACAGCGATGATTCTTCCTGAATTCTGATCAGGGGATTCATTTTCGCCCATCGAGTCTTTATGGATTCAGGGATGCATGCAGCAGACCTATCCAGGGTGTCCAGCTCATACCGTGCTTTGAGAATTTCTGTGATAGCTGAGGGAATACGGGCCGATGAATGATCAAAATTCCCAAATCGTCGGTGTAACGAATCTAACAGCCATTTTTTTCTTTTTGGAAAGGTATATAGATGATTTTTTGACATTTTCTGCAATAATTGTATGAGAATTTTATCTAGAGTTGTATCCACCACAATAGGCACCTTGTATTCTCCTTCAAATCTGGGTTGAACAGGTATTCCCGGAGGCAGATGATACTGTTCAATACTGCCCTCTGCAGCAAGCATATCGGGTGTTGACACATCCAGCAATCCCCTGAGAGCCCAGACAGGGATGTCAGTTCTCCCTGTTCTCCAGCGATGTACTGCATCGGCCAGTGTATACCAGTTACTATAGGTTCGCCCATACCCTCCTTCCTGAGGAGCTATCAGTGAGAATCTCTCCCACAAAAAATAAGCTAATTCCAGTTCTTTTAAAGAAATTCCATATTTCCGTCTTTTTTGAGGATTTTCTTCAATTTGAACTATTTCATGAATTGTCAATGTATTAAAGTCCAATTCATTTAGGCTATATATTCTCCCCTCTTTTTGAATCCTGTTCTGAGATCGTAATTTACTTAATAAATGATAAACTGCACTTGAACTCAATTCACTCTCTTCTATCAAAGTTTTAGCTGGTTGATTTCCTTGTGAAAGAAGCAGTAGAATTTTTGCCTTCTTTTTTCCATATAATTTTGTAAGAATATCTCCAGAACCGTCATAATTTCGTTTAATTTTCCCCACTTTTTTCAAAGTATCAGAAAATAACGTCTTCCTTACCTCCCTATCCAGATGTATTCTAATGAAGGAAGGAAATTCACGCACCCCAATATAATTAGGTTCATGTATACAAGATTCATTCATTATTCTCACTTTAAACTATTTTTATAGTAAATACTTTTTTAAATATAAAAAGGTTTCGGTTTTGAATAACATACACAATCCCTCACAAAGGATTAATATAGTGGCGAAATAGAGATTTTTATAATATGTGATAATTGATTTCATGGAAATAACCTTCCTCAAAACATTGAAATAAAAAAAAATAAAGAGTCTATCAGGGGAATTCATAGGGTATTATGAGAGTCACTGCCGACTTATCGATGGAACCCTGTGAGCCCATGAGATCAGACCCTGCTGGATGTCTGAGTGATGTTGTCTCGCAAATGAGATATTGCATTCCTTCATATTCAACAAGCATATTCTCAGTGTCTGGAAATTGAGTGAAATCTATATCTGCGATTCCAATTGCTGCATGACGTTCATTCTTAAAAATGAGAATAGCACAATCAATATCGGCCGCCTTCAACAGGGCACCACACGCGATAACCAAATCGATGCACACTCCACCCCGCATGAGGGTAACAGTGGGGTGTTTGACCACATGATGTTCATTCATATCATATCCCAGATTCTGGACAAGAGCAAGTATGGCCAAGGCTCTTTCTGTCCTGTCTGGATACTTCTTCCTGAATTGCTGAGCGAGAAATTCTATATCTGCTGTCAGGGGACGAATATAACTCTGGTTAATTTTGGCTACTGAATTCAACAAGACATTGGAGTCTGCTTTTTCATATTCTTCCAGAGAGACCACATAATACAGCGGTTCTCCGTTGATATAAAAAATGCGCCCCACAGTGGCTTCTTCTGATGACAGCCTGATCACGCCTTCATACGCAGAAAAAGTTTTCAAGTCTTCCAACCCACTCTGATAGGAAGCAGTCAGTGATGAGAGATCTTCAACCACAGATATGGCCTGTTGATTTGTCTTTTCCAGCGATTGGGTATCATATTCCACTGTGACTGGGATTTCTCTCGTGGTGACAAAGAAAAGACTTGCTACCATGAGCACCAGTGCAATGGAGAATTCAATGTGAATAATTTTTTCTTTACTTATCACAGTATCACCAGTTGATGAGGTTTTCTATATGAGATTGACATGTCAAGACTCTCTGTCCCCAAATTTTGTTGAGGAATATAAGAATCTTTCATGTTGTCCTCATTATAATATATATAATGCGCATCAATAAATAATTTATGCGCATATATTGTACAAATATGTAAAAATAATGAGTTGAGCATAATCAGACATGTCGATTCCAGTTGATAAAGAAAGAAATACAGTAAGGAATACTACAATGACCCCAAAAAAAGGATGGGAAAGAAAAAAGAGAAAAAGAAATTTATGCTAGTTCACTGGCCAGTGCTTCTAAAATAGAAAGGGCTTCTGCATAGAGTTGGCACGCCTGGAGCGCACAGTAATTACCTGCCACCCCATTACCTGAAGTGATGAGTCCGTCAGATTTGGTGCAGAATGTACGGGCTTCTTCGATATACTGAAGAGCTTCTCTATATTCCGGTCTATCAATCGCCCCCAGTTCAGATAGAAGACCCATGACACTCTGTTGATACTGATCACAGCAACGATCTGCATTATATCGGGCAAGAGATATCATCTGCTGTTCAATTCCAATTTCTACCGGAGGATTGTCCAGCGATCCCCTCAGAGGGAGTCTCACACAACCTACTGCATATCCAATGGCTCTGGTACTTCCATTATCGCCGGTGAACCACAGATGAAAACAGAGCACTCCTGACTGCACCCTGACCAGTACTGCTGGAGTATAACACCTCTGTGATCTCCACAAAACTCCATCATTGATGTGAAAGAGTGGGTCTGCACGTTTCTCCCAGGAGATGCCATCTTCTGAAAAGGCATATCCAATTCCTTCATGCATGGCATGCTGCCCACCCGAATAGAAGAAATGAAATCCGTCTGAAAGAGGAATTACAGTACCAAATCCAGTATACGCTGAATCCCAGGCTCCAGGAGTGATAGGCAGGACAGGTCCTGTGCCATATCGCTTCCAGTGGATACCATTGGCTGAATATGCCAGTCCAACCTGTTCAATTCCCCCGGTAGTCCCATCATAATACATGATGTATCTGTTGTTCCAGAGATTGGCATTATCTAGAACAGCAGCTCCTGAGGGATTGTAAAAAATATCGATGGGACCATATGTTCCTCTATTCCAATCGGGATGGATTCCTGTTACCAGCGGAGCGGTAGCATCCTGTGTGAGAGACGACCATGTCCAGGTGATGCCATCAGGAGATTCTGCATATTTTAAGGCAGCGAGACTGTAGAGTTGAGAGGTGTCCCAGAAGTACATCTTATAATGGATGGGTGTTCCTCCAAATCCATTCCTGTCATATATGACCTGTACATGATGGGTAGTGGTCAGGAGACCCAATACCAGGCCATAGGTATTCCATGTAGTACCATCAGCCGAATAGGCCAGTTCAATGCCTCCTGAAGCAGTATACCACATTTTATAATAGGGATCTCCTCCTGCATATGTATCGCCAAAATGAAGAGAATCATAGATAATACTGGGATAATACGCTCTACCAGGACTGTAAACAGGATTTGTGGGGTATTCTGAAAATACGGGTTGACCATTCTGTGAGGGGATGCACAAAAGGATGATAATGCCCACAATTACGACCTTCATTCTCATATCTTCGGGTAGGATGATTCATATTTAAATCTTTTGCCCGTATTCGCTCTCCTGCCAGTGTCATCCTCCACCAGGGAAAAGCTTTATAATTTTCATGTGGTGATCCATGGTATGGAGGTCCAGATCGAATCAGAAACACTCTATTTCATCCTGCATGCATGTAAGAATACCCATCCCCACGAATTCGCAGGATTTCTCAGAGAAAAAAATAAGATTATCAGCGAGGTACTTCTGGCACCTGGCACCCTCTTTGGCAAGGGTGGGTCTGTAATCAACCGCTGGATGTTACCGCTGGATTCCTCCATCAGTGGATCGATTCATTCTCACCCCTCCTCGGTGGTCATTCCCTCTCCCAGTGACCTGAGGTTCTTCTCTATTTTTGGAAAATACCATGCTATTGTAGGATTTCCATACTCTATCAATTCTATCTCCTTTTTTGACCGGAAGGGGAATGCTCTCCCTCATAAGGTGATGTAATGGTGAAATATGGAGAAACAGAATGGCATACAAAAATCATGCTGCTTCCGGAAGAACGGATACTTTTCAATCCTCTGGATCCTGTCTATAAAGATCTCCTGGAAGGTGCAGTCTATGAAGATAAAGACATTCTTCACCAGGTGAATATGCGGCTGGAGAATCCCTCCCAGCTCTATATTCTCCCTGAACAGGAGGTGCTCTACACCCTCTTTCCCCTGGTTGCTGTAGCCCGAAAAGGTTCCCGGTCCAGAGAAGCTAGCCTGGTTATATCCATGATCAGTTCCACAATACGGGAGCGACTGGAATATGCGCTGGACAATGAAAAAATTGAACATGAGATACTCCAGGCCTTACAGAGAATCACCCCTATCCACACAATACACACCCTTCCCATAGACATTCCCCGGGAAGATGCCTTTCGCCTGACCACAGGTACTGATCAATTACACTATGCCGTACCCTGGACAGCGGTCTCTGATTACAACTTAACCTACTATTATATAACTGGAGGATGGGTTCCCCTCACTAAAATGCAGCTTATTGATGTGTATATTCTTCTCTTAGAAAAGGCATTGAGGATCTATGTGGATGAGAAACGGTCAGAATATGCGACTGAAAATCTTGAACTTCCCCCCATATTCAGTGCCCTGTACACATCTATCACCTCAAAGGTCCCTGCTGTGAATGTTACACCGGTGGGAGCCACAGAATTCGATGAAGAATCATTTCCCCCCTGTATACGAGAAGCTCTCCAGGGTGTGGGGGCTGGGTTGAGAAATTATGCTATTACTGTAGTACTGACATCATTTTTATCCTACGCCCGGGTGTATCCTTCATTATCTGCCTTCGATCAGGAGAAAAAACCCGAGCTTTCCACAGAGCAAATAGAAATTCTGCTGGAAGAAGTTGTTCCCCTCATCATCGAGGCAGGAGATCGATGTGATCCTCCTCTCTTTGCAGATCAGCCTATTGAACAGCTCAATGTTATTTATCACCTGGGATTTGGGCTGACCAATTCACCCAGTCACACAGATTTCGGGACATCTAAGTGGTATCTCACTCCCAGCTGTCAGAAAATAAAACAGAATGCTCCTTCCCTCTGCAAACCTGATGTACTCTGTTCTCAAGGTATATTCGTGGTTTCAGATAGAGAGAAATTCAATCATCTCACAGATATCAATGATGGTGATCCCCTCCGCGTACTCATGGCCTTAAAGAAATATAAAACTCCAGCAGAAATCGTGTCGCATTCGGGAGTCGATGAAGGAGAAGTGAGACGGATATTAAAGAATTTAGAAAAAGAAGAAATTGTCATCCAGATTCGCGTGAAAAATCCCCTGGTATATTATGTGAGGAAGTTACGACAGAAAAAAAGGAAAAAGAGGAAAAAATGATTCGAAAAAACATGATGTTTAGATTTCTAAAAATAAAAAAATGATTCCCTCATGATACATATATCATGCAGAGAGAAATACTCTCTCCCCCAACATGAAAACCTTTATAACACACTTCATAATTGAGTGAGCATGGGATCTCGAAAAGATAGAAAACGCAGACCATTTAAACAGTCGCCCAACAGAAAAGTGCGGCCAAAGAAAAAGTGGGTCAGAATCAAGAAAAAAGTACGATTTAAAAAGAAAGAAAAAAAATAGAGGGATTGTGAGTGCAATCTGGGAATCTATCAGACCCTAACCAATCTAAGAAAGAATCTGAGACGGAGGAATCGGGCCAGGCTATACCTCCTCCCTCTAAACCAAGAAAATCTCTCCCAGAGTATGCTCCTGAAGTGCTCACCGGGGGACATGGGGGTTCTGTTCCTGCATTGATTGTACGATTGATACGGAAGATATTCGCCAGAATCTCAGATGAAAAATGAGCATTTTTTTTCTATGTATTGTGAGAATTCACTCAGAAATCTTTATAAATTATCCTTAAAAAACACTGCCATATGAAATTCAAAGATATTGTTCAGTGTCCACAATGTGGATACAGATTCAGCAAATCCTATTCCCGTATAACGAGCTGTAAAGGATGCCCAGAATCTGTCTCTCACTGTCAATTTGTCAGGTGCCCAAAATGCAATCATGAATTTACTCCATGAGGATTCAATTTTCCGTGTAAAGTTATAAATGTTCAATTGTCGTTTTTTTATAGCAGTACATATGATCTAGAGGGGATCGGAGACATCATTCATGTGTATAATTGAGAACCTTCTGTATCGAAAGCATATGCGCTCGTGCTGTGCCTTTTCTCTCTTAGTCTCCCTGTCCTTTCTCCTTTCTCTTTCTCCAAAACCCTTATAAAGGATTCTGCTGTTCGAGTTTCATGGATTGGAAAAATGAACTGCGTGAAATAGGCGAAGGTATTATCATTGCTGTCCTCCTGTATCTGGTAATTCAAGCAAGCTTCATGGTGACTATGGGAGTGGAAAAACCGCTATATGTAGTCATCTCGGGAAGCATGGAACCTACGTACGAAGAAGGCGACATACTCATTGTGAAAAGTGTTGAGGTGGAAGACATTTCAGAAGGTGACATAATTGTCTTTGATCCTCCATTTGGGGGAATTCCTATTGTCCATAGAGTTTTTAAAGTTGTAGAATCCAATGGAAATAGATACTTCATTACTAAAGGTGATAATAATCCATTTCCTGATCCCTATTTCCAGGAGACATATCCAGGAATTCCGAAGGAACATATTATTGGAAAACCATTCATAAAAATCCCAAAGCTTGGATTATTTCAGATTTGGGCAAGACAACTCTTTCATGTGATACGATGCCCCTCTCTTCAACTGACCTGAAAAAAGAATTGATCAATGTCGGTATTGCCATTCTCATTTTTTGTATGATCCAGGGAATCTTATATGCTACTCTCGGTGTATTTCCTCCTTACCGGGTCATCAGCTCCGGGAGCATGGAACCAGTATACCATGAAGGAGATATCATTTTCATCAAGGACATTGCTCCTCAATCCATCGAAAATGGTGATATTATCGTATTCAAAGCTCGCAACGGGACCATTCCTATTGTACACAGGGTCATTGAGATAATAGAAGAGAATGGGAATCTCTATTTTGTTACCAAAGGCGATAATAATCCATTCTCAGATTCATACTATTCTCCAGGTATACCCGAATCCAGCGTTATCGGGACCCCCATATGTAAAATTCCCAAAATTGGCTGGATATCCCTTTTTTTGAGGAGGATTATATGAGAATCAATGTGGCTGTGGATGCAGTCATAGTGCATGATAAAGCAATCCTGCTCATTCGCCGGGGAAAAGAACCCTTTCGGGGATACTGGGCTCTTCCCGGGGGATTTGTAGAGTATGGAGAAACCACAGAACAGGCTGTTTTACGGGAAGCAAAAGAAGAGACAAACCTGAATTGCTCCATACTGCGCTTGGTGGGCGTATATTCTGATCCCCAGAGAGACCCCCGGGGACATACCATCTCCATAGTGTATCAATTATCCATAGATTCAGGTCAGGTTATGGCCGGAGATGATGCAGCTCATGCTTCCTGGGTTTCCCTTACCGACCTTCCCCATGACATAGCCTTTGATCATGCACAGATAATTCAGGATGCATTACAGTAATGATTACAGGTACTCTTTCTTCTCACCTATGACAATATTTTTTGGTCGATAGGATGTATCCACCTGTAGTGTTCGTATACAAGACAATTTGTTCCGGGAAAGGAGTACTTTTATCTGAGATACAGAAAGTGGATGAGGATTCCATCCTGTGGGAACTGATTGAGCATATTCTATGATCACCACCCTGCCAGAACGGTGCAACACTCTCACAGCTTCTTCAAGCAGTGGTTGCGAATTAGAAAAATAGTGAAGCACATTCACATAGAGTATTCCACGCGCTGTAGCATCCCGAAGAGGGAGAGCCCTACCATCCCCACAGATGCTATAATAAGGTATGTTCTGAAGAGAAAAGTGATCAATATCTATACTAATATCTATTCCTATAACTGGATAGGCTCCCAGATATAACAGGGCTTCCATATAATACCCCTGTCCACATCCACAATCTACCCATACACCTGAAAAATCAAGTCGTGTTTGTAGGAGAAAGGTACATGCTTTTTGTGCATATGATGAGATCACTGGATAATCACTCCCATTATTTCCCCCATACCACTACTCTTTTCAGAAATGTTCCAATCCATGAAAAGAAACACTGTTTCCAGGGTACATGCCTCAACAAATAAATATATAAAAATCCTGCAGGGAATATACAAAAAGCCAGTTTTATTTCGTTGGATATCTGCTCACTGAAGGAAAAATAGCCTTCAATAATTCCAGCCAGGACCAACAGCAGCAGAGTTCCCACCAGCAGCTGAGTGGCTTCCCGTCCCCGTACAGCCAGTGCGTGAGAGCGGGATCGTTCTCCAGGATGGATAATCGCATCGCCAATCATGAATCCTGCACCTCCACAGATGAAGATGGCTGTCAGTTCCAGGATGCCATGAGGTAAAATATGTGCCAGTAATGCCACTCCCAATCCTCTGGATACAAAATATGAACTGAAGACTCCCAGCATGACTCCATTCAAGAACAGATAGAAAGCAGTTCCCAGTCCCAAGACAATTCCCGTGCTATAGGTCATGACCCCTACCTGAATGTTATTCACCATGATTGAGGATGATGCAATTGGTGCGAGAATCTCATCCATGTCTGGTCCAACACTTCCCCTGTCAGCCCGTTCCTGCAGTACTGATTCTGGGACTGGGCTTATTCTCATGAAAAATTCCCGGTCATACTGCAGTCCTATTCCGCTTATGATGGCAGTGCCCATGAAGAGGAGAAATGCTAATCCAATGAACAGGATATTCTTGGAAAAGAGCTGAGGAAATGTCTCTCTATAAAAAGTAAAAATCCTGTACAGGTTGGTGGAGCGTGTTCTGGATACATGGGCGTGAGCCTGTGCCACCAGACTATTGAGAAATTCTTCAGTTCGGCTGTGGGGAAAATGAGTACGGGTATAGGCTAAATCTGCAGATGTCTGCCTGTATAAGAGAAGAAAAGAATCCAATTCATCGTCTCGTAATGAGCGGTATCCTTTACGTGTAATTTTTTCTGAGAGGAGTTCTAACTGCTTCCATCGCTTCTCATGTGTATCGATGAATTCCTCGTACCGCATATACTCATGATAATGGATATGCATATATATTTTCTTGTTTTTCTCACATTCTCTGGCTCTCCTTTAAAGTTAGATAATATCGTACTGAATACCTGAACCCCTGCAGGATCTCTATGCAAAGCTTTTTTTAATGATACATCCTACACACCTTATGGAAGACATGGCCGTCCATACAGCGGAAAACATCGCCCTCCACTATGATATTGCCACAGCAGGATCACGATCTGCAGCCTTCCTCATAGATTATATCCTCATTCTGGTGATCATTCTGGGGATAACCGCGCTGGTGGAGATATCAGAAAAAATAGGAGCAGAAGTTTTTTCTTCCTATTTTGCTGCAGTCATGTATATGATACTGGGAACCCTACTCTGGGTGTATTTTGTCGTCTGCGAACAGGTATTTGATGGAGGATCGGTGGGGAAACGAGCCCTGGGTATCAGAGTGATCAAGGAAAATGGATTTCCCATAGATATGGTGGATTCCCTGACCAGAAATTTTCTTCGATTTGTAGATCTCCTCCCCGGGACCTGTCTGGTGGGATTTGTGGTGATGATGCTTAATAATAAAGCCAAGCGATTGGGTGATTATGCTGCAGGAACTGTAGTGGTGAGAGTACGATCTGTCCAGCCAGATAAAATGCAGACCGAAGATACCCCCTATGATAATCTGGTGAAAAAAAATCCTCATCTCTCCCTCATTACAGCTGAAGAATATCAACTGGTGAGGGATTACCTCTCTCAACGGCACAGGCTTACCCCATACAAATCATTTTCCATCGCCGATACACTGAGCACTCGAATCGCCAATAAACTGGAGATCGATCCACCACAGGGGACTGATCAGTGTGTACATTTCCTGCTCAGTTGCATTAAATATTATGAAGGGTCATGATTGCAGGAAATACCACTGCATTATTTTCCTTTTGTAAAAATTATACCTGAAAGAAAGGCAAAGATTTAAGTGAGAAAGATATAATTCCCTTCATGGAGTCGAAGAGTGTATTACGCCCTATGGGCGTTGGTGAAATTTTGGATGCTGCTATACATCTCTACAGGGAAAACTTTGCTCTTCTCATAATGGCACAACTACCTGCAGCACTTCTGTTTGTGATAATATCTGTGATTACCCGGGGATCAACTGTCAGTTTTCTTGATATTGTCAATCCCCTCGCTCAGACACATGAACCGCTCATCGGAATGGGGTATCTGGCATTGATCTCCCTTGTACATGGAATACTCATTGCTCCCATCATCATGGGCGCTGTCATACGGATTCCCTCAGAAATCATCACTGCCCAGAAATCCACGGTGAAAAAAGCCTATTCCTTTGCCTTCAGAAACTTCTCAGTGCTCGTTGTCACTAACTTTCTGATCACGGTGGCTATTGGAATTCTTGTTGCAGTTGTCTTAATGATCCCCGCAATCATCTTACTGTATTCATACATGAGCATGGTCATGACCCCTGGTCCAATGGGTGTGGGAGTCATTGCAGGGTTCATTGTGGGAACCATCATCTTGATCGCAGGCGTCATAGTGATATTATTCATCTGGACCCGCTGGATTGCGACCTTCCCCATCCTGGTTGCTGAAGAAGGAGAACATGGGTCCATAGATGCCATAAGAAGAAGCTGGGAACTGGTAAAGGGAAGAACACTGCAGACATTTGGGGTAATATTAGTGGTTTCACTTATACCCCTCATCATCCAGTACTCCCCTCTCGCCCTGGAATATCTGCTGTTCAAAAAATTACCCTGGGTAACTATCCTGTTTGGAACCCTTTCCCAGACTCTGCTCATTCCCCTGGTCTATGTTACAGAAGTGATCGTATATTATGAACTGAGGACGAGGAAAGAAGGATTCGACCTGGAACAGCGAGTGAAAGAGCTGGAAACATAAGAATGCAGACCTCACATACTCTCCTGCATCCTCTTGTCTATAGAAAAGAGAGAGGGATACCATTATATTGATGCATGTACAGAGCAGGATATGGGAGGAGCACTCGTGATTATGAGTACTGTGGAGTTTCCGCCACCTGAACAGATCGAAGAAGACCTTCAGGAAATTCTCAGGGAGCTGGGGTATGCTCAAGAGATATCCCACTGGTCCCGACCAGGTGATTTTCCACTGGAGATTTTTCTGATCATGGCACTGGTGGTGGTGATGGCTTTCATCCTCTCACAGGTGATCTGCCGCACCTCCCGCAGGTGGGAACCCATGCCCTCCCCACAGCATGAGGAGGAGGAGCTGGTTGAACGAAGGGATTACCAGGCGCTTCGTGCTCATGCCCTCTCTCTGGCTCATCAGGGTCACTACCGAGATGCTGTGCGAGTGGCTTACCTGTCCCTGCTCATCCTCCTAGATGCCCATGATGTAATTCAGTTCCATCCCTCTCTCACAAATTTTGAATATTGTCTCACGGTTAAGGCCTATCCCTTCCATTCTCTGTTCACCAGGGTGACACAAACCTTTAATGCTATATTTTATGGAAATCAGCAAGCCACCTCCACTCACTTCCAGCAATGTATTGAGGCTGTGTCCCACCTGGAGGAGGTCCTTCCATGAAATATCAGGGTCTGCTCACAATCTTACTTTTAACCGGGGTGATTATCGGCCTGATATTTTTAGGGGAAACCTATACACCTGAACCCAGTACTCATTCTTCCACAAGCGCTCAACCTGAAGGGACACTGGCCTATTATCTGCTCCTGGAAACCTATACTGCTGTAGAACGACTGGATGCACCTCCCCGGAACCTGGAATCGGGCACCCTGGTCATGGTGGAACCTATTCGTATTCCCACTGCCGAGGAAATGGAGTATCTGCTCCAGTGGGTGGAAAAGGGAAATCGGTTCCTCATTTTCAGCCACAATCAACATCTCCTGAATTATTTCCAGATGCCTCTCTCTTCCGGGCCACAGAAATCAGTCATTTTACGCCCCCATGCCGTCCACTGGTCTTCCCACCAGGTTGATGCCCTCTCACTGACCTATACCCATTATTTCAATACACACCCATCTTCAGGTATCGTACTCTTTTCAGATGAAGGACATCCTCTAATCTATGAAATACACTATGGTGCAGGTGCTGTCTTTCTCATGTCCACCTCATCTCTGGTCCAGAATAAAACCATTGACAGTGCTGATAATGAAATCTTCCTGACACAGCTTGCATTATCAGAAAAAGTATATTTTGACGAATATCACCTATATATAGTAAAAGAAGAAAAAGACGTAGTATGGAGTACCCTGCCCATGCTATTTTCCTCCTCCTATTCCCTGGCTTTCATACAGATAGGGGTCACTATTGGTCTTTTCTTTATTGCCTATGGAAAACGATTCGGCACTCCTCGACCTCCACCCCCTCGTAAGGTACAATCGTCTGAACTGGTTGAATCTGCTGCCACCCTGTATTTGAGGGCAGGGAAAAAGCATATTTTGCAGATTATAGATAGAAAAGAGGAACCCACCACTATACATAACTCGAGGTGAACCCATGTTTGAAGAATGTGCACAAAAGATAAAATCAGAATTACATAGAGTTATTGTAGGCTATGATTCATTACTGGATCTCCTGCTTGTTACATTTTTTTCTTCTGGCCATGTGCTGCTGGAAGGAGTCCCGGGTACAGCCAAAACCCTCATGGTAAAGGCCTTTTCCATGGTATTGGCATTGCAATTCCAGCGAATCCAGTTTACACCGGATTTAATGCCTTCCGATATTCTGGGTACCAATGTTTTTGATATGGATACCAGCACCTTTCACCTGAAGAAAGGACCCATCTTCACCAATATCCTGCTGGCCGATGAAATTAACAGGACCCCTCCAAAAACCCAGGCAGCCCTGCTGGAAGCCATGGAAGAACGACAGGTTACTATAGATGGAGTTTCCTATCCTCTCCCTCAATTCATGGTGTGTGCCACTCAGAACCCCATCGAATATGAAGGGACCTATCCCCTCCCCGAGGCTCAACTGGATCGATTCTTCATGAAACTACTGGTGCCCTACCTGCCCAAGAGAGAAGAAGATAACATCCTGGAACTCTACCAGAGTGGATTTGATGCTCATGCCCTGCAGGAGGTCGATTTTTCATATACGCTTTCTGCTGTAGAAATTGCAGCCATCAGAGAGGAAATTACCACCATCACAGTGCATCCGGAGGTGATGGAATATATAGGAGACATCATACGAGCCACCAGGCAATCTCCATCTCTCATACTGGGAGCCAGTCCCAGAGCAGCAGTAGTCTTATTGCAAACCTCCAAGGCCTTTGCTGCTCTGCACGGCCAGTCTTTTGTCACTCCCGATGCCGTGAAGATGATGGCTCCCCCGGTGCTCAGACATCGTCTCATACTGAAACCAGAAGCCGAAATTGAAGGAATGACTCCTGATGCTATCATTTCCCAGTGTCTCCAACAGGTGGAGGTGCCCCGATAGTGATTCCATCCTCACGATTGGTAGCACTGGTAGCTCTCGGTGTGTTCCTCTCCTTTTTTGAATGGGTCCTCTTCTCCTACATCATTGTCCTCCTGATCATAAGCACCACCGATTTTTTCCTCTCTCAGCATCATCTGTTTTCTCTCACCAGGGAAAATGAGGGAGTACTCTCTAATGGTATACCTAACAGCATCTCTCTGAGTGTATGTAATGCATTCCATCGCCGGCTGTTAGTAACTATTCGAGATGAATACCCTCCTGAATTCTCATCTTCGTCTATTGAAGTATCTGTTACTGTTCCTCCCCACTCCACAGAGAGAGTCGAATATACGGTGACTCCCCATAATCGAGGAGAATACTCTTTTGGGAGAGGGTTCACCCGCAGAAGAAGCTATTTCGGCTTGTGGATATTTGAAAAATCCTTTGACCTGCATTCATCGGTGAAAGTCTATCCCAATGTACAATTAGTTAAAAAATACGATCTTCTCTCTCGGAAGCAATTACTCACTCTCCTGGGAATTTCTCCTCATCCACTGTTGGGGAAAGGTACTGAATTCGAAATGCTCAGAGACTATCAGGTCGATGATGAATATCGGGCCATCGACTGGAAGGCCACCTCCAAGAAGGGAACTCCTATTTCCCGAGTATATCAGGTTGAACGAACACATAATCTCATGCTCATGATAGATGCTGGAAGAATCATGGGAGTATACACTGGAGAGCTGACAAAACTGGAACATGCAGTAAATTCTGCTTTATTAGTTTCCTTTGTTGCCCTCAGATTGGGAGAACGGGTGGGACTGTGTATCTTCTCCTCCCATATACAGACCTATATTCCCGTGCAATCCAGAAAGCACCATTTCAACACCATAATAGAAGCTCTCTATAATCTCCAGCCAGATGAATACGAATCAAACTATCGGAAAGCCTTCGAATATGTGGCTCAGAATAA
>Ga0180438_10006363_pt1 | contig 15991 bp, 12 predicted proteins | sample SS_ome_12_FD_132455 | JGI IMG/M metagenome (GOLD analysis project Ga0180438, IMG submission 132455) | Hypersaline lake sediment archaeal communities from the Salton Sea, California, USA - SS_3_D_2 metaG | ecosystem: Environmental > Aquatic > Non-marine Saline and Alkaline > Hypersaline >...
ATCCGCTAGTGGAAGAAAATGAAATCCCGGAATTAAAAGTCCAAATTCCGGAATGGGCAGTGATCGAAATTGATGGTATCAAACGGCTTGAAAGAAAATTCAAATTTAAGAATTTTATAGAAGCCCTGGAGTTCACCAACCGGGTTGGCACGCTGGCGGAGGCTGAAGACCATCACCCGGCATTGCTAACAGAATGGGGGTCAGTGACCGTCACTTGGTGGACACACAGTGTGGGAGGTCTGCACCGAAACGATTTTATAATGGCTGCCAGAACAGACGAAATCTACCGCTGACAGAAGATTAATATTTAAAAAACCAGGAATTCAGCCCAGTAAATTTTATTTGTTAAGCTGTTTGGGGGAAATTTCATCTATGGAATTATCTATTTCCCGTTTCCGATCTAACTTTCTGGCCAATGAGCAATTCCGGCATCCCACTGAGGGTCAACACCCCCCAGCACCAGTGCTGACAAACTAGCATTTGCATACAATTGAAGGAGCATCTCGAAAATCGCCCAGCATTCCCCTGCCCCTCCTGCAGTATCAGGGAAATTTGCTGGTCGTCTAGGGTGCAAATTATCCGAAAGTCACACTGGAAAACGTTGAATCAGTGCAGGGCATCCTTGATAGAATTAAAATCTTTTATTATCTGCCTGTTTTTGAAGATGAAGGTCACGGCATCCACGAGGCAAAACAAATGCACCCTTTACCTTAGGCTGTCAGCTTTCACAAAGAAACATTATCGAAAATTGTTTCCCGTTTTTCTAAGAATGAGGATGATCTTAATAAAAAATACAAGAACAAGTAATCCACTCGTGACAATAATGGGCACCCAATTAGATTTGCTCTTCAATGTTAAACTCCGATAAATTTCAATTCCCTCATAGCTGACCAAAGTTGTGTAAAGAATTGTGGATAAATTCGCTCCTTAACATTCAGGGTTTAATCCCTAGATATTCCTTCAGGCTAATGCAGCCTCACTAGTCATGACTTCAAAATTTGTTATGGTGGCGGTGATCTCAGGTGCTTCCACCAAGACCTGCATTTCCAAGTAACGATGGCAAGTGAGCCATTCTTCGGACTATTCCATCGATAGAGCCGCATCCAATCGCAAACAGCTTACCCGGTTTGGAAAGATGCGGATCACTCAACTTCGCCGCCTACCTTCTTGATGGAAATGCTCCAGCCTATTGGTCGTTCGCAACGGTTTACGGTGTAATGCTGGCAATGCAAACACTGCCGTGGTGTCTGCGATGGTTGCTTCCAGCCAGGTTGATAAATCAGGACATGTAACTGCCCGCTCATCTATCAATCTGTTAGCTCGTTTGAAGGCTCGCTTCTGGTCCGGTACATCGAACACATCCCTTAGTTGGCTTTGGGTTTGGTCTCGTGCCCTTCGAGGCACTTTGGAACCCGTGTTGCGCTGGTAGAGGTTCTGGCATCCCTGCCAAACCTGTCCTGAGCTTGCCGAAGGATCGCTTCGGGGAAGTAGCGTCTCAAAGCCATTTTTAAACCTCGATGCTCATCAGATACCACCAAATGTACAGATTGTGGATCCAGGCCTCGATCTAAAAAGTCATCAAATATAGCACTCCAGATCGCTTTTTCTTCTCCAGGTGCCACATCCATATCGATAATCTCCCGGTGCCCATGTGCGGTTATGGCCTTCACGGTTAGCACACCATCACTTTTGACTTGACCACCACATTTGGTAAATTCAGCGTATGCCTCGCGCATGTTCTCTTAGCTAGCGTCAATCACCAGAAAGGGATAGGCTTGATCCAGTGGCAGCCTGCACAACCGGTCCAGTTCCTCAACCAGTGCTTATGTCAAGCGAGAGACCTGGTCTCCTGCTGAACCCTACAATTTCTATCCGTGACAAATTCTTTAGTTTAAGCAATAATATAATATGGCAGATTAATTATTGTTAATAAAATGAATGGGAATGGGAACAAAGATTTTTCTGCATGTTCTGTACGCTTTGAAGAATTTCAAAAAGAGGCAATTATTAGTTGATGAAACGGAATAGATTTAGTCGTATAGAATTACACAAAAAAAATTCGACTATCCCCAGAAATCATATATTTACACTATTTATTCTGATTTTATTAATTTTGGTTGGTGTTTCGTGTTCACCATTTTCGGGACAAGTAACTTTTCAACCATCAGAAATAACTATTACACAACCTCCACCGCCTATTTCTTCAGTTAACTTTGCACCAACTATTACTTTCACGCCTGAACCAACGAATACGTCCACCATACAACCATCATCTACAGCAATTCTAACAAATACATCCACATTTTCACTAACAACTAATCCAACTTTTAACGTTGGAGATTACTTTAATACAGGATGTATACACTCTGATTTTTGGATTCCAAAGAATCCGAATCAGGCAAAGATAGATGAATTGGGCTGCTGGGATCTGGAACCTTTTGGGTTTTTAACAAATATGGATAGTGGGATTTCAATCAGACCGCCATTTAAAATTTTTGAATATTGGATTTATTATCCAATCTCTAATGATGCAATCAAAATTCAATGTACTGTGAAGTTTTTTAACTTAAGTAACGATTACTTTCGTTTGGGATTTTCAGGGGATAGAGAAAATCCCAACCCCATTAATTCTTTTTTATCCTACCGACAATCCGGAACTTCCGTTATCAGTGCTTCTTACAGAAATTCGTCAAATCAGATCTTAGATGTTTTATATGAAAAGCCAAAATTTCCTCACAATATTACTATCATGATGGATAAAGGTGATATAGAAATTGAGATCGATGATAAACACACTTCTCCCCCTTGGAAGGTGATCGATAGTATTCCAGAAGATAAAATGGGGTTTTGGATTGAATATTATGTAAATAACGGATTTTCATATTCATTGGATATAAATGATTGTGAATTCATCACCCAATAAATCCATCCAGTCATATCGGCTGAAAAGGAATTGGGTGAGAGAAATAAATTTTATAAATAAATCTGACAAATATTATATTCGGACCAGAATCCACAACCATGACCATATTCAATCCAAAAGGTTGAATTATTGAATTTGAGACCGTGTAAATTCAAACCTTTTCAGGACCTGCCTAGGTTGAAAAAAACTAAGCGCAAAAGAGCGCAGCCCCAAACATCACAGTAACGTTTATAAGTCTTTGCACAAAATATGGTGAAAAATAAGCGGTTTCCGCTAATATATATTTTTTTGACTTATGAAATCTATTTCATCTAAGTAGCATAAAAATGTCTGCAAAAAAGGTTGTTATTATCGGCGCTGGTTGTGCTGGTCTCTCTGCTGCTTATACTCTGCGCAAGCACGGGGCAGATGTAATTGTTTATGAAGCCACTTCCGTTGCGGGTGGACGCTGCCAGACAGAATGGGGATCAGTGATCATCACGTGGTGGACATACAATGTGGGAAGCCTGCACCGTAACGATTTTATATTGGCTGCCAGAACAGACAAAATCTACCATTGATAGAAAACTAATAAATTGAAGCAGGAATCCAGTCCAGCAATTTTTTTTGTTGGGTTTTTTGGGGGGAAATATATGCAATGGAATTCTCTAAACATTGAGCCGCGCTGCCGGGTTGGTCACGGAGAACCTGTTTGTGCGAAAGAGCTGCCACCTGCGGTTGAAATTCGCCCCGGATACCTGGTTGCATGCCATATGGCGACCATATAGCAGATACCATCGTGGAAGATCAACCCCTGCTGCAGATCATCGACCTTTATAAACAATTCCCGGTCGCGCGCGGCATCGGCGACTGGTTCAGTCGCCATACCCAGCAGGTAGTGCACGCCGTGGACGGCGTCAGTTTAACTGTCGAAAAGGGCGAAATACTGGGTCTGTGGGTGTATCGGGCTCCGGAAAAACCACGCTGGGCATGAACGTGTTGGGTTTGCAGGAGCCCACCCGCGGCAGCATTCTGTTTGATGGATACGACGTGCTCGACTGGTCGCATGGTAAGCTGGTTCCCGAAGGGGATGACAAACTCGGGATCGAAAACCTTAACCGGCGCAAGCAGATCCTGGTCCTGCGCCGCAAGGCGCAGATGGTCTTTCAGGATCCCTACGACTCGATCAATCCACGCCAGACCATTTTTGAAATCGTTTCCGAACCGCTGCAAATCCATGACCTGGGCCTGGACGCAGAAGTGAAAAAAGAACGTGTTCGTATTGCCATGGAAGACTGCGGCCTGACACCAGCTGAAAAATTCTGGAACCGCTATCCGGATTGTTTGTCCGGCGGCCAGCGCCAGCGCGTGGTGATCGCCAGCGCTTTGGTGATGGAACCGGAACTGCTGGTTACTTTACCAACCGGATCGCAGTCATGTACCTGGGCCGGATTGTAGAAATTGGTCAAACAATTGAGGTGCTTAAAGAACCGCGCCATCCCTATACACAGGCTCTGGTGTCAGTGGCCCCGGTTCCCAATCCACGCAAACGCCGCAAGCGCATAATTCTACAGGGAGAGGTACCCAATCCAATTGACATACCGGAAGGCTGCCGTTTCCAACCTCGCCGCCTTATTAAAACAGAGGAATATACCCGGTTTGACCTAACTTATGTCCAGATCTCCCCGGAGCATAAAACCGCTTGTTTAAAAATTCCAAAAGCATTTTCACCACCGATATAATAATATGGAACGTTTGATATTATTGGCGCTGAAGAACCGGCATTAAAATTGGCCGTCCTGGCAGCCGGGAAACTATGGAAAATTGTTAGCGCGGGGGCAGAGCTGAACGAGCCGGGGCAGAAATTATGCGCATCAACGAAGAGAACCCAGATGAGCTGATTGAATCGCAGGACAAACTACTGCACAGCTGTATGCCTATGTCAGAAAAGGAGTTGGTAAATAAATCCATGAATGCAGAAATTTTTTTAGATGCCCTGCTGGGGCTGCCAGTCATCGATGATGAACTCTGGCCACAAGTCTCGCCGGATGGTCGCTGGGTCGTCTGGACCTGGTTCCAGACCGGCCCGGCTGCGGATGTTTTTGCTGTCCCCAGCGACGGCTCAAGCCCTCCAGTCCGGCTTACAGATACTGACCAGGATACATTTTTTGTATCCTGGACTCGCAACAGCCAGTCAATTGTCGTCGAACAGGATCAAGACGGCGATGAGCGGGTGCAGCTTTTTCGGGTCGACCTGAACCATCCGCTGGTTATGCACCCGCTGACCGAACCGCATCCTAACTATTACATCCAGGGCGGTTTCGTGCACCCCAAAAATAACTGGCTGGTCTACGGCGCAAATGTCCACCCCCGGACCGGCCTGGAGACTGAGGAAACTTACATCTACCGCCACGACTTGACCAGTAGAGAACGTGCAGCGCTGGCGAAGCCAGAAAAGGCAGCTTATACAGTCCCAAAACTCAATTCGCTGGGAACGCATATCCTTTATGGTCGCAAAGACCTGCACCCCGCCGGGCAGCAGATATGGTTAGTGGATATAAACGGCTCAGATGACCGGGAAATTTTTAATTTCGGAGATTCAATCAAAACCTACGCAGATTGGCATCCGGATGGCAGCAGGGTGGTTTTGCTGGCGGAAACGCCCACTCACTACAAAGTCGGTATCTGGGAGTTGGGAAATTCCGCTGTACATTGGCTGGTAGATGATCCGGCTCGCGATATCCAGGCCGCCTTTGTGCCTGAAAACAGCCAGGATATTGTGATAGTGGAAGACCGGCAGGGGCGCGTTAGCAGTTCTCTATTCAACATCAACCAGATGACCGAAATCGAAATGACCGGGTATGAAGGAAATCTCATCCCGCTGGCTCCCATAACGGGTGAAAAATGGGTTGGGTTTTATTACAGCGCCCGCCAGCCAGGCGATATTGTCCAATTCGACCGGGCAGATATTTTCACCAGTACTTTTACAAGCTTCACAAGTCCGTGGAAGGCAGCAGAAATACAGCAGGAGCAACTGGCCTCCGCCGAAGATTTTAACTGGCAGTCCTCAGATGGATTAGAAATTCACGGATGGCTTTATCGCCCGTCAGGGGATTTGCACGGCACAATTGTTTATGTACACGGCGGGCCGAACTACCACAGCCGGGATTATCTAAATCCAGAAATCCAATTCCTGGTGAGCCAGGGTTTTAACGTTTTCGATCCCAATTACCGCGGCAGCACTGGTTACGGCCTGCCGTTTCAGCAGGCGATCCTGGAGGATGGCTGGGGCGGCCGGGAACAGGACGACATCCGCACCGGAATCGAAGCATTAATCCACAAAGGTATTGCTTCGCCGAACAGGATCGGGATCACAGGCACCTCATATGGGGGCTACTCGTCCTGGTGGGCAATCACCCATTTCCCGCCCGAGATTGTGGCGGCGGCAGCCCCTATCTGCGGGATGACCGACCTGGTTGTTGATTACGAAACCACCCGTCCGGATCTTCGCCCTTTCAGCATTGAGATGATGGGCGGCACACCAAAACAGGTGCCTGAACTTTACCGCCAGCGCTCACCGCTAAATTTTGTTGAAAATATCAAGGGAAAGCTTCTGATCGTCCAGGGCGCAAATGATCCCAATGTCACACCGGAAAATGTTACAACGGTGCTGGGAGCCCTTGATAGAAATAAAATCTCTTACGAACTTCTTGTTTTTGAAGATGAAGGCCACGGCATCCACAAGTTAAAAAACAAGCGCACCCTTTACCTGAGGCTGGCCGCGTTCTTCAAAGAAGCGTTCTCGTAAATCAGCCGCCAATTCGATGGAGTTGAGAAGATCGATGTTTGTATATCAGCCCCACAATCAAGAGCTAAGGATCGCTGACAGGCGGTTTATTGGACCATAATTGACCTGACCGTCCGAAAAAATAATGGGAACAAATCCGGGTACAATCCGGTTGGTTTTGGCAACTGTATAGATCTGGGAGGATGACTATAAGAGACTCAACATTCTGGAGGGTTACTTTTCCACGAGCTCTGAGCACATACGCCCTCGTAATCTTTGCAATGCTGTGGTTCGGGTTCGCTATCGCACTGGTCGTTGATCGTTATTGGTTGGACTTGCTCTGGAATTGGGTGGCGGCCTTGCCCGCCATGGCGGAGATCATAGTCTGGGTGTTGTTTCTCCCCATAATGGTGGGGCTTTGGATCTGGGAATCTTCCTGGCCAGTTCTCGTGCGCCTGTTGGCATCCGCCGGAATCGTTGTCTGGACTATCCTCGCGGTATCCAGCTTTTTGCGAGCTGTGCGCTAGGTCTGCCTTTGCGTCCCAGGCCTCAGACCAGGCAGATTATTCTTAGTGTTGAGTGTCACAACATGTGAGTTTAAATGGGGTGGAAAAATACGAACCACTTTCTGGTAAAAAGCGAATGTGTAAACTTCAATCGGGAACCACCCCCATGACCATACTCAGCCTAAAAGACCATATTGTTTCAATTTCCATTCATATAAAATACGAAACTGGATTCGGGTTGCAAATCATAGTCATTTTCTATTCCCTGCAACTTGGAATTTTTCAATCTTCGTGAATAAATTTCTCGGCATCTAAAGTCTTACCCTATCAAATCAGAATTACAAAAGGCTGTGTAAAACTTAAGCGTTTTCCTGCCTGTATTACAGCTAGATGCTCTAGATTAGGTATTCTTATCAGACATATTAAATTCCTTTAAACTAACAACTGTTAATTAACCTAAAAGTCTCTCTAATTTTTCCAACATTTTTTGTCTCACTTATTCTGACACGCTACAGCTTCTCCCCCTTTTTTTGGTAAAATCCACCGTATTCACATTGAGTTTCAGTTGCTATCAATCAATTGGATATTCAACACCCTGTATGTATTATCGTTTCATCTAGTTCATTAAAAATAGGGGAAAATACCAAATACTCCTTCAAAAAATTCCGTTCTGAACTTGTTTCTACTAAATGAATTATCCCTCATGATCAAACTCGGTAAAAATCCCCTATTGAAGTGTATAAAAAAATTCTGTCGCAATTCATTGTTGAAATTAAGCTGGTTTTAAATGTTATATCATATATACAAAAAAAGTAATCGCCTGTCATATTTCTTGCTTTTTTTTATCCTATTTATTGGATTCATTTTGAGGGTATCCGGAATAATTTCAGGAATCTGGTCCATAAACAAATACAACAAAATAAACCACCCGGATGAGTTTCGAATTGCATATTATGTTCGCGAATTTCCTAATTCTTTCCTGTGGAATACAGATTTCAGGATTCCTACATTTCTCCACCACATTATCAGTTTTGCAACACTTCCATTTTACAGATTGAAATCGGGCGACATTTACGATTTCTTACTTCGATTTGACATTATTATGATTACTGGGAGATTGTTTTCAATTTCAGCTGGAATAGGGGCCATAATCCTAACTTACCTGGTCGTGAAGAGAAATTATGACCGAAATATGGCATTTTTAGCAGCAGTCCTGCTTACATTCTCCATGTATCATGTTGTAAATTCAAGCTATCTAACTACGGATATTACTACCTCATTCTTCCTTATCCTATACATTTATTGGATTATTAGAGCCTTCCAAACAAAAACTACCAAGTATTTTGTTTTTGCAGGGGTCACCCTTGGATTACTCATAGGCACCAAGTACACTGGTGCCCTGGCGTTGATCTTTATTCCTGTTTTTATATATTTTTATGACATAAGATTAAATCCCGAGATGCCTCTTGGGAAAAGGTTGAAGAACATAGTATTCAATTGGAACTATTGGATTGTACTTATACTTGCTGTAATCATGTTTTTCCTCACCACCCCAGGTTTATTTTTACATCCTCAGGAGTTTATCGATTCAATAAAGTATCAATCTTATTGGGGAGTATCTGTGAATCAACTTCCGCGTTGGGATATCTCGATTTGGGTGTCTCAAGCTGATAAATTAATTAATACAATTGGACTCCCTTTGGCACTTGCGTTTATCGTTGGTCTAATTTACAGCATCAGCCGCCGGAATCCTGTAGAGTGGGCTGGGCTTATACTTATTTTGGTTTTCTGCTTATATTTTGGTAATTCTCTCGCTGCCAGGTACATTATCCTCATCACGCCACTAATTGCCATCTACGCCAGCTTGGCGCTCATAACTCCAATAAGAAATTCTAACCAAAGAATTCGCTGGTTCGGAATAATTTTATCGGTTGTAGTCATAAGCTACTCGGTTGTTTATTCTGTACTAGGTGCTATCTCCCGATATCCAGAAACTCGCACCCAAGCTGCTGAATTTATCGATAAGAATATCCCTTTAGGTTCGACAATAGGCTTAGGCTATACAACACCTGAATATGAACACCCAAATAGATATCCATGGATAAATTTTAGAGAAAAATTCATTTACATGGATTTTCTTGAAAGACCACAATACATAGTTATGTCTTCAACTGATTTTTAAGCTATACGTGAAGCGATTCAGAATAAGATTCTAAATTCAGATTTTAGCCTACCTGAAGAATATCATAATAAATGGTATCTTAGCTCTCCCCCTCCGCCTGATGTATTTCGGTTTCATGCTGATTTGATGCACAACGGTGGAGACGAATACGAATTGTTGAAAATATTTCAACCACGAAAATTAGCGCCAATAGATTTTCCTCCACCGATTATAGAAATATACAAACGATTGGATGAAGATTAATCGTGATGTTACCTCTTGTAGTTGCAGATGTAGAATTTCATAGTTTGTAATAAGAGTCAAGTTGAAAATAAAAAGCTTTAATTCTGAGTTGGATATCAAGTGGGGAATTATGAATTCCATATTCAATAAATAAGAAATCTACCCCCATGACCATACTCAGCCCAAAAGACCGCAGCGTTTAGTATTAATTTAAAAGATTATTTATAGTCACATTCCTTCTAGTACTCGAATTTGTGTCTCTCACAAATAACCCAATTTTTTGCCAATTTATTAATCGTATGGCATATAATCCATCTGAGCGGTTTAAACAATAATGGAAAAGTGCTCCCGGTTTTTTTGGTTTCTTGCTTTACAGGGTCTTATGTGCTTTTTATTAATGCTCATTATCCCATCTGACCCAAAGAATGCCGTTGTTTTAGGATTGTCAATTTTCCGCCTGGCTTCCGTTGGTGGGTTTCTGCTTGTGATTTTGATGCTGTTGTGGGTAGGATTACAGGTTCAGAAAAACACTAACATGGGATGGGAAGTGCAGGCTTTTATAAATGGTTCAACGACACGTATAAACCTGGCTCACAGCATAGTCTTAATAACTACGGCCGGCATTCTTGGTTCTGCCATTTTCTTTCTTGCCTGGATCAGCTTATATCCACGTTATTCAGCATACTTTTTACGTTTATCACCGGTAATTTTATTCATGTTATTAATCTGTGTTCAGGTATTTTTACGCCTGAGAGCTTATTTTTCAAATCTCTCAGATAGGATTTGCCAATTTCGGGTGAAAATCAACCAAAGTCTAAGCAAGTATAAAATTACCCTGATTTTTACTCTCATTTTATTTTTATTGTTTGGATTACTATACATCCAACTCGTGGAACGACATGCCCAGAATGTAAATATATACCCCCAGTTTAGCGACCAGGACTCATACATGGATATTGCCTTAAAAGCCTACCAATCAGGCTTCCAGTACAAAGGAGATCGAAATCGAACTCCTCTTTTTCCCTATTTGATGGCAGTATTCTACAAACCAGATATGCCAAGGGTGATTTTTTTCCGGCGAAGCCAGCAAATGAACCTGGCACTTTCTATCATCTCCCTTTCAGGCATATTTTTTATCGCAAGAAGATATATTCCAGGCGGGCAGTCACTGGTATTTACTCTCATTGCTGCAGTTAGTTTATTTGTGTACAAAGCTGGCTATGTCCAACCGGAATTGCTGTTCTATTTTTTGTTTTTTGTCAGTTTCATCTTGATGTGCAAATTGCTCTTGAAACCTAACTACTGGTTGAGTGCGGCGGTTGGCTTATCTTTAGCGTTTTCTTACCTGACGAAAGCTGCAGTTCTACCCACATTTGTTTCATTCATAATGGTATACACAGCCCAATTATTCTTTTTTTGGATAAAGAACCTCAAAAACCAGGATGAATCTAAGCCAGCAAAGGACGTTCCATACATTCGGGTTGTAAACCTTGTCGTAATGGTTGCAGCCTTCCTGGCGTTACTCTCCCCTTACCTGCTGGAAAACAAGCGCCTTTTCAGAAGTTATTTTTACAATGTAAATACAACATTTTACGCATGGTATGATTCGTGGGAGCAGGTAGAAGAAGGTACAAAATCCCACGGTGACAACATTGGGTGGCCCGACCTGCCGTCTGAACAAATCCCATCTTTAAGAAAATATCTGCAAGAACACACTCCTCAACAAATCCTCAGACGTTTCGCCAGCGGCTTTGAAGGTGAAGTGAAATTTATAATAAAACCATACAGCCGCTTCAACTATCCAGCAATATATACAATCACCGTTATTGCCTTAGGCCTTTACAATATTCGCCTGTCACTACAATTATGCAAGCGTTATTTCTTCCTGCTTATTTTTACCGGAATGTTTTTTGGAATTAACTTAATTTCGTTTGCCTGGTTTTCCCCTATTGCTGGATTCTACCTGGGACGATTTCTTTATGGATTGTACCTGCCGTTTCTTTTTTGTTTATTCGTGGCGCTGTACCAACTCGGCAAGGAGCTACAAACAATCCATTTTTTAAGCAAGCCAATCCAGGTAACCGACCTGGTATGGGTAATCCATATGATTGTATTACTTATGGTTTTCTATGAGATTTTATTCTTCACACCAAACCGGCTGGCTGTTGGATACTGGTATGGAAAGTGAATCGCGCGGGGGTCTACCTGAATTGGTAAACACCCACTTATAGACACATTTTCAGCTTAATAAGAATTCCCATGTAACCTCGCAGAAAAAAATTGGTTTTACTTTCCTGATATGAATGAGAATAATTGGCTGATTAGTGTCAAATCTTGAAAGACAGAATTTGTGGAAATTCAAGAAAAACTTATATGTCGGAATTTTTTTAACAATCAGGAATCCACCCCCATGACGATACTCGGCCCAAAAGACCGTATCTTTTATTGTCTTTTTGACTTAATTTACTTTGTAAACACAACATTGTACAAAGAGAAGTCCCCACTTTATTTAATCAACAGTATTTTTTATTTCAATTTCCTGACTTGGGTTGTGTATCCATGCACCCGCATTAATTTCGCCAGAGGTAGTTTGATATATTCGCAAATTTACAATTACAGGGCAGTCTCTAACTATGTTATTCCCTAAATTAAAAGCACCTCTACTTCTCGAAGTTTGGTAATAATTTGACTGGGTGAGAATTGTTGGCCTGGCGTTCTGCCTGCTCCCTTTGCAAACTAATCCTAAATTATCCATTGAATCAGTTTTTCGGGGGCAAGCCAGCAACATTTATAATATATTTATAAAATTAGCCTTCCTGATTCTCTGGGTTTCTGATAAACTTCGGCAACTTAACTCATGGCTCCGACCAGATGGGTCGGAGTTTTTTTGTGGAGCATTGATTTTCTATGCAAGTTACAAAATCCAATCTTCGGAATATAGCCATCATCGCCCATGTTGATCATGGAAAAACCACCCTATTGGACGGATTGCTCCGCCAGGCTGGTGTTTTCCGAGAGAACCAGCAAGTGCGCGAACGTGTGCTTGATTCGAATGAATTGGAACGAGAACGCGGGATTACCATCCTGGCAAAAAACATATCCATCCAAATAACCGATCCGAACAGCGGCGAACAAATTAAGGTCAACCTCGTCGATACGCCCGGACATGCTGATTTCGGCGGGGAAGTCGAACGCGTCCTCAACATGGTGGATGGTGTCTTGTTGTTGGTCGATGCAGCCGAAGGCCCGCGCCCACAGACCCGTTTCGTCCTGAAGAAAGCGCTGGAATTAGGCCACAAGGCTATTGTGGTGATCAATAAAATCGATCGGAAAGATGCGGACCCTGTACGGGTTTTGAACGAGACATTTGACCTTTTTATCGAGCTGGGCGCCACCGACGAACAGGCTGATTTTCCAGTGATATATACCGTTGCCACTTCCCAAAAAGCAGGTTTTACACCCCGTGTGAGTTCTGACCTTCAGCCGCTCTTTGAAACGATCCTGACAGAAATCCCCCCTCCAGTTGTGGATCCGGATGCCCCTTTGAAGATGCTGGTTACAACTCTGGACTATGACAATTATCGTGGGCAAACAGCGATCGGTAGAATTTTCGCCGGGAGAATGCACGCTGACCAACCTGTTTCAAGGCTGACCGTGCAAGGCGATAACATACCCGAAACCATCCGCTATTTATACGTCTGGGAGGGATTGGAGCGGATAGAGGTAGAAAAGGCAGAAGCAGGCGATATCGTTGCAGTTGGCGGTTTGGAGGCCATTTCGATTGGCGAAACTTTATCCGATCCTGAAAATCCGGTTGCATTGCCGACTATAACCATTGAAGAACCTACTATGCGTATGGCTTTTGAAGTCAACACCTCACCCTTCGCCGGAAAAGAGGGCCAATGGGGAACATCCCGCAAATTGCGCCAGCGTCTGTTCGACGAGTTGCGCAGCAATCTAGCGTTGAAAGTGGAAGAGACCAGCAGTTCCGACTGTTTTATTGTATCCGGGCGCGGAGAATTGCACCTGGCTATTCTGATCGAGACCATGCGGCGCGAAGGCTATGAATTCCAGGTTTCACGCCCGGAGGTCATCCTACGCAGCGGAGCAGATGGGAAAATACAGGAACCTTTCGAAGTGGTTCACATAGATACCAGCCAGGAGACAGTCGGCGCAGTGGTAGAGATGTTAGGCAAACGGCGTGGAGTAATGCAGGATATTACCGAGTCGGGCAACGGCTCTGTCCACCTGATATATTTTATTCCAACCAGAGGTATGCTGGGGTTCCGCTACCATTTATTGACAGCTACGCGCGGAATGGCGACCATGAACTGCGTCTTTAAGGGTTATGAAACAATGGTTGGCGAATTAGCCTCCCGTTCGAAGGGATCACTTGTCGCATGGGAAAATGGGGTGGCAACCACTTTCGGACTCAAAAATGCCGAAGAAAGAGGTACATTATTTATTAAACCCGGGACTGAGGTCTATGAAGGTATGGTTGTCGGGGAACACCAACGACCTGGAGACCTGGATGTAAACATCTGCAAAACCAAACACCTGACTAATATGCGCAATTCAATCCGGGATATAGATATCCGCCTTTCTCCACCGAGAGAATTAAGCCTGGACGAGTCAATTGAATACCTGGCAGATGATGAATTGTTAGAAATTACTCCCCATAATATCCGCATACGTAAACGCATTATGGATATGCACCATCGCGGTCGCCAATCAAAACAAACAAAAAAAGCATCTTTATTATCACTTGAAAGTCAGATCGGCTAATACACACGAAGCTGTAGCGACCACAACAGTTTCATCCGTTAAACACTAAACAACAGTATTCGAACCTGCCTTACCCTTGTTTTCAGGTCTGCCCCTTGGTTAAATTTCGTCACTATATCGTTTAACAGCCGGCAATAATTAACCTGAGGGAAAGTTAGACGTGGCTTATCGATAAAATTAGTGACCTGCCCCCCCAGAACTGATCCATTTTATTAGTTTGTATTGTGATTCAAGTAATATCGCGGATATCGTCAACGCTATTTGGTATCTGTTTGTGAATATCAAGTACTGATGAACAATATCATAAACCCCGATTCGAAAAATAAAAGGGAAGCCGTAAGTTGTTAGGATATTCTCCTCGAACCTGGTGCTTTCCGCAACACCTGCAAACTATAGGTTCATCCTTTATTTCTTCAGCACAATACGGATACTTTTTAATTTCGCGTTACCCCTCCTTTCACCCTTCTAATCAACCGCACAGGTATAAAATATCATAGGAAGGGTTCACCCCACACACGCAAGCGTTACAAAGAGCGAATTTACAAACAATTATTGACACACCTGAAAACTAAATTTACAGAAAAGATGTTGCACAATCTTGTGGGCATCGTACTGCGAATAGACCGCACGCGGGTTTTCCAAAGCTCTTATTTGACCACCCTCCCCGCTTTTTTTGTCACACGAAAACAGCCCTTGGAAGAGATGCAGGAACACCAGAATCCGAACCGTATCTAATTTTGATGTCGAACGTCATATATAAAGGAGTACAGGGAAAATCTATTAGACTAAAAACAACAATAAAAAAAGGAGGCAAAAGCTGATATGAAAAAGAAACTAGCACTTCTGGGACTGGTTGTATTGATTGCCCTGGTCACCGCCACGACGGCGCTGGCTAGTCACGAGAAACAATCCTTCACCATTGGCGGCTACATCACCGCTATCGGTGCTGACACGATCACAGTCCAGACGGTGAAAGGCAGTGCCACTGTGTCGGTCAACGGCGACACTATCTTCTTCAGGCGGATTTCAGACGGTGTTTTTGTGGACATCGAATTTAAAGATTTAGAATTGGGTGATTCGACCAACATAAAATACACAATTGACGATGGTGTATCTGTCGCATCCCAGGTCAAGGTGGATGTACCGCTGTATTGCGGGTGATGCCGCCGTCGCTGTAATAGCGGGTGCCCTGTGACTCATTGATAGTGCATGAACCTGCCCATCATTGACCTGCCTCCAAAAAACTGCTCTAAAAGATAAGTTAGTATTAGAACAAAAAGGAGGCAGGTCAGAATTTAATTTACTCTCAATGCACACTTAAAGAAATGGTATATTGAAAAATTATCTAAATGCTCGCCCTACTTTTCAGACACAATATCTATCATAAGAATATTAATCCCATAGTCTTGGTTATAGCTAATGCTTGATTGTATTAATGACCCCAATCCTTTGCCAATTGGTATGTTAAATGTGAGCGGTTGTTGTTGACCTGCCCTGTTACTTATACTAGACGAAAGGTAGCGAAAAGGGTAGAACAAGATCAAGTGATCACCATTCACTGATTCGTCTACCCTTTCGGTACACAGCCTGAGAACCAGGACCTTGAC
>Ga0180438_10006364_pt1 | contig 15991 bp, 17 predicted proteins | sample SS_ome_12_FD_132455 | JGI IMG/M metagenome (GOLD analysis project Ga0180438, IMG submission 132455) | Hypersaline lake sediment archaeal communities from the Salton Sea, California, USA - SS_3_D_2 metaG | ecosystem: Environmental > Aquatic > Non-marine Saline and Alkaline > Hypersaline >...
GCATCTCCCGGCGCCCATCCGACCGCTCGACTCTATGAGGCGCTTTTCGAGTTTTCCTCTCTCCTGCTTGGCATCGCGGGCGTAACATAGGATAATAAGTACAGAGAGTACATTCCGTACAGGATGTACGTTACTGGCGCCAGGAAGGGCGTAGGAGTACCAGCCGATGACCGCCTTGAATATCACCGAGGCCAGGCGGAAGCTCGCTTGGTTGATGAATCGCGTTGAGCATCACGGAGAGCGCATCGCCCTGCGTCGCCACGGGCGCGAAGTGGGGGCGCTGGTGTCCGCCGACGACCTGCGTCTGCTGGAGATCCTCGAGGATCAGTTCGACATCGAGGAGGCCGTGCGCCTTCTCGGTGAGCGGCACAAGGCGATTCCGTTTGACGAAGCCATCAAGGACCTTGGCCTCGATTGACCTTCGCGATCGAGATTCTGGACGTTGCACTGGACCAACTCAGGGGCCTCCCGAAGAAGGCCCTGAGGCAGGTGACACGTCGCATCCGGGGCCTGGCTTCGGACCCCTGCCCGGGCAACGCGAAGAAGCTCCAGAACACGAAGGTGCCTGACCTGTATCGCATCCGCAGCGGGGACTACCGCATTGTCTACCAGATCCGACGGAAGCGCCTGCTCGTACTCGTCATCCGCATAGGCCACCGGAAGGACGTATACCGCAACCTGGCGGCACTGTCCGTGGATTGGCCAACGGTTTGAAGGGGGGCGAACACAGCACGCCCATCCCCGCCGGTCTGACCGGGGCCGGGGCGCACACAGATCCACGGCGTCTGCCCGGGCCAACGCCGAATGGGTGCCTGGAAAAGCCCGCAAGAGCCGCCCCCTGCCGGCCTGACAGCGACCTGCTCACGGATGCCCCCGCATCTCCCCTTGCCTCCCCTTATCTCTCCGACACGCGGCGCGAGGCACGCGACCGACGCGGGATGGTCACGCAGGCGGTGGGTTCCTCCTTCCGCCGGCGTCCAGCCGGCCATGGTCTACACGATCTGCCCGTCGGCGTGGCAACGGATCAGGAGCGGGCGGCGAGAGTCGGCCACCAGCCCCAGAGGGCCGCGCACGAACGCTTCATGTTTGCCAGCAGCCCGTGGGTCCGCCCTTCGCGCGGCAAGACGCGTTCGATGGCCTCGACGGCATCCTTGAACGCCCGGGCGCTGCTGTCGGGATCCGGTCGGGAGGCGTTGGCCTCCTCGACGCACGCCCGGAGGATCTGGGCATACCGGTCTCGCCTCGGCCTGATCATCTGCGCCTCTCGATCGATCGCCGCCAACGCGTTGCGGACCGCCGCGGGGAGCCTGTGCGCCTGACACAGCGCCTGGCTCGACGCGGCGATGCCCGCCGTCGCGCGGATGGCCTCCTTACATTGCATGAGGCCGGCGAGATTCTCCTCGACGCGCTCGAACGCCTCGTTCGCCCGGGCGTACTTCTCGCGCACCTCGCGGTCCGGGTCTGCCATAGCTCCGCTGAGCCTCTCGATCTCCTCACGGCACGTCTCCAGCACAGCCCTGCCAATCGGATCAGTCATGGTGCGGCCTCTCGCTTCCTCGTCTGTTGTGGGGTCCGGACATCCCAGCACCCCTATGCCAATTCTGCTCTGCCAACTCGTCGTCATGTCGATCCAACACGGAGCGGGGTCCATCCTCGGCTAGTATAGCACGGCTTTTGGAGGCCGAGCCTATGATGGGATGCCGGGCGGATTCGAAGAAATTCTAGCCGTTCGCCCGGCGAACGGATGCGTCCGCCGGAGGGGCGGAGAGGGTGTTTTGAGGGGATTTTGGGGAAACTCCCACACGGCATTCGGGTGCAGCGAAAGCGGGTTTTGCCATCTCCGCGCGCGATTCCGGGTCGCTGAGAAACACGGTGGAGCCCGTGCCAAATCCCATCGTCCTCGCAGCGCTGACGCGAGCTGCACGACCCACGGATCACCCCCTTCCGCCGCCCTCCCGACTCGCCCCGGCGTCGAGGACAGAAAAAAAAACGCAGATTTAGCCCTTGACACGTTTTCCGGCCTGGCTCAACCAAGGGTAACACTCCCGGCGTCGGCTGAGACTCGCTGGTCGGGTCCGGCGGTCTTGCAGGCCCGTTCGACGGGCCTTTCCGCCAAGCGTTGCGAGGCGTGTAGGCCCGGCCTTCCAGGCCGGGTCGGACGCACGCCCCCGTCCTGTCAGCCCGATTCATCGGGCTTGCCTCTTGTTGGCTAAAGCCTCAGCAGCTCAAGCGTGCTGAAGCACGCTGGGGGCAACTCGCGGGCTGCACCCCAGGGCCAGAGGCCCTGGTCTACACTCGCCTCGGCGGGAAAAGGCCCGTGAACGGGCCTGACACCCCTCGGGGTGTGACCCAAGGCGATGAGCACTTGAGCGCCGGTTTTCCTTCGCGATTGGGTGGCCCCGAACATCCACTCGGCGCTGCCCCAAGGACGCGCCATGAATCTGTCTGCGCCCCGGCCCCGGTCAGACCAGCGGGGCCGCTAACGCCTCCGTCCCCGTTGGCGGGGTGCGGCTTCTTTCGCCCGCCATCGCTTCGTCGCCGGCTTGCCTTTCGGCTGCCCTGCCACGCACGTGGCCGCTCGCCACGCCCCTCTCGCTCGCTCTGAACAACCTCTTCTCTTCGCCCTTCTTCTTCCGCCGCTGCGCCCTGCGGCCGGGTGCCACGGCCGCGGAGTGTGCGGCCGTGTCTTTGAGGGCGAGAAGAGCACGGCCGCTGAACGCCGCGGCCGTGGCACGAAACTGCCTTCGACATGGACCGGGAAAGGGGACCGTCCCCTCTGCTGCGCTGCGGGTACCGTCCGGGGACACCGGCCCACGCCCTGCCTGCCGGCCGGGAGCTGAAGGCGTCAGCGTTTGCCCGCCGGCTTCGCGGCGGCCGGTGCTTTCTCTGGCGCCGCGGGCGCGCTGCGTTTCGGCCGGACCGGCGCCAGCCAGAACTCCATCTTCTCCAGATCGATGGCCTTCGACGCCAGGTTGATCCGAACGCTCACCACGTCCGGCTGGTCCTGGGCGTACATCACCCACCAGTTCCCGGCCGAGTGGCCCGTGCCGGCCTCCCTGGCCAAATCGCGGGCGAACGTCACGCGGACCTTCACGCCTGGCACGCGACGCAGACCGGCCAGCATCGTGTTGAGCCCCTCTGTGTCGCCGCCGTAGACCAGCGTGCTCGACCAGGCCGGCGGCCAATGGCTGTACAGGCCGTCGATGTAGCGCAGCCGCTTGTCGGACAGCACGGCCCCAATCGCCTTGGCCCGGGCCTGATCGTAGCCCCTGGGGAACTTGATCTCCGGCGCCGGCAGGGGGATGGACAGCGCCAGCGCCGCCGCGGCCGCCGCCAGCACCCCTATCGCCGCGACGCTCATCAGAACTCTGTTCTTCATTGCCGCTCTCCTGTGTCTACCTTACTCTCTGTTTGACGCCACCGGCCGGGAGCTGTTCCGGGCAAGAGCAGTCAGGGGTCGGCGGTGCTCGGGGGCTTGGCGGGAGGGGTCTGGGGCTCCGGCTCGGGGGCGATCCACTTCAGGATGCGCTGGGGATAGCCCGCGCCTTCCTCGAACGCGCCCACCGTTTGGCGGAATGCGCGGACCCGTTGCGCCAAGTCGCCGCCGGGCTCGAGAGAGCCCAGGAAGTCGTCCAACGCCCTGGCGCCGGCCGCCGGCAGCGTGCGGCGCCAGATGCAGTAATCCAGCAGGTCCCGGCCCTCCAGCACGACGCGGCCGAAGTGCGCCTTCTGGAACGCACGGTCCGGCTCGATCCACAACGCGTAGCAGACCAGGGGCAGTCGGCACGAGGGCGAGCCCTCGGGGTCCAGCGACGCCTTCCAGACGACCGCGCGCCGGCCCTTGTCCCACTCGCCGTTGGTCCGCAGCGGCGGGCCTTCAGCGGCGAACGTGACGGTCAACTCGTCGGGGCGGGAGGACAGCCGCAGCTCCCAGCTCAGCAGGTCCTTGGCGATCTCACCCATCACGTCGTCCGGCGTGGGCTCCGGGGCGTTGGCGTCGCCCGGGGGCCGGTTCCGCCACGCCCGAACGCGGGCCTGGAAGTCCGGGGACTGCCGCACCGCATCCTCGAAGGACGCCTGGGGGCGGTTCGGGTCCTTGAAGAAGGCCACCACGCTCTCGACCAGCTCCCGCTCCTTGTCGCCGAGACCGACCTTGTGGGTCAGCACGTGCCTCAGGGCCTGTTCCGCCCTGCGTTCGTTCGGCGGTCCGCCGCCGCCGAGGAGCCTGGCCACGTGGGGCACTTCGTCGGAACCGAAGTAGCCCCGCTCAAGGAGATACTGCACCAGGCGTGCGACCAGCGTGTCCCCACTCCGGTGCTCAGCCTTCGCGGCGGCAGCAAGGGCGTCGAAGCCGCCTCCCATGCGGATGTACATCAGCAGGTTCTTGAGGTCGCGGCGGGCGTCCTTGTCCAGGAACGCGCGAAGCTTGGCGAAGCCTTCTTGCCTGCCGAACTCGCTCTCGGCGCAGATGACGAGCAGGTCCATAAGACGGTCGGCCGCCTCCAGCTGCCGCAGGATTGCACCGGCCACGTCGTCGTCGCCGCGGAACCGCTCGACGTAGCCGACGGCGCGTCCCATCGATGAATGCACGTACACAACGGCACCTTGCGCGCCCAGGTCGTTCGGCAGCGCCCCCCGGAACGTGCCCGTGAACGTATGCGCCCTATGGCCCGGCCGACTGCTCTGCTTGCCGTAGAGCTTCGCGAAGGCCGCGAGCTTCTCCTGCGGGTAGGGCAGGAACCTGTCCCCGCCGTCCCTTCCCTTGCCGGCAGCCACGCGGCAGACGGTCAGCGTCCGGTGGACGACCGCGCCCTCGCGCCGCATGGTGATCTCGTACCGATCGTGCTCGCAGCCGCAAGCGACCCAGGCGAGCACGACACTCACGAAGCGCATGCGCTGCATCATGATCTCGCTCCTTCTCCGTCCATGCCGGTCCACAGCTCCGTATCCGCCCGCCGGCCGGGTGCGCAGGCTGTACTGACCGACGATCGGAGGCAGCAGGGAAGGCGCTCAGCCGTCGTCCTTGGCCCCGCCGGGCGGGCGCTCGAGTGACAGGCGCAGCGATCTCACTTCGATCTCCAGGCGCTTGATTTCGCGCGCTAGAGAGTTGCGGTTGATCCGCAGCCAGTAGCCCAGCTTGAGCAGCGACAAGACCATCGCGGTGCCCAGGCAGAGATTGGCGTAGAGGATCCACTCGCGAACCGCGTCGGCCCAGAAGAACAGCACCGCGAAGACGACCGCGGCCGCGCCGAAGCCGAGCATCTCGATCCAGACGAGGATCGCCAGCCAGCGCAGCTTCCCGCGGAAGGTCTCAGCGATCATCTCGAAGTAGCCCCCTTCATCAGCGGCCTCGTTGGCCGCCTCGGCCTCCAGGGCCTGGCGGATCTCGCCGTCCACGTCGCTCATTCTCTGTTCCTTTCCGTCTTCATCGCGCGTCTGAGTCGTTCTCTGGCGTGGAACAGCCGCGACTTGACCGTTCCGACGGGGATGGCCAGCGCCTCGGCGACCTCTCGCACGTCCAGCCCGTCGAGGTACTTCAGCTCCAGGACACAACGGTGCATGGGGTCCAGCCGCCGCAGCGCCGCACGCAGGCCCTGGCCCGGGGCGTCCGCCGGTGAGCCCTCCGAGGCGTCGCGCGCGGTTTGCCGCGCGAGGGTCTGGGTCAACTGCCGGTCCCGGTGCCTGCGGCGGAACCGGTCGACGCAGCGGCGCGAGACGATGCGGTACGCCCACGTGCGGAACCGTGCCGGATCCTCCAGCCGCCCCAGCCCGCGGACGATGGCCAGCCACGCCTCCTGCACCGCCTCGTGCGCCGCGTCGGCCGCCCCGCTCTCGCCCCCGAGCAGGCGCCGGGCGTGGCGCAACAGCCTCGCGTGCCATCGCCCCACGAGCAGCTCGAACGCCTCGGCGTCACCGTCCTGGCTCCGCAGGACAAGCCACTCGTCGCGGGCTTTGTCTTGACGAGGGTCCATTGTTACTGGCTCGGGCGGCCGATCCGGCAGGTCAGCGACAGGATCAGGACTCCGAAGGTCGTGTTGCCGAGCCCCTCGACCAGATTCCACCAGAGCGGCAGCCCCTCGACCAGATCGACGCCGAACAGAACCACGCCGAGCAGGCAGATCGCCCCGCCCAGGTAGCAGACCGCAAGGCGATGCCGCCGCACGTCGAAGGACACCACCCACAGCAGCCCTCCGACCATGGCATAGAAGGCCGAGGTCGATCTGGCCAGGTAGCCGACGACCGGCTCCTTCGGAAGCACGCCCATTCCAAGCCCTTGGTGGACGGCGTTCATCCACGAATACGGCAGGAAGACAAAGGGGATGGCCAGAAGCCCGCCGCTGCCGAGGATTCGGAGAACCAGCCTCAAGGCGTTCTCTTGCTTCGCCATCCTGTGGCCTCCCGTGACGCCCTGGCTGACAGGGCCACGCCTTGCCTCTCGTCATCGGTGATTCGGATGTCTGGGCGATACCCGTCCTGGCTCCCCAGGACGAGCCACTCGTCATAGGCCTTTTCTCGACCAGCATCTGTCGGCCTTCCCTACTAAGGTCGCAGACAGCCGCAGCGAGGTTCAGTCTATTCCTCGCAGCGCCACTTGAGGCAGAGGGCCCGGCTTCGGCGCGCAGGCACGATAGCCGGAAAGCGTAGGCTCGCGGCAGACAACCGAGACGCGCGGGGGCGGGAGAGAAAAACTGCAAAAGCGCGCGGATTCGGGCGACAAAACGCCCTCCGAGATGTCCATACATACTAAGGGAGGACACCGTGCGAGGGCGATGTTTACGAAAAGCAACACGACGGCGCAGGGGTGACAGAGAGCGGTTTTTTGATTGTGTGGGTTGATTGTGTGCCTCGCGGCGACCCACACAATCATTTGCGGATCGAAGGTACTTTAGCAAAAGGGTTTGAGTGCTGATTGTGTGCATTTGGGCTTTCCGGGAAAGCGGGCAGAAACACACAATCAACGGGCCGGCGCGAGTGTCAAAAACCCCCTGCCCCACCGGCCGGCGCGGCGGGGCCGACTCGCAGGATGACGGCGACGGCGCATTGTTCTGCGGAACCGGCGCCGGCCGATGCCGTTCATGTCCATGAGAGACGCTGGACGAAGGAGAACGAGATGATGCACCATGCGAGAGGCCGGTTCGCCGTGTTGGCATTGGCGGCGCTGGTCGGGTCGGCCGGGGCCGCGGTCGCGGCGGCCGAGCCGAAGGCGGCGCCGGACGGGTTCGTCCCGCTGTTCAACGGGAAGGACCTGACGGGGTGGAAGGCGACGGGGAAGGCGGAGTTCTTCGTGAAGGACGGCCACCTGGTCGGCACGCAGACGACCGGGGCCGGCGGCGACCTGTTCACCGAGAAGCAGTTCGACAACTTCGAGCTGCGGGTGACGTATCGGATGGTCTGGCCGGGCAACAGCGGGTTCTGGTTCCGCTACGGCAGGAAGGGCTACCAGTACGACGTGCTGAAGTACAAGAAGCCCGTCGCGTTCAGCGGCACGCTCTACTGCCCGGGCAAGATGTTCATCACGCGCAACCTCGACGAGTCGCTCGAGCACCGCGACGGGTGGAACGAGGCCCGCCTGTGGGCCAACGGCGATCACATCATCCTGTGGCTCAACGGGCACCGCGTCGGCGACTGCCGCGACGGCACGCTCAAGGCCGGCCGCGTCGGCATCCAGGTCCACGGCGGCAACGCCGCGAAGGGGATGCGGATCATCGTCAAGCGGATGGAGCTTCGCCCGTTGAAGTCGGACGAGAAGCCCCCCGCCGACGACGTCGAGCCGGGCTTCAAGGCGATCTTCAACGGCAAGGACCTGACCGGGTGGGACGGCAAGCCGGGCTGGTGGGCCGTCGAGGACGGGGCGATCACCGCGGAGTCCACGCCGAGCAAACCGTGCACGAAGTGCAACTACCTCGTCTGGACCGGCGGGCGGCCGGGCGACTTCGAGCTGAGGCTGCGCTACCGGCTGGTGGGCGGCAACTCGGGCATTCAGTTCCGCAGCCTTCGGCGGCCGGACTGGGACACGTTCGGCTACCAGGCCGACATCGACGCGACCGGCCAGTGGACCGGGTGCATCTTCGAGCACGCCCGAGGCAAGGTGGCCGGACGCGGCGAGAAGGTCGTCATCGACGAGAAGGGCGAGAGGACGGCGGCGAAGATCGGCGACGCGGCCAAGCTGCTGAAGGCCGTCAGGCTCGACGGCTGGAACGACTACCGCGTCATCGCCAAGGGCGCCGATCTGACGCTGATGATCAACGGCGTGGTGATGTGCCGCGCGACCGACAACCAGGCCGGCAAGGCCGCCCGAAGCGGCATCATCGCCCTCCAGATGCACCCGGGCCCCCCGATGAGGGTGCAGTTCAGGGACCTGCGGATCAAGGCGCTCGAGTGAGCCGCTGGCGGCCCGGCGAGGGCGGCCGAGCCGGCGCGCCTACTTGCCCGCCGCCGCGGGCTTCCAGGGCCCGGCCATCTTGCCCAACACGATCGAGCCGCCCTCCAGCGCAACGGTCTGCGCCCCGACGGCGACCTTTGTGGCGAGGGCTTTGGGCGTGGGCGGATCGCCGCGGGTCAGCATCAAAAAGCTGAAGCTGCCCCCCCCCGCCGTGACCGTCTGTCCGCTCGGCGCGCCGGGCCCGGTCATCACGAGCATCCCGTCGGCCCCGGAGGCCCTCGAGAAGTCCACCGCCAGAGACGTCCCGTTGGACAGGGTCAACACGCCCGACCCGTCGGCGGCCGCCGTGAAGCTCTTGACCGAGCCGACGGCGCGGCCCCACTTGCGCTTCCTGCCCAGCGCCCAGACCTCCACGTCGCCGCGCGTGGACGCCTTGTGCCACCCCCTCGTGCTGCGGGTCTGCACGGAGACGATGATGTCGTCGGTGTCCTTCCAGCGGTTGCGGAACATGTAGAAGCCGAACTTCTCGTCGCCCACCGCCGGCGGGACCGACTCGATCGGGTTGCGCTGCTTCATGCCGAACGGCCAGTTGACGTAGGCGAGGATGGCCCGGTGCGGGTAGGGGCTGATGGTGTCGAACGGCGCGTGGGCCTCGGCGTCGGCGGCCTTGGCCACGCGGTCGTACAGCCACAGCAGCGCCGGCTTCTGGTCGGGCAAGACGCCGGCGAAGCCCTGGCAGAAGGTCCCGCCGCCGCTGATGCCCTCGCGGTCCCAGACGTTGTGCGGGTAGGCCCCGCGCTTGGGGAAGTCGGGCCTGCCGCCGCGAGGCATCGTCAGCAGCACCCACTTGAGCGTCATCCACGGCCCGTTGGGGCGCGGCGTGATGAAGTCCAGCCCCCCCGCCACCCGCCAGGCCTGGAGGGCCGGGAGAAACACGATGTTCGACGACATGCACCCCGTCCCGTCGCCCTCGGCGAACCAACCGTGATCGCCGAAGCCCTCCGTCAGGTTGCGGATCATCGCCTTCCTGCTGTCCTCGAGCATCTTTCGGACCTTCGCGTCGTCGACGCCCGGGTCGCCCATGATCGCCAGCACCGCCATCGCCCCCCCGCCGACCTGCATGCCCCAGTGGTTGCTGGCCGGCATGTGGCGGCTGCCGCGGACCAGCTCGGCGAGGCTCATGTGCTTGCCCTCGTCGTAGTTCTCGATGGCCTCGCGGACCTTGCGGCGGGTGGGCTCGTCCCAGCCGTCGTGGCAGAGGTCGTAGCCGAGGGCGTACCACCCCAGCGACGGCCCGGCCCGCAAGGCCCCGCCGGGCTGCTTCCACGAGTACCGCGCCTCGCGGTCGCGGTCGCGCACGCCCCGGAAGGCCCACTCGAAGCACTCGGCGCCCAGATCGGCGTACCGCTTGACCCCGGTGATCTGATACAGGAAGCCGAACCCCGCCGCGTGCGACATGCTGTACGTGCCCAGCGGCAGCTCCTTCTTCGGCGGCTTCGGCCCGCCCTTCTTGCCGTACGCCGACGTCATCGGGTTCTGCCGCTGCGGCATCGTCAACCCGCCGCCCAGCAGCTCGCGCAGCCGCGCCAGGATCGCCTTGCCCTCAGGCGTCTTCGCGCGATCGCGCAGCGCCGGCAGGTCGCTGCGACGAAACAGCAGCCGCGGATGCTCGCCCGGCTTGGGCGCAACGTAGCCCGCCGGCTTCGCCGGCCACGGACCGGTGTAGCGCTCGGCCGCCTCGGCCGCCGGGGCGATGCCCCATGCCGCCACCACGGCAAGCAGGGATGTGACGGTGGACGCAGGCAGCAGGTCGATCAACCGCATGGCCTCGTCTCCTTTCTCGACGGCACGGGCTTCAGCCCTTGATGACGCCCATCGGTCGCAGGCGGGCGACCTTCCGGGCCAGGTGGGCCGACGCGACACACTCGACGACGGCGTCGACGTCCTTATAGGCGTCCGGCTGCTCCTCGGCCAGGCCCGTCCGCCCGCGGGCCCTGGCGATCACGCCCTTCGCGGCCAGCTCCTTGTCGATCTGCCGCCCGGCGGCGGACCGGATGGCCTGCTTGCGGCTCATCACGCGCCCGGCGCCGTGGCAGGTCGAGCCGAACGACTGCTCCATGGCGGCCTCCGTGCCCAGCAGGACGTAGCTGGCCGTGCCCATGTCGCCGGGGATCAGCACCGGCTGGCCGATCCGGCGGTACCGCTGGGGCAGCTCGTCGTGGCCGGGGGCGAAGGCCCGCGTGGCGCCCTTGCGGTGCACGCACAGCCGCATGGGCCGGCCGCCGACGGTATGCGTCTCCATCTTCGCGATGTTGTGGGCCACGTCGTACACCTGGCGCAGGCCCAGCGACGACTGCGCCCGGCCCAGGAACCGCGCCAGCGACTTGCGGACGATGTTGATCAACAACTGCCGGTTGCACCACGCGTAGTTCGCCGCCGCACGCATCGCCGAGAGATACCGCCGCCCTTCGCCGCTCTCGGCCGGCGCGCAGACCAACTGCCGGTCCGGCAGCTCGATGCCGTACTTGCCCGGCGCCGACCGGAGGGCCTTCAGATAGTCGCCGCAGACCTGGTGGCCGAGCCCGCGGCTGCCGGTGTGGATCATGACGGTCACGAGCCCCTCGGCCAGCCCGAGCGCGTCGGCGGCCTCGGCGTCGTAGACCTTCTCGACGCGCTGGATCTCCACGAAGTGGTTGCCCGCCCCCAGCGTGCCGCACTGGCCCGAGCCGCGCTTGATCGCCTGGTCCGAGACGGCGTCCGGGTCCGCGCCGGCCAGGCACCCGCCCGACTCGGTCACCTCGCGGTCGGCCTCGTCGGCCAGGCCCTTCCTGACCAGATACCCGACCCCTTCGCCCAGCAGCTTCCGCATGCCCTTCGCGTCGAACCGGTGCTTGCCGCCGACCCCCACGCCGCAGGGCACGTCGCGGAACATCCAGGCGACCAGCTCCTTCATCCGCGGGCGCAGTTCGGCCGCCGGAAGGTCCGTCCGCAGCAGGCGGACCCCGCAGTTGATGTCGTAGCCGACGCCTCCGGGCGAGACGACCCCGCCGGCCTCGACGTCCGTGGCCGCCACCCCGCCGATGCAGAAGCCGTAGCCCCAGTGGATGTCCGGCATCGCCAGCGACGCGCCCACGATGCCCGGCAGGGTGGCGACGTTGGCCACCTGCGCGGGCCCGCCGCCGTCGATCACGTCGGCGATCAGCTCGGCGCTGGAGTAGATCACCCCGTCGACGCGCATCCCCTTCTGCGCCTCGCGCGGAATCCGCCAACGGTTCTCGTCGATCTGCTCGATCCTGCCCTCAAAGCCTCTGGCCATCCGTCAACACCTCCCCGCCTCACAGATCCAGGATCACCCGCGCGGCCCATCCGTCGGCCCGGCGGGTGACGCTCAGTTGATGATACGTGACGGCCTTGACCTCCGTCCTTACTTCGTGGCGGGCCGGGGCGTACGGCTCGCCGGCCAGCTCGGCCGTCAGGGCCGTCTCGCTCGCCTCGCGGACGGTCACCTCGGCGGCGAGGAAGTGATCGGCGTCGAAGGCCAGCAGCACCTCGCTGAGCCAGTCCACCGCGAGGGCCTCGACGTCCTCGCTCTCGACGCGGATCTCCCGCCACTCGGCCGCCCGGACGCCGGCGCGGTCGCAGACGACGTCCATCAGCCCTTCGGCCAGGGCCTCCATCAGCTCGCCCAGCGTGTCCGCCCGCGCCGACAGACCCACGTCGGCCGTGTGATCGAATGTCTCGCACCGCTTCGCCATCGCAGCCTCGCCCCACAATGATATGCGTTCGCCGGCCGATTGGCACTAGGATGGAACAATGCTACTCGGCGCGCACATGAGCATCCACGGCGGGCTTCACAACGCCCTGACGGCCGCGGCGGGCTGCGGGTTCGGCGCGGTGGCGATGTTCGTCCGCAACCAGGTGCAGTGGCGCGTCCCGCCGCTGAGCGACGAGGCGGTGGCGACGTTCCGGCGGACGCGCCGGCGGCTGGGGCTCTCGCCGGTCGTCGCGCACGGGTCGTACCTCGTCAACCTCGCGGGGCTTCGCGACGTCCGCCGCAAGAGCATCCGGGCCACTCGGGCCGACCTGGCCCGCTGCGGGCGGCTGGGCATCGAGCAGCTCGTGCTGCACCCGGGCTCGCGGGCCGACGCGGACGAGGGCATTCGCCTGATCGCCGCCGGCGTCAACGACGCGCTGGACGCGGCCGCCTGCCGGCGTCCCAAGCTGCTGCTGGAGACCACGGCCGGCAGCGGAAACTGCATCGGCCGCACCTTCGAGCAGCTCGCCGCCATCCTCGCTTCTGTCCGCCGCCCGCGGCGCGTTGGCGTCTGCCTCGACACCTGCCACGTCTTCGCCGCCGGCTACGACATCCGCTCGCCCCGCGCCTACCGAGAGACGATGGCCCACTTCGACCGCGTCATCGGCCTCGAGCGGCTGTGGGCGATTCACCTGAACGACTCGAAGCGCGACCTCGGCAGCCGCGTCGACCGCCACGAGCACATCGGGCGGGGGCAAATCGGCGAGCGCGGCTTCGCGAACTTCGTCCGCGACGGGCGCCTCGCCGCCGTGCCGATGATCCTCGAGACGCCGAAGGGCACGGACGGCGCCGGCCGGGATTGGGACGCCGTCAACGCCGAGACGCTGCGCCGCCTCGCGCGGCGCCCGCACCGGCGCCGGTGATCGCCGCGCGCGCCCCCCCTACCGCCTCTTCCGCTTCTTCGCCCACTGCCTCTTCATCTTCTTCATCTCGGCGTTGGGCTTGATGACGGCGGGCGTGGTCTGACGCTTCGGGTCGTGCAGCCAGTTGCCCTGGTTGTCCCGCAGGACGGGCATGCGTTTGCTGACGGCCGGCGGGCGGACGACGCGGGCGGGCCTGGCGGCGTACCAGTAGGCCACGCTGCTCATCTCGTTGCACAAGTGGTTGCCGTGTCCGTGCTCGATGGTCACCCTGATCGACCGGGTGAACCGCACCGGGTTCTCTACGTGGTGGACGTAGCTCGTCTGGTAGCCGCCCGTGTTCGACTCGTGGATCGACGAGCCGTTGCGGGCGAAGGCGTTGTCCTGCATCCCCCACGCCTGGTTGAGGTAGTCCTCGCTGCCCGTCCCGTGCAGCTCCGGCGGCCACTTGTATCCGTCCACCCAGATCATGTCGTCCCCCTCGCCCCACCAGGTGCCCTGGAAGTTCGTCACCGACAGGTTGCAGCCGATGTAGTGGCCCCGGCCCTTGGTGTCGAGGATGACGTAGTTGTTGTCCCAGGCGGTCATGCCCTTGTTGGCGATATTGGCCTCGGGCGTGTTGACGGTGATCTCGTGGCCCCAGCCGCCGAAGGGATTCGCGCGGCGGAACTCGGCGTGGAAGTAGCCCACGTCGGCGGCGGGCGCTTCGGCCAGCGTCTCGTAATCCACGTAGAAGTACTGGTTGTGCGTCTGGCGCGACTGGTTGATCAGCTCGACGACGGCCCGCTCGCGGAAGGGCATGGGCACGTAGCAGTTCAGCGCGCAGCCGCGGTTGAACTGGTTGTTGCTCGCCGTCGACGCGGTGAACAGGAAGGACTGGTAGGAGTTGACGATCTCGTGGCCGAGCCCGAAGAAGTCGCCCAGCGGCACGAGCACGCTGGGGCTGCGCGCGTTGTCCCAGGTGATCTTCAGCAGGCATTGGCGGTAGTGCTCGCCCTGCGTCATCCAGATGTGGGTGATCTGCCCCGGGCCGGTGATGTCGGCCAGCACGCGCGACTCGCCCGGCGGGATCCGCCACGAGTCGGCGTTGCGCCCGTTGGTCTCCCACGACGAGAATCGCCCGGTCTTTCGGTCGCGAATGCGAGGCAGGTCGTTCAGCATGTTCGTCTCCCTGTGTTGGACGGAGTTGACGCGTAGTAGGGTCGGGCGAGGCCCGTTTGTCAAGCCCGCCACCGCGCCGCGCCCGCTTGCATCACGGGCCGGCTTTCTCTATCTTCGCCACAGACGCGCCAAGCAACTGCCGCGCCGACGAGACGCCCCATGCCGAAGGCCCTACAGATCGCCCTGCTCATCCTCGTCCCCCTGGCGTGGGGGCTGCTGGTCGACTTCGTCTTCGAGAGCCTCCGGCGCCGCCGGCGCCGGCGCGGCGCCGACGCCGGCCGCGAGAGCCGACAATGATGGGGCTCGACCAGATCGACGCCTACCTGGCCGGGGTGAGCCTGCTGGCCGCCCTGGCCGGACTGGGCCTCGGCATCGGCGTGCTGACCGGGCTGTTCGGCGTGGGGGGGGCTTTCCTGGTCAACCCCCTGATGATCATCCTGTTCGGCATGAACGAGTCGGTGGTGGTGGGCAGCGGGTTGTGCTTCTCGGTGGGCACGGCCGCTTCGGGACTGTCCCGCCACGTCCGGCTCGGGAACGTCGAGGCCAAGACGTTCCTGATCCTCGCCGGCGGGGCCTCGTGTGGGGCCGTGCTGGGCACGTGGCTGCACGAGCACGCGCGGTCGGTTCAGGGCGACGGCTTCAAGCTGACCGTCCTGCTGTGCTATCTCGTGCTGCTGATCGTCACGATCGGTCTGCTGATGCGCAGGCCCGCCGCCGAACGCGAGGGCGCCCGCAGCGTGCTCCAGAGGCTGCCCGTCCCGCCGCGTATCGAGCTGCCCGGAGCGGGGCGCAAGGGCGTCAGCCTGCCGGGCCTGGTCGGCGTCGGGCTGGCCGCCGGCGTGGTCACCGGCCTGCTCGGCATCGGCGGCGGGGTCCTGCTGATGCCGCTGATGCTCGTGGTGGTCGGCCTGACGGCCCACCAGGCGGTCGGCACGGCGCTGGGGGTGGTCCTGTTCGGCGCGGCGGTCGGGACGGCCCAGCACGGGCTGGCCGACAACGTCAGCCTGTGGGTCGCGATGGCCCTGCTGTCCGGCAGCGTGGTGGGCGTGCAGATCGGGGCGTGGGTCTCCACCCGCCTGAAGGCCAGGCGACTGCGGCAGTACTTCGCCGTGATCGTCCTGCTGGCCGCCGTGCTCGTCGCGGCCGATATCATCAAAGAACTCACCGCCGGGTGAGACCAAAGGAATGCTGAATGTCGAATGCTGAATGCCAAGAAGAGGAAACGACCGAGGACGACGACGAGGACAACGAGGACGAGGACGATTCACGGCAAGAGCGTCGCATCCTGCTGTCTTGACGGCGTGAGACGGCGAAGACACGTTCCAAGCGTGATCGGCTGCGTCTAGCGGCAGCCGGCACGGCCGCCTCCGGAGCCCCGGCGGGGCGGCAGGTAATGGCCGGGGGCGCAAGCCCCCGGAACGCGACCCTTTTGGGCAAGGAGCCCCGAAGGGGCGGCAGGACCGCACACGCCGAACGCGGCACAGCCGGCGCCGCGAGACATTCGCCATCATGTCCAAGCGCAAGCGCAAAGGAAAATCCGACCGCCGGATCAAGCACTGGCACAAGCGCTACCAGGCCGGCGAGGACGTCGAGCAGCACGCCGAGCGAGGGCGGAAGCACACGCAGCGCGCCGTCAAGCTGCCCCCCTCCCGCCTGGCCGCGCCGGAGGAGAACCTCGACCAGATGCCCAAGGCCGAGGGCCTCGTCACGGCCATGTACCGGCGAGGGGTCCTCGTCCGCGTCGAGGGCCGAGCCGCCTTCTGTGCCGTGGCC
>Ga0180438_10006365_pt1 | contig 15987 bp, 14 predicted proteins | sample SS_ome_12_FD_132455 | JGI IMG/M metagenome (GOLD analysis project Ga0180438, IMG submission 132455) | Hypersaline lake sediment archaeal communities from the Salton Sea, California, USA - SS_3_D_2 metaG | ecosystem: Environmental > Aquatic > Non-marine Saline and Alkaline > Hypersaline >...
ATTTCAATAGTGACACCGAAGTCAGATATCCGGAACCGCACCAAGATTATTTGGAAGGGGATGAAGTTGAGTATGGAATGCCTGTCACCGTAGAACAGCTTAAGGATGGTTGGACCTTGACGAAGATTGATCTTCCTCATGAGGTAGCTACAATTGAAGGTAAGGAATGGGAATTTGGCGAGTTGCTGACGTTTCGAATCAAGGGAAGAGGGGTAGAGATAGACGTCGCTCACATTGAGCTTTACAAGGATAATCCGTGGGAGAGAACAGTCAGCCTTCAGGATACCAGTGAGATAAGCGTTCCGCCGGAAGCAACGGCTCAGATTTTCCTCAGCTATGCGCGAGAGGATGAAGAAAAGGTAAAGAAGCTTTACCAAAAATTGTCCGACGCAGGATTGAAACCTTGGATGGACAAAAAAGACATCCTCCCAGGGGAACAATGGAAATTTCGTATCCCCCAAGCTGTCCGGTGTTCTGATTTCTTCCTGGTGTGTCTGTCGGCTAACTCGGTAGACAAAAGAGGCTGGATTCAGAAGGAAATCAAAGAGGCTCTGGATATCTGGCAGGAAATGTTGGATAGCGATATCTATGTGATTCCAGTGCGGCTGGAAGATTGTGAAGTGCCAGAAGGACTGCGTGATTTCCAGTGGGTGAACCTGTTTGAGGAGGATGGTTGGACATGGTTAGTGAAGGCTATCCAGGTGGGGATAGAACGTCGGGCGGAAGTAATCAAACCTGTTGTTCAGGAAGCCATACCGTTCGAACCCTACTCAGCCCATGAAGAGCCATCCCCTGGTACGAAGATAGCAACACCGGTAAGGCTCATCTCACCGCTCCCATCGCAAGAACCGGTGCGAAAACGCCGAAAGCGCTCTCACCCAATTGCTGACAACTACACTGACGTCACGATCTCGTTCGACTTTCTTCTGGAACAGACAGAAGAGCCACAAGATTGGGCCGGCATCCGGCTTCGAGGTAAAAAGACCAGCAGGGAAGGATACTTTGTCATCATCCGTGGGGATGGGCGCGTGGAAATTGTTCTGGTCAGGCCTAGCTCTAAAGATCGAATTATCCGCTCCTACATGCTTCCTCATACATCCCGAACAATGCATTTTGCCATTGCTGTAGTAGGCACGCAGATTTCAGTAGAACTGAACGGTACAGAGATCATGCAGGGCGAAGCAGACCAGTACATTGACATCGGTGGTGTTTTTCTTGAAGTTTGCAGAGCTACCGCCACGTTCAGTAATCTTGAAATTGTACCCTTGGTGTCCGATACAATCCGGCGGCAAGTTTCGCCATCTGACGCATCTCCTCTGACTATACCTCAACAACCGCCAAGTACTGAGCGGCCAACTCCTGCCATCCCTGTGTCCCCTCCCATTCGCCAGCTTGCCAACCTCATCCACGCCCGTCGCGAGGCTGGCGACCAGCCCTACACCTTGCTCCTCGGCTCCAGCCTGTCGCTGACGTCCGAGGTCCGCCAGGCTGTGTGTGGCAGTGACGATTGGGAAGCCTTCTGGGCGGCAATCCAGGGTCTCAGCGCCGCCGAACGGCGCGCTCTGCTGGCCGGCCCCTTGGAGGGTCTCAAACTCACCACTGGCTATGATTGTCTGGCCCAACTGGTTCAGGCTGGTTACTTTGACCTCGTCCTCACCCTGAATGTGGACGACACACTGGACGAATCGCTGCGCATCCTGTCCACCAGAGAGTATCAGATCCTCGCCCACGGCCAAGTCCTCGGGATGGAGATTGCGGCGGCACTGGGCCGAACCCAACCCAGGGTCAAAGTGGTCAAGCTGCGGGGTGACATCAACGCCTACAAGCTGCCTCTCACCCCCGAGGGCCAGTTCGAGTTCCCCGAGGAATTGGAGGAGGCGGTGGAGCGGCTGCTGTCCCAGGATACCATCCTCGTAGGCGATATCTCCTCTGATACCGACATCCAGCGCTGCATCCGCCAGGGCGAGGGCGCGTTGTGGGTGGTGGTGCCTGAGGAACCTCAAGCAGGTAGTTTTCTTTACAATGCCAAGAGGGCTCGTCCGAAGGGTGAGGTCATCAGTGGCCCCGAAGCCGAATTCGTGTCGTTCTTCTCGGCCCTGGCTCGCAAATTGGGAGAGGTGGGGATACTGGCCTAGAAGATCGCCCGCCAAGCCGAACTTGCGCCAGAGGAGGTCGGACGCGCTCTGGAGACGCTGGCGCGACACAATGTACTCCAGCGGTTACTGCTCGGCCACCGTCATTCCGGCGGAGATTCCTCGACTCGCTTGACCCTTCGCCTACGCTCAGGGCAAGCTCGCTCGGAATGACACATCACGAGGAGCCTGAGTAGTAATCTCCAGCGAAAGCAGCGGCAGGCACCAGGTGCATGATACTTGATGGACAATCGAATATGGGTTATGCTATGGATCATTATCCACATAACTGGTAAGGAGGGGAATAATGAAGACGATTCAGATGACCATTGACGAACCCTTGCTGGCCAAAGTGGATCAGGTGATCCAGGCCTTAAACACGACTCGTTCCGCTTTCATTCGCGATGCTCTTCAGCTTGCCCTATGGCAGCACAGAATTGACGAGATGGAACGGAAACATGCAGAGGGCTACACCCGATATCCTGTTGAGCCGGGCGAATTCGACATATGGGAACTCGATACTCCTGCCTTTTGGTCATAAATTGCATTCCATCGTCCGTGAGCGCAGCAGAGGCTTGCTGCGCCAGGTTTTTCGGGCACGATGGAAATGGCCACTGTGCGTGATAGAGGGGAATACCAATGACAGAATTCTCAATCGAGGGAAAAGCAGCCATCATTACCGGAGCATCGCGGGGCATCGGGCGGGCCATCGCCTTGCGGTTGGCCCGGGCTGGCGCCAAGGTGACGGTGAGTAGCCGCAAGCTGGAAAACGTGCAGGCCGTGGCCGACGAGATTGCCGCCGCTGGCGGGGAAGCCCTGGCCGTCCAGGCCCACGTGGGCCGGCCGGACGAAGTGGCGGCGCTGGTGGCGCGGACGGTGGAAGCCTTTGGCCGAGTGGACGTGGCGGTCAACAACGCGGCCACCAACCCGCACTTTGGCCCGCTGCTCACTGCCGACGAAAGCCAGTTGGACAAGACCCTCGACACCAACCTGAAAGGGGTCTTCCGGGTGTGCAAAGCGGTTGCGCCCTACATGGAGGCGCAGGGCGGCGGCAAGATCATTAACATCGTTTCCGTGGCCGGGCTGCGGCCATCGCCGGCCATGGGGGTGTACAGCATCACCAAGGCGGCGGTGATCATGCTGACGCAGGTGCTGGCCCTGGAACTGGGCCAGGCCAACATCCAGGTCAACGGCATCGCGCCAGGGGTGATCAAGACCCGCTTCAGCCAGGTGCTGTGGCAGACGCCCCACATCGCCGAGCCGATGCTGAAGAGCCTGCCGCTGGGCCGCTTCGGCGAACCGGAGGACGTGGCCAGCCTGGCCCTCTACCTGGCCTCCCCCGCCTCGGACTATGTCACCGGTGCGGTGTTCCTGGTGGACGGCGGCATGAACGTGGCCTCGGCCATGGGTTAAACAAAACCCGACCCACGCCCGAGTTTCCGAAAATCGTATAACCCTTGCCAACCTGCCTAACCTGTGGTACAATACACGCACAATGATTCAGCGAGCATAACGCGATGATTTTCCAACCCTTTGCCAGCGAACTGAAGAACCTCCCCTGTAGTGAACTCCTCAGTAAGAGGGGTCATTTCTGCTTGGGAGGATGTTGGCGTTAGGCTGTGCAACTCTATCATTCATTTGGCGTAAAGCCTCCTCAAGCGGGAGGCTTTTTTGATTCTAGTGACGGATGGGCAAAGGAGCAATAGCATGGAGATCCAAATCTACAACACCATGACAGGCCGTGAAGAGCTTTTTCTTCCCATTGAGCTGGGAGAAGTGAGAATGTATCATTGTGGCCCTACAGTCTATGACCAAGCACACATCGGCAACATGCGCACCTATATCATGGCTGACCTCATCCGGCGCACCTTCGAGTACCTGGGCTACCGGGTGCAGCAGGTGATGAACATCACTGACGTAGGCCACCTCACCTCCGACGCCGACGAGGGCGAAGACAAAATGATGATTGGCGCGCAGCGGACAGGGCGCAGCCCTTGGGAGATCGCCGAGCGCTATACACAGCTCTTTTTCGAGGATGCTGCCGCCCTCAACATCCTGCGGCCGTATGTGGTCCCCAAGGCCGCCGACCACATCCCAGAGATGATCGCCCTGGTGGAACGGCTGGTGGGTCTCGGCTACACCTACGAGATCAGCGATGGGATCTACTTTGACGTGAGTCGTTTCCCGGCCTATGGGCGGCTGTCTGGGCAGACGCTAGGCGAGATGCGCGCCGGCGCTCGCGTAGAGGTCAACCCGGAAAAACGCCACCCGGCTGACTTTGCTCTGTGGCGCAAGGCGACGCCGGAACACATCATGCAGTGGGATTCGCCGTGGGGGCGCGGTTACCCTGGCTGGCACATCGAGTGCTCGGCGATGAGCATGAAGTACCTGGGCGAGACGTTGGACATTCACACCGGCGGTGAGGACCACATCGCCATTCACCACGAGAACGAGATCGCCCAATCGGAGGCAGCCACCGGCAAACCCTTCGCTAACTACTGGATGCACGGGCGCTTTCTCCGCTGGGACAAAGACGACCGGCGCATATCCAAATCCTCAGGCGAGTTCCTGGTGGTCGGCGACCTGGTCGAACGCGGCTTTGACCCGCTGGTCTTTCGATATCACTGCTTTACCGCCAGCTACCGGGTGCCGCTCACTTTCTCGTGGGCAAGTCTGGAGAGCGCCGCCGACGGCCTCCATCGCTTGCGGGAGAACGTGCGTCGTCTGAACGATGAGACTGCCGGCATCCAGCCAACCAGTCCGCCTGCGGCCCTGGCCGACCGGTTCCGCACGGCCATCGCCGACGATTTCAACGCACCGGGCGCGTTGGCTGTAGCTTGGGAAGCGGTCCGGCAGGCCAACCAAGCCACTGACGCCGCCGAAAAGCGCGCGCTGCTCGAATTGACGTTGGACTTTGACCGGGTGTTGGGATTGGGGCTGGGCGACAAGATCGCCGCTGTCGCTGGCGAACCGCTGCCCGCTCAAGTTGCCACTCTGATCCAGCAACGCGAGGCCGCCCGCGCTGCCTGCGACTGGCCTACCGCCGACACTCTACGAGAGGCCATCTGCCAGTGGGGCTATGAGGTAGAGGATACCCCCTCTGGTACGAGGTGGCGACGAATAAGGCCACGTGAAACATGAGACACGAAGCATAGAACGGAACCATCTTTGACCATGGTGGGGACGCACAACTTCACTGATGGGCAGGCGTCTTGCCAACGCCCGGCCTTGCTGCTATTACTGACCTGTGGTAGAATGTATCGGGTGCGAGAATTGGCATTGGTGAACCCGCACCGGTGTCAGGGCAAGATTGGGATAGGAGGTATGAAAAATGACAACCATTACCTTTGTAGACATTGGTACCCTTATCACGCACACGCCTGACGTGCGTGGTGGCCGACCGCGCGTCGCTGGCACAGGCGTCACGGTGCGGCGCATTGTCGGTTGGTACAAGCTGGGACTCAGTCCAGAGGAGATTGCCAATCGGATCGGCCTTCTATCGTTAGCTCAGGTCCACGCTGCTCTGGCCTACTACCATGCCAATCAAGACGAGATTGAGGCGGATATCGCAGCCGAACAAGCAGAAGCCGATAGACTTGAGCAGGAGCATTATCAGACTGCTGGAGCCACGTCATGAGTATCAGGCTCTACATTGACGAGGACTCTATGGACCGGGCGCTCGTGCGTGCCCTGCGGGCCAGAGGCGTGGATGTGACGACAGCTATAGAGGAAGGGATGATCGAGCGAGGAGATGCGGAACACCTGGACTATGCGACAGAACAGGGCTGTGTCTTGTATAGTTTCAACCAGGGGGATTTCTATCGTCTGCATAAGACCTATCTGATCCAGGGTAAGCCACATGCCGGAATCATCCTTGCACATCAGCAGCATTATTCAGTTGGAGAGCAGATGCGCCGACTGCTGAAATTGATCGCAACCAAGTCCGCCGATGAGATGAAGAATTGGGTCGAGTTTCTGAGTGCGTGGAGCTGAGACCAAACGGGAGAAGGCCAGCAAGGACACCACATGAAGCATTGGCTTAACGGCATCGTCCTCGCCGCCAGTATCATCTACAGTGCAGCTTTGCTGGGATTTCTCGCCTTGCAGAGAACGTCGGGGGAGGGCTTGTGGTGGGTGAGATTGGCTGCCGATTTTCTCCCGTACCTGTTTTTGCCCCTGCTGGTCCTATTGCCCCTGGCCGTGCTGTCAGGGTCAACGCGGGCTGGCGTTGTGGTTTGCGTGCCCGGTCTGATCTTTTTGTTGTTGTATGGGTACCGGTTCCTGCCCAGGTGGGCCAGGACTTCCCATCACAGCGGGCGCACTCTGACCGTGATGAGCTACAACGTCACCATGGGCTTCCCTGGCGTGGATCAAATCCTGTCCATTATCGAGAGCAAAGACCCCGATGTGATCGCTTTGCAAGAGCTTTCGCCCCAGGTGGCGGAGGCCCTCTCCGAGTTGGATGAGCGCTACCCCTATCAGTCTCTGTACTCCCAGCCTGTTTGCTGCGCCGGCAGCGGAGTGCTCAGCCGCTTCCCCATCCTCCACAACGAGGCTTTCCCCTTGATAGAGGACGGACACTTCTATCAACACCTGCTTCTGGACATAGAAGGCAAGCCGCTTCACCTTTTGAATGTCCACCCCAAGCCACCGCAAGTAGGTGGGCCTTGGTGGGGTGGCTCTCTGCTTTTCATCCCAACAGGATACGACGCCACAGCCCGGGATCAGGAATTGGATCGTCTCATCGAGCAGTTGGATGGTCTGGATGGAACGGTTGTGGTGTTGGGTGACTTTAATATGACAGACCAGTCTGCGGGTTACAAAAAGCTGACTCGACGGCTGAACGATGCCTACCGTGAGGTGGGTTGGGGATTGGGGCACACTTTTCCCGATGTAGAGAAAGTGGGACCCATTCCGGTCCCCTTTCCCCTGGTCCGAATTGACTACGTTTTCCATTCACGGGACCTCACAGCGGTGAGGGCGACTGTCGGCGCTAACGGTGGCCCGGATCATCGTTATCTCTTTGCGGAACTATCATTTTGAGTGGGGAGGTCGCCATGAAACCAACCATCCTGCTCGTCGGCCTGGGAGGGCTGGGCAGTGTCCTGCTCCCTTGTGTCCAGCTCGCGCCAGCCGAGTCTGAAGAAGGGGCCAAGGAACTGATCGCACGCTGTCGGGAATACGCCGAGCGTCACGGAGTTCATCTTGAAAAATGACCAAGGACTATGGACTAACTCGACAATGTCACATTCGGTCTCTGATGGTTTCAATCTCTTGGCCAAGCTCGCGGTGGACGATAGTCCGGCGCCAAGAACGCGGACTGTCGTCCGCTTGGAGCTTGCAATGAAAGTCTCAAGGAGGAACAGAGCATGAACAAAGAACGACCAACGGTTTATCCTTATATCCCCAATTCTGTGCCCGCGATCAAGGCACAGATGCTCCAAGAGGTTGGGGCAGAGAGCGTGGAGGATTTCTACGAGGACGTCCCGGAGAACCTCAGGCTCAAGGGGGACATGAATTTGCCCCAACCCCTCTTGTCCGAATACGCCTTGAAAAGGCACGTCGAAGGCATTCTGGCCAAAAACACGACCTGTCAGGAGTACCTGAACTTTTTGGGTGCCGGGTGCTATCAACATCATGTCCCGGCTATGTGTGATGAGATAAACCAACGGGGCGAGTTCCTGACCGCCTACGCTGGCGAGCCGTATGACGATCACGGCCGGTTCCAGGCGCTTTTCGAGTATGCCAGCATGATGGGCGAACTCCTGAACATGGACGTCGTCAACGTCCCAACGTATGACGGCTTCCAGGCCGCCGCCACGTCGCTCCGCATGGCAGCGCGGATTACAGGCCGTCGCCAGGTGTTGGTGTGCCGAACCATCAGCCCTGATAAGCTGTCCAAAATCAGGGACTATGGCAAGCCGGACCTGGAGATCGAGCTGATCGGCTACGATCCTGAGACGGGACAACTGGATCTGGATGCCCTCAAAGCCGAAATTTCTGCCAGGACGGCGGCTGTTTACTTTGAGAATCCCTCCTACCTCGGTTTCATCGAGACCCATGGCGACGAGATTTCCAGGATGGCCCACGATCACGGGGCGGTCTGCGTGGTGGGGGTGGATCCGATTTCGCTGGGCGTCCTGACGCCACCGGTTGAGTATGGGGCCGACATTGTCTGCGGCGACATCCAGCCGCTGGGCATGCATATCCAGTTCGGGGGCGGCCAGGCTGGATTTATCGCCACGCGAGATGAAGAAGAGTACGTGATGGAATATCCGTCCCGGCTGTTTGGCATCGCCCCGACGTCCGTCCCAGGCGAATACGGCTTTGGCGACGTGGCCTACGAAAGGACCTCCTTTGCCGTCCGGGAGGAGGGCAAAGAGTGGGTAGGCACGGCGGCTGCTTTGTGGGGCATCACCGCCGGTGTCTACCTGGCGCTGATGGGGCCGCAGGGCATGGTGGACATTGGCGAAGGCGTCATGGCCAGGTCGCGTTACGCGATGGTGCAGACAGCCAAGGTAAAGGGCGTCAAAGCCCCTGTCTTCCAGTCGTCCCATTTCAAGGAATTTGTCGTCCGTTTTGATGGAACGGGCAAGACCGTGGCCGAAATCAACAGGGCCCTGTTGGCCCAAGGAATCTTTGGTGGAAAAGACCTGACTCAAGAGTTTCCCGAACTGGGCCATAGCGCCCTATATTGTGTGACCGAGGTGCACACTAAGGAGGACATTGACCGGCTGGTGATTGCCCTGAAGGAGGTCGTGGAGTAAAATGGCTCAACAAGACATCAGCAAGCACAGGTTTACGGACGGAAAACTGAATCTGAGACGGTTTCACCAGGCCAGGTGGGATGAACCGGTCATCTTTGAACTGAGCCGCGAGGGACAGCGGGGCATCCTGGTACCCGAGGTGGAAGACGAAATCAGAAGCCAGGTCGGTGATGTCCTGGCGACCCTGCCCGAAAACATGCGCAGGAAGCAGCCGCCCAAGCTGCCCGAACTGTCCCAGCCCCAGGTGCTGCGGCACTATGTCAGGCTGTCCCAGGAAAACCTGGGGGCCGATCTCAACATCGAGATTGGGCAGGGGACCTGCACCATGAAGTACAGCCCCAAGGTCAACGACCAACTGGCCAGCCATCCCAAGCTAGCGGAACTGCACCCTTTGCAGGACGAGGAAACCGTTCAAGGCATTCTGGAAATCATGTACCGGTTTGAGCAGATCCTCAAAGAGATCTCGGGCCTGGACCGGTTTTCGCTGCAACCGGCTGCCGGGTCGGCGGCCATCTATGCCAACGCCTCGGTCATCCGCGCCTACCACGCGTCTCGCGGGGAGGCGGGGCAGCGCGATGAGATCATCACCACCATCTTCTCTCATCCCTCCAACGCAGCCTGCGCCCGGACGGCCGGTTTCAAGGTCATCACCCTGTATCCTGACGAGGATGGCTATCCTGACCTGGAGGCGTTGAAAGCGGCGGTTTCGGAGCGGACTGCGGGTTTAATGATCACCAACCCCGAAGACACGGGCATCTTTAACCCCCAGATCGAAAGGTTTGTGAGGGTCGTCCACGACGCTGGCGGCCTGTGCGCTTACGACCAGGCCAACGCCAACGGCATCCTGGGGATCACCAGGGCCAGGGACGCTGGCTTTGACCTCTGCCACTTTAACCTGCACAAGACCTTCTCGTCGCCCCACGGCTGTGGGGGGCCGGGGGGTGGGGCCATCGGCGTGATCGCAGAGTTGGCCCGGTTCCTGCCGGTGCCTGTCATCGAGTTTGACGGCGAAAAGTATTACCTGGACTATGACCGGCCCGATAGCGTTGGCAAGTTGCGGCCCTTCTATGGCTACGCCCCCGTCGTTCTGAGAGCGTATGCCTGGGTCATGAGTCTCGGCGCAGAGGGTTTGCTGGAGGTGGCCGAAATCGCCGTGCTCAACAACAACTATTTGCTCAACAAGATGCTAGAGATCCCCGGCGTGAGCGCGCCGTATGCCAAAGGCAAGCGCCGCATCGAGCAGGTCCGCTATAGCTGGGAAGAATTGACGAGGGAAACGGGAGTTCATTCCGAGGAACTGGGCATTCGGGCGGCGGACTTTGGCGTGCATTATTGGACCAGCCACCACCCCTTCGTCGTTCCGGAGCCTTGCACCCTGGAACCCACCGAATCGTTCTCCAGGGACGAACTCGACGAGTACGTGGACATCCTGGCGCACGTAGCCGAAGAAGCGCGTACGGACCCCGAGTTGGTCAAGACGGCTCCGCACAACAGCACCATTCACACCATTGACCACTCCCCCCTGGACGATCCGTCGCAGTGGGCGATGACCTGGCGGGGCTATCGGAGGAAGGTGGGTGGAGAGACCTGATTTCGAAGGGGGGAATCATGGAACAGGTAAAGACATCGTTATTTCAGCAGGCACTGGATGCTGTTGAAAAACTGCCGCCAGAAGATCAGGAGAGGCTGATAGATCTGATTCGGCACCGTTTGGTGGAGTGGCGGCGAGCTGAAATCGCTCGCAACGCAGCCGCCACGTTAAAGGCTGTACAGGAAGGCCGAGCCCGTTATGGCTCAGTCGAGGATCTGAAATCGGCAAATGCGTAGGTTAGGTCTGATCGCCAACCCGGTGGGGGGGATCGGTGGGCGGGCGGGCCTCATGGGCAGCGATGGGGCAGAGATCCAAAAGAAAGCTTTGGAGTTGGGCGCTGTGCCCGAGTCGCTAAACCGGGCTGTCCAGGCTTTGGAAAGGATCCAATCTATAAAGGACGATCTGGAGGTCATCACCTACCCCGGTGAAATGGGAGAGGATGCAGCCAGAAGGTGTTGGATTGAGCCAACGGTCATTGGCTCAATCCAACCTGGCGAGACGACCCCGGAAGACACCATGAATGCTGCCAGGGAAATGCTGCGGCTGAATGTGACCCTCTTGCTTTTCGCTGGCGGAGATGGCACAGCCAGGGACATCTACAACGCCATCGGCGATGGCCTGCCGGTGCTGGGCATCCCGGCGGGGGTCAAGATCCATTCGGCGGTTTATGCCACCAACCCGATCAGCGCAGGAGATCTGGCGGCGTCCTATCTGGTGGGCAAGGTGTCCAACCTGCGAGAGGCTGAGGTTATGGACATTGACGAGGAAGCCGTTCGGCAGGGCGTCGTTTCGGCCAAGCTGCATGGCTACCTCAAGGTTCCTTTTCAGAAAAGATTTCTTCAGGGCCTGAAGACCCCCAGCAGCCCCGGAGAACAGGCGGCCATGGCGGCCATAGCTGCCGATGTCGTGAGCAACATGAAGGACGGCTGGCTTTACATCATCGGGCCAGGGACCACGACCAGGGCCATCACCTCCAGATTGGGATTGGACAAGACGTTGATCGGCGTGGATGTCGTCACCGCAGGAAAACTGGTCGCTACGGATGTGAACGAGTCTCAATTGCTAAAGCTCGTTGAAGGACGGAGGGCCAAGATCATCGTCACCCCCATCGGCGGCCAGGGTTACATCTTTGGCCGGGGGAATCAGCAGATCAGTCCTGAGGTGATCAAGAAGGTGGGCGAGGGTAACATCATCGTTGTGAGCACGGCCGGCAAGATCCATTCACTGGGTGGACGACCCCTTTGGGTTGACACGGGTGATCAGAAAGTGGACAGGATGCTCAGCGGCTACGTCAGGGTGGTGACCGGGTACAATGAGCAAATTGTCTACAGAGTACTGTGTTAGGCGCAGCCTGGTTTGAACAAAAGGGAATCATCATCTCCGTTGGTGGGAGCGGGCTCAACCCTGGATGTGTCATGCCAGAGCTTACGATATGGTCCAACGAAGTTAATCTGGATATCACGGATACCATACTTGTGAGCCGTGCGCAGTTGGGCAAGTCACCGATGGAGAGCCAAGAGCTCTTGAGAGATGCGTTTCTCAAGGGCAAGGACTTGGTAAAGGGAGGATTGTGATGCGCCTTGCTGATAAAGTTGCTCTCATCACCGGCGGGACCTCGGGCATAGGGCGGGCGACGGCAGTGCTCTTTGCCCAGGAGGGGGCCAGAGTCGCCATCACCGGCCGCAACGAGGTGCGAGGACGGGAGGTGGTGGCAGAGATCGAGCAGGCCGGCGAAACGGCCATATTTATCCGCTCCGACGTGCGCTTTGCCGAGGAATGTCGCCGGGCGGTGGAGGAGACGTTGCGGGCCTTTGGCGGCTTGGACATCCTCTTCAACAACGCCGGTGTCTTTTACCCCAACACCGTACTGGCTGGTACCGAGGAGGAATGGGACCTGACCCTGGACATCAATCTCAAGGGAACGTATCTGATGTCCAAGTGTGCCTTGCCAACCATGATCGCCCAGGGAAGCGGCGTCATCATCAACAACGCCTCGAATTGGGGCTTGGTCGGTGGCCCCAAGGCGGCTGCCTACTGTGCTTCAAAGGGAGGCGTGGTGCTGCTAACCAAGGCGATGGCGCTTGACCACGCCGGGCAGGGCATTCGCATCAATTGCATCTGCCCAGGTGACGTGCTCACCCCTATGCTAACCGAAGAGGCGCGGCGGCTGGGTGTGGCCTGGGAAACGTATCTGGCTGCTGCGGCCGACTGCCCCATGGGCCGGGTAGGTAGGCCAGAAGAGGTCGCCAAAGCTGTCCTGTTCCTGGCCTCAGACGATTCCTCGTTTATGACGGGTGCGGCCCTGGTGGCAGATGGCGGCTTTACTGCCAGTTGAACGCTAGTGGTAAGGAGGACATCATGGCTGTTCTAACTGGTAAACGGGCTCTCATTACTGGGGGCACGTCGGGCATGGGTCGGGCCACGGCGGTGCTCTTTGTCCAGGAGGGAGCCAGAATCGCCATCACCGGCCGCAACGAGGCACGGGGCCGGGAGGTGGTGGCAGAGATCGAGCAGGCCGGAGGAACGGCCATATTTATCCACTCCGACGTGCGCTTGGCCGAGGATTGCCGCCGGGCGGTAGAAGAGACGTTGCGGGCCTTTGGCCGGCTGGACATCCTCTTCAACAACGCTGGCGTCCTCTATGCCAACACAGTGTTGGATTGTACCGAGGAGGAATGGGACCTGACCCTGGACACCAATCTCAAAGGCACGTATTTGATGTCCAAGTTCGCGCTCCCGACCATGGTCGCTCAGGGGAGTGGGGTGATCATCAACAATGCCTCGGGTTGGGGACTGGTGGGGGGCGATGCAGCAGCCGCCTATTGTGCTTCCAAGGGGGGCGTGGTGCTGCTGACCAAGGCGATGGCCATTGACCATGCCCGGCAAGGGATTCGCGTCAATTGCGTGTGCCCCGGCGACGTGGACACCCCCATGTTGCCCGAAGATGCCCAGCGGCGGGGCATGAAGTGGGAAGAGTATCTGGCCGACGCTGCCAACCGCCCCATGGGCCGCGTTGGCAGACCAGAGGAGATTGCCAAGGCGGTCCTGTTCCTGGCCTCGGACGATTCTTCGTTTGTGACCGGTGCGGTCTTGGCGGTGGACGGCGGCGGGACTGCCGATTGACCTCTGCGAGGAACCAATGCGCTTGCGATTTGCTGGACTGTGGCGCCAGGCCGATTTTGTAAAACTCTGGGCCGGTCAAACCATTTCGTTGTTCGGTTCCCAGATCACGTTCCTGGCGCTTCCACTCACTGCCGTGCTGGTCCTGGACGCAACCCCGGCCCAGATGGGCTTTCTTATAGCGGCAGGGGCGATACCCTCCCTGCTGGTGGGACTGTTCGTCGGCGTCTGGGTGGACCGCTGCCGTCGCCGACCGATTTTGATTGCAGCCGATTTGGGGCGTGCGGCGCTGTTGCTCGTCATTCCCGTGGCTGCGATACTGGGTGTGCTTCGCATCGAGTACCTGTACGTCGTGGCGTTTCTTGTGGGGACCCTTGAGCTGGTCTTTGATGTGGCTCACCGGTCATTTCTCCCTTCGCTGGTGGAGCGGGAGCAGCTCGTCGAAGGGAACAGCAAGCTCGAGGTGAGCCGGTCGGTAGCAGAGATCCTCGGGCCAGGCGTGGCAGGTGGGCTGGTGCAACTGGTTACGGCACCGATAGCTATGGCTGTTGACGCCATTTCGTTTCTGGTTTCAGCCCTGTTCCTGGGATGGATTCGGATGCCGGAACCGGCACCCAGGCCGCCTGATCAGGGGCAAAACATTTGGCGGGAGATCGGTGAAGGGCTCAAGCTGGTGTTCGACAACAGGCTGCTGCGGGCCATCACCGGATGCATAGGTACTGACAGTCTGTTTAACAGTGCCTTGGAGGCCGTCTTTGTCCTGTATGTGACTCGCGAATTGGGAATAGGGCCGGGCCTGCTTGGTCTCGCCTTCGCCAGCGGGAGCGTCGGTTTCTTGCTGGGCACGCTACTGCCGGGATGGGTCACCCGCCGGTTCGGCCTGGGGCCGGGGATCATCGGGGCGCTGCTCCTGGTCGGCCTCAGCGATCTGCTCATCCCCCTGATGGATGGATCCATGGCTGTCGTTGTGATCATGGCGGTGCTCATGCTGGCGCAGTTCTTTTTCGGCCTCGGGCTCGTGATCTTTAACACCTGCCAGGTGAGCTTGCGACAGGCCATCACGCCGGACGACTTGCAGGGCCGCATGAACGCTACGGTGAGCTTTATTGATTGGGGCGTCGTGCCCCTCGGCGGGTTGCTCGGCGGGGGCCTGGGGGAGGCGATCGGCCTGCGCTCGACGCTGTTGCTTGCAGCGCTGGGCGAAATACTCGCCGTTCTCTGGCTGCTCCTCTCGCCGATGCGGTCGCTGCGCGAGCAACCGGATTTGATGGAGTAACGGTAGCTACTCAGCCGCTCGGCCTGGATTTAACAATCCAGGCCCTCTGTAGGATCGCCCGATCCTGCGGGAGCGGCTGGGCGGGAATAACGGAGGAAGTATGGGCAGCTTAGCGGACAAGCGAGCTCTCATCACCGGCGGAGCGTCGGGCATTGGGCGGGCGACGGCCTTGCTGTTTGCCCGCGAAGGCGCGGCGGTCGCGGTGGTGGACCTCGATGATGACAAGGGGCAAGCCGTCGTGCGGGAGGTCGCTGACGGCGGAGGACAGGCCATTTTTGTTCGCTGCGACGTGAGCTTGTTGGCAGACTGTCAGCGCGCCGTGCAGGAGACGGTGGACAAGTTGGGGGGCCTCGACATTCTCTTCAACAACGCAGGCATTATCCGGCGGGCCACGGTGATAGATACGACCGAGGAAGAGTGGGACCGGGTGATGGCAGTTAACGTCAAGTCCATCTTTTTGCTCAGCAAGTACGCGGTCCCCGTGATGGAAAAGGCTGGCGGTGGGGTGATCATCAACACCGCCTCGGGCTGGGGGCTGGTCGGTGGGGCCAACGCCGTTTCGTACTGCGCTTCCAAAGGGGCTGTGGTCAATATGACCCGGGCCATGGCCCTCGACCACGGCGCGCAAAACATCCGCGTCAACTGCATCTGCCCCGGCGACACCGACACGGGGATGCTGCGCACTGAAGCGCGGCAACTCGGCGAATCGGAAGAATACTTTTTGGCAGAAGCGGCGAACCGCCCGTTGCGGCGCATTGGAAGGCCTGAGGAGATTGCCCAGGCGGCACTCTATCTGGCCAGCGACGCCTCGTCCTTCGTCACCGGCGCGACCCTGGTGGTGGACGGCGGCGGGCTGGCCGGGTAAGAAACACGAAAGACACGAAGGGCACGAAACACGAATCACACGAAGGGGCGAAAGACACGAATTGAGGAGGGGATCATGCGTGGGCTGGAAGGCAAGCGGGTATTGATCACCGGCGGGGCGAGGGGCATCGGCGCGGCGATGGCGGTGCGCTTCCTGGAAGAGGGCGCGCGCGTCGTTGTGCTGGACCGCGACGAGGCGGCGCTCCATCGTATCAAGCGCAAACTGCCAGCGCTGAG
>Ga0180438_10006366_pt1 | contig 15987 bp, 10 predicted proteins | sample SS_ome_12_FD_132455 | JGI IMG/M metagenome (GOLD analysis project Ga0180438, IMG submission 132455) | Hypersaline lake sediment archaeal communities from the Salton Sea, California, USA - SS_3_D_2 metaG | ecosystem: Environmental > Aquatic > Non-marine Saline and Alkaline > Hypersaline >...
CATGATTACGGGAGCGGCGCAGATGGATGGGGCGATACTGGTGGTGAGTGCGGCCGATGGCCCGATGCCCCAGACACGGGAGCATGTCTTATTAGCGCGTCAGGTAATGGTACCGAGTATCGTAGTATTTTTAAATAAGACCGATCAGGTTGACGATGCGGAGTTATTGGAATTAGTGGAATTAGAAGTGCGGGAATTATTAAGTGAATATGAATTTCCGGGCGATGAGATTCCCGTAATCAGTGGGAGTGCCTTACAAGCGTTAGAGCACATTGAAGACGAGAAGTATATCCAACCGATTTTGGATTTAATGGAGCAGGTTGATAATTATATCCCGACGCCGGAGCGCGATGTGGACAAGCCATTTTTGATGCCGGTCGAGGACGTGTTCAGTATCACGGGTCGTGGAACGGTTGGCACGGGCCGCATCGAGCGGGGAATTGTGACGGTGGGTGAAGAAGTGGAAATAATCGGCCTGGGCGTGAATCGGAAGACGGTGGTGACGGGTGTGGAAATGTTTCGTAAGTTACTGGATCAGGGTCAGGCAGGCGACAATGTGGGACTGTTGCTGCGGGGAGTTGACAAGAATGAATTAGAGCGGGGGATGGTCATTGCGAAGCCGGGCAGCACCACGCCCCACACGAAATTCAAGGCGGAGGTTTACGTCTTGACGAAAGAAGAAGGTGGTCGGCACACGCCATTTTTCACCGGCTATCGGCCCCAGTTTTACTTTCGGACGACCGATGTGACGGGGATTTTGAAGCTTCCGGACGGTGTGGAGATGGTGATGCCGGGCGATAATATAACGATTGAAGTGGAATTAATCACGCCGATAGCGATGGAGGAATCCCTGCGTTTTGCGATTCGAGAAGGGGGGCGAACAGTTGGAGCCGGGGTCGTCGCTGAAATTGTTGAATAATGTAAGTAGCAAAGTAATCTATTTATACCAGGTATGAAAAATGAGAGAGCTGATTCACCTCGAATGTACAATTTGTAAACGAAAAAATTATTCGACAACGAAGAATAAGAAGACGCATTCAGGGAGAGTTGAGCAGAAAAAATTTTGTTCATTTTGCAATAAGCGTACGATACATAAAGAAACTCGTTGAGAGTTATATTTATGACATTATGACAGGCCTGTAGCTCTAACGGCTAGAGCGCCGGACTCCAAATCCGGAAGCTGGGGGTTCGAATCCCTCCAGGCCTGCCATTTTTTTATTTACTTCAGATGAAGTTGTAATATGTTCTTTTAATAATAATTAGTTAGCTGCTCTCAAAATTAGAAAGTAGATAATTTTTATGTTTCAAAAGATAACTAATTTTTTTAAAGAGATCCGTCAGGAGATGGCCAAAGTTAGTTGGCCGAATCGAGATGAGCTTAAAGATTCCACAATAATTGTAATTATCATCTCTCTGTTTTTTTCTCTTTTCATTTATGGAATTGATAAAGTGTTGGCAGGGATAATTAAAATCATTTATCCATATAAGTAATATTCGATATTAGTAAACAATTAAAGATATTAATTAAATTGAATGACGATGTAAAAAAATGGTATGCCATTCATGTCCTCTCCGGTCATGAGAATCGGGTGAAAGCTTATCTTGAGAATGAGATTAAGCGGGTTGGGTTGGAAGAAAAGATTACCAATATTCTCATTCCATCTGAAGAAATTACGGAAATGAAGGATGGCAAAAAAAAGACGAAAACCAAGGTTTTTTTTCCGGGCTACATGTTAATCGAGGCGGTTATCGATAAAGAATCGCTACATCTCATTACGAACACGCCAGGAGTCACCAATTTTGTCGGTCCCAAAAACAAACCGCAGCCATTACGCAACCAGGAGGTAGAGAGGATATTAGGACGGGTGATGGAAAGTCGTCAACGCGAGAAAATGAGTGTACCTTTTAAAATAGGTGATCCAATTAAAGTCATTGACGGCCCCTTTACTGATTTTAGTGGTTTTGTCGAAGATATTAATGAAGAAAAGAATAAACTAAAAGTTATGGTCAGTATTTTTGGTCGATCAACCCCGGTTGAATTAGATTTTCTTCAGGTTGAGCTGGAAAAATAGTAAATGATAAGGAGCCAGAATGGCCAAGAAAATTGTTGGAACAGTGAAATTGCAAATTCCGGCGGGTAACGCCACTCCCTCGCCTCCGGTTGGTCCGGCATTAGGACAGCAGGGGGTTAATATTATGGAATTTTGTAAGGCTTTCAACGCACGCACAAAAGATAAACAGGGATTAATTATACCTGTGGTAATAACGGTTTACGCGGATAAATCTTTCTCTTTCATTACGAAAACCCCACCAGCCGCAATCTTATTAAAGAAGACGGCTGGCATTGAAAAAGGTTCCAGTGAGCCGAATCGAAATAAGGTTGCCCAGGTTACGCGTCAACAGGCGCGTGAGATTGCGGAATTAAAGATGCCTGACTTAAATGCCTTCGATATTGAGCACGCAACCCGGATGATCGAGGGCACCGCGCGGAGCATGGGTATTGTTATCACTGATTAGGATGTTTTCAGCAAAGCATCCCATACAATTAAGGCAAGTTTCCAGGTATTCATTCTTTCTAATTAAGTTTAAAAGTGACATTCTGAAAATTAAATTATGGTCAAATTCCAAATCATTGATTTGGATTTTTTGCATAACCGTAATTTAAACCAGTGGGAAATTAAGTATGAAACGAAGTAAGCGATACAAAGCAAACGCCGAAAAAGTTGATAAAACACTGAAATATGACGTGAAAAAAGGCTTCGAGCTGGTCAAAGAATTTGCAAATACAAAATTCAATGAAACGGTCGAATTGACCGTTCGCTTGGGAGTCGACCCACGCCACGCTGATCAAATGGTGAGAGGGCGAGTGGCTTTGCCTGCCGGAACTGGTAAAGTTTCTCGAGTATTGGTCTTTGCAAAAGGTGCCAGCGAAACCGCTGCCAAAGAAGCGGGTGCCGATTATGTGGGGCTGGAAGAATTAATGAAAAAAATTCAAGAAGGGTGGATCGATTTCGATGTTGTCATTGCTACCCCTGATGTAATGGGATTGGTAGGGAAAACCATTGGCAAGATCCTGGGACCGAAAGGATTAATGCCCAATCCTAAGAGTGGAACCGTTACCGCAGACGTTGCAACGGCGGTGCAAGAAATTAAAGCCGGTAAAATCGAATTTCGCGTGGATCGATACGGGATTATTCATGTCGGGATTGGTAAAGTCAATTTCGAGGTTGATCGACTGATTGAAAACTTTAAGGCGTTGATGCGAATGATTCTTCGATTGAAACCATCTTCTGCCAAGGGGCAGTATATTAAAGGTATTTCGCTCTCGAGTACAATGGGACCAGGAATACCGTTAGACCGTTCGTTAGTACTTGATTTGTTGAAATAAGCGATCCCCATCCCCAAAGGGAATTGTTTTCAAAGCCCTGTTCTATCTGGGGATGAAGGCTTAAATGGTGGTGATTAATACTATTTGAAAATTCATTTAAAAGTTTGAGGTAGATTAATAATGCTTAAACCTGAAAAGCAACAGTTGGTTCAAGATATTAGCGATAAGTTCTCACGAGCAAAGGCTTTCTTTTTTACCGATTTTTCAGGCTTAAATGTAGAGCAAATAACTGAATTAAGAAGTAAGTTTCGAGAAAAATCGATTGAATATCACGTTGTCAAAAATACCTTGACCCGGTTAGCCTTGCGAAAGCTTGGTTTTGAAACGTTAAGTAATTCTCTGTTAGGACCAACTGCAATTGCCTTTTCTTATGATGATCCGACAGCACCAGCTAAAATTATCAGTGAATTTTTGAAAGCCAATCGAGCACTCGAAAAACCAACAATAAAAGTTTGTGTTGTTGAGAAAAATGTTTTATCTGGTGAACAAGCTGCCGACCTGATAAATCTCCCCAGCCGAGAAACCTTAATTGCAATGGTTCTGGGTGGTATTAATGCCCCGCTGACCGGACTGGTGAGCACCTTAAATGGAATGATTTCAAAGTTAATATTAACATTAAAGGCGCTGGAAGATCAAAAAAATCAGATCCAGACTTGAAATAATAGTTCATGAAATTTAAATTAATTCGAATCTAATACATTTACTTATTCAATAACGGAGGCAGAATAATGGCGGAAGAAGCAGTTGCCACAAAAAAAGAGGTTGAAACAAGTGCGGCTGGGTCCGGAAATTCTAACGTTGACAAAATTATTGAGAGTATCGAAAAATTAACCGTTCTGGAATTATCAAAGCTGGTCAAGGCCTTAGAGGAACGATTTGGAGTGACGGCTCAGGCTCAGGTCGTCGCCGCCGGACCGATGCCGGTTGTTGGAGCGGCCGAGCCCGAACAGGCTGAAGAAAAAACCGAATTCGATGTTATTCTCTCAGCCGCTGGAGCGAAAAAGATTCAAGTCATTAAAGTTGTCAGAACAATTACCAGCCTTGGCTTGAAAGAAGCGAAGGATTTGGTCGATGGTGCACCTAAACCAGTAAAAGAAGGTGTGTCGAAAGAAGAAGCCGAAGACATCAAAGCCAAATTAGAAGAAGTCGGCGCCACCGTAGAGATTAAGTAGTATAAAAGCAATCAGAAAGCATCAATCCTTCCATTTATCGCATCATCGACAATAAGCATTTCATAAGGAGTCATTTAATTTAAAGAAGGATAATTTTCTCGATGAAGCAAAGAATAACAGAGCGTATATCATTTGCGAAGATTTTACAGGCTGCGGATTTACCAGACCTGTTAGATGTGCAATTGAAATCTTTTCAAAGTTTTTTACAGCCTGATGTTCCGCCAGAACAGCGGGAGAATAAAGGACTTCAGGAAGTATTTAGTAATATTTTTCCGATTATTGATACCAGGGAAAATTACCTTCTTGAATTTATCGCTTACTATTTAGAAGAGCCAAAATATGACGTTGAAGAATGTCGAGAGCGTGGTGTTACTTATTCAGTTCCCTTGAAAGCGAAACTGAGATTGTCGATTCGAGATGAACTGAGTGAGAGCAAGAATTATTCCGAAACAATCGAACAAATCGTTTATCTGGGCAATATTCCGATTATGACCGATCGGGGAACATTTGTCATCAATGGTGCCGAACGAATTGTTGTAAGTCAACTCCACCGTTCACCGGGTGCTTTTTTTGGAGAAATGATTCATCCGAATGGGACGAAAATTTTCTCTGCCCGCATTATTCCTTTAAGAGGATCGTGGGTTGAATTTACAACAGATATTAATGATGTAATGTATGTTTACATTGATCGGAGAAAAAAATTTCCGGTTACGACACTTTTAAGGGCTTTAGGCTTTTCCAGTGATCGCGAAATTTTAGCCTTGTTTGATTTGGTTGAAGAAGTAGAGATTAATGATGCGAATATGGATGCTTTGTTATCCCGCGTTGCTTTTGCCGATGTCATTGATAAAGAAACGGGCGAGTTGATTCTGGAAAAAGATGGTGAAATTACCGATGAGGTCCGTGATAAAATTCGTCAGGCAGGTATTCGTCAACTATTTTTATTAAAAAGTGATGAGACCTTTGATGCGGAAATCATTCCTAATACACTTAAACGTGATCCTGCCAAATCCGAAGCGGCGGCACTTGAAGCAATTTATCGACAACTCCGGTCCGGCGATGCACCTGATTTAGAGACTGCACGCTCGCTGGTTGATCGGCTTTTTTTTAATCCGAAACGTTATGATTTGGGACGGGTTGGGCGTTATCGATTGAATAAAAAGTTGTTTTTAGATTTAGATGAATCTATCACGGTTCTCACGAAAGAAGATATTGTTGCCATTATTCGGTACCTGATTGAAATGCGAAATGGCAAACGCGCGGCTGATGATATTGACCATTTAGGGAATCGTCGTATTCGGACGGTGGGTGAACAGTTGTCCAGTCAGATGAATGTCGGGCTTTCTCGCATGGCCCGGACAATAAAAGAACGGATGAACTTACGGGAAAATGAAAATTTAACCCCACAGGATTTGGTAAACGCCCGAACCATTCTTTCGGTCATAAATACATTTTTTGGAACCAGTCAGTTGTCTCAATTCATGGATCAAACCAATCCATTGGCTGAGCTAACTCACAAGCGACGACTTTCAGCATTAGGGCCGGGAGGTTTGACCCGTGATCGCGCCGGATTTGAGGTGCGTGATGTCCACTACACGCATTATGGTCGCCTCTGTCCGATTGAAACGCCGGAAGGACCGAATATTGGTTTAATTTCTTCTTTAACAACTTATGCCAAGATTAATGATTTTGGCTTTATTGAGGCTCCTTATCGAAAAGTGGTAAAAGGCCAGGTATCCGATAAGATTGAATATTTATCCGCTGATGATGAAGAGGATTCGGTCATTGCCCAAGCCAGTGCGAAGGTGGATGAGGAAGGTTATTTTGTCTTTTCGCGAATTAAGGCACGGGCAAGAGGTGACTTCCCGGTCGTTCCGCCGGAAGAGTTAGATTACATTGACGTTTCTCCCAACCAGATTGTATCGGCTGCAGCGGCATTGATTCCATTTCTAGAACATGATGACGCCAACCGTGCATTAATGGGATCAAACATGCAACGGCAATCGGTTCCGTTATTAAAACCGGAAGAACCGTTGGTTGGAACCGGAATGGAAGAAAAAGTCGCCCGTGATTCTCGAGCACTTATTACGAATCGAAATGCGGGGATCGTCGAAGGTGTTGACGCTCGGCAGATCATGGTGCGTAAACGTCAGCCACAGACCGAAAACGGGTCAATTGATTATAAAACACTCTTCAATTTTGAGGATGATCAATTTGATGTTTATCGATTGACGAAGTTTCATCGAACCAATCAGGACACCTGTATCAATCAGATACCGTTGGTTAGAGCGGGCCAGGAAGTGGATTTGGGAGCCGCATTGGCGGATGGATGCGGAACACACAATGGCGAGCTGGCACTTGGTCGAAATGTCCTCGTCGCGTTTATGCCCTGGCGGGGTTATAATTTTGAAGATGCAATCGTTATTTCTGAACGTGTGATTAAAGAAGATGTTTTTACCTCGATTCATATTGAAGAATTTGAATTGCAGGTTCGGGATACCAAGCGGGGGGAAGAAGAGCTCACTCGAGAAATTCCGAATGTAAGCGAAGAATCAACGCGCGATTTAGATGAAAATGGAATTATTCGGGTGGGAGCCGAAGTAAAAGCCGGTGATATTCTGGTGGGCAAGGTTACTCCAAAAGGTGAAACCGACCCGACTCCGGAAGAAAAATTATTGAAAGCCATTTTTGGTGAAAAAGCAGGCGACGTGAAAGACGCTTCGTTAAAGGCACCTCCTGGTTTAAAAGGAGTCGTTATTGGTACGAAATTATTTTCTCGGAAAAAGAAAGATAATCGAACCAAGAAAGAAGACAAGAAGAAACTAGATAAAATTAATGAATGGCTCACAAAAGAAAAAGAGCGGGTTAGAAATCTGCTCAATTGCAAATGTCGATTGGTTGTCGAGGGAAAACAGAGTCTTGAAATTCGGGATAAAACGACCCATGAGCTTTTATTGGGAGCTGAGATAAGCCTGAATGAAGAAAGTTTAATCGATATTGACTTTGAACTGGTTGACTTTGAGTTGCCAATTACCAATGATAACGAATGTAATCAATTATTAATTAAGATACATGATGCCTACCAGAAAAAATTGGTAGGTATTGAAGATGAATTCGAGCGTGAAAAATTTAAGATTGTCGTGGGTGATGAATTACCGCCTGGAATCGTTCAACTGGCAAAAGTCTATGTCGCCAAAAAGCGAAAACTAATGGTTGGCGATAAAATGGCTGGCCGACACGGCAATAAGGGGGTGGTCGCGAAGATCGTGCCGGAAGAAGATATGCCCTGCTTGCCGGATGGAACGCCGGTAGATATTGTATTAAATCCGTTGGGTGTGCCGTCACGAATGAATCTGGGTCAGATTCTGGAAACGAATTTGGGCTGGGCGGCTAAAAAATTGGGTATTAAATTCGCCAGCCCCGTTTTCGATGGTGCGACTTATGATGAAATTCGAGAAATGATGAGAAAAGCCGAGCTCCCTGAAAACGGCAAGTGTCTTCTTCGCGATGGCCGAACCGGCGAGAATTTTGATTACCCGGTTACTATCGGTTATATTTATATGATGAAACTATCCCATCTGGTAGAGGATAAAATTCATGCCCGTTCGATTGGACCTTATTCGTTAATTACCCAACAACCGCTGGGTGGAAAGGCCCAATTTGGCGGTCAACGATTTGGTGAGATGGAAGTGTGGGCGCTGGAAGCTTACGGAGCCGCCCATACTTTACAGGAAATTCTGACAGTAAAGTCAGATGATGTTCGCGGGCGTTCAAAGGTCTATGAAGCCATTGTGAAAGGTGAAAATTTGCCTGAGCCCGGGCTACCAGAATCTTTCAATGTATTGATTCGAGAACTGCAAGGTTTAGGACTGGATATTGAGCTCATTGATGGTGAACATTAATATAAGAGAGTTTTTTAATGAGCTAAATTCGTTTCATGGTATTTTTTAATTCATTGAATTAATCAGATTGATTATTTATAATTCCCATGCGCTTTAATTGGGAGGTATTACTTTGTCATATTTGACCAAGCAGAACACGCTTACCAAAGGTGATTTTAGCGCCATTTCGATCAATTTGGCGTCACCTGATAAAATCCTGGAAAATTCCCATGGAGAGGTCACCAAACCCGAAACCATAAATTATCGGTCATTTAAACCAGAAAAAGACGGTTTGTTCTGTGAAAAGATTTTTGGTCCGGTTAAAGATTGGGAATGTCATTGCGGCAAGTACAAGAGGATTCGATATAAGGGTATTGTTTGTGACCGCTGTGGTGTTGAGGTAACGCTGAAGAGTGTCCGTCGGGAGCGGATGGGGCATATTACGCTGGCGGTGCCGGTCGTGCACATCTGGTACTGGAAATCTCTCCCTTCGAAGATTGGTTATATTTTAGGGATGAGTGTTAAGGATTTAGAAAAGATTATTTATTATGAATCCTATGTGGTGATTGAACCGGGACAAACTGGGCTCCAACCCAAAGAATTGATTAGCGAAGAAGAGTATTTTAAAATTATCAGTGAATTTGGCGAGGAGATTGAAAACGAGACCACCGACGAAGAAAAACGGTTTGTGGTGAAAATTAGTGGCAAGCCATCCTGGAACTATTAAAACAGGTCAATATCAATGACCTATCCAAAGAGCTTCGACAGGTTGCCCGAAACGAGACTTCTTTACAGCGCAAACACGAAGCGCTGAAACGGTTGCGGGTTATTGAAGCCTTTAAAAAGAGTCACAATGTCAAAGCCAATCGTCCCGAATGGATGGTAATGACGGTTATTCCGGTGATACCACCAGAATTAAGGCCGTTGGTGCCACTTGAAGGGGGACGGTTTGCGACTTCTGATCTGAATGATTTGTACCGGCGAGTTATCATTCGAAATAATCGTTTGAAGAAGCTGCTGGAAATAAAGGCACCGGAAGTTATTTTGCGTAATGAAAAGCGAATGCTTCAGGAAGCGGTTGACAGTTTGTTTGACAACGGCAGAAAAACGGCGGCTGTGCGTGGCGACGGAAATCGGGCTTTGAAGTCATTGTCAGATATGCTGCGGGGCAAACAGGGTCGATTTCGGCAGAATTTGTTGGGTAAACGAATTGACTACTCCGGCCGATCGGTCATTGTGGTTGGCCCTGAATTAAAGCTTCATGAATGTGGTTTGCCGAAGGAAATGGCGCTGGAGCTATTTAAGCCGTTTGTCATTCGAAAACTGGTTGAGCGGGGCCTGGTAAAAACAGTTAAAAGTGCGAAAAAACTCGTCGAGCGGCGAGGTGCCGAAGTGTGGGATATTCTGGAGGAAATCATTGAAGATCATCCGGTGATGCTCAATCGTGCCCCCACGCTTCACCGGTTGGGAATTCAGGCATTTCAACCGATTCTGGTCGAGGGGAAAGCGATTCAAATTCATCCATTGGTCTGCGCCGCTTTCAATGCGGATTTTGACGGCGATCAGATGGCGGTGCATATTCCGTTATCTTATTATGCCCAGGTTGAAACACGAATTTTAATGCTGGCAAGTCATAATATTTTATCACCTGCCAATGGGAGACCTTTAGCCATCCCCAGCCAGGATATTGTGTTGGGTTGCTATTATTTAACAAAAGTGAAAAGTAATAGCCAGACTGAAGGGAAAATGTTTGCTTCAACGAAAGAAGCGGTTATTGCTTATGAAAATGGTAAAATAGATCTCCACTCTAAAATTAAATTAAAAATAAAAGATGGAAGAATCATTGAAACAACTGTCGGTCGTGCCATTTTTAATCAAATTGTTCCCGAATCCTTGCCTTATATTAACGAAGTTTTAACGAAGAAACGCATGGAAGAACTTGTCGCGTTATCCTATAAAAAACTTGGCAATTTTGTTACGGTACAATTTTTAGACCGCCTGAAAGATCTGGGATTCTTCTATGCCATGAAATCCGGTGCCAGTATCGGTATTGAAGATGTGATTGTTCCACCGGAAAAAGAAGCGCTGCTGAAAAAAGCTTTTTCCCAAACCGAAGAGATTCAACGACAATATGAAAAACGAATTATTACCGACGGGGAAAGATATAATAAAATAATCGACATTTGGACTTACACGACCTCCGCGGTGGCAGAGAAGCTATTTAATAACTTGAAGTACTCTCAAGAAGGATTTAACCCGATTTATATGATGGCTGATTCGGGTGCCCGGGGTTCGCGTGAACAGATTCGGCAATTGGCAGGTATGAGAGGTTTAATGGCGAAACCGCAAAAGAAAATGACGGGTTCAATGGGTGAAATTATTGAAAACCCGATTACGGCCAATTTCAGAGAAGGTCTGTCGGTATTAGAATATTTTATTTCAACTCACGGTGCTCGTAAAGGGTTGGCTGATACTGCGCTAAAAACCGCTGATGCCGGTTATTTAACCCGACGCCTGGTTGATGTATCCCAGGATGTGATCATTACTGAATATGACTGTAAAACGATCTTGGGTTTACGGATTGGCGATTTAAAAGAGGGTGAAGATATTATTGAACCGTTACATGACCGCATTCTTGGCCGTGTGGCTGCCGAAGATGTTTTTGACCCGGAAACCGGAGATATTATTGTTGAAGCCGGGCAATTAATCACTGAAGAAGTGGCGGATCAAATTTCTGACACCGGTATTGAAACGATTTATATTCGCTCGGTCCTTACCTGTGAAGCGCAACGGGGTGTCTGTACTTTGTGTTATGGTACCAACCTGGCCACGGGTAAAACAGTCAGCATTGGTGAAGCAGTGGGGGTAATGGCGGCACAATCAATTGGTGAACCAGGAACCCAGCTTACGTTACGTACATTTCACATCGGTGGTACGGCTTCACGGATCGCGGCCCAGTCACGAGTACCAACAAAATTTGCTGGTCGCGTTGAATATGAAAATGTGAAATACATTACCCAGAATACCGGTGAAAAGGTTGTCGTGGGAAGAAACGGGCAAATAAAAATTCTGGATGACGATAATCGGACGATAGCCCGCTACAGTGTCCCTTATGGGGCCCATATTTTGGTTGATGATGGTAAGCAGGTACAGGCAAATAGTATTATTTTCCATTGGGATCCCTATAATGCCAGTATTGTAACGACCTACAGCGGTAAGGTGAAATTTTTCGATATGGAGGAGAATGTCACCTATCGGGATGAACTTGATGAGACTACGGGATTACGTCAACGAGTTACCGTTGAAACCAGAACTCGAAATCTGAATCCGCAAATTAAAATTATTGACCCACAAACCCAGGAAGAGTTGGGGAATTTTATTATTCCGACACGGGCTTATTTGCAGGTGCATGACGGTGATAATGTCAATGCCGGCGATGTGTTGGTTAAGCTTCCCCGTGAAATTGCCAAAACACGGGATATTACCGGTGGTTTGCCGCGGGTAGCCGAATTGTTTGAAGCCCGTCGACCAAAAGAACCCGCCATTGTGAGCGAGATTGATGGAATTGTGAAATTTGGCGAGATTAAGCGTGGTGTGCGGCGACTCAGTGTGATTTCAAAAGATGGGCAGGAGGAAAAAGTTTACCTGATACCTTATGGAAAACATATCCTCGTCCATGATAATGATGAAATTCAAGCGGGTGAAAAGCTTTGTGAAGGCTCGATTGCCCCGCATGATATCTTAAATATTATGGGCGCTAACCGGGTTCAGGAATATCTGGTGAATGAAATTCAGGAGGTCTATCGATTACAGGGGGTCCGGATTAATGATAAACATATCGAAGTAATTGTACGACAGATGCTTCAGAAAGTAAAAGTGGAAGATCCTGGCGATTCGCACTACCTGGAAGGGGATCAGGTCGACCGGCTGAAATTCTTAGCACATAATAATGATATTCGAAATCAAGTCGTTATTACCGATGCCGGTGATTCGCGGTGGATGGAAAATGATATGGTCAGTCGGGATGATTTTGAGCGAGAGTGCGAACGACTTTCGCGCAAGGGAAAAGTACTCCCGACCATGCGACCGGCTCAACCAGCCACGTTTCAACCACTATTGCTGGGAATTACCAAAGCTTCGCTTTCAACGGATAGTTTTATTTCGGCGGCATCATTTCAGGAGACCACGCGGGTGTTAACAGATGCGTCAATTGAGGGCAAAATTGATCACCTGGTGGGACTGAAAGAAAATGTGGTAATGGGGCATTTAATTCCCGCTGGTACGGGTTTAAGTCGGTTCAGAGAATTGAATGTTTCCGCCGAAGGTGATGGTGAACATGAATTGGAAGAAAATTTTGAAACCCTCGAAGAGGATGTTGTTTCTTGAGGAAATCGGCTTCGACGCGGCTGTCTGAAAACGGCTCGAGATGTGTTTGAATTGCCAGGCTTCTTCGAATCTCATTGTTTCGATTTCGGGATTTCAACAAAAAACATCACCACGAATCAGCGAAGACAATTTCAAGCAGCGATATAGTAGTTAGAAAAATTGACAACGATTATTTTTATAATTGCTTGAAAAAAATAAAAAAAGACAAAAAAAATATTGATATTTAAATTGAATTTATTTATATTCCCATTCCCAAATTTAAGGAGGCTTCATTGCCCACAATTAATCAATTAGTGAATCATGGCAGGCAAAAAGTTGGCAAAAAGACAGCAGCCCCCGCGTTAACCGGGTCGCCACAACGACGTGGTGTTTGTACGAGAGTTTATACCACGACACCGAAAAAGCCAAATTCAGCTCTGCGGAAAGTTGCGCGTGTTCGTTTAACCAATGGCTTTGAAGTTACCGCTTACATTCCAGGAGAAGGACACAATCTTCAGGAGCACTCACTCGTACTGATTCGCGGGGGACGGGTGAAAGATTTGCCTGGGGTACGTTATCATATTATTCGAGGCGTGTTGGATACCAGCGGTGTCCAGGATCGCTCGCAAGGTCGTTCTAAATACGGCACCAAGCGAAAGAAATAATAATAATTGCTTATATTATACTAATCATTATCATTAAGTTGCTATGCCAAGAAAAAAGAGAGTAATCGCCAGAGAAGTTTTACCTGATCCCAAATACGGAAAAAAGCTTATTACCAGGTTTGTTAATAATTTAATGAAGGCTGGTAAAAAAAGTACCGCCGAAAGGATTCTCTACACTGCCATTAATATTATTGAAAAAAAGACGAATCAGAATGGGGTTGAGGTATTTGAAAAAGCAATCGAGAATGTTAAACCAATTATTGAAGTAAAATCAAGACGCGTCGGTGGCGCTACTTACCAGGTTCCGGTTGAAGTTCGTTCCGAACGGCGTCAGTCATTAGCAATTCGTTGGATTATCAGTTTTTCTAAAGGGAGACCAGAGAAAACAATGGCCGAAGCGCTGGCGGCAGAGTTGATTGCGGCATCGAAAAATGAGGGCGCTTCTATCAAGAAAAGGGAAGATACGCACAAGATGGCTGAGGCCAATAAAGCTTTTGCGCATTTTAAATGGTAAAATTTTTAAATCCAATGATTGAATAATTCCCTTTCTCTAAATCGTACAGGAGTAAATAACTTTTGATGAGACAGAAAGTCGGAATGACAACGATTTTGAAATAGATTGTAGTGCTTTCTCCACACATTTTGGAGAAACGCATTTTCTGGTTTCTCCCTGAATGTTTGTGGAGTTTTTTATGCCCAAGAAGAACCTACTTGAAATAACCCGAAATATTGGCATCATGGCTCACATTGATGCTGGGAAGACTACAACGACTGAACGGATCTTATTTTATACGGGGAAGGTTCATCGGATGGGTGAGGTGGACGACGGGGCCGCCACAATGGACTGGATGCAGCAAGAAAAGGAACGGGGAATTACCATCACCTCGGCTGCAATTACTTGTTTTTGGAAAAATCATCGCATCAATATCATTGACACACCGGGTCATGTTGATTTCACGGTTGAAGTCGAACGAAGCTTAAGGGTCCTCGATGGCTCAGTGGCCGTTTTTTGTGCCGTAGGAGGCGTGGAACCACAATCTGAAACGGTTTGGCGCCAGGCGGATCGCTACCGGATCCCCAGAATTGCATTTATCAATAAAATGGATCGAATCGGGGCTGACTTCTTTCGTGTAAATGAGATGATTAAAAATCGATTGGGTGCTAATCCGGTGCCAATACAAATCCCGATTGGAAAGGAAAGCGCCTTTGAAGGAATCATCGATCTGGTTAAAATGAAAGCCATTTATAACCGGAATGAGACCCTGGGAGCAGAGATTGAGGAAAGAGAGATTCCGGAGAGCTATCTCGAACAGGCTCATCAATATCGTAATGAAATGCTTGAGATGGTTTCTGAATATGATGATACCCTCCTGGAAAAGTATCTGGAGGGCAAAGAGATTGAGCAACAGGATATTTGTCGAGCCATCCGGAAAGGGACTTTAAAATTATCAATTATTCCGGTTCTTTGTGGTGCGGCGTTAAAAAATAAAGGTGTACAGCGATTGTTAGATGCGATTATTGATTATTTACCAGCTCCGATTGATGTACCGCCCGTTGAGGGAGTTAATCCATTTACGGGAAAAATTGAAAAACGAGAACCTTCTGAGGAGGCACCATTTTCAGCACTGGCCTTCAAAATTGCAGTTGACACTTATGTGGGGAGTCTCGTTTTTTTTAGGGTCTATTCAGGTAAAATTGCCGTTGGGCAACAGGTTTATAATGTCAATACTCAGAAAAAGGAGCGGTTGGGACGAATTCTCTTGATGGCTTCAAATAAGAAAGAGGATTTAACCGAAGCACGCTGCGGTGAGATTTTAGCCGCCGTCGGATTAAGACACACAATCACCGGGCATTCTTTGTGTGATGTACGCAAACCCATTGTTTTAGAGACGATGACTTTTCCGGAACCGGTAATCTGGGTTGCTATTGAACCAAAAACAAAAGCTGACCAGGAAAAATTACTGGATTCATTAAATCGACTGGTTGAAGAAGACCCAACCTTTACGGCCAGGACCAACGAAGAGACCGATCAAATTATAATCTCCGGAATGGGGGAGTTACATTTAGAAATCATTATTGATCGGTTAGTTCGGGAATTTAAAGTCCAGGCGAATGTTGGGAAACCCCAGGTGGCTTATAAAGAAACAATTCAACGGAAAATCCGTTGGGATGAAACCTTTAGTCGACAAAGTGCCACCGGAAAAGTTCAATTTGCGCATGTTATTTTCGATTTAGAGCCGAATCCAGGCAAAGGATTTCAATACATCAACAACATTACTGATGGATATGTAATTCCTAAAAATTTTTTCCCGGCTATTGAAGCGGGTGTAAAGGAGGCTACCTACAACGGTGTGCTTGCCGGATACCCATTAATCGATATTAAAGTAACCCTCGTCGGTGGTTCGTTTAGCGAGGAAGAATCAAGTGAGCTTTCATTTAAGATCGCCAGTTCTTTGGCGATGAAGAATGGAATGTCGAAAGCAGAACCGGTTTTGCTTGAACCGATTATGAATGTC
>Ga0180438_10006368_pt1 | contig 15984 bp, 11 predicted proteins | sample SS_ome_12_FD_132455 | JGI IMG/M metagenome (GOLD analysis project Ga0180438, IMG submission 132455) | Hypersaline lake sediment archaeal communities from the Salton Sea, California, USA - SS_3_D_2 metaG | ecosystem: Environmental > Aquatic > Non-marine Saline and Alkaline > Hypersaline >...
ACCATATCTTTTGTCTTCCAAGCTTCGGTGTTTTCGGGCAATTGTCCAAGAAATCCTGCATCCACCTTGAAGAGATAGTCAAAACGAGCGTTTTTGACGTACACAAATTTTTTCTTCAACGTCGTTTCTTCGGCCTGTGATTCATCTTCGGTCTCTTCGCCGCTTATTTCTTCCGATTCAGCTTTTTCCGGGGCCTCCTCTTGAGATAAATCGTCGAGTGTTTTGCCGATCAGAATCGTGATTTCGGTGGATTTTTCCTCATCCTCTTTGACCCAGAGAGTCACTTTCGCTTCTGGAGGCTCCAGACCAAATTCCGTAAGGTTTAGAGGCGGGTCGATGAATTCTTCTGCTTCGAGGGCCTCGATCTTTCGGATGAACTCATCGATCTTATCCTTATCCGCTTCTTCACCCTCCACAGAGCCTAAGTGCCACTTATCCTCTTCCCCGTCTTCAACGACGGTGAGAGCAAAGTCACCTCTCTCGAAAGAGACCTTATTCACTTCCCAGGAGTAAAAGTCTGCGACCTCCTTTTCTCTCATTTCTAGGGGATCTTTTTCCAGTTTTGAGAGGATCGTGTCTTCCGCCTCGGCGATCTTCGGAGACATAGAGGTCGTGGCATAAACCTTGTCCTCTTCCTTTTGGATGAAGAACGTGACCTCCTGGTTTTCCAGGGGCATTTGGAGCGTTACGGTATGTTTGGGAGCGTCCAGCTTGAATTTTTTGATCTCCTCATCGTTCTTTTCTTCCGACACGAATTCTTTCGCTCTGAGACCCGAGAGGGAGCTAAGAAGGGATGTGATATCGCTTTTTTCTGCCAGGGACTCCACTGGATTTTTCAAGAACCATTCCTCTTCGATTTTCTCAGCGTCCCATCGGATATCGCCTGAGTGCAATTTGATCGCCTTGACATCGTCGGTTTCGAACTTGAAAATGTTTTTCTCCCTGAAATCGAAGAGTTTTTTGTCGAAAAGACTCTTGTGAGTGCTCGCAATGAGAACCACCCGTGTTTCCCCCTCTCTTTGGGCGAAGTATTTCTGGTCGAGGGGATTCTCAATGCCAACGAGGATTTTGACCGGTTTTTCCTTGTCTTCGAAATAAAGGGTAATCTCTTTTTGCGGGATCCCGTATTTTTCCAGGTCCTGGGGCTCTTCCTCGACCACCCGGTCTATGTCTAGGCTGGAGAAATCGTCAGCGATGCGGTCCACTTCGTATCTGTCCGCTTTGGCCTCTATAGGTTCCGAGATGAGCCATTCGTCCTCTCCCTCTCTGGTGAAGGTGATTGCTTCCTCTTCGGTCTTGAATTCGATCTTCACGACATCAGGCGCTGCGAGATCGACCAGCTTGTCCTTGGGCTTCTCCTTCCCCGCGTCTTTCACGTCGAAAAGAACTATAAATGCCAGCAGGCCCGTGAAGACGACTAAAAGAATGAGTGTGGTCTTGAACTTCATAGGGATCTTCTCCTCGCCCAAATCGTTATCCCTGTTACGAGCACGGCTAAGGGGAGGATTATCAGGGATACAAAAAAGATCATTCGTCCTTGAGAAGGCGTGAGCTGGATCGTCTTCGGCGAAGCGGTCTTGGGCTGTATGGAAATCAGGTCTGCTTCCTCGGTCAGCCAGGCTGACGTGTTGAGAAAAAAGTTGCCGTTCCCGGAGGTGTAGTAATAGCGGTTGCTCACAAAATCCGAATCGCCGAACACAGCCAGCCGGCCTTCGGGCTTCGGCATTTCTGTTTCGCTTTCTCCCGGCTGTTCTTTTTTATCCTCCTCCGGAAATGTCTGCTCATCGCTTTTTTCTGCAGATTCTGCTTCGGATGGTTCGGTCTCTTCAATCTCCGCAAGGGGTTCTTCCTCTTTATCTGCTTTGTACTCGATCGTGGCGACCACAGCCAGAGGGATCGGGCCGGCTTTGTCCTTTTCCTCGTCAAATGTCACCTGTTGTTCTTCCAGCTGTCTCTCCGACCAGGAGTTTTGACTGGTCTTGGCTATGACGGTCGTGTTTATTCCTTCCGGAGTTTCTTCTGATTTGTCCACAGAACGGGCAAAGGGAAAAAACGTGGCGTAGCGGAATTTGCTCGTTATTGTGTGGTATTCATATTCGCTCACCAGAGGCATGAAGTAATCTCCTCCCATGAGCCTGGAGACGGTATCCACGATCACATCGTTTTCGAGCTGGATGCCGAACTCCACGAGAAATTCACGGAGTTCAGGTGCTGTCTGCGGATCGACCATGAGATACACACGCCCGCCTTTGTGCAGATATTTGCGTATGGTCTCTAACTCGTCAGGGAACAAATCCTTCTCCGGGCCCGGGATAACGAGAAGGTCGACATCTTCGGGAAAGGTGTCGGGTAGAGCCAGGCTCAATTTTTTCACATCGTAAGCAAGCTTTTCCAGCTCGGTTTTTGCCTGGGAGTAACCTCCATCTTCCAGGTCCTCGATGCTTCCTTCCCCGTGGCCCTCGAGAAAGTAAACGGTTTTCTTTTTTTCTCTAGAGATCTTTATGATCGCGTTCGTGATGTCTTCCTCGCTCGTGGAGGTGATACGGCTCTCCTTGTCCCCGCTTTCGAAGATGGATGTGCCATCCTCCGTGACTTCATACCTTTTGACCAGTCCGGGATTCTTATCGGGATCTATGAATTCGTGTTTGATCTTGGAGGTGTGATAGGTGTAGTTATCCATCAAGTTCTGCATCGTGTTTTTCTGGTAATTGCCTTCGAGGAAGAAGCTTTTGATCCTGACCTCGTTCTTCAGATTCTTGAGGACGGTCACCGATTGGTCGGACAGGGAGTGCAACTTGGCTTCGGTGAAGTCGAACCTGTGGTGGTACTTGGAAAAGATATAGTTGATGAGCACGAGGATGCCGACGACGAGCACGACGATCATCAACAGGTTGCTGGAATAAAGGAAGGCTTTGCGCGTCAAGCCTTCTTTGAGAAGTGCAAAGTTCAGGTAGATGTATACAAGAAGTGCAGCGATACCCAGAGCGAACAAAATGTACGGGAAGGTTTTTTTATACGGCCATATGCGGATGAGCACGAACGCAGCAAAAATCAGGGTTATGCCGATGTAGTTCAAGTTTTTTCTTAAAGTGTCCATCGTTCACCTCCATCTCCGTGATTGGATCACAGAATAAGTGAGGAACAATCCAAAAAACATAAAACTCAAATAATAGACGATATCCGTAGTATCCAGAATGCCGCGCGTCAGGTCATCGAAATGCTGGAAGAATGAAAGATAGTTCAGAACACTCCTCCATATTCCTCCTGCGAATTGGGATGCCCAGTTGAGCACGAAGAAAAGAAGAAAAAAGCCGAAGCCGAGAGCTGCTGCGACGATCTGGTTCTCTGTGAGAGATGAAAAAAAGATCCCGAGAGCCATGAATGAGGCCCCCATCAGGAAGAGCCCGAGATAGCCGATGAGGAGCGGCATGAATTCCGGATTGCCGAAAGCGAAGACGAATAACGAGAGAAGGCCGTTTAAAAGGAGCATGACCAGGAGGACGAACAGAGATGCCAAATACTTTCCCAGGATGATCTGACTGATGGATATCGGGGATGTGAAGAGGAGTTCTTCTGTTTTGCTCTTTTTCTCTTCGGCAAAGAGCCGCATGGTCAGGATCGGGACAAGAAAAAGCAGGATGATGCTGATGTTGTGAAAGAGCGGCGCGAAGACCATCTGATTGATGTTTAGCTGTTGGAAGTACTGAGGGTTTCTCGCCATCTGCATGGACTGCATGTTGAACCATTGGATGAGCGTGTAGAAGAAGAATCCCGTCACGATCAAAAAGACCGTGATAGCGACATAGGCAATAGGGGATGTGAAATATGTCTTGATTTCTCTTTTGCAGACTGCCCAGATGTTGTTCATTGTTCCGTCCCTCCCGAGATCACTTTGAGGTAGAGGTCTTCGATATTCAGCGCCAGCGATTTCATTTCGATGAGTCCCAGATCATTGTCCACGACGTACCGCGTGATCACATCTCTGATGTCTTTGTCTGTGCCCCATTCGATCTTGATTCCGTCATCCTGTTGGGATACGTTATCGACTCCGGGAAGCCCTTTCAACAGCGGGATCAATTCTCGTTCCGCTTTTCTGAGCCTGATGACGACTCCATCTCTTTCCGCTAGGGAGGAGGTGAGTTCCTGTAGAGAACCCGAAGCTTTGAGCTGTCCGTCGCTGATGATGACCACTCCGTCACAAACCTGGGTGACTTCTGCCAGTATATGCGTCGAGAGCATAATGGTGTGCTCGCCTTTGAGCGATCGTATGAGCTGTCTGATCTCGATGATCTGTGCCGGATCGAGGCCTATGGTCGGCTCGTCCAGGATCAATATTTGCGGATCATGGATCAGCGCTTGCGCGATACCGACACGTTGCCTGAAGCCTCGGGAAATATTCCGGATGAGGCGGTGTCTCACCAGTTCCAATCCGCTTGTTTCGATGGATCTTTCGATCGCTTCTTTTTTCTTATCCGGTGGGATCTGCTTGATGTCTGCGACGAACTTCAAGTATTCATTCACTGTCATCTCTTGATAAAGGGGCACCACTTCGGGGAGGTACCCCGTTATTTTTTTGACTTCGTTCGTCTGTTCGAATACATCGTAACCGGAAACGGTGGCTTTTCCCTTTGTGGCTGGAAGATATCCCGTGAGGATCCTCATGGTTGTCGTTTTCCCTGCCGCGTTGGGACCGAGAAGTCCCCAGATTTTGCCTTTCTCGACTTTAAAGCTGAGATCCCTCACGGCCAAAAGATCCCCGTATTTTTTTGTGAGGTTTTCCACTTCGATCATCCATGACCTCCTTTCTCAAAACTTAAATCCAAACAAAATGGAGGGCCCTTTTCCCAAATGGTCCGTTCAGGGAATGAACCCAGCAATATCAAGTAAAATATTTTAAAAAAATCTCTCCAAATTTCAACAGGAATTTTATTTATTCAACTCTTCCATACCTATTTTTGTTGCGTCGAAGCTACATCCGTTCCGGTAAAGGGATCCCCATGATAGACAGCGCTCGTTTCAGTGTTTCTCTGATGAAAAATATCGTCAAAATGCGGATCTTCTTGATCTCCGGGTCTTTCTCTGCGAGGATCGAATATTTGTGATAGTAGGCATTGAATTTTTGACTCAGGTTAAAGGCGAATTTCGCCAGATGGGACGTCTCCAGGGACCGGATCGTGTGAAGGATCTCTTCGTCGAGTTGTGAGGCATAGAGGGCGATCTCCCAGAAGTCGGAAAGCTCGTTTTCGGCAAGTTCGGGAAGAGTCCATTTGCTCTCGGACAAATCCTCCAGTATATCCGTGACACGGAGGCGCTCCCTTTCTTCAAGTTTGCGGAATATGCTGTTGATCCGGACACACGTGTACTGAAGGTAGGGTCCGGTCTCGCCTTCGAAGCTCAAAGCATCTTCGAAATCGAAGACGATCAGAGAGTTTCGGGCATATTTGAGCATAAAATACCTCAGAGCTCCGATGGCGATCTGACGGGAAATTGTATCCTTCTGATCTTGAGAAAGATCCGGATTCCGTTTGTGAACTTCATGGCGAGCCTTTTCCTCCAGCCTGTCGAGTAGATCATCGGCCTTCACTCCCAAGCCCTTTCTTCCGGACACTTCAAGGAAATCCTTGGCCTGATCTTCTTCGGAAAGGTCCACAGCCAGCTCTTTCAAGCTGTTCGGCGACAGGGCGACCATTTCATAGGAAAAATGGATGGATTTATCCGCCTGTTTGAAAAAGTGCAACGATCGGAGTCCCTGGACGACGACTTGTTGAAGATAGGATTGTCGTGTGTCGATCACGTTGTAGACAAGTGTTCCCTTCCCGAACTCCGGTGTATTTTTGCTGGGCATGGACGTGGTTATCCAAATGACCTTGCTGTCCTCCTCGAGGAAGGGCTCATAGTAAAAGTCTTTATCCAGCAGGCCAAATTTCCAGAGCTGATATGCGATATCCTTGCCCACATAGGTAACTGTCTGGTCAGACCTGACGATGACTTTCTCCCGGTCAGTCTCCTCTTCGAGCCTCATCACCCAGCAACCTTTGTTCACTCCCTCATCCATGAATTCTATCGCTTCCTTTTCTTTCAACAGGGAAAAAGCTCTCTCCCAAAACTTTAAAGCCAGTATACTGCTCTCACAGGGAAGGAGGTCGTAGGTGATACCGAGTCTATTCATCGTAGCGAGATGGGCGCGGATTATTCTTCGTGAGATATGATTTGCTATCGGGAATTCCGGGGGAACCCCTTCTTCGATATTTTTCAGGATCTCGGACCGTCTCTTCAACGCATCGGGATGGGTCTCGAAATAGGCGGATACGCGCGCATAGAGATCCCAGCAGTAGTAATCGAATTTTCCCTCGAAGCGTTCGAGATCCCGCAGGGTTTTTTTCTCCAGGTCCATGAAACCGAAGACCACATCGACCACCTGAACCCCCGTATCATCGATATAGTTTTGTATTTCGACTGTTTCTCCTTTATGGACCAAACAGCGGCCGAGCGCGTCGCCCAGACAGGCATTGCGCAAATGGCCGATGTGGGCCGCTTTGTTGGGATTGATATTGGTGTGCTCGATGATGATCTTTTTTTCTTCAGGGGTTAAGCTCGAAAGTCCCACCTGCTGAACCGCACGGCGGAAAAACTCTGTTTTATTCAAAAAAAGATTGATAAAACCAGCTCCGGCCACTTCTGCCCTTTCCACACCCTCGAGAGGTAAGAGTGAGGTCAGGATCTTTTGGGCGAGTTCTCTGGGATTGCGTTTGAGTTTTTTAGCGAGCTGGAACGGGAAGGCCAGAGCCAGGTCTCCCATCTTTATGTTGGGAGTGGTGTCGATGCCCAAATCGGTAAGCTCTAAGGGGTAGTTTTCCCCGATCCTTTTGTGGATATTTTTCTTTAGATCCGCTTTGGTTTTGATCATTTCTGGTCTCTCATTATAACAAATTTCCTCATAGCTGCAAGGATTTCCGGCCGGATCTCGCTCATCACGGTTCTAGATATGCCTACAAATCGGAATATATGTTGCATTGGTCGAGATTATATGGTAGTTAAATATTTTGACTTATTCATAAGAAATACCGACAGTTTGAGGAATCATACAGGTTCATCCGTATGATCCACGAGCTGATCCGCTCCACTCACCAGTAGGGTGCGAACCTCGAGGTGGTGGCCCATCATGCTGGTATCCACTGGTGAGAATGGGCGGCAATGGAAAAGAGGAGTTCCATGAAGACAACAAGACTCTATGCTTCTCAAAAGATACTCAGGGCGAAAATGATCGAGTTCTTCGGATGGGAGATGCCGGTCGAGTTTTCAGGCATCGTCAGTGAGCACATAGCCGTACGAACAAAAGCCGGCCTGTTTGACGTCAGCCACATGGGAGAGATCCTGATCTCGGGAAAACAAGCATTGGATTTTGTCCAGTATTTGACCCCTAACAATGCCGCCAGGCTGGAACCGAATATGGCACAGTATACAGCTTTAACAACTCCAACGGGGACTTTTGTCGATGACATGTTGGTCTATTGCTTGGATGAGGAAAAATATCTCTGTGTGGTCAATGCAGCCAATTCCGATAAAGACTATGAATGGATTCTCGGCCATATGGGCGGCTTCGATGTCTCAGTCGAGAACCAAAGCGACATATATACACAGCTGGCTCTCCAGGGGCGTGAAGCCAAAGCCATCCTGGAGCCCCTTACAGGTATAGATCTGGACAACATGAAGCCCTTCAGGGCCGCAAGAGGCAGCGTTGCAGGCGTCGGCGCCCTGGTCTCGCGAACGGGGTATACGGGCGAAGACGGCTATGAAATTTATACGCAGTCGGAAAATCCTGCGAAGATGTGGGATGCTATTCTGGAGGAAGGCAAAGCACGGGGGCTTCTTCCAATCGGACTTGGGGCCAGGGATACCCTCCGTCTTGAGGCTAACTTGATGCTCTACGGGAATGATATCGATGAGACGACAACCGTTCTGGAAGCAGGATTGGGTTGGCTCGTGAAGTTCAAGAAGGGTGATTTCTTGGGGCGTGAGGCCCTGCTCAAACAAAAAGAGGAGGGGCTGAGCCGCAAGCTCGTGGGTTTCGAGATTGTGGGGAGGGGGATTGCAAGGCCTCATTATTCTGTGTTGATAGAAGGCGCAAAGGTCTCGCAAGTGAATTCGGGATCCTATTCTCCGTATCTTAAAAAGAGCATAGGACTGACCTATCTTCCCATCGAACACACGGAAGAGGGCACCGAGTTCGAGATCGAGATTCGAGGGAATCGTGTCATAGCCAAAGTCATTCCCCTTCCGTTCTACAAGCGTGACTATTGACTGGGCGAGTCCTGAACTAAGCGAGGATGAATCAGCTGGCTTGAATTTGCGCAAATGGATTTATAAAATGGTTTTTTCTACTTTTCACGATTTTCTATCAAAGTGAGGAGGTAAGAATGTATCCAGAGGAATATCACTACACGAAGGACCATGAATGGATCAAAGTTGAAAATGAAGAAGCGGTTGTGGGGATAACGGACTTTGCGCAGAAGCAGCTGGGGGATGTGGTCTATGTGGAATTGCCGGAAGTCGGAACGACTTTCGAGTTCCATCAATCTCTCGGTGTCATCGAGTCTGTGAAGGCTGTCTCGGATATTTATTCCCCTGTATCAGGCGACGTGGTGGCCGTCAATGAGGACTTCGATGGATCCCCCGAGATGGTGAACGAGGATCCGCACGGAAAAGGTTGGATCATTCGTTTGAAGTTGAAAGATGAAACGGAGATCGAAAAATTGATGTCCGCCACCGAGTATGAGAAGTTTCTAGAGGGCTTGGAAGACTAAAGATTCCGAAAACATTCCCTTTGAAGGGGTAGGTTTACATGAGTTATATATCGCTGAGTGATAAAGATAAAAAAGACATGCTGAAAAGGATCGGACTTTCCTCTCTGAAAGAGCTTTTTCTCACGATCCCTGAAGATATCAAATTGAAAGAAGACCTGAACATTCCCGATGCGAAAACAGAATCGGAACTTATTTCGTATTTTGAGAGCCTGAATGCAAAAAATAAAGGGACCGATCTCCTTTCGTTTTTAGGCGGTGGCGCATATCCTCACATCATTCCCACCCTAGTCGATTATCTCAGCAGTCGGGGAGAATTCATTAGTCCTTATACGCCTTACCAAGCCGAAGTGAGCCAAGGAACTCTCCAGATCATATTCGAATTCCAGACTTTGATCTGCCAGCTGACCGGAATGGACATTGCCAACGCGTCTCTATATGAGGGTGCCTCGGGAGCGGCAGAAGCTGTGCTGATGGCTCATAGGCTCAAGCGTAAGCCGAAAGTGCTTTTAGCGGGATCTGTACATCCTCAATACATAGAAGTGATAAACACCTACACCAAGAATCTGGGTATTCGTGTCGAGGGTGTGCGCTATTCAGACGATGGGTCTGTAGATATCGATGAGCTGGACGAAAAAATGGACGATCAGACATCCGCTGTCATCGCCCAGTCTCCCAACTTTTTCGGCGTGATAGAGGACCTCGAGAGAATTTCGGGTATCGCCCATAAAAAAGACGGGCTATCGGTTGTCGTGATATCAGAACCCGTTTCCCTTGGGATTCTCGAAGCTCCAGGAAGCCTTGGGGCCGATATCGTTACAGGAGAAGCCCAGTCTTTTGGGATCCCGCTGAGTTATGGAGGCCCATACTTGGGATTCATGGCATGCAACGAGGAGTTCATCCGGCAGTTTCCCGGGAGAATTTCGGGAGAGACTGTGGATGTGGAAGGTCAACGGGGATATGTCCTGACTCTCTCCACAAGGGAACAGCACATAAGGCGCGAACGGGCCACATCCAACATTTGCACCAACCAGGCATTGTGCGCCCTGAGAGCCACTGTTTTCCTTGAGACATTGGGAAAAGAGGGCATCAGAGAGCTGGCCTTCCAGAATATCCAAAAGGCGAATTATGCACTCGAAGAGTGCGGCAAGATCGATGGTGTCCAGAAAAAGTTTCTTGGAGCGGTTTTCAATGAGTTTGTGTTGGAATTCGACAAGCCGGCGGACGTAGTGAACAGATCTCTTTTGGAGAAGGGCATCATCGGAGGTTTGGATCTGGGCCTGTTTTTCCCTAAGTTCAAAAATTGTGCCCTGTTCTGCGTGACAGAGACACACACGAAAGACAAGATCGACCTATTGGTCAAAGGAATGGAGGAGGCAATGCAGGGCCGCTAAACAAGAGCCTTGCCTCAGTGAGAGAATCATGATCAGAGAACCTTTAATTTTTGAGATCAGCGACAAAGGGAAAAAAGCCTACCGTTTGCCCGAGCTCGATATCCCTGTTAACGGGGACATCCTCGAAGGAATACGTACACGGACGGAGGTAGAAGGGTTTCCGCAAGTTGCCGAGATCGAAGTTGTCAGACATTTTACGCGGCTGTCCCGGGCCAATTTTTGTATCGATGTGTGTTTCTATCCTCTCGGTTCTTGCACGATGAAATACAATCCGAAGGTCAATGAAAAAATCGCTTCCTTTTCCGGATTTTCACAGGTGCACCCCTTTGTGCCGCCTGAATTTGTCCAGGGCAACCTGGAGATAATCAAAAAAGCAGAGGACTATCTTTGCGAGATCACAGGTATGGATGCCATTACGCTTCAACCCTCTGCGGGCGCGCAGGGAGAGCTCGTCGGCATGATGTTGATCCGGGCATGTCTGGAGGATAGGGGAGACCCTCGAAAGATTGTGCTCATTCCAGATTCAGCCCACGGGACGAATCCTTCCAGTGCTCATTTGTGCGGGTACAGTGTTCAGGAGATCAAATCCAACGCGGAAGGCACGGTTGATATCGAAGACCTCGCCCGAACAATGTCGGATGACGTGGCTGCATTGATGGTCACAAACCCCAATACCTTGGGAGTTTTTGAAACCGATATCCAGAAGATCTGTGAGATCGTTCATAGCAAGGGAGGCCTTGTGTACATGGATGGCGCTAACATGAATGCACTCGTGGGAGAGTGCCGTCCCGGAGACATGGGTGTCGATGTGATGCATCTCAATCTTCACAAGACCTTCTCGACTCCTCATGGAGGAGGAGGGCCGGGGGCAGGTCCTGTGGGTATCAAAAAGATCTTGGAGCCTTATCTTCCCGTGCCTATCATTGAGAGAGAGGCGGATGTGCTCGTGCTCGACTTCGATAGGCCCAAGAGCATCGGTCGAGTCAGGAGCTTTTACGGCAATTTTTTGGTGATTGTCAAAGCACTGGCCTATATCCTCTCTTTAGGTGCGAGCGGGTTGAGAGAAGTCTCCGAGATCGCTGTATTGAACTCAAACTATATCCGAAAAAGTCTGGAAGCGGACTATTATCTCAAGTATAAAACGCCCACACTCCATGAGTGTGTTTTTTCGGATAAATATCAAAAAGAATACGGTATCCAGAACATCGATATCGCTAAACGACTGATCGATTATGGCGTGCATCCGCCAACGATGTCCTTTCCACTCATTGTGGCGGGGGCGTTGATGATCGAACCCACTGAGACAGAGAGCAAACGAGATCTGGACCTCTTCATCGATGCGATGAAAAAGATCGCGAGGGAGGCGAGGGAAGATCCGGAGCTCCTGAAGCAGGCCCCTCACAGTTCGTATGTTCGCCGGCTGAATGAAACCCAGGCTGCGCGGGATCCCATCCTCCGCTGGAGACCTGAAGAGAAAGATCTCACCGAAAAAAAATAGAAGATTTATGTACGGACAGCGCCAGGATCCTAACGTGAAAAAATGACGATCCAGACTTTAATCATGAACCTCCAGAAATTCTGGGCAGACCAGGGTTGTTATCTGGCTCAATCCTATGACCTTGAAGTGGGTGCGGGGACGATGACCCCGGACACTTTTTTCAGAGTGCTGGATAAAAGGCCGTGGAGAGTCGCTTATGTGCAGCCCTCACGAAGGCCCACTGACGGGAGGTTCGGGTTGAATCCCCACCGGGTCCAGAAACATTTTCAATACCAGGTGATCATGAAACCCTCTCCTTCCAATATACAGGATCTGTATCTGAAGAGTCTGACATCTTTGGGCATAAATTTGGAGGACCACGACCTGCGGTTCGACGAGGATAATTGGGAGTCCCCGACGATCGGCGCTTGGGGCGTTGGGTGGCAGGTATTACTGGATGGGTTGGAGATCACGCAGTTCACATATTTTCAACAAGCCGGCGGGATCGATACATTCCCTGTTCCCGTAGAGATCACATATGGATTGGAACGCCTGGAAATGTTCTTGGAGGAAAAGGACAGCCTTTATGACCTCAAATGGTCTGAGGATGTGACTTACGGCGATCTGAGGCTGGTCGAGGAGAGTGAGTTTTCAGAGTATAATTTCAATCAGGCAGATGTGAAACTCCTGAGAAAATCCTTCGATATGAACATTCAGGAGGGCCAAAAAATGATCGATAAGGATCTCCTCCTTCCTGCTTATGACATCTGTCTCAAATGTTCCCATCTCTTCAATCTTCTGGATTCGAGAGGAGCCATCAGTGTGACGGAGAGGGTGAAAATGATCGCTCAGATCAGGATCCTCGTCAATCAGGTCGCTGAAAAATACACGTCTCGCGAGGGCTCGAACTAATGGAATTTTTTCTGGAGATCAATACCGAAGAGATGCCCTCTGCCCACATTCAAAGCGGTGTCTCCCAGCTACAGGATAAAATGAAAGAGGTTCTCGACTCTGGGAGCATTCCTTTTTCCCAGATGAAAGGTTATGGCACCTGCCGCAGGCTTGTCGTCGTCGGCAACTTTGCGCCTGAGCAGAAAGAACGGGTGGAAGATATCATCGGCCCCCCCAGAGCAGCTGCATTCGATGAGGACGGCGAGGCCAGACCCGCAGCAGTCGGATTTGCCAAAAAACACGGCCTGAGCGTCGATAAATTGGTCGTTTTAAAAACAGATAAAGGAGAGTATGTCGGAGCAAGAAAGATCATAAAGGGTGCTCCCACGGAAGATATCTTGAAGGAGAGTCTTCCCAGGATTATTTCCTCACTCTCATTCCCCAAGATGATGAGATGGGGAGAGAGTCTTCTAAAGTTCTCTCGTCCGATCAAGAATATTCTGTGTCTTTTCGGAGAAAAGCCCTTCTTTTTCCGTGTCGGAGAAATTTCCTCATCCGACTTTACCACCGGGCACAAGATCTTTTCCCCAACAAAGGTCAAGGCGGCAAATTTTTCTGAATACAGGAACACATTGGCAGATCTCCATGTGATTGTCGATCCAGAGAAGAGAAAACGCATGATCTTGAAACATGCCGAGAACAGACTCAGATCTCTCGGCGCACAAATATACTCTGACGATGAACTCCTGGATAAACTCTCCTACGATGTAGAGTCCCCTTATGTGATCTTGGGAAGCTTTCCAGAAGACTATCTCAAGCTCCCCCTCGAAGTGTTGAGTACGGCCATGAAAGAGGTGCAAAATCTTTTTTCCGTGGTCAAGGGAAAAAAACAATTGCCCTATTTTATAGGTGTGGCCGACGTTCCTGACGATTCCAAATCACTCATCCAGGAAGGAAACGAAAGAGTGCTCAAAGCGAGGTTGGCAGATGCCAGATTTTTTTGGGAGCAGGATCTGAAGATCAGATTGAGGAACAGAGCGGATTCGCTGGATCGTGTTATCTATCAAGAAAAACTTGGAAGTTATAATGACAAGGCCCAACGCCTGAAAAAGATCGGTGTTTATCTTGCAAGCAAACTGGAAGCTAAAGGAGAAAAAAAATCTTTGGGCGAGGCCGCAGATCTTTGCAAAGCCGATCTGCTGACCGAAATGGTGAGAGAGTTCCCCACACTCCAGGGAAAGGTGGGAGGATTGTATGCCAAGGAAGAAGGATACGCGTCAGGTGTGTGGAAAGCTATTTACGAACACTACCAACCCGTGAGTATGGATGATGCTGTTCCCGCCTCTTTCAATGGTGCGCTCCTGTCCATCGCGGATAAACTGGATTCCATAGTCGGTGCAGTGGGTATCGGTATGGAAGTCAGTGGATCGAAAGATCCCTTCGGTCTTCGCAGAAATGCACAGGGCATCTGTAAGATCGTGCTGGAGAAGAAGATCGATATCGACTTTTCCCGATTGCTGGACAAGGTGATAGCTGTTTATGGGGAAGCGTGTAAACAGAACAAGGGAGACATTAAAAAACGCTGTTTTGCTTTTTTCAGAGGGCGTTTGCGGCATATATTCGAAACCCTGGGGTTTCGTTATGATCTCGTCAATGCGGCTCTTGGTCCGGGGATCGATAACATTTACTACATATACCTTAGGCTAAAGGCATTGGACAGCCTTAAAGAGAGTGCCCATTTTGAGCCGATGATTCTTATCGCCAAACGTGTGAACAATATTCTCCGCGATCAACCCCAAAAATACAAAATCAACTCTGATTTGCTTTTTGAGAAAGCAGAACGCGAGCTGCACACAACTTTTACGATAATCCGTGAAAACGCCCTTGAAATGATTGCGCGGGGCGATTTTACGAAGGCGCAGCGAATGCTCTTCAGGATCCGTTCGCCCATCAACTCGTTTTTTGACACTGTTTTGGTTATGGTCGATGACAAGAGGCTCAAACGGAATCGGATAGCTTTACTTCAAGCTATCAGCAAGCTGCTTAACGAGATCGCCGATTACTCCCAGATCGTCATCTCCGATTGATCCCATCGCAAATTTTATGAATAATTCTTATTCGGTGTCGATCTCGAAGTCCCCCTTATCCGAATCCGTGTCTGTTCTATCCGTGGGCGCAAATTTCTGCTCGAGAGCGATGATCTTGACAAGAGATCCAGGGTAATTCTGGCCTTTTTTTTCGCCGTAGGGGTTGAATTGAACTCCAACCTGGTATTTGTAGCTTTTGCCCGCATTGATCGCTGACCACCTGACCTGTCCTTTCATGACAAGGGGAACTCTTTCTCCGGGAAGGGAGATTTTTAGGGTTACGTTACTGTTGATCTTGAGGTTTTCTTGTGTGAGGAAACGGAGCCCCCCGCGACTGATATCCAATATCGGACAGAATTCCTCTCCATATTTAGTTTCTGGAAGCAGGGCCTTGTCCTTTTTGTAGCTTAGGGTAGCTCCTGGAATTTCAAACCGAATACAAGTTCGTCTTTCAATCCCTGTGTACTCCATGAAATTCCTCCTCCGTTGCTATCTGGGATTAAATGAGTTTGAATTTCGCTAGATAGCATATATCAAAGCTGCAACAAATGTCAAAAATTAAAATTTTTTTAACTTCTATAATTTTGTCGCTATTTAGAGTGAAAAAATGTCAAATAAATACACACCTACAGGGAAAGGAGCTTTTTATTCAACCCGCTACATCGAGAATTTCTTCAGGCTGGTGTTTTAACGCAGAGTGCCTTCGTAATGGGCTGTGAGCTGGCGCTTTCGGACATCATCCGGAGTGTAGGAAGGTAAAAGCACGGGAGCAACCCTGTCTGTTTTGATGCGGGCAACCTTCAACTCTTTCTCGTATTTTTCGACATGTTCCAAAGTCAGAGTGCCGAGCTTTACTTTCGAGATGTATTCTGTAGCGTGTCTTCCCGCTCTGCGGCCGAACACGTTGTAGTCCAGGACCGAATTTCCCATGAGCCGATTGCGGCCGTGGACTCCGCCGGACGCCTCGCCGGCCACAAAAAGACCCGGAATGTTAGTCTCTGTTTTTTCATTGATCTCGATACCGCCGTTCTGGTAGTGAAGGGAAGGATATACGAGCATCGGCTCTTCGGTAATATCGATCCCGTATCGGATGAACTGACGGTGCATGGCCGGAAACTGCTTATTGATATATCCTTCTCCCTGAAGCATCTCGATAAGAGGAGAATCAAGCCAGATTCCCACGCGGCCGCTGGGTGTTTTGATACCATTATGGCGTTCGAGGCATTCTCTAATGAATGCCGAGCTTTCGACATCTCGAGGTTCTCTCGGGAATACGAAGAGTTCTCCATGTTTATTGAGAGGCTGTCCCCCAGCACCTCTGATCTTTTCTGTGA
>Ga0180438_10006369_pt1 | contig 15983 bp, 17 predicted proteins | sample SS_ome_12_FD_132455 | JGI IMG/M metagenome (GOLD analysis project Ga0180438, IMG submission 132455) | Hypersaline lake sediment archaeal communities from the Salton Sea, California, USA - SS_3_D_2 metaG | ecosystem: Environmental > Aquatic > Non-marine Saline and Alkaline > Hypersaline >...
CTGTTAGAGGGCTTGGAACTTCCTGAAGATCGCACCATTGAAGGAGAGTTATATTGTCATGGAATACCTCTGCAAACAATTTCATCATGGGTGAAAAGGCGTCAGCCTGATTCTCATAGGATTGAATATCATATATATGATATATGCGGAACAGGCAGATATCAGGATCGCTTTTCAGAATTGCAATCTATGAAAATGAATGACCGTTGCAAAGTAGTTCATACTGATTTTGTTACTGGTGAATTCAATCTTGAGCCTTTGTTAAAATCAGCTATTGACAATAAGTTTGAAGGATTAGTATTAAGGCTTGATGGATTTGGACACATGGCAGGACGCAGAACAAAAGCGTTAGTGAAAGTTAAGCCTCGTCATTTTAAGAACTTTAGAGTTGATGATGAATTTTTAGTCGTTAATATATTTTCTTCAAAAGATGGATGGGCTAGGCTGCAATGCGAAACTGAAGAAGGTAAGAAATTCATGGTCAGTTGTCATGGTGATATTCCATACAAGACTCATGTGTTAGAACATAAGTCTAATTTTATAGGCAAGCATATCAGATGCGAGTTTGAAAGTTATACTAAAGATAAAGTTCCTTTTCATCCTGTAGCATTAGAGTGGCGTGAAAAACACTTAGAATAAGTTGCGGAAAAATTCTTCTATCTTTTCTTGGAGTGCTAAGCCTAACAAAGTCAGTCCTGTTCCTAGCGCTCCGAGAATTTGTCCTTTAAACTCTTTCCATTTTCTTTTTATCCATCCATCAATAGTGTTTTCTTCAACATAGCTCCCTACAAGCTTAGCTTTTTCGGTAGCTTCTTCAACTGAATCTCCTTTCCTTATTCGATCAACAAAAACAGTTTTTGACATGTTTTCGTTTTCTTCTTCGTCATTATCTTGGCTCACTTGTTACATACTCCTTACGCTCTTTTATCTGCTTAACTAATCCGTTATGTCTATCAAGGCAGTCTTTATAAAGAACGTCAAACATAGCAAGCTCGTTAAGGACTTGCTTTGTTTTTGAATTTGAAAGTTTTTCTGGTTTAACGCATTCGCCTAGCCAGTAAGAGTCAAAATCCAATAACGAATTTTCTATGGCTGTTTCACTGGTTGTCGTCAGTGATTTCGCCTTCGCTGAAAATTCTTTGTCTGTTGTTGTTGAACACCCTGATGAAAGAATCACCAAGGTCGTCACAAATATAAACTTCTTTTTCAATTTCTTTAGTAACATATTTAACAACCTCTACCGTTTCTGCTACGTCTGGTTTTGATTCTGCCTCTGCTTTCCACTTATCTCTTGACGCAGTAATATCAGAAAGCTTCTTCGCGTTCTTTTCATCTTCAGCTTTTATAGCTGCTATGACTTTTGCCTGACATTCTGCCGTTGCTCTATCATATCCAGCTTTGTCAACTGAGTAGTGCGCCCATTTCAAAAAGCCTATTATAGCAGCTAATATGAAAGCTCCTACTATTAATTTAATCTGCATGATTTTTATCCCACCTAGCCATGATGTTAGTCAAAGCCATCTTGAGACAGCCACCAATCAAAAGAACAAGCGAACCATAAACACCACCAGATTGATTCGTTAGTGTATGATGATTCAGCTCGAACCATTTCCACATATCCAAAAGGAACATGCAGATGAATCCAATTATCAACATTTCAAAAATATTGAATTCATTAAGAATTTTTATTAACGTTTTCATCATCTTCTATCGCGTCTATTGAATGACTGCTTCCTTCTCTGCCATCCAATATCGTTAGTATTTTATCTATGTAAAATATTGATCGGTTAGTTTCTTTTTCATAGCAACGGATATTTTTACCTAACACACTACTTACGGTTTCATCTGGATGCCCGAATGAATATTCAGGATGATGAAATAACCAATTAAGGAAGCCACTGAATACAGTATTTATGAACTGGTCGTATGCCAAGAATGATCTCAGCCAGTAGCTTCTTGAATTAGTTGTTATCACAGCGCCAATAACTGACGCTGTTAGATGAATAAACAAAGGAAGACAGAAAAGAGTGGTCAAGTAAAACACCACTAAAAATAAAATGAATACTATAACTCTCCACATATAACTATCCTCCTATGGCTTTAGTATTGTGATGGATATTGTCTCCAAGATAGCTGATAGTGAGGCATATCTAAAAACGAATGCCAGTGACCACCCCATTCAATTTCATAGCCTAGCTCGAAAGCAGCTCTGAAAATTGCTTGCGCTATCTTGCGGAGATTCTTTTCTTCATAATTAGCTTTACCGTCAACATAAGCATAAATATCCCAAGCGTAACAAACACCTGACTTATCAATTAAGTGGCGGCTTTTCATTGTTTTGCTAACACCTTTAGCTATGTTTTGTCTTTGCTCCTCTTCAGTTCTACCGCACTGAGAGATTCCAAAGTCAATAGTAGTGTATGTGATAGCAAGCATAAGAATTTCACGACCATGCTCATGCAGGTCTTCCATTCTTTTTAGGCTTGTACTTCCAAACTTAAAACTCATATTATGCTCCAGTATTTTTCCACTTAGGTTTGAAAACTTTTATATCATTGCTAGGTTTACAACAATCTGTTATTTCATCTCCTAGTTCAATGTATCCATCCATAAACAATGCTGCTGTATCAACATCTTGACAATTCTGCATTTCATTAAGATTGTCAGTGAACGAACAGCAAGGCTCTAATAAAATAGCTTGCTTGCCATCTAGGTTGTTAGCAATAAAAGGATGCGGGAAGATATTCATATCAGCATTCTTATATGAATAATCAATTTCTATTTCTTCCATTTCTGGAGATTCTTGCCAAGCTAACCAAGCAGCTAAGTCTCCTCCAAGCCAAGGGGGAGTAGGCATATTCTTAGGAACAGTTCTGTACTTCTTGATAACTCCTCCGCCAATATCTTCAATACGATGAGGACGAACATCAGTCGGACCATTATAAGCCCAAGGTGGAACGTTAGCAGAATAGACTCCGTTTATTTCATTTGTTGATTCATCAATTATTGCAAAAGTCCAATTAGCAACATCACCATCACCAATATTATAAGGAGGCGAAGCGTTCATATATCTCTGAGTTGCTGTACCAGTGATGCTTGACGAACCACTCGCACCACCACCACCAGATGAAGCATGATTAACACTAACGCCAGCATAAGCGGCTGTAGGAATAGCGGCATTATAGTTTCCATCTCTACCCCATTGATGGAATGCTCCCCAAGCTTTACCAGTTCCGTTAGATATTACAGCACTGCCGCCATTCCTAGGATAGAATCCATACTGACCTCCTGGAAGAGTTCCTTGTATACCATTAAATCCTCCACCTGTTCCTGTGGAAATTGATAAGTTTATACTACCGCTTGAAGTATCAAGTTCAGTTTGTCCAATTGATCCAGCAGCAGCTCCAGCATTAAGTTTATTCTGAACAGCAACACTGAGTTTTGCTTCAGTAACATTTGCGTTGAGTATTTTACTTGTTATAACGGAGTTAGTTCCTAACTTGTCAGACGTAACAGCACCGTTATTTATTTTTGCAGTGGTAACAGCAGAAGCATTTATTTTCGCGCTCTCTACGGCACTGTTAGCAATCTGAGCAGTATCTACAGCACTGTCAGCAATCTTAGCGTTAGTCACTGCATCTGTAGCAAGCTCGTTAGTATCTATGCCTTGAGCTTTAACTCTTAAAATGTCAGAGTTTATCTCTATAGTTGAGTCATCAACTCGAACAAACAAAGCAGCTCCATTTCCTCCTCCTAGTCCGTCTCCTGCTACACTTGTTGCAATTTTAGAAGGAGTTATAGCATTGTTTTCAATATCATCAGTTTCAACAGTCTTTCTATTTACTAATGCGAAACGTGTTCCGTCATAAACGAAAATAGAAACTCCTGTTATATCACCAGACTGTAGAGCAACGTTAGCTCCATACTGTCTAGTGCAGCTACGATTTCCTAGACCATTAAGATTTATCTGAGGAGTAGTAGTAGTGTTAGGAACATCAGCGTTAAATATAACCACTAATCCTTCAGTGTAGGCATCAACGCCAACTAGATCATTAAAAGGAACTATATTCTTTGTGTTAGCAACTTCAGTTCCGTCAATCTCATAGAATACACCTGATGTTCCGTAGCGAGCTACCGCTTTAACTACTTGCTGGAGATCAAGTGCAGAAAGACTCTGACCAACAGATGTGATCAGGTTTTGTAATTCACTAGGAACTTCGTTCCATTCCTCAGGAGGAAGTTCGCTCCCATTTATTTTATCGTTTAAATCTTGCATTACTAATTTTCTCCGTTAGTTCGTCTGCTGCAACACAAGTTGACAGTTAGCTGGCTTCACTTTTTTAAGAGCGCATATCATATCTCCAAATGCAGCAGAGCCAAAAAATATTGGAAAGGTCAAAGTGAAGACAGGATTTCCAGAATCAGTATCCTCGAATAAAACAACGATTGAAAACTTAGCAATATCGTCATTTGGAATTTCTGGGATTACATAGTTATAAGGAGGTCTGATTGCATCATAACCGCTTATGATTTCAACATCTGGATAACCTAACAGAGTTGCTAGCCTCTGCATATCATCTATTGTCTGACAGTTCATAAAAGAAAGCTTAGCTAACGCTTGAGTTCTTCTTTCATTTACTGAGTCTGTATTTTCAAAACAGTCATCAGGTATACCTAACATTCTCTCCCATTCTGGAAGAAGATACTGAGCGCAATCAGGTCCGAATTCTGTGACAAGAGTGTTCAAAGTAGAATCAAATTTCCTAAGCTGACCTCCAAGACCTATTAGAAAATTTCTTAATTTAGATCCGCTTTTATTTTTAGCAACAAAAGTACAATCGTTAGGGAGATACGCGCCTAACGATTCTGCTTGCTGCTCATCGGTTCTATCACCGAAAACTCTATATTCTCTTTCGCTCATTATGGATAGTCCACTGTTCCTAGTATGCCAATTTCATCATTATTAATTATTATGTCTCCAGAAGGAGCATTCAGTTCAAAACTTTCTATCGGATCTCCAGTTGTAGTATCTACCGTATTGAATATTGCTGTTCTATAGGCATCCTCGTTTATGTTTTCTCCAACTTCAGTTCGTGTCTTAAAGAACTCCTCAAGCTGACCTATTATAGAATCACGCATTGTAGGAGTGTTAGGCACAAGACTTGCAAAGCCAAAGTTTATAGCTACTCCGACAGGAGCTTCAACAATAACAGAACTATCAGGCGTGTTAGCTGGCTTTATCTCTAACAATGAATTCTTAGCATCAGAAACAGCCTGAGCGTTAGGTATCGGACTAGAATCATTGTCGCGCATGAAGTAAACAGTAACATCTCCAATATTAGGAGTTACTTCAAAAACAAACACTCTAGTTATGCCTTGAGTTTCAAACAACTTGTTCTCAATCGCACCAACATTGAAATTTGAAACAGGATTTCTAACGCGGCGCAATAGTCTTGCGCGAAAATCTTCAAGCGCTTCTCTATCTGCTCCGCCAGCGAAGCCATCAGCAGAAACAGAAGCTTCTGGATTTATACCACTAACGTTTGGACTAATTGTCAATGGAGCTAGTGGATCAAGATTAGTGTCCGCGCCAAAGTCTACCGCAGTAACTGAGCCGCGAGCTGAGAAGCTAGAAACAACTATAGTTCCAGTGGCGGCTTCAGCAGTAACAGTTGACAACTGATAAGTGAATTCAGTAGGACTAATAACATTAATCTCAGCATTAATTACGTTATACAAGTCACCTTGAGTAACTGGATCAGCTCCAGATATAGTAGGAGAAATTCTACTTGATAGGTTATGCTCTCCATCACAAACAACAGTAGCAATAGTCCCGTTAGGTGTTATTGACAAAACGTTTACTTGTTGCAATGCAATAGTTATATCAGAGTCAACTGAGAAGCTTATACCGTCAGAAGAAACTAAAGTATCACCTGAGGACAGAACCTCACCATCATTGCCTCCGATTATAATATCACCAGATCCTTGAGAAGGATCAAGACGGAATATACTGTACCAGCTTGCTTGACGTGTTAGAAATTCTTCAGTTGATGTATCGTAAAACGCTTCATCTACGGCGCGATTTGTATTTTGATAATTATCAAAAAGACGATTAGCAAAGCCTGATATAAGCGCACCAATCCAACTGTTAGGCAGAAACGGATTTGCAGAAACAAGCGAACGCTGAACGTCAACTTTGCAATCTTCTTCAACCTGACTTGGAGTTTCTGGAGTAGGTAGTGGCATTATTCTGTGACCCCTGAGTTTTCAAACAGAACAAAATATCTGTTATCAGTTTTACTTAATGATCGCTGTATTGAAATTTCAGCAAGCATACTAAGTTCATCTGTTATACTAACACTTACATTATAGCTTAATGCAGCATCAAAGTCTAACAGCCATTCTAAGCCATTTTCTATCTCAGACTTAACGCCATTGATAGTTGAGCGACTTAGCTCGGATTGTTCAAAAAGCCATACTTTAGAACCATCCTCGTAATCTCGATTTAGATTTCCTATCCATCCTCTACGCTTTTGAGGTATAGGAACTTCGTTAGGCAAAGCTCTACGTTCGCCATAAATAGAACGCAACAAAGAAGTATCAAGAAAATCGTTAGTTAAAAAATCACCATCGTCATCAATAACTAAATCGAATATTCCATCATCGTCTTTCTGCAAAACAATATCGTTAGATTCTAAAACACTCATTTTAATTCGGAGTTCCTGTTGGAGTTGGTGATCCTGGACCTGGATTATAATTATGAGTATGAGCATCATAATCTGCCTTAAATTGATCAAGGTCAGTTCCAGCCTTAGTTATAACGTTACCATCTTTATCTATAGTACATCCGTTAATAACTGCGCTTCCATTTCCAGTATTAATTTCAATTTCTTTATCGTTTCCAGTCTTGACTAATATCTTGCCTCCATTCTGAAAATAAACTTGCGCCTTAGTATCTGGATGATACATAACTACTTCGCCAGTTTTGACTTGAATTCTTTTCTCTGCTGAACCAGCTAGTGCAACTTTGTTAGATGGCTGACCGTCAATATGCCAAACTGTAAGAAGCGTTTCAGTTGGAACGTTAGCATGAAAACCATAAGGAAAAATAAGCTCAGCGTCACCTGACCTTCCTTTATAGCTAATTTGCTGAACAGGACGCCTAGTATCATCGTTATATTCAACTGTAGTAACAGCTCTTGTGTTATAACAATTATTCATCGTCAAATATACTAACCTTGGTTTTGCTTTTCTTCTGACGTTGTGGCTCAGAAACAGTAAGAGAAAAAGATTCTTTATCAACTAAAACTAATTCAGTTCTTCTACCATCATCTGGAGACTCATAACATCTAACAGATTCTATAAGAAGAAAATCATTAACACCTGCATCATCGTCATAAACCTGAACAATTCTGTTAGGCTGATAAACTTCGCCTTGCAAAGAATGATCTCTAACAACTATTGTATACTGCCTGTTTTTAGTTCTTCCGAAATCAGCTTCCCATTTTGCTCTGACAGAATTATCAGCGCTTTTTGAAGCCTCCTCAGCAACTATAACTTTTTGTCTTCCAGTTCTAACAGTATCATCTATGAATTCTCCAAACTGATCGCTAACTTGACTGTTAGAGTCTGCTCCTGCGTCTGCAAAAGGACTTCTAGCAGATGCAGTGCCAAGACTAGAACGCACAACGTATCTGTTATAAACTCCCTCAAAAGTAAAAGTATAGTTTCCACTAATAATATTATTACCAGCTTCATCGTCAAAAGAGTTTTGTATTTTGCCCTTATATCTAACACCTGAATTCCTTGTAAGTGAAATATTACCTTCAGCGTTAGTTGTTATCAATACTTGTCTTTTCTTTGCTAGTCTATCGCAATAGTCAAAGCAGTTCTCGCCTAACTCTGGAGCTATGCCATCAGCTTTTGGATCGAAATCCTCCAGTCCGTCAACTTCATCTGAAACCTCTATATTTGAAGCTCCAACATGAGAAATAACTTCTCTTATTATATCAGCAAGAGAAAGAGAGTTAGCAAGGTCATTAAGATTATCAATATCCGAATCTGCAAAATCAGCAGTATAGTCTCTAACTAAATATGTTAGAACATGATTTCCAGATCCTTTGTTTGCTTCATACTCAACTTGTGCGTCATAGATGTAGCCAGTCATTACAACCTCTCCATCAACTAACACTTTTGCATCGTCTCCAGGAAAAAATGGCGGCTGTTCAAAATCCTTCAAGCCAACTTGGAAAGTTGCCTCGTTTGTAAAGTCTAACATTGACGCAGTGTATTCAGCACTTTTAAAGTCAACGTAGTTATCGCCATTAACTTGAAGCTGGATCATTTAAAAGGTTAATCCTTCCAGTATAAAAACATTCGTTAGGTATATCATTAATACTGCGTAGCTCAGCAGTTTGATTATTATTCTCATAGTATGCGTATTCTATAACACGCAAAGGAGCAGTATATAAAATCTCCTCCTCAACAACATCAGGCAAAGTAGTTTTAGACTCAGATATTACGTTAGAAGTAACAGTCCTAAGCTCTGTTAGTAAAGCTTTTGAATCACGATCTAACGCTTCAATAGCAGGTGCGGAAGTTGTAGCTTCTCTAACAACACCAACATTGATAATAGAATCATACTGCTCTTCCAAAACCCTCTCAAGATATTCAAGCTGATCAATAGTTGCAAAATCAGATTCAACTAACGATTCGTAACAGCTTGTCAAAAGATAAGCATTAACAGCAACGTTTATAACGTCATTGTTACTGTTTATTTCATCTTGAGTAAAAGTAGAAACTTGCAAGCGCTCTGGATCATCATCGCCAAAACCGAAAGCATTTCTCACAACATCTAACGCTTGCTCTGGAGATTCAAACAAATTATTAACAGTTGTCATTATATCGTCAATAGACTGAGCAAGCCTAGCAGGAGCTAAAATTAAGTCAGTAACGTTTGCACTAAGGTTATTCAGCTCATTGTTTATTGCATTTATTTCAGTAAGAACTCCGCCAAAAGATTTTATTTCATCATTTACCATTGTGACGAATCCATTCACTTTGCTTATTGCAGCAGATATAGATAAAACGTTATTAGGACTAACTCCAAACAGATTAGCTATGCCGTTTTTCAAAGCTCCTCTAACAGAACCAGCTAAATCAAATACTTGGCTTGGCGAAACTCCTGCCTCGTTAGCAAATGCGTTAGGCTCATCTTTTTCAAACTGTATTTGAAAACGAGCTTCTCCGAAAGAAGAAAAGTCTTCATCTAACGAAAAAGAAACGGCTTTCATTGTTTCCATGTTGCCGTATAACGGATGTACTAAAGTTCCGTTTCCAGATTCTTCAAGCACTCCTAGCAATCTATCACGATCAATCTCGTAATTATCGCCAGTAATGATTGCCGTTAGATTTACTGACCTAGGCTGCAATCCTAAGTCGTCAATATTTTGACGATCAGAATTCACATAGCTGTTTATAACAAACTTTCTGCCGCCTTGGATCTGACTGCGATCCATAAGGAAAGGAATCTCCTTATATGATGCGCCTCTAACGAAATTAATATCTGTTGCCATGATAATTACTGCATATTAGTTTTAGTTTTAACTTTACGTCCTGTACGTTTTCTAACAGTTGGTTTATCTTCCAGCTTGTCTCCGCCTTTTACATTTATATCAACTGATAAAGCGGAGTCCTCTCCTACAATTCTGTTCCAGCTTTCACCCATGCTTAAAGGAGCATTCTTTCTTGCTCCAGCGCCTCTATACTTTCCGCGTTCTGCTAACGATGCAGCAGCTTCTCCGCGAGCTAAAGGATCATCCTTTCCTGTTAGTGCTAAGAAAAGTTTTCCAGCAGTAGTTCCCATCCAATTTCCTATCTTGTTTAGGATATTGAGCAAGCCAACAAAACCATTGAAAACAGCTTGTATTCCACCAGCTAACGTTTCCATTGCGGTTCCGATTTGTGCAACCTTTTGTTCATCCATGTTATCTATAGAGTCAGTAAGCCTAGTAACTATGTTAGTAATAACTGGCTCAAGCTTTTTAAAAGCTCCAAGCATAGCCTCATCAATGCGAGCGCCTAACCTTTTCATTCTGGCTCGCAGAGTATTCGTTCTAGCCTCAGCCTGACGCTGAGCCTCGTTAGTGCCTTGGATCTCAGCTTTAAACTTTTTCAAGGATCTCAAGTTAGATAGCAAAGCAATTATTGACTTACCATGTTCACCGAATAAATTAGGATCAGCAAGATTCAGATTCTTTTTATCAGTTACTTTTTGAATCTTTTCTAACGTAGGGATTAAGCCGTTCTTTTTAACATCAAGACCGAGCTGCGACATCCTTCTCAAAACACCTGCTAATCCAGTACCAGCAATCTCTCCTTTCAAACCTGACTTAGCCATCGCCTGTAAAGCTGCGTTAGTTTCAGCAAAGCTCAAGTTTGCGTTCGCTGCAATACCACCAGCATTTTTTAATGCTCCAGCCATAAATGGAATTTCAGCAGCACCTACCTTCGCACCAGCAGCAAGGATGTTAGTAAACTCAGCAGCTTTATCAGCTCCAACACTCCATTGGTTGAGTGCTTCAACTAACGAGCGAGTTGCTTCTGGAGCAGTAATCCCAGCAGCTTTTGACATTGTAAGAACTTGTTCAGTAACTTTTATAAGACCTTCAGGATCTTCTAACAGTTCTGATTTACCTGATGCAATATCTTTAATTGACGTTGCAACTTCAGATGCAGCTACTCCAAACTTTTTGGAAAGCTCTATTGATTTGTCAGCAAAATAATCAAGATCATCACCTGCCGCTCCAGTTATGGCTTGAATGCTTGCTACTGAATCTTCAAAGTCCATTCCCTTTTGTAGGATTTTTGTTGCGCTAAATGTTGCAAGAGCAGCAGTACCTAACGCAGTCAGTTTGTTTCGAGCTAAAGAAAGACCTTTAAACTTATTGGCAAACTTTCCAACATTCTTTTCAGCTTTCGCAGCAGTTTTATCAATCTTTTGAAATTGAGCGTCAGCTAGCTTAACTTCCGTTGAAATCTTGCGTAGCTTATTCGTTATACGATCAACCGCATTGATATCATAACTTATTGCTAGTGATGCACTCATGAAAAACCTTTCTTTTTAATAACAGCTTGCGCCCACTGAATAGTTTCCATCAACTCAGGTATAGGCATTTCCATCATTGTATCGTAAGTAAGACCACCGTTAGTCCAAACGGCAGTCTCAACGATGAGTTTTCTTATCTTCTTAGCCTCACCAATATTTACATCAGCGAAGCAACTATAAAATTTGCCATGAATTCACCTAACACTTTTTCAAAGTCTTCAGTGCTAAGCTCATCAATTAGAGGCTTTGTAAGTTTTACCTCACCTTCGATAAGAAACAAACCGCTTGACATTAATTCTTTTCCAGCGATCATTACTTGCTCTATAGAATCAGGATTCATATAGAACAATCCCCAAACATCATCAGAACCAACTTCTTTTTCACCACCTTCTTTTTGTTGCGACTCAGCTGCATCAGCAACTTGATCAACAAGCTTTTGATTCTGCCTAAACTCAACAGCGTTCTTTTGAAAAACGCTCTTAATAAGACCTGTTAGATGGATATGCTTTGCAGTAGGAGGAAGCAAAGTTATGAAACTTGCTTCTACGTTTTCGCCTTTATAAGCATAAGTAATTGGTTTTGATAATTTAACTTGTTTTGTATCAGTCATGATTATTGCCCAGTATAATCGTTAGTGGAAACCTACTGATTAAACAGCAGGAAGTGATTTAAAGTCTACAGTAAATGTAGATTCAGAACCTAACTCAACTTCATAGTCGCTCAGCAAAGCTGCCTTGCTAAAAGTACGAGTTATAGTTTTACCGCTAGTCGGATCAGTTCCCGTAACAGTAATAACGTTTGCGTTTAGGTTTGTTTTCCAAACCCTTGCAAGCTCAATAGAATCAATATCGTTATACAACTCAAAAGACACCATTGAAACGTTAGTAGTCACATCTTGAGAAAAGATTTGATCAACGTTACCATTACCAGTTGATTGCGCTCGCATCATCTGTTCGCCAAGCCCTTCAGTGAACTTTACAGTTCCAGGAACGATGCCAACAGGTTCATTATTAACAACAACCGATGGATCGGAAATTACAAAAGTCATAACAGAACTCCTATGTTTCGTTACTTTATCGAACTATTATTCGATGTTGAAGGTTAAAGACATTGGCGCGTTGATGTTTCTCAACTGAGTAACAATAGGCAACGTGAACACCACCGTGACAGAACCGCTTGCAAGGTCTACCGAAACCGATAAGTTTTCCTTGAAGAATGCAAGAATGTCCTGACCTTTACGAGCGATTACGAAATCACTATCAGCAAGAGTCTGATAATATCCTACGATTGTCGCCGCAATAGATTGAGCGTTAGCCATAGAACGACCTTTTATCAAGTCTCCATCTGTCAAACGCGATTGTGCATAATCAGATTGCAAGTTGTTGAAAATGTATTCGCGACCTGCTGATGCAGTATCTACATAGTTCAAATACTTGTAAGTGATATCAGCATTGCCAGCGCTATCAGTTTTATAAGTCGTTACAACCTGACCCATAATAACACCGTTAGCAGCTTTGTTATTGCCTAACACTGAAGCACCTGCGATATTCAACTGAGAAATCTCAAGCTGATTAAATCCGCGAGTTGCTGCAATGATAGGAAGCAACGGCATTGAAGTGTTAGCATAAGGCTTGCTTGAAATTGCAGGACCACCGATTGCATCCAACGCTCCGTTACGAGTTATAACGAATTGAGCAATGTTCACGTCAGGCTGACGGCGGATCGCACGGATCGCTCCAGACTGAGCAGCAAGGCAAGATTCAAACTCAAAGATTGCAGGATAATCTCCAGCAGACCACTCGTCACAGAAAACAACTAAACTGTTAGAGTTCTCAGGAGTAACAAGAGCTGAAATGTTAGCAAACGAATCTTGATAAGCTACACAAAGCACACCGTCAAGAACATTACCATCAGCATTGAAACGAGCATCCAAAACATCAACAATCGGAGTAGCTGATTGCGGATAAGGAGAAACAACAGTCTGATAACGAATCTCTGGAAAAATATCAGCGACTCCAGTTTGAAGGTCTGGATTTACAGTACCTCCAGACATTGCAGTGATACTTGCAGTTATACCAGAAGCTCCATCAATGTCAATAGATAGACCTGTTCTGTTATAAACCTCACCAAGATCGTTCATTTGAACAGTTGTATTATTGCCTGACAATCCAGTAGTAAAAGGCTTGTTAGTAATTGCAGCAAAAGCAACGTCTAACGCAGCAGCTATATCCGCTGGAGTGTCTCCAGTTTCAACAGGAACATCTACTGTGAACTTTCTTTTTGAGCCGATAGTTGCAGTGATTGTTCCATCTTCAGTTGCGTTTGTTCCTGCAAAAGCAAAAAGCCCTTGAGAAGCAGTAGCAGCAACACCATCTGGAACAACGATAAGATCAAAAGCACAAACGCTATTGAGCTCACGCATATCGTTTAACATTTGATAGAGCATTCCATCTCCACCAACCAATGCAGCAAGCTCGTTAGAAGCTACAGGGATATCCTGCAATAACACTCCAACTGCGGCGTTACCGCTTGGTCTTTTCTGACCGATGACAAGGACGCGCTGTTGAGAATTTTCCAAAGCAGCGTTAGCCCCTGTGATCGGCACATTCACTTTAGGGAATTTAATTGTAGAACCACTCATTTGAAATCTCCTGAGTAATAGTTTAACAGTTAGTTTTAGTCAGCTTTACGCTTCTTTGGTGGATTTTTCAACACCTTAACACATCCATCGTTTTTAGCGTCTGCGACACGCCTTCTCCAAAAATCGTCCTTAATGCGCCCGTTTTCGTCAATTGAAACTGGAACAACATCACCATTCTGATAGCCCATCATAGGAGTGATAATTTGTATAAAACACTTAGTCTTTTTGTCAGCCATTGCTTAGCCCTCTTTAAATTTATAACAGTTTTATTAAAGCTTGATTCTCAGTTCGCCTGTAGCAGTTTTATAAATTGCGTTTTGCTTTAAGCCTCCTGCTCCTGCTGCTACATCATCAGCATAAGTAGGATAGTTAGCTATAATCTGAGAATTTGGAAGATCCTCGTTTACCCTTAAAATATAAGGGTTCCAGTATCCAGTGTCAAAAGCCTGATTAGATACAATAAGACCGTTAGGAGAAACTTCTCCGCTTAAAATCTGATACCTGTTTGCATCGCTATTTTCAAATCCACCAACAAGTTTAAAATCAGTACCATCAAATTTCATTCTAAAGAAACGATCATTATTCCTTACCATAAAAGAATCATCATCAATTCTAAAGAAAGAATAAAGAGATGGAGAATCTGGAAGCTTATAACGATTTCCTATAGGCGTAAAGTCTGTTCCGTCATGGCTGTACGCTTGTATTTCATTTGTTGACGAATCCCTGATCGCCATAGTAGGATTTGCTCCTTTCGTTAGAGCGCAACCTGCTGTTTGACCTATAACAAGTGGGAACAAATTACCTACTGGAACTATAGCTGCACCATTAAACTGATACATTTGCAGACCACCTAAAGTGTTATAAGTGGAAACAAAGAAATTATCATCAGTTGAGAATAAAACATAAGGACTAGCAAATCCTGGAATCCCTAACGGAGCTCCTATTGCTGCTCCTATTGCCCCACCTGCCGTAATATCATGAGCAGTAACTTCTCCATTAAATCTATTCCATATAATTATCCTGTTAGTTGCTATTGCTATCATTCCCTGATTTGTAATAGCAGCACCTGAATTATTAATAGTAAAGTTTTCAGAAGCTTCATTAAAAGTAATTGTTCTATATCCGCTAGAACTACTCTGCACAATAAATCTGTTATTACCTATAGAGAATCCACTAGGACGCACACCACCTAACGCAACTGACGAGCCAGATTGTTCAAGCTTAGGACTAGCTATGTTTCCAGTATCTCCAACTGTAGTTATTGAATCAATTCTAGTTGGAGTTTTAGTAAGTACAGCATGAGCATTATCATTGATAGGATCTAATTTAATATCACCGTCAAAGCTTTGAAGAATTAGATCAGCACCACTGCCGCCAATTATCTGCGTATTACTACCGTTAGCGGCTCTTAGATATATTCCCGCAGCGGCCTGATAAAACGAAAGAGAGCTGTCAGTAAATTCATTAATCGCTTTGTTAGAATAAACCTTTTTCCATTCGTCAGCCTCTCCAAAATATCTCAGTATACATTCTTCACCGCCTTCCATCGTTAGGCCGCTAAACTGAGATATTATAGGAGGAACATTAGCACTAACACTATTTATACCAACCTCATCTCCATCGTTAGGAGAAACAGGAGCGCTAACTATAACAGAAGCTAAAATAAAATCACTAACGTCATATAATTTTCCAACCTCAGCTAAAAAGTTAGAGGATTTAGCAACATTGTCATACAGAGTTGCTAACGAGTAAGGTATGCCAGCATTATCCTGAACGTATTTTGTTGTTGCAATTTGAAGATCATCAGCTCCATCAGGCTGTTTATTAAGTTTTGCAAACTTACCAACAGCCAAGCAATTCATTAAGATATCACCAGTGTTAGAAGTTAATAAAAGATTGCCATTAGAAACAACAGTCACGAAAGATCCAGGAGTTAAACCATCAGAAATTATTTCTACATTTCCTATATTCTGAACAGAAACTCTTGCGTTTCCTTTTGTTAGCCTTGCGCCTATTGATTCGTCAACTGTTATCTTTGCGCTTGAGAATGACGATTCAAGATTAACGGATTGACTATTAACAGTCATTCCAGAATTTCCGTTCCTAACGATTGCGGATGCTGCTCCAGTAGCAGTTAATATCGCGCTTAGATTTCCAAACCCATCTTCAAGACCACTAAGAAGAACTTCACCATTTAAAACAGCTTGCAAAGTAGCTAGTCCTGAAGGATCTTTA
>Ga0180438_10006370_pt1 | contig 15982 bp, 9 predicted proteins | sample SS_ome_12_FD_132455 | JGI IMG/M metagenome (GOLD analysis project Ga0180438, IMG submission 132455) | Hypersaline lake sediment archaeal communities from the Salton Sea, California, USA - SS_3_D_2 metaG | ecosystem: Environmental > Aquatic > Non-marine Saline and Alkaline > Hypersaline >...
ACGTCGTTATCCTCTCCCACGATCCCAAGTTCGACGTGCCCGCACTGGAGATCGCGCTGCGGAGCGAGGCGGCCTACGTCGGCCTCATCGGCTCGCGCAAGACACAGGCCAAGCGCAAGGCCGCGCTGCGGGAGGCCGGGTTCAGCGAGGAGGAGATGGCGCGTATCCACGGCCCCATCGGCCTGGACCTGGGTGGGCGGGAACCGGCCGAGATCGCGCTGGCGATTATGGCGGAGATCGTCGCCGTGCGACACGGGCGGCGCGGCGGTTCGTGGGGTGCAAGGGAGGAACCATGACCGGGTGGGCGTCTGCGTCCGGCGCGCTAGGGGTGCTGTTCGCTGTCGCAGCCGCCCTGGCGGCGTGTGCAGCTCCGTCGACGGCTGTCCCCTCGCCTGTCCAGGCCGTCGAGGGTGCGCGCGCGGATCCGGTGCCGACGGCCACTGCCTCTCCGTCCCCCACGCCCGTTCCCACTCGCCTGCCGACGGTCACCCCTTCCCCGTCCCCCGCGCCTACCGTCGCCCCTCCTCGATCGGGCGAGGCGCTCTTCCAGGGCCTCTCTGCCTACGACCGGGCGCAGGGCTTCGAGCTCCGCTATTCGACTGAACATTGGCGCGACGATGGTGGGTTGCTGCGACATCAGGCCGTCCCCGGCTGCACGCTCAACCCCCAGGCCGGTGGGATGGGGCTGGGGCCGGATTGGACGCAGGTCAATGAGCGGATGAAACTCGGCGGGTGGGACTTTGAGCGCCGCACGCTCACCCAGGACGGGCAGGATGTGCCGGCGCTCGTTTCGTATGGGGTCATCCAGGACGAGACCTATTTTCTGTTCGTGTTGCACGCCCGCCAGTTGGACCGGGTGGCCTTCGATCGGTGCCGCGCCGACGCCGAGGCGGTGCTCGCCACGTTCGGTCCACTGGAGCCGTGACGCCGCAGCGCCGCGTTTGAGACCAACCTTTTTGAGAGTCTGTCACAGGAGGGAGTTATGAGCGGCAACTTCAGGTTGCGGTGGCCCGTCGATAGCCGCACGGTCACCCAGTACTTCGGTGAGAATCCGCACATCTACGCCAAATATGGCCAGGCCGGCCACGAGGGGATCGATTTTTTGGCCTCCGTCGGCGCCAGCGTGTACGCCTGTGCGGAGGGGGAGGTGTTCGCGGTCCAACCCGACGACGGCAACGCCTACGGTCTCCACCTGCGCATCAGGCACCGGGTCGATGGCAGCGAGTACCGCACGGTCTACGCCCACCTGTCCGAAGCGTTGGTCTCCCCGGGCCGGCGGGTGCACGCCGGGGAGCGGATCGCCCGCTCCGGGAACACGGGGCATTCGCTGGGCCCGCATCTCCACCTGACGCTCAAGCTGGCCGGGGCCAAGACGCCCGGCTACCCCGACGGGGTGATCGATCCGCTCCCGTATCTGCAGGAGGAGCAGGTCCCCGCGCCCAGTGACCTGACGATCTACACCTCGGATCGAGTGCGGCTGCGCGCCGGGCCGACGACCAGCTCGGCGCAACTGGCTTATCTGGGCAAGGGCGAACCACTGACCGTGCTGGGCGACGCGGCGGCCGCCCGCGCACGGGTGGGCCAGCAGGGGCAGTGGATCCAGGTGCAGCGCGCCGACGGAATGCACGGGTTCGTGGCTGCCTGGTACCTCCAACTGCAGTCTCCGCCCCCTGCGCCGCCCGAGCCGGTCCCTGAACCGGCCGGGCCGCTGGTCGTGTACGCGACCGAGCCGCTCAACGTGCGCAACGGGCCATCGACCGGCACCGGGCGCGTCGCCATCGCGCTGCCCCACGAGCCGCTATCCGTCGTCGGTGACCCGCAGACGGCGCTGACGAAGGTCGGCGACCGGGGTCAGTGGTTGCACGTACGGCTGGACGGGCTCAAGGGGCACGTCGCTGCCTGGTACGTGCAGACCGAGCCCGGCCCGGCGCCTGGGACTACGCTGACGGTCTATCCCACCGAGGACATGAACATGCGGGAGCGGCCCTCCGTGCGCGCCAATCCGCCCGTCGGGCGGCTCCCGGAGGGCACAGCGCTCGATGTGCACGACGACGTGGAACGGGCGCGGGCGCTGGTCGGCCGGTACGATGAGTGGCTCTACGTGGCGACGCCCGGCGGCCAGCGGGGGTGGGTGGCGGCCTGGTACGTCTCGCTACAGCCCCCAAGGGAGGCCGAGGCGATGGCCGCAGCGGCCCCCGCCGGACCGCTCGTCGTCTACGCGACCGAGGCGCTGAACGTGCGCCGGGGGCCGTCGACCGGCGCCAGCCGCGTCGCCATCGCGCTGCCCCACGAGCCGCTGTCGATCGCCGGTGACCCGCAGGCGGCGCTGTCCAGGCTAGGCCAGCCGGGGGAGTGGCTGCAGGTTCGGTCGCCGGCTGGCCACAAGGGGTACGTCGCCGCCTGGTACGTGCGGACGGAGCCCGGCCCGGCGCCGGGGACGCTGGTCCGTGTGTGTCCCGCCGAGGATATGCACATGCGCGAGCGGCCCACGGTGAAGGCCCGGCGCGTCGGGCGACTCGCGCAGGGCACGCCGCTCGTCGTGCACGACGATCCGGCGCGGGCGCGGGCGCGGGTGGGCCGGTACGACGAGTGGCTGTACGTGGAGACGCCCGATGGGCGGCGTGGCTGGGTGGCGGCGTGGTACGTGGGGGTGGGGGGATAGCCGATCTCTAATCACGGCCCGACGAGCCGGTATTGCACCGATGGCACGCCCACCAGGGTCAGGAGTTCCTCCAGCGCCGGCATCGTCGAGCGGGTTTGAAGGCCGTACAGCAAGTCGATAAACGAGGGCATGGGCTGTAGGTCGATTATCTGGGGCTCTCCCTCGATGCCGCCTAGTTCGGCCGCTTTGGCGACCGCGTCGTCCATTCTGCCTACCTCGTCGATCAGTCCCAGCCTCTGCGCCTGCCGGCCGGTGTAGATTCTGCCGTCGGCCAACTCGCGCACCTCCTCCAGCGGCAGGTCCCGGGCCTGGGACACGATTTCGACGAAGTCCGCGTAGATCTCATCGGTGATTTCCTGCCAAAGCGCCTGTTCCTCCTCCGTCATCTCGCGGAAGGGGCTGCCGATGTCCTTGCGCGGGCCGGAGGTGATGATGACCACATCGACGCCGACTTCGTCCAGCAGTTCCTCGGCGCTGACAAACTGGCTGATGACGCCGATGGAGCCGGTGAGGGTGTCTGGGTGGGCGAAGACGTAATCGGCGCCACAGGCGATGTAGAACCCGCCCGAGGCGGCCACCTCGCCCATCCAGACGACGACCGGTTTGTCGAACTCCAGCAGCGCGCGGTAGATCTCGTCGGAGGCGACGACGCTGCCGCCGGGGCTGTTGACGCGGACGACGATGGCCTTGACGGATGGGGCGCTGGTCTGTTCGAGCAGGCTAGCCACGCGCCCGGGGGTGATGCCCTGCGTGGTGAAGTAGTCGTCGGTGCTGCTGGTGATCGCCCCGTCGAGGTGAATCACGGCGACGGCGTCACCCGGGCCGATCCCCGCTGGCGCGGCCTCACCCCCCATGCGGCTCAGTGCGCCCAGTGTGAGGAGCCCCGTCCCGACGCAACTGCACACGGGCAGCACGAAACCCAGGACGAAAGCCAGAAATACCCATAGGATGGAACGGTCCTTCATTTGTCCCTCCTTACGCATTACGTATTACGCCCACAAGGTCGGGGTCGCATTGTGTGTTCCGTGTTTCGTGTTGCGTGTTTCGTTATTCGGGTATCAGGCGCAGGAAGCGGCGCTTGCCGACCTGAAACACGCGTTCGGTTGGTGCTTCGATCGCTGTCTCGATGTCGGTCACCCGCTCGCCGTCCAGTTTGACCGCGCCCTGCTGGACCAGGCGGCGGGCCTCGCTCTTGCTGCGGGCGAACCCGGCGTCGTAGATGATGTCGACCACGTTGGTCGGGCCGCTGATCGCGCGGGTGGGCATCTCCTGCGGCAGTTCGCGCTGCTGGTGCACCCGCTCGAAGTGCGCGGCGGCTCTGTCGGCGGCGTCCTCTCCATCGAAGATGGCCACGATCTCCCTGGCCAGCTTCTTCTTGGCGGCCATCGGATGCATCGCGCCCTGTTCGACTGCCTCCAACAGGTCGTCGATCTGCTCCGGCGTCCAGCGCGTCACCAGCTCGAACCAGTTGCGCATGGCGGAGTCGGGGATGGACATGGTTTTGCCATATTTGTCCTCGGGCGCCTCGTCTATGCCGACGTGGTTGCCCGTGCTCTTGGACATGCGCATGGTGCCATCGGTGCCGACCAGGATGGGCATAGTAACGCAGACCTGGGGTTTCTGTCCGAAGACCTCCTGCAACTTGCGCCCGGCCATGAGATTGAAGAGCTGGTCGGTGCCGCCGACCTGGACGTCGGTCTCCATCGCCACGGCGTCGTACCCCTGCATCAGTGCGTAGAAGAACTCGTGCAACCAGATCGCGTCGCCGTTCTCGTGGCGCAGCTTGAAGTTCTCCCGGGCCAGGAACTGCTGGACGGTGAAGTTGGAGGCCAGTTCGATGACGTCCTCGAAGGTGAGCTTACTCAGCCACTGGGCGTTCTCGCGGACGAGGGTCTTCTCCGGGTCGAGGATCTTGAACGCCTGCTCGGTGTAGGTACGGGCATTCTCTGCGACCTGCTGCGACGTCTGTTGCTTGCGCGCGCTGGTCTTGTCGCTGGGGTCGCCGATCAGGCCCGTGAAGGACCCGATGAGGAAGGTGACCTGGTGGCCCAGTTCCTGGAACTGGCGCAGTTTGCGCATCGGCACGGTATGGCCGATGGTCAGGTACGTGGCCGTGGGGTCGAACCCGGCGTAGACGCGCAGCGGGCGCCCGGTCTTCTCCGCCTCGACCAACCGCTCGCGCAGTTCAGCCTGCATATGATCTTTGATTTGTTCATCGCCGAACTCGGCGCCCCGCATCAAGATGGCGACTTGTTCGTCGATCGTGGGTTTGCTCATCAGACACCTCTCGTTTCTACGTGGTCTCGTTTTGTCTCAGGAGTTCGGATAACTGGGCAACAAAAAACCCACGTATCGTGGGTCTTGGGGGCAGCGGATTGCAGCACAGAGCGGCGCCAGCCTAAGGTCGCCGCGCTACAATCCGCTGGAATAGATATACGTGTGGAATCTCCAGGTCAGGTGGTCCAACTCCGAGCACCTCGATGGGTTGATCTAGGCCCGATTATACCGGAAACGGGCGAAAAGGCAATCGGTTGTTTCTGAGGCACTACTCACCAGCGGATGATTCCTCCGTCGCACTGGGGCCTGGGGGTACCGTGGGCCGTGGTGCTTCCGTAGGCTTGGGTGTGGGTGGAATGGGTGATGGTGGAATGGGTGTGGGTGGCTGGGGCGTGTTCGTCGGGCGGTCCGAAGACCCTCCCCCTCCGCCCGGCTTGGGTGTGTTCGTGGGCACCGGGGCCGGCGTGAAGGTGGGCGATGGGATGAAGTCCGTCGTCGGCGCTGGCGTCGACGTCGACGTCGGCGTCGGCGACGGGGTTGAGGTGGCCAGGAAGGGGCGCAGGTCGTAATCGATCGCCGGCTGCCTCGTGGGTATCGGTGTCTGGCGCTCCGTCGCCGTCGGTGAGGGTGTCGCTGTGGGCGTGTTCGTCGGCGTCGCGGTCGCTGTGGCCCGGGCTGTGGCCGTCGCCGTGGCGGTGGCCGTCGCCGTGGGAACGCCCCCCCCGCTCGCTCGGGTCGCCAGGAAAGTGACGCCCAGTAGGACGGCGATAGCCAATAGACCGGCCCCCAGACTGGGGTTGATCCGGATGTTGCGGATGCGCCTCCACGGCAGAAATACGTCGGACTTGGGCGGCTCGTCCAGCAACATCGTGTCCATCGCGGAAGGGGCAATGTGCTCTGGTTTCTCCTGAGTGGGCATGGGAGACCCAAACAGCGCCTGGTGCATCTCGGCGATACTCTGGAACCGGTAGTCTGGTCGCAGAGACATGGCCTTCATCAGCACCCGGTCGGTTACCTCGCTTATTTCGTCTCTGGACTGCCGCACCGGCGTCAGGATCTCTGGGTCCACGACTCGCTCGGTCGCCGTGGGCGGTGCCATGCCCGCGAGCGCGTGATAGAGCGTGGCACCCAGCGAGTAGATGTCGGTGCGGGGGTCGGTGCCTCCCTTCTTGGTGTCGTACTGCTCGGGCGGGGCATACTCTGGCGTGCCCAGGCCCCGCATCACCGTCCGCGTATGAGGGTCCTTGGGATCCAGCAGCTTGGCCAGCCCGAAATCGACCAGAATCGCCTGTCCTTGCCAGGTGATGATCACGTTTTGCGGTTTGACATCGCGGTGGATCACGCCCCGTTCGTGACAGTGCGCCAGCGCCCCGATCAACTGGCGTGCCCATTCGAGGACCTCGTCCTCACCAAGGTCTCCCTCCTGGGTGATCACCTCGTCCAGTCGCCTGCCATAGACGAACTCCATCACGAGGTAGGTGTTGCCGTCCTCTTCGAAGTGGTCACTCACGCGGGGCAGGTTGGGGTGGCGCAGGCTGGCCAGGAGTTGGGCCTCTTGTCGGAACTGATCGCGAAGCTCAGGTATCACATCTCCGGCGGTGCCCGGGTACGGCAGCATCTCCTTGAGCGCACAGCGCACGTTCAAGGTGTTGTCCATCACCTCGTAGACAGTGCTCATCCCACCCTGACTGCTGAGCAGGGCGAGGACACGGTAGCGACCGTGTATAACCTGTCCTGGTACGAGAGGCATCACAACTCCTGCTTCCGAATCGGCACCTAAGGCTTTGCGGACAAAGCGGCTTTGCGGACAAAGCGGCTTTGCGGACAAAGCTGGGAAGTTGTTTTTAAACAACTTCTAACTGGGAGACGCTGCGTATGGTGAGGCTTGCGCGTCTCGAAACGTATGGTATAATACTGTCCGTAATCAGCGGGCGTAGTTCAGTTGGTAGAACACCTCCTTGCCAAGGAGAAGGTCACGGGTTCGAGTCCCGTCGCCCGCTCTTTTTTCATGTCCGTGCGGGTAAGAAGGTAAAGGGAGGCGCGTGATCTACGCAGCCTCTTTTTTTTGCCCGCCCTCTCTTGACCGGTGAGCGCTCACGTCCTGCGGACGATGAGACGTCGCACCTCCACGTCCTGTCCCCCGAATTCGTACTTGTAGCGCTCGTCGCCCTGCATGAAGTCTAGGAACTCATAGCCCCGTTGGATGGCGTGTCGAACGATATAGGCAATGAGAATAATCCCTGCGCCGGTCTTGGGGAATGTGTGCCAATCGAGTCCTGAGTTGTAGACCAGTACCTGGTTGTTGTAGATGAAGTTCATGTAGGCTGCGGCCTTCCGACCTCCGATGTCGAGAAAGGCCAGTTGTAGCCACCCAGCATCGTATGCCACGTGCGCCAGTTGGCGAAAGAAGCTGCGCATACGGGGGGTCAGGAAGGCGGCTTTGTCCGGGCTGCTGGCGGCCATCAGATCCAGGAAGCTCTCGACCTCGGCCGCCAAGTCGTGTTCCCGGCCGACGGTGTACCAGCGCAGGGCTGCCTGCGCGCTGGCACGGCGCATTTTGCGCCGTATCTCACGTCGCTGCTTCCCGTCCAGCATCTCCAGGTATTCCTCCCACGTCCCCGGCAACCTCACAATCGGGCAGACGTCATCCCGGGCCGTCGACACAGACCAACCACGAGATTCGGCCAGGCCAGGCAACAACTTGAGCAGGGGAGAATCCTCGCGGACGTTGCACAGGTCAAGTGCGTCCCACGGAGGCGCACCGGCGTTCGTCAGGTAGTCCAGTAGCGCGGTATATATCTCCTCTTCCCGCTCCGGGGCCGCGATGAAGTCGAGGTAGTCGGCGACTTCCACGCAGCCAACGATGGATAGCACCCGCTGTCCGTCGGGATCGGTGGTTGCGAAGAGGGGGGCAATGCCGATCAACTGGTCGCCGTCGCGCACGGCCAGGAGCACCAACTCCCCTTCACCCAGGTGGTGCCACCAGGTGCGCTGGAACTCGATGGTGAGGAAGATCGTGTCGGCGGCAGAACGGCGCAGCAAGTCGTTCCATTCTCCTGCCAGAATCTCGAAGCCGCCGGGATCATAGTAGGAATGAACCAGTAGCGCCATCCAGTAACCTCCTATAGGTATGATAACACAGCCGCGCGTGCCTGACAAGTGGGATCGAGGCAGGTATGCACGCAGACAAACAACGGGGATACACAAAAGGGGAGGCTCGCACAGCCTCCCCTTTGTCTATCGTCAGCAGAGATTAGTCGTCCAGGAGAACGACACTCCAGTTGTCGACCTCTGGCTTGGAGGGAGTGAAGCCCTCGTAGAGCGTGGCGCCTACGCCGAAATACCGGTTGGCCCCAAACTTGCCATCGTCCCAATCGTCCAGTTTGTCGCCGTTGACCCAGATGGTGATCGTATCGCCCTCCCGCCGGATCTTCCAGTGATCGAAGGACTTACCCTCGTTGTCTTTTGCCAGGTTGCATCTTATCTTCGAGCTGCGCGTCCAGTCCTGCAGGACTTTGTCACCGGCAACGCTGCCGACGTCGCTGGCACTCACCGCGGAGCTCGTGTGCCGGATCACGGAGTAATCGCAGTTGCGGGAATCGCCCACGATGTTGATCCGCACCTGGAGCGCGTAGTAGTCTTCAAAGTCCTTGTCGGAGCCGAAGAAAATCTGGTAGGTAGCGAAGTAAGCGGCGTCCCACCAGCGGGCGTCGAGCTCGATCTCATAGTCCTCCGAGGGCACTGCCACCTCCGGACCGAACCGCGCCGTCGGGTCCGAACCACTCCGCCGGGCGATGATGTATCCATCCCCCTCGTCGTACTGGCAACTGCTGCCCGGGCATGATGGATGTTCGTAGGGACGTACCCGATACAGGGCGCCCCGGGTCTTGCTCCACTCACGTGGCCAACCGCTCTGGTAGTTGCTGAAGTTGTCGAAGTACTCAAAGACGTTGACGGTCACCGGTTTGACCTCGCTCCACTCGCCCGGCCCCCACACGTTGTGGCCTCGGACACGGTAGTAGTAGGTTCCGTTCTCCTTATCGGTGAAGCTTTGGGATGTACCGCTGCCGCTATATACGTCGACAAAGTTTGCCTGCGAATCCTTCGATTCTTGCAGCGTGTAGGAAGTCGGATCTGGGACGCCAGAAACGCTGTTGTACGACCAGGTGACACTGTAGTTGGGCTCCTGGTCCGGGTTGACGATGTTGTTGAGGATGGGGGGATACGGAACGGGTGGCCACCGTTTAAGGACCAGCGGCAGGTATCTGAGCATCATCTCGTTGCTCACTGTGACAGTGATCGTGTCGATCGGGCTGAGGCTGCCGACGACGTCTTCCGCTTGCGTGTCGATGGTGTGCTGGACGCCGTCTTCTTCAGGCAAGGCCCAGTCATACGTCCAGTCCCACCAGCCGTCCACGTTCAGGGTCGTGTCAGCGGCTTGCCACGCACCGCTGTCGATACGCACCCAGACGGTAACCGGGCCGCTGGCGGCCACCTCGGCCGGCGCGCTCACGTCCGATGGTGCGTTCAGGGCGGCATCGGAGCTGGTTGCCTGCGTGGTTTGAACGACGACCGACTCGACGTTGCTCCAGCGGCTGGGACGGCCCTCATCGTTGAATGCCTGCACGCGGTAGTAGTACGTGCCTGGGGCCTTGCCCACGATGGGGTATTGCGTGTCGGTCACGTCAGGGTCAGGAGGATCCGGAGACGTCGCATCGTCAAACTGGGGATTGTCAGCTTCCTCCACGGCGTAGAACGTCGCTGACACCGCCTCTGTCCACTGCACGATGTATGTCCCGCCGCCGCCGAAGTTGTCGATTGGCTGCAGGACTGGTGTGCCCGGGAAGGGCCGCGGGATGCTCGCATCCCAAGCGACGCCGCTGATGGTCAACGTGTCTTTCTCGGTAATGGTATCCCCGTTTATCGGTGAGTGTATCAGAGAGGTGGGCTCGAGGCCGGTCGAGAGCCTAACGGTCCAGGAATCCGTCGTCAGTTCACCGGTGCCGGTGAGCTGGGCCGTGTTCCGAACCTGGAAGGCAGTGGTATCTGGAGATATCTGTGCTTGGTAGGTGATGACCGTACGATCGTCACCGCCGAAGAACGTCGAAGTACTCCAGGTGATCTTCCCATTGGCGTAGTTCTCACTCCCCGGCCCGGAACGCTGCAGGCTGCCGGGGACATAGGTCAGTTCACTTGGGAGGGTATCCGTCATCCAGAGGCTGTCATAAAATGTGGTACCATCTCCCTCGATGACGATTGTGTAGGTTACTGTATCGCCCGGCTCTGCTGTGTCGGTGTTGGCCGTCTTGTCCAGCAATATGGAAGCCGTCTCCGCTGTGGGCTGGGCCAGAACCTCTATGCCGGTGAGCACGAGCGACAGGCCTACCACGAACAGCAGCGCCAGACCGCCTACCAGCAATATCCAGGCTGTGCGTTGCATATTTGTTTTGACGATCTTCATATTCACTCTCCTTTTCGCTAGGTCATGCGGCGTTGTGTATCGTGCCGATCTGACCAGAATCGAATGTGCGCCGGACCGCACGGGCGGCCGGTACATATTTGATTCTACTATGAGGCATGCCTTTTGTCAACGCCACGCTTATTGCACTTCAATCGGCTGTAGCAACAGCCGGTTATCGAGGATGGTGCCTCCCTCACCAGTGACCGGCAAACGCTCCATCGTCTCCGGCCGGTACAGGCCGACCTCCAGCCAGTGGGTACCCGGCTGCGCGTCCGGCGGCACGGCGAAGCGATAGACCTGGGCGATGACGGCGTCCGGCTTCCAGCGCCGCGGCGGCACGTCGAAACCGTCATACTGTCCCACGACGGTGCCCTGCGGGTCGAGGAGGTGGGCGAAGCTGGAGATGGGCTCGTACATCGGGCCGCGGGCGCGCCAGTAGACGGTGAGATGTACTTCCTGGCCGGGGGCCAGCGCGGTGTCGGATACTTCGTAGCCCAGCAGCGTCGCCGCTTCGCCGAAGGATGCGGGCAACGGGACGGGCTGCTGCGCCGCCGGGCCGGCGAACGCCGTCGACCGGGCGGAGACCTCCGCCAGTTCCCGCGCAACCCACGGCCCTCCTGCCACCTGATAGAGTCGATAGGCCGGTTCCCCCTCCCGGCCGGGGGGTGCTCCTTCCAGCACGAGGGTCGCCCCGCTCATCCAGCGGGCGAAGAGCGCCGGGTCGGGCGCAGCGAAGTCGGCGAAGAGGTAGCGCCGCGTGCCATCGGTGGGGGGCAGGATCAAAGCCCGGTTGCCGTCGAACCAGCGCGGTTTGATTTCTGGGCGCTGCAAGAGACGCCGGGCCAGCAGGACGAGGCGGTCGTCTGGAAAAGGCTCGGAGATCCAGATGGGGCCTTCCAGCTCGCTGCGGTTGATGTCTTGAAACGCTTCGGTCATAGTCGCCTGGTAGATCTCGCGCACCTGCGGCTGGACAGGCCAGGCGACGAAGAGGTCGTGGAAGGTGAGGGCACCATTTGCGACCAGGACGACGAGCATCAGGACGGTCGCCATCATAGGCCAGGTCCTATGTCCAGGGTTGTGCTTCTGGGCTCCGCTCCATCGGCCCATACACTTGGCGCACCAGTGTCCCAGCGCGACGGCCCCAACCCCCGGGAACATGGCGGCGGCCGGCAGCGCGCCGATCGCGCGCACGAGGCTGGGCGCCTCCGGGGTGAGCATCGAGGGAGCCAACCCCAGGAGCAGCCACGCCAGCAGCAAGAAATACCTGGGCTGCCGCCAGCGTCTCGCGCTCACCAGGATGCCCAGGACGGCCAGTGTGCCCAGCGCCGGGCCGAAGATCGGCCGGCCCGAGATGTTGTAGCGCCAGTTGGGGTCGCCCGTCAGGACGAACAGTCCCAGCGTGTTTGCCGTCTGCCTGATGAACGGGGACAGGTTCCCCGCGCGCAGTTCCGCGAGGACGCCGCCCAACTGCTCGATCCGGGCTTCAGGAGCGCCGGGATTGACGTTCATGTCGTAGACGAACGGAGCGGCGACCAACGCCGCCAGGCCCAGTGTCACCAGCGCGACGCGCCACAACCCGCTGGCGCTGGCGTGGTGGGTCACAGCCAGGTAGGCCAGAAGGAGCGGCAACAAGATGCAGAGACCACGGGCTGCCGTAAACGTGTACCATGTGAAGCCGATCAACGCGCCGCCCAGCGACAGCCAGCCCCAGTGCATCGTCTCCACGCGGCGCGCCTCCGTCCCGCCATCCAGGCCAAGGCCGCGCGAAAGGCCATAGACCGCAGGGACGAACGTCACCGGAAGGGTGATCCCCCGCAGAGCCACCCGGCTGAAGAACACGGGCCACCAGGTTATGGCCAATATGCCGCTGGTGGCGAGGGCGACACGCCGTCCAAAGAGACGGCGGGCCAGCACGTGCACCAGTGGGATGAGCAGCAGGCCGGCGAAACGGGTCACCAGGCGTGCGCCAAACGGCGTGAAACCCCAGACAGGCGTCGCCAACGCCAGGAGATACATAAAGAGTGGCTCGGCGCTGTAACTGACGGTCCAGTGGAGGGGACGTTCTCCCTCGACGATGCGTTCGCCCAGGTCGATCATGCGCAGCTCGTCGTGGGATGGGCCGGGCGGTACTCCGTCGGGCAGGTGGAAGCGAAAGATGGCAGCGACGAGCAGCAGCGCAACCAACAGCGCCAGCTCGACGTGGTCGTTGAGCTCGACGTGCAGGAAACGAAGGTGCCTCGCTAGTCTCATTTGCTTGATGTGTCTCATTTGTCTCAAGGATCTGTCACCCGGTAGATGAACACGGAGTGGCCGATCTGGTGGTCGGGTGGCCGGGCACGAAACCACGCGTACAGGTCTGGGTCGGGCAGGGCCGCTCCGACCAAGTTGCTGACGCTGATGGCATAGACCCCGGGCTCCGGGTCCGCGCGGTCGAAGGGTGGATCCTCCCACAACACGAAGCCGTGGGGCAGCCCCGGCAGCAAGTCGTAACGCACACCATAGTACTCGGGCCGGGCGGTGCCGAACCAGGCCAGGCGGACCTGTTCTACGCCCTCCTGCTCCATCCAGACTTGCAGCCCTTTCATATCCTGCCCCCAGTCGATGTTCGAGTCGGCCAGGATGCGCCACCCGTTCTGTGGGCCGCCGCCGATGGGATTGAAGTAGGCCAGGAAATGGGGGTAGATCGACAGCGTGCCGAGTGCCAGCCAGATGACGAGGGTCAGCGGCAGAAAGTGACGGACGCCGAGGCGTGGAGATGAGGAGAGGAAAGGAAATGGAGAAGATGCCAGACGGCCGGCGTGGACGGCGATGAATGGGAGCAGCGGTAGGAGGTGGCGGTAGCCCAGGTTGAGACGGGCGGTGGTGAAAGCCAGGAAGAGAGCCGCGGGGGGGACCAGGAGGAAAAGGTCGTCGCGGGACGGGCGGCGCAGCGCTACCCCGGTCGCTGCCAGCAGCCCGACCAGCGTCGCCAGGGGGGTCTTGACGGCGAAGGCGACCGGGAAGTAGGTCCACCAGCCCTCGGTGCTGACCTGGCCCAGCAAATAGCCCGGGCGTCCCCCAGCAGCGAAGTCCAGCACTGCCCGCACGCCCTGCACGTAGGGTGGGGCCGGCACGGGGATGCCGCCCTCTTCCAGCGGCCCCACCTGGAAGCCGTAGGAGGCCCACACGACGATCAGTCCCAGCACGATCACCGCAGCCAGAAGGCCCAAGCGTTGTCCCGCGCGGTAGGCCCGCCCCGGCCCGCCGCCGGCCCCGTCCAGCAGGGCCGCCAGTGCCAGGATTGGCCCAAACAGCAACGTCGATAGTTTAGCGGCGAAGGCCAGCCCGAGCGCCAGTCCAGCCCACAGGATCCGCGGGGGGGATGGACGGCGGAGCGTACGCCAGAGGGCGTACGCAGCGAGAAACGCAAAGAAGGTCGCCCCCGCGTCGGTCGTTGACAGCCGGATGTGGGCCAGAATGTTGGGATCGAGGGCGCAGAAGACGGCGGCCAAGAGGCCTCCCCAGGGGCCAAACCGGTGGGTTCCCCAGCGGTGGACCAGCGCCACGAGCAGCAGCCCCAATCCGATCACGGGGAGGCGGGCCAGAAAAACGATCTGCTCCGCGTTGGCGTTGGTCTCCCACAGGAACAGGTCGGCGAAATGGTACCACTCCCCCGCTTCCCACCACCCGGTGTCCAGCGGCAAGCTGGGATGGAGCAGCAGATGGACGGGCAGCGCGCTCAGGACGTTGACCAGCGGCGGGTGCTCGACGCTCAAGCGGGGGTCCCCGGTGCCCAGGTAAGCGGCACCCCGGGCGATGTGGTTTTGTTCGTCCATCGTCGGTGATTTCTGGATTGCGCTGGTGAGAGCCAACCCATATGAGAGAAGCAGCAATGCGATGGCGAGAAAGTGTGGGGCGTAACGTTTCACGACACTACTCTATTCATCCAGGTCCAAGGAGCCCAACACGATTCGGTCGCCGGGCAGCCGCTCTCCAGCCGCGTCGTAGGCGGCCAGGCGCTGCATCGTGTCGGCATCGTACATCCCAATCGACAACTCGTACTTACCGGGCGCCAGATCCGCGTCCAGCACGATGTCGTAGCTGTCCTCGATGGCCTCGCCGTCGCGCCAGCTCGGTGTAGGACGGACGCCCTGGAGAGGCACGCCGTCCCGCTGCGCCACCAACTCTCCGCTCGTGGACAGCAGATGGCAGAAGACCTTGTAGTTCTTCTCCAACTCACCGTCGGACGTCCAGAGTGGCACGACGGTGAGCGTGTCGCCGGGCGCGAGCGTCCAGGCGCTGAGGCGTACCTGCTTCAGCTCGATGTGCTCGCCCAGCCGGTAGCTCACTTCGATCTCGGGGCCGCCCGGCGCGGGCTCCTGTGGCGGGGAGCCGTAGACCCAGACGTAGGTCACGCCGTCGAAGGCGACCGACCAGAGCGGCTCAGTCTGACGGTCGGCGTTCCACGTTTCCTCCCACTCCTCACTGCCGAGGCGGCGCATCACCTGGTTGACGTAATAGATCCGGTAGTTGGCCCTGGGATCGTTGGCGATGCTGGTCAGCCCGACGAAATTGCGCCGGAAGATCTCCGCACTACGCCGGTGGAGCACGGCGCTGGCCCGCTGGGCGCGGGGCAGTGTGTTGAGATACTGGGCGGCCAGGTCGAGCCCTTCGCCCTGATCCTGCAGCGGCAGGATATGCTGGGCTACCCTCGAACCGCCCAACAGAATATTATGATGCGTGCCATAGTAGGGATGGCGAGGAAGTACGATGCCTGCCTGTAGCGCCAACACCAGCATCGTGAATACGGTGGGTAACCGACGCCATCGCCGGCACCAGCGCGTACGGCCGATTGCCTCGGCGCTGTGCACCAGGCCGAAACCTGCCACTATGTCCAAGGCAGGGAAGGCGGGCAATATGTACGACATTTGCTTCCATCCTCCCACGGCCATCTGAGCGGTGAAGAAGACGATGTAGCTGACCAGCGCCTGTACCAATATACTTTGCTTATTCCGGCGGGACCTCGGCAATGTTTGTAGCACAGATGCGCAAAACATCGGGAGTGTGATCGCTGTCGTCTTCCAGGCAAATGTCGCCAGATAAAATGCTATACCCGGGTCTTCGAGGGTAATGTGACCATTGAAGAACGTTGGATTCCAGTGGGTGGTCTCGACGTGATAGAGCAGGTTTTGTCCTATCTTGCGCAAGACTTCGAGCGGTTCGACCCACATCGCTGGCCAGAGTGCGACGAAGACTGCACACGCAGCCACTCCCCAGGTCAACAGCACGCGAATGACCTCCAGCAAACCGTCAACCCATCTCCGTCGTCCGTCCAGTGTGCTTTCTTGCAACTTAGCGCTCGACCGGAGTCCGGTAAGCTTGTGGCTACCAACTGCCAGGGCTGCATAAGGGAGAAGAAATAGAGAGGACCCCTTGCTCAGAAATGCCAGTCCCGCGAATACGCCGCTCAAAATCAAGTCGAACCGCCTGGCTCGATGGAGGTAGTTCAACAGGAATAGAACGCTCACGAGCATAAAGACCGCCAGAAGGCCATCCGGGTGAAGCACCTTGCTGTACGTGATGCAGAAAGGATCCAGGGCCAG
>Ga0180438_10006372_pt1 | contig 15979 bp, 11 predicted proteins | sample SS_ome_12_FD_132455 | JGI IMG/M metagenome (GOLD analysis project Ga0180438, IMG submission 132455) | Hypersaline lake sediment archaeal communities from the Salton Sea, California, USA - SS_3_D_2 metaG | ecosystem: Environmental > Aquatic > Non-marine Saline and Alkaline > Hypersaline >...
AAAATCCCGTGTCACCGGGCTGGTGCCGCCGTAGTAGTACACGATGCACGGGTATTTTTTTTGAGGATCGAATTCCGGGGGATAGTAAACGTACCCGTCGATCTTTGTTCCGCGCGTGTTGGTGAATGTCCAACTTTCTATCTGGCCAAAATGAACATGCCGGTAATACTTCTCGCCAGGATCGACAAGGACTCGTGTCCGTCTCCCTCGTAGGTCCAGTACGGAGGCCCTGGGCGGAAGAGACGCCCCGGAGCCGATGGTCACGGCTATGGGCCGATCTTCGGCAATATCGAATTCGTTGACAACATCGAAACCGGTATCTATCATCTCAAAATTCTTATTCTCGACAGCATACCGGTAGAGTCTCTGATACGAACGATCTGTGGTATTGAAGTAGATACAGGATTCGCTTTGGCTCCAAACGGCCTGATCGATGGAGGGATCGAATTCCTTGGTGATTGGCTCCGCACGGCCGGTCTCCAAATCGTACAGGTAAGCCTGGTTATCGTAATCGTTGGGAATCCTGCCGTCGGGCACGTTACTACCTATCCCATCGAAGCACATCGGACCGCCAGTTACCAGCAATCGTTTCCCGTCGGGCGACCACTGGGCCGTCTGTGCCCATCGATCGACGAACAGTGTATCCAGGGACAGCGTGTTCAGGTCCAGGACAAAGAACTCCATTACACTGTAAGGGCGCTCCGTATAATCGTAGATGGATCGGGAGAACAACAACCTGCTGCCATCGGGATGAATGCTGTTGAGGCTCGTGGACAGCCGGCCTGCCGTGAGCCTCTGCCGGGTTCCGTCGGCCACGTTCACTCGGTACAGGAAATGGCGTTCCCGGTACCACGGCCATCGGTCGGGCATACCTTCCAGCCGTTTCAGGCCCACCTTGTTCTCTTTCGGCTCTTCTGTGATACTGAAGATAATCACATCCTCGGCCGGCGACCACGTGTAATCTCCCAAATCCTCGACATCCTTCAATAAAGGGATACTCGATCCCTCATCCAAATCCATGATCCATAATGTCTTTTTATCTTTTTTCGAACTGATGTACGAGAGTCGACGCCCCACGGGCGACCACTGAACCTGAGACAACGTCATGCCTCCCCGGAAGGTCTGGACGAGGCCGCCGTCCTCGGTTCGCCGCAATTCGATCCAGGACTCGGCATCATCACTGGGGGGCTGAGACTGCTGCATGGACACGGCGGCCAGTTTTCCGTCGGATGAGATGGACACACTGCGTACCTTGGGACCATCCATCATGTGCCGGATGGTCATGACCTGGTGCGGCTGAGTCCCGACAGATAACGCATCTTCAAGGTTGACGGGAATCCTCAACGTCGCTTTGACCACCCAGGACGCCTGACAATCGGGATCTTTCATGGCCTTGACCAAGAGCAGGTGGACGCCTGTTTCCAGTTTTATTTTCTTGGATAGCTTCTTGGCCTTCACGGAGGTCCTATCATCTGCCGGCTTTTCGGCCGAGGTCTTCTCCAACACCATGTTGCCGTCGAGAAACGCTCGAAACAGGTGATACCCGGATATCTCCAGCTCGGCCTCTGCAAATCGGCCGGCCCGGATGGTTGCAGCAAGATACGTTATCACTGGAGATTCGCCACTCTCTGCCGGTTCAAGCATTACGCCATGCGTATCGCACAGCACCTCGCTCCATACCCGCTTACGCGATCCCTCCCAATGGAACGGTTCGCCTATAGCGGGCCACCACGTTCCCACGTCGGCGTGCTCGAACCGTACTAATTCTTTAAGACCGAATACCTCTCCTTTGATATTTTTCGTATCGCGGAACACAGGCATACGGACGGAAACGGGTCCTGCCTTCAGCCAGGACGTTACAAAAATCGGTGTCGTTTCCTGTTTCTCCTCCGAAGAAACATCGGGTGCAATCGAATAAAAAGAAAGAATCCACATCCATAAAAAAAGACACATCATCGGTCGTTTCATTCGCTTATCCTCTTCATTCCTTTCTCTATATTATGATATCTCTGATTCGGCATGTCCCACCGCACCGTAATTTTTTAAAACCGACATGCATAAGGTCTTTTTAAAAACGAACGCTTCAAACGTACCGTCTAATCGTAATCAAATAAGTTTGTAATGGCAATTCTTCAGACATCGCTGGACAAAAATGTTATCCATGCGTTATAGATGTTCGAACTGAAAACGGGATGCCTTACAGGATGCATACAGGCCTTTTATTTCGGGAAGGAACCGCCTAAGACGCACGGCTCACCATGCGCGCACGTAACCTCTGATCCCGGATTCGTAGATACGGAATCCAAGGATGGATGGCATCACAAGTGAGGGAATTATGAGCCGGCCAACTTCTTGCGAAGCTTGATAAGATAAACGATATGCTGCCTCTCCTCTCCCATCAACTCTTGAATGGCTTCCTTGTCCTTCGACTGAACATAGCCCGATAATTCCATGAAGAGCATGATGGCGTCCTTCTCGAATCCAATCCCATAATTAATGGCATCTATGGGTGTCTTTACGTTGGCACTGAATGATTCGGGCGATACTTGCGAATAGAGCATGTCGTCTACCAGGGCATCCATATAAGATTCCAGTTCACCCGGATACGTTTCGACGGCTGGAGAGCTCTCCACGGTGTTTCGTATCAGGTGAAATTTCTTAATGTGGGCTTCTTCCCAGTCCCTCAGACGGGTAAACAAAGTCTTCATCTCTTCGTCTTCAAAATGCTGCGACACCCGATCGTAGAAATCGCGCCGTGCCTTTTCTTTTTCGATTCCGATATCGACCACATCGATCACTTTAAGTACATTGGCCATTCTCTTCTCCTTTCGATTATATTGCGAATGCTTTAGTCTTTGTTACCGATTAAGAAGCCATATGCTTCCATTCAAAACCGCCGCAAAACTCACCCAAACAATGTAGGGCAGCATCAGCAGTCCCGCTGTGCGGGAGATTCTATAAAAACGATAGGTTGTGATAACAATCAATATCCATAGAAGCAGGATATCCACCAGTCCCGCCAGTGGTGACCGAAGACCAAAAAACAGGATAGACCACAGGCCGTTTACCATCAGTTGCCCGATGAAAAAAATGACGGTATGTTTGGCGTATCGATCATCGATACCCTGGCGCCAGATGAGGAAGAAAGCGAGCCCCATCAACAGGTACAGAAAAATCCAGACGGGAGCAAATACGCCACTGGGAGGTGTGAAAGACGGCTTTTGCAGGAGAACGTACCATTGGGATATGGCCGGTCGCGTGAATACCGAACCGATGGCTCCTGTCAGCTGGCAAACCAACAGACTGACGATCAACTTGATCCAATCCTGCCGTCCATTCATCGTATGAAACATATAAAAAGAATTCCTATAAATCAATAAGAAAAAATCAATCCTATCCTTTCGATGTTCCGTGTATGAAAGCCGTCGGAGAGCTTAAGAACCTCTTTTATGACTCACGAGAAGGGAGACGGATCCCCCCGTCCTACTCTGAGTATGCGTGGCACGTCGTCGGATAAATCGACGACTGTCGTGGGAATGGTTCCGCAAGGCCCCCCGTCGATGATCAAGTCCACATGATTTTGGATACGCTCACGAATTTCCGAAGCGTCGTTCATGGGGTATGCATCTCCGGGTAGTATGAGTGTGGTGGTGAGCATGGGTTCGTCCAGCTCTGTCAGAAGTGCCTGTACGATGAGATGATCGGGTATGCGGAGCCCGATGGTTTTTGTCTTTTGGTGCATAACTCGCCGGGGAACGACCCGCGTCGCACGAAGGATAAACGTATACGGTCCCGGTGTATTCGCCTTGAGCAAACGATAGACCGGCGTGTCGAAAGTCGCAAACGTACCGACTTCCGAAAGGTGCCGGCATATCAGTGTAAAGTGGTGGCGCGCATCTAGCTGCCTGATCTGGCGCATCCGGTCCAGTGCCGTCTTATCCCCCAGATGACACCCCAGTGCATAGCCCGAATCCGTTGGATAGGCGATCACACCCCCGTCCCGTACGATCTGGGCTGACTGTCGAATCATCCGTACTTGCGGATTCTCAAGATGCATGCGAAAGAACAGACTCATGGAAACAGTATATTACTCCTTGGGAAACCAGGGGACGAACAGGCTGGTTTTGCGCGCATACGCACGATAGGCAGGATTGTCGGCATATCGCTTTTCCAGCAAAGGAACGCCGGATACTTTCAACAATAAAATCGTTATGATCAAAGGCCCGAAGAAGGCCATCCATCCATAGCGTACGGGCAGGACGACGATAGCCACGCCCCACCACTGCAGCGCCTCACCAAAATAGTTGGGATGACGGGAATATCGCCACAGCCCACGGGTCATGATATCGTCTCTCGATTTCTTCTCGAATCGAATGAACCGTCTCAACTGCACATCGGCGATGGTTTCGCATAAAAATCCAGCCAGCCAGATGGCTGTTCCGATATAATCTGATGGATAGAGGGCTCCTCCGATGTGCACATTCACCATGATCAGGGGGTAGCCAATGGCCAGAACCAATAAACCCTGGAAAAGGAACACATGCGTGTACGTTCGTACGGCCGCCCGGTCTCCCCAACGCTCCTTCATCTGTTGGTAACGGTAATCCTCAGGTTTTCCTCTCAATCGTGAATAGAGGTGTGCTATCAAACGCACGCCCCAGATGAACACCATGGATGTTAAGAGGACCTGCCGCATCGTGATGGTTCGGGCCAAGGCAAGGTTTAAACCGGCCACGAGTATGAACCCGCCCCCCCATGCCACGTCCACGATACTGATCTTTTTCACTATTTGAGAACATACATAAAAAAGACTCATGAACACAAAAAGCGCGACTCCCGTATAGAAAACACCTGTCAGCATGGCGGCCTCCTGTTAATCGGATAGATAGGCTACACTCACACAACCGATGCCTGCATGAGCTCCTATGGCCGGTGACACGTTCATCGTAAAAGCCCGCTCAAAACCGAGTATGTCATGAAGCCTCTCAGCCAAGTCTTGTCCCCCATCCTGGGCATGGGCATGCCCGATGGCGTAGGTCTGGATAGGAGACGTGCGATGATGCGCCTCGACCATCTTGAGAATCTTCTTGATATTCGAACGGGTGCTGAAGGCCTTGCCGTACAGCGTCGTTTCTCCCGCTTCATTCAACGACACGATAGGCTTCAGGTTGAGGGCCTTGGCCAGGATTCCCTTCAACGGGCTGACTCTTCCACCTCGAACCATGTACTTCAGAGTCTTAACGCTCACCAGCACCCGCGCCTTGGTGCACAAAGATTCGGCTGTTCGGGCCACCTCTTCCATCGATTTACCTCCCTGTATGTCCTGGGCCACGCGAAGGACAATCAAGCCCAATGCTGTGGATAAATTCTTCGAATCGATGACCGAAATGTTTCGCTTGTCTATATTTTGAGAAGCAACATACGCTGCATTCCAAGTGCCGGACAAGGCCCTGGACAGATGTATGGAAACGACGGAATCGTAGTGGGCCATCAAGCGACTGTATACATGCTCGAATGTTCGGACTACGGGTTGAGACGTTCTGGGAAACTCGGGCTCATCGTCCAGCATGGAGTAGAACTGATCGGGTGTCAAGGTTATCTTGTCCAGATACTGACTCTCACCAAAGGCAATGTTCAGGGGCACGACGTGTATCTGGTATCGATCGAAGATCTCCTGGGGAAGATCGCATGCCGAATCGGTCACCAGGGCGATGGATGCCTTACGATGAAACTGGACATCACGCTGCCGCAGCATGTCGTCCACCTTGGGATGAGAGATGTCCCCGAAATGACGCAAGGCGGAAAAAAGATCGGCTGGCTGGTTTGTGTGTATATGCACTTTCACCCGGCTCGCCGCTCCCGCCACGATCAGAGAATCGCCGTAGGGGGAAGCTGCCTCTCGGACTTCTTCTGGCACACACCGCTTTCCCCTGAGGATGGCCTCGGTGCAATACCTGTAATCGATCTCCTTGTCTGCTGTAAACACGACATCATGGTCGTCTTCGAGCACAGGGATGACGTCCGCTTCCAAGTCATGCTTCCTCCCATGTCTGAGAAAATAGACCATGCCCTCAAGAAAATGAACAAATCCCTGGGCGCCCGCATCCACGACGCCGGCCTTCTCCAGTACTTTCAACTTTTTGGGTGTCTCCCGAAGTGAGGTTCTGGCTGTTTCCAGAGAATGACTCAGCAGCTCAACAAAATCACCCGTATGTTCATGAAGATGCGATAACGCGTTCGACCAAGCCTTCATCACCGTCAGTATCGTTCCCTCCACCGGTTTCTTCATGGCTCGATACGCATGTTCCACCCCGTTCTTCATCGCATGGGCAAATTCCTTGCGATTCAAAATCTTCTTGTCCCGTACCGCTTCGCTCAGTCCCCATAAAAATTGAGCGAAGATGATTCCCGAATTACCCCTTGAGCCCATCAGTGCCGCTTCGGCCATGCCCCTACTGACGTCGGAGACAACGGGTGTCATCGTCGTTCCGTCGATGATGGACTGCATCGTCATGGCCAGGTTGGTACCCGTATCGCCATCGGCCACTGGAAACACGTTGATCTTGTTCAGGTGCTTTCTTCGTTTGATGACTTCTTTCTTGCCGTAATAAAACGCCCAATAAAGTTTTTCGCCGTCCAAGCGTATTGTTTTCAAGACTCTATGCCTCCTCCCATAAAAACACTAATCGGTCTCAACGAGTCGATGTTTGCACAGATAATCTGAATGGTCACGGAAATCGGCACGGCCAGAATCATACCGATGGGCCCCCAGATGAATCCCCAGAAGATCAACGACAGGATGACGACCAGGGGACTCAGGTTCAAACTCTTGCCCATGACACGGGGCTCCACAAAATTCCCCATGGTCATCTGATTAGCCAGGAGCAGGAGTACGACCCAGACGCCCGGGAACACGGAGCCGTACTGAAAGAAGGCCACCAGAACCGGTGGAATGGTGGCAATGATCGATCCCACGTTGGGGATAAAGTTGAGTACGAACGTCAACAGACCCCACACAAAAGCGAATTCAATTCCGAAAATCAGGAGGATAATCGTCGCCACCACACCCGTTGCCAGGCTGATGAGCGTCTTGGCCACGAGATACTTCTGCATACCCATGTTGATGTTGATAAACACGTCATACGCCTTTAAGGTGCGTTCCTCATCGAAGGCTCGCTGAAGCTTCATCAGAAAATGGGTCCTGCCCAGGACGATGTACACCGTGAATAGAAGAATCAGGAATAGGTTCGCCAGAAAATTCACGAACGATCCCACCGTGGACCCGAGTATTCGGGTCAGGGATGCCTTCTGCCACAGCTCTGTCCACTTGATGTTTTCCAGGTAGTTTTGAACTTCTTCGTGGGGGATTCTCAAGAATCCGATGATTCGCGTGTACAGCCCGTTGAATTTGTCCTGGTACTTGGGAAACTCATCAACAAATGCAGCGATGTTCGCATAAATAACCATGCCCAGCAGGTCGATGACCACAAACACGATGATCAGAGAAATGATGAAGGCCAAGAATTTGGGTATCTTTATTTTCGTGAAGATATCCACCATCGGTTCGAATACGAATGAGAGGAACACGGCGATCAGAAGAGGCTTGAATATGACCTGGAGCTGATGGAGCACGAATCCTAGGGCAATGACGACCAGAATACTCAGGAGGAACACGGTAAGACGACTATCGGCGTACAGGGCCCCGCGCTGTTTGGATTCTTCTTGGGACGGCATGTTTTTCTCCCTCCCTTTGCCTCTCATAAGGAGCTTAAAAAATGCGACAGCTCATGACATGCCATAAACCAAAGTAATAAAAAAAACTTTTATTTCAAATCAATATAATATTCGTCAACGCGTTTTCTTTCCATGTCAGCCTCTGCCGACTTGTTCAGCAAGCTTAGTATTTTCCAGCGGTATAGATGACACTTTCCGGCAACCCACGAGTCGGGGAAGGATTTCGCCGAGCGGGTGAACAAATCGTAAGCACGCTGGAGTGCTTCGGTATGCCCTTCCTGAAACAAGCGTTCGCCTTCGTAAAAATCGTCTTTCCAGCGCCTGGCCACGGGGTTCATGCGTTCCGCTTCCTGGAACACATCGAACGGAGCAATCCGCCCGTTGGAATACTTCTCCTGGATTGGGGGGGTGCTGTGAGAAAAGAAGTCCTCCAGAGCCAGGACATAAGCAGCGGCCTCCTTCCGGTTGTACACATCGTTTTTCAGACGTTCCTCTTCATCGGGATGTGTAAAGAAAGAGGCTTCCCCGATGATACCCGGAATCCCGTAGGAATGCCTCAAGACCGCCGTGCCAGCCTCCGGAAAAATCGTGTGGTCCGACACCAGGCTCAACGGTGTATGTCCATCGAACAGCGCTTCCGAAAGACGATGAGCTACCAGACGACCCAGCCTCACACTGGCCCGATTCTCCGAAGCGTTCCCATGAAAATAAATGATGGGAAAGTTGACAGAAGAATCCGCGGTTGCGTTGTGATGGACAGAGATAAAGGCATCGGCCTCCCCCGTTACGGCCAGGAGGGCCCTGTCTTTCAACGGCATGTCGACATCCTCGGTTCGCGTCATGAGCACGCGCGCACCTCGGACCTCCAGCATCTCTCTCAGGGCCAGGGCCACGCGCAAGTCGATCCATTCTTCGCGCTCTCCGGTGGGACCGACGCGGTAACTGTCGAACGCGGCCGATCCCCCATGTCCCGGATCGATGCACACAGTCCGATCCTTCAGAGGGTGCCTTTTCGTCACAAAAGGAGCACACGAGGAAAAGAGGATGATAAGCACACAGATAGGAACGATTCTTCTGATAATTATCTCCTTGGCCTCCGATTCACTCCTTCGCAGCCGGTCGTTTCCGAAACGTCTCATAAAGAGCCTTATGCTTGCTGGTCATGGGGATCTTCTGGCCGGCGATGAACACATGCTTAATCTGTGTCCGCATCTCCAAGGGATCGCCGTCGGTGACGATCACATTGGCGAGCTTGCCGACCTCCAGGCTGCCCAGCTTATCGGCAACGCCGAATATTTCGGCAGGATATATCGTCACCGCTTTCAATGCCTGCTCCCTGGGCAGTCCGAATGCCGCCGCCATACCCGCATGATAGGGCAGGCTGCGCACATCGGGAGCGCTTTCCGTGACAAACGCAATTTTCACGCCTGCCTTGTGGAGTACGCCCGCGTTAGCATATATGGCATCATACGGATCCTCGGGTCCCGGACTGACCATAACCGGGCCTACCAGAACAGGGATGCTTTTCTTGCTGAGCAAGGGGGCCACCTTCCACCCCTCGGTTACACCATGGAATATGGCTTTGATGTTCAGGGTATCCACGAAATCCACGGCATTCTTGATGTCCCTTTCCATTTGTACGGAGACGATGACGGGCAATTCTCGATTTACGACAGGTACCAGGGCTTCCAGCATAAGGTCTTTCGCAGGGGCCGGCGGCTTCATCGATTTCATGTAGGCCTCCCAGGTGGCCGCATACCGCTTGGCCTTCTTGAAGACGTCCATCAACGCTTTGATTTCCTTCTCTGTCCTCTCCTTGGTGTCTTTCTTCTTCTGGGACAACGGTCTCTGTCCGCTCTCATCGTCCTGCCGGGGTAGTCGGGGGAACTGGATGTGAATACCCACCGGGGCCTTCACGACCATCTCTTCAGGCGTCCAGCCGTTGAGATTGATGAGAGCGCTCTGTCCCGAGATGACGGCTCCGCCGGGGACCACCAGGGCCGAGGTAATTCCGTTCACGCGGCTGATGGGTATGTGAACGCTGTGGGGATTGATGGCCACGGCTGCCTCGATATGGGGATTGTACGTTCCCATCTCCGACGCATCCACCGTCGCACGGACGGCTCCCACTTCGTACAATCCCAGGGATGTGGTGGCATCGATCATGCCGGGATACACACACAAGCCCCGGGCATCGATGACCTCAACACCGGGCGGTACGTCCACATCGGTTCCCAGGGCCGTGATTCGATCCCCTTGAATTAGGAGCGTCCCGTTCTCGACGGTTCCTCCCGTCACTGTGACGAGGGTCGCATTGGTAATGGCCACGTCCCCGGCCGCGGCAGTTCCCAACATTCCCAGGAGCCATACAACGAGAAAAATGCCTCGTCTAAAACGATGGATTGATTTTATTTTCATAGTCATCCTCTCTCGAGTTCAATGTTTAGTCATCTATATGTGAATCTGAAATACATATTTATATTTGATAATTCCTTTTCTTTTCATATTGTTTCGTGGCAAGCGGATCAATTTGCTGATTTTAACAATGTCTTTTCTACCGTTTTGGCCGTACTCAGGTCGAAATAAATCTCCCCTTCGATGAGGGTCATCTCCACCTTAGAATATACGCTGAAAGGGTGTCCGTTGAAAATAGCCAGGTCGGCGTCCTTGCCCACCTCGATGCTTCCCACGCGATCATCGATGTAGAGCATCTTGGCCGGGTTCAGGGTAATGGTCTTCAGGGCATCCTCCTCGGACATTCCGTATTTAATCGTTCTGGCCGCCTCCTGGTACAAACGACGTATTCGTTCGTTGCTGTCCGAATTCACGGTAACCACAACGCCATGCTCTGTCAAGAGCGCTGCATTGTACGGAATGGCATCAAAGGCTTCCATCTTGTAAGCCCACATATCGGCAAATATAGAAGCGATAACGCCGTGCTCGACCATCTCATCGGCAATCTTATATCCCTCCAGACAATGCTCGTATGAGCCCACCTTGAATCCCATCTCATCTCCCAATTCCATCAAGGCCAGCATCTCATCGGCCCGGTACCCGTGGCAGATGATGGTAAGTTTTCCCCTCAGAATATCGGCCAGGGCCTCCAGCCGGAGGTCGCGCTTGGGGGGAATCGGACCCAGCTTCTTCTCCCATCGGGCCTGTTCGATCTTCCCCTGTTTCTTAAGCTCGTACTCATCCCATGCACGCATATATTCCTTCGCCTGGGTAAAGGCCTCCCGAACCTTATGCATCACCCCCATGCGGGAGATGGGAAACCGGCTTCCCCGGGGATCGCTGTAATTGGAACGCTTGGGATTTTCACCCAGGGCAAATTTTATCCCGGACATGGCACTGGGTATCATCAACTCTTCCACGGGTTTCCCGAATTTGAGCTTGATCACGGCATTCCGGCCGCCGATGACATTGGCGCTCCCGTGAAGTGTGTTCAGAGCCGTCACGCCTCCGGCCAGTGCACGCTGCATGCCAATATCGTCGTGCCGGAGAATATCCTCTACGTTCACCTCAGGGGTCACCGTGCCCGTCATCTCGTTAATGCCGCCCTCACTGCACATATGGGAATGGGAATCGATGATGCCCGGTATGACATATCGTCCCCTAGCATCGATGACCCGGATCCCATCGGGCTCGGCTATGCCGGAGCCGACCGCTACGATCTTCCCGTCGCGGATGAGGATGGAACCGTTTTCGATAGTCCCCTGAGTCACGGTCATGACCGTGGCATTCTTGATCAAGAGGGCATCTCCCTCTCCTTCAACTTTGAGCTGACCGTGCAGGGGAATAACGATCATAAGGACCATCACGGTCAACCCGGATATGAGTCTCGTTCTCCATCGTACAATCAACATCATCTATACCTCCATAACGATTATTACTCGTGATCGTGAGGGGATGAGGACTTCCGCGTCTCGAGCCTCATTCCCAGCCCGGACGGTTGGCCTTCCACTCGGCCGTGCCCATGGCGCCCAGATCGAGGCTTCCCTCCATCGTATCTTCCTCCACAGTTCCGATGAAAACCAACTCCCTGGGCTGATCCATAATGGGCAGCGTGACGCTAAATTCGATGTCGCTGCCGCTGATCGTCCCGTCGGTGATGCCCGACGTTCCCATTTCGCTCTTGAACGTACCGGTTACCTCGGAACCCGTCTGTATCAGGGTCACAGTAGCCGATATGTCCCCCATCTCGGTGGTGACCATCATATCACAGGTCCCCGTAACATCCACGGCAGGTTCCTCATCGGGCTTTTTCTTGGCCTCCTCCACGTCGACCTTATGGCCGTCGATAAAGACCAACTTGACTTTTGTCTTCTCGTCGAACATATCCCCTGTCGTGATAACCAGGTTGGCGATCTTTCCTTCTTCGATGCTGCCCACCTGATCGGCCACGCCGAAAATGGTCGCTGGGTTGATGGTCATGGCCTTCAAGGCTTCTTCTTTGGGAAGGCCGTGTTCCACAGCCTTGGCCGCATTCTTCAGGAACTCATCAGGCTTTTTAAGCCCTTGCGATGTAAACGCTAACATAATCCCGGCCCTATGGAGCACACTGGCATTGGCATAAATCTCTTTCTTCTCTGGATTCTCTTCCTCCTCCTTCTTCGCCTCGGCCTTCTTCTCGTCGGGCTTTTCCTTCTCGGGTCCTTTGACCTTGAGCTTGAAGGTATAACCCGTCACATCCTTGGGCTTGGGGAAATTCAGGCTGACCAATAATGGTTTTTTCTGGGCCTTCAAGAGGTCCACGACTCGCCACCCTTCGGTGGCACCGCTGATCATGTAATTCAACCCGAACTCCTCGGCCAGACGGACGGCCCGTTTCATCTCGTTTTCCTTGTTGGCCGAGATGATGATGGGCAAATTCCCTTTCAGAACAGGTATCAGCGCATCCAGGGATTTGTCGGGCAGCGGACGGTGCCATCCAGCCCTCTGCTTTTCGTATCGATCCCAGAGCAGCTGATGGTGCTGGGCATCCAGGAATGTCTGTCTCTGATAAACGATGACGCCGAATAGTGTGGACGGATAGACGCCCGTCTGCCTCTGATAGCCCAGATGCATGGCCACGGGCGATTTCAGTATCATTTCTTCAGCCGTATCGCCAAAGAGGTTGATCAAAGCGCTCTGACCGATAAAAATCCCGCTGGTGGGAACGGTCAGCACCGTAGTCACACCAGCCTGGCATACCTTGGCGATCTTGGCGTCTTTGGGATTCAGCAGGTCGGCGGCACATCGATCCGATTTCAACAATTCCGGAGAAGCCTTGCCCTCGCTGCTGGCGGGCGTTTGTTTCTGCTGTTCCTGAGCGTCATCTCCCTCTTTTTTTTTCGGTAACTTCAAGGCCAAGGACGTGTGGGCATCGATCATCCCAGGATACACCCACATCGTATCCGCCGCCACGACCTCGGCGTCCGGCGGAATGATGATGTTCTGACCCACTGCCTGGATGATGCCGTCTCGCACCAGGATCGTCCCGTTTTCGATGATGCCGCCCGTGACGGTGATGATTTTCCCGGCCTTGATGGCATACACATTCCCGAACTCACCGCTCCCTACAACGCCGTGACAGGGAACGAAAAAAACGAGCATCCATAGGACGACTGCTCCTTTCAGCATTCTCTTCTGAAATCCAACCGGAGATTTAAACGTCATGCTCCTTCCTCCTATGATGACAACCTATGATTCAAAATTTAAATATTTAAAAACGATGAATTCAGTATACCCGATTTCTAAGCTCATCGTATTCCATGGGATTTATTTCAGGTTCTCTTCGAACAATTTGAAGATACGTTTATACTCATCCGTCCAGCTGCTGGGCTCCCGGAACCCATGCCCCTCCACCGGATACACGGCCAGTTCCCAGTTCTCCTTTCCCAGTTCGATGAGCCGCTGGGACAGCCGGACGACGTCCTGAAAATGAACGTTCACGTCCACCATCCCGTGACACATCAAAAGGGCGCCCTTCAGCCCCTCGGCATGGTAAATGGGCGAGCTCCGCGCGTATGCCAGGCTGTCCGCGTAGGGCACGTTCAGGATGTTGGACGTGTACCAGTGATTGTAATGCGCCCAGTCGGTCACGGGCCGCAGCGCCGCACCCGCAGAAAACACATCAGGTTCGGTAAACAGGGCCATCAGGGTGATAAACCCGCCGTACGATCCGCCATAAATGCCGATTCGTTTCGGATCCACATGGCATGCTTCGGCCAAGAACCGGGCACCATCGACCTGATCTGTTAGGTCCTCCCCCCCCATGTGGCGGTAAATGGCGGTCCGCCAATCGCGGCCGTACCCGGCACTGGCCCGATAGTCGATGTCCAGCACGGTGTAGCCATGATCGACCAGAAGGTTGTGAAACATGTATTCCCGAAAGTAGCTGCTCCACCACTTGTGGGCGTTCTGAAGGTAGCCTGCACCGTGAACGAAGATCACGGCCGGGCCCCCAGTCTCTGGATATACGGGACGGTACAGACGTGCATGGACGCGTGCTCCATCGCGAGCCGGAAACGTGATCACCTCGGGCTTTCGCCAGGGATACGACAGGAACTCCGGGCTCAGGGAATGGGTGATGCGTCTCGCTGGAGCGCCGGGCTTGTTCTCCATGATGAACAGCTCCCAAGGCCGATTGCAGACAGAATGACGGACGGCCAGCATCCTCCCGTCGTGTGATGGAAAAACCTGATTCGAACCCTCCATCCGGGTTATCTGGACAGCCTTTCCGCCATCGATGGGCATGCGGTAAAAATGCCGCTCTCCGGGATGCACCTCGTTGGACGTGAACGTCCAGTATTTTTTATCCCGGGAGATTCGGGGCGTATAAACCTCGAAAGGGCCACTGGTCAGGGCCGTTTTCTCGCCCGTCTGGATATCGACGGTGTAGAGATGGGAATAGCCGGTGACTTCCGACTGAAACCAAACCCGTTTGCCGTCGGGCATCCAGCCCAGGACAGGCCCCCACCGCCGCCAACCCCAAATACCCGGTCCGCCGATCCAGGCGTCATCATGCTGGCGATCTAGGAGCCTCAGCCTAGCCGAATCAGGCTCAAGGAGCATGATCCATCGATCCTTGTGATCCAGAGCCACCACAGAAACAACAGCATAGTCTCCGTCCTCCGCCCAGATCAGATCGGGAAACATTACCTTTCTGGCAATTTTCTGTTTGGATTTTTCCGTGTCTTCCGATTTCTCTCGTACTTCCTCTTCCGAGCCCCTTTCATCCTCTGCTTCTAGATACGCAGGCCGGTCGTAGATCCCCGGAATGTCCTTTGTGCACACGAACAGGACGGTATCTTCCCGCGTATCGTACACACCCAGCTCGTACGTACCCTGAGTGCTTCCCACCTTGGTACGCGTATCCAGGGCCTCCGTGAATCCCGTCTCATGGATGTAATTGGGGACCACCGTGCGTTTGGCCTGCCTGGCCGGTTTATGCAGGACGAAGGTGATGAAACGCTCGCCGGAGCTCAACTGCACATCCTGCACGACCTTATCCTCGAGGAAGATCTTCTTCGGTCTCTCGGGCAATACGGCTTTCTCGTTTTTCTCGGATAACTTCTTCAATTCCGCTTGCTTCTTTAAATACCCGATAAGCTCCGCTTCTTCTTTTTTCAGCCATTTCTCCTGATCGGTCGTTGGCTCCTCTTTCTCGGATATCTGAAAACCGTCACGGAAATCGGTGAGTTGAACGGTCTCTCCGTTATCGATATGCCAGAGATATAAATCTCGGTCTTTCATATACGTGACCTTTTTCCCATCGGCGGTAAAACGGGGATTTCGTTCCACCTCGACTGTGCGGGTGATTTGCCTGATCCTCCATCTGTCGATGTCCAGGAGGAAAATGTCGCCGTCCTTCTCATACACTTTTCGGGACCAGGACCGGTCATAATCGCCCTGCCGGGAAGGGAGCTTTTTCCTCTCGGCCAAAATCACCTTACGGGGTGTGCCACCCATTCTGGATACCACGTATAAGGAGTCACTCTCGGCTTTTTCGGGGTTCCAGTTAAAATAAATGCGCTGCCCGTCTTCCGACCAGGCGATTTCACTGGGCGACACGCCCATCCATCGGGGATCCCGCATGATCTTTTCCACGGTAAGGTCTGACAGCTTGCTCATGTCTGCTTCTTGGCCACGGGTATTCGAGAAGACACAAAAAAACAGGAGAGCGAAAAGGAAGAGCTTGCGAATAGGCATCCTGATATTCCTCATTTCTCGATTCCAACGCTCGGGGAAAGTACATGTATTT
>Ga0180438_10006373_pt1 | contig 15979 bp, 13 predicted proteins | sample SS_ome_12_FD_132455 | JGI IMG/M metagenome (GOLD analysis project Ga0180438, IMG submission 132455) | Hypersaline lake sediment archaeal communities from the Salton Sea, California, USA - SS_3_D_2 metaG | ecosystem: Environmental > Aquatic > Non-marine Saline and Alkaline > Hypersaline >...
CTTGAGGATTTATCTGAGACCGTCGATGAACAGTCTTTTGATGAGTTCGAAAGAAGATACCTCGCTCTGAGGGACCGATTCGTATCCTCTCACAATGTGACAAGGGAGAATCTTGAGACGGGGAAACACCTCCTGAATTTTCTACATGCGGCAAGCAGGGATGAGAATTCTACAAGATATCTGAAGGAGATTTCAGAAATTACCGTTGCCAAGAATCAATTTGAGCTGGACCGGCTAGCACGGACGCAGGATAGGTTCCGTTCCCTTGAAATACGGTATTGCCTCGAAAAAGGAAAGTGTCTCTATGAGGAGGGGTCTCTCAAAGACTCTCTGGACATGTGGGAAGAGGTATTGAGAGTCGATCCCGGGAATGGGTTCATCCGCGAAAGCGTGGCGAGAATATCACAGATCCCTGAAGCGCGCAGAAGCCGAGAGTCTCGTCGGGTAATCGAGCGGAAGGCCAGACAGCTTGTCAAAAGGTACCGTTTTGAGAGACGTTCGGTTCACGATCTTGATTCTCGTTTCGAGGGTAAACAGAACCGTGGCATAACAGACATCGAACAGGTGGGAACGCGTCTTTGGATCAGTGCCGGAGCAAACCATGTTGTGGCCCTCAATCCAAGGGATGGCACATTCGAAAAAGTGGCAATAAGGGATAGTCAGGACGGGCTGATTACTCAACTCGCCCACTGTCAGGCAAACGGAAGATTGTACCTTTTGTTCAAAACACACGATGGAAAAGACGATTTGCCATCAACGGCAGATATTGAAGTACTGGATTATCGGAAAGGTCGATATGAGAGAAGGCCTTTTTCAAAGCCCCTTGGCAATCCCCGGGGGATTTGCGTCTCACAGAAGTCCGGTAACTTCGTGGTGTGTGACCTCATCCAGAGAAGAGTGGCTGTCTTTTCCCCCCAGGATCGAATGGTGGCAAGTATTGGCGCAGGCCAGGATATTGAGCTGAATCTCCGGATACCAAGCAGGACTGCCATTGACAGGGATGAAAACTTGTTGATATGTGATCAATCCCTCGGCATGATTCATAAGATCGATTTGGCGAAGAAAAGAGTGATATGGAATGTGAGGTTTCCTGGAGTATCTGTTAAGGGAATAGCGGTTGATGATGAAAACAATGCATACTTTACTTCACAATTCTCCAACAGGATATATAAGTTAGACAATAATGGTCATTCCATCTATGAATCAAATATACCCACAGAGCAATCAAACGGAGTTTTCTTTTATGATGGAAATATTTATGTTTATGATTGCATGAAAAAAGAAATATTCAATTATTCAGTATGAATATTGAAGGAGCCATATGTATTAATTCCTATGAAAAGTAGATAATATGATGAATCACATGAATTATTTTGAACCCGAAAAAGACACCATGAGCTCTCTTCAACACAACAAGATATTCAAGTATGAACAAGATGAATCCCTGAAAATAAAATATCTTCAGATTGAACCGACAAATGTATGCAATTTAAATTGTCAATTCTGTAGTCGAAAATTCAAGAATCAAGCTCCCAAACATCTGAGTTTGCCAGAGCTGGAGAGGATTACAGACCAATTTGAGGAGATCCGTTTCATAAAACTCCAGGGTCTCGGTGAATGCTTCTTTGCGCCCAATCTTGCGGACCAACTGGCGCACCTGAAGCGAAGATATGCCGACGTTCGTATCATGTGTTCATCGAATCTAAACTACAGAAAAACGGATGGAGAGATCTCTGAGGTGCTCGAGAATCTCGATTTGTTGTACCTGTCAATCGATGGCGGAAACAAGGAAACCTACGAACGGATTCGACGGGGGGGCGATTGGGACACATGCATGGCAACCCTGTCGCAATTCGCCAAACTAAAGAGAGAGCACAACGAATACTCGCTGAATTTCATCGCCTCTGGTGACAACTACCGCGATATAGCGTCGGTCGTGCGGTTGGCTGAAGATATGGGGCTTGACGAAGTGCGCATCAACCCGGTTCAGGATTGGACAACAAATAATCGGCTTACCCAGTCGCAGAACTATTGTAACCCAGAATACATAGAGGAACTCAGGAAATGGCATTTCCACGACAGTCCGAAATGTAATGTCATCGTTGTCGGGGATCCTTGTTTTGAATATACGAAGTGTATCTGGCCTTTTGAGAGAGTCTACATCGACGTATACGGGGCCGTCTTTGTCTGTGTCATCAGTCTTGATGACAGGTGGAGTTATGGGAACATCTTGCGACAACCTCTGGAGGAGATATACGCGTCTCAGTTCATGAAGAGTATTCGGCACGGGCTGAAGAATAACAAACCTCCCATTCATTGCCGGACTTGTTCGTACAAGCAATTGGCCCCCTGCCTGAGAAGCGTAAAAGGAGACTGTCTGTGAGAATAGGATTCTTGGGACTCTGCGGTTTTGGGTTTGAATATCTGAAACATCTGGTGCGAGCGGGTGCTGAGATTACCTTTGTGACAGCCAAGGCGGTCTCCTCCCCCCACGTACGCAGTTTGGAAACGGCGTGTGAGGCCCTGTGCAGTGAGCGCGGTTTGACCTATCTCGGAAGTATCGACGCCAACAAACCTGAAATGGTTGATCGTGCTCAAGACACGGACCTCGTTATTATGGGTGGATACGATGGCATCCTCCGGGATCCTTTTGTTCGAGCTCCCCGATTAGGCGTGATCAATACGCATTTGGCGCTGATACCTCGTCACCGGGGATGTTATCCGGTTGTGTGGTCGATCCTTTGTGACGAGGTTGCCGGCTATAGCACCTATGTTGTGAACGGTAAGATCGATCTGGGTGAGTTGATCGACCAGGGAGCAACAAAAATTGAGGCGAATGAATCTGCCAAGACATTGTACGAGAGACTGAGCCTGATGGCAGAAAGAGCCTTTCCAGAGGTTTTTGAACGGGCTTCGAGGTGGTCGTGGCCGGCGCTGGCATACGACCCAAGGGGGGGGTGGTATCACAAGGCCGGGATGCCCAACGACAGATGGATCAGCTGGCATTGGACAGGTTCTTTCTTGATGCGGTTTTCCAGGGCGCTCACATTTGCCCCGTATCCGGGCCCGAGGACGCGATTCAGGAATCCAGGGGGTGAGATTGAGCTATTCATCAGGGAAACGGAGGTGACCCGCTGTAACGACTTCCCAGGAAAGGTTCTAGATATGAGTGGCTCTATTCTGTCGGTCAGATGTGGTGACGGCGTTGCCCATTGCAATGTTCCGACCTCTGAGGTGGCGGCACGACTTGAAAAGGGAATGATCCTAGAGTCGGTGGAGGGTGATATCCATCGAATTCCATTGAAATATGAAAAAGACCGGTTCGTGTTCTAGGTGTTCACAGACGGTTGATCATGGCTTCATTAGGAAAAGCAAAAACCCGGGAGACTAGACAATGGATATTGTGATCGCTGGTAGTGGCGCTTCTGCCGAATTTATGCACGGTCCCGCATTGCGAAATACTGAAGGGTGTAACATCGTGGCCATATGTGATCCGGAAATCGCGCACACGGAGGAGGTGGCAAAAAAACTGGGGATACCCAGGGTTTTTGCCACCGTGAGAGAGGCGTTGGAACATGAGCACGCGGACGCGTTGGATGTTTGTTCGATCCCCTCGCGTCATGTGGAGGATGTCCTTGTTGGCCTTGAATTCGGCTGTCATGTTCTGGTGGAGAAACCAGTGGCTTTCAATACAGATGATCTGGAAAGGATGAAGAAAGCCTCGGAGAGAGCAGGGAAAGTACTGTCTTTTGTACACAGCCAGAAGTTTCTCCGAGGCCCAATGGAAGCTTTTCGGAAGATAGAAAACGAGGAGATTGGCGTCGTGTGCAACACGTACACGAGGAAGCTTTTTCCGGCCAGCGGGCATCGGATGTTCAAACACGCAGATCACTGGTGCCATAAGCTGCCTGGAGGATGCTGGTACGACGCTTTGCCGCATCTCATTTACCTGCAGTATGCCCTCGTGGGAGAGATGAAACTCCGATCCGTCTCGGTGAGAAAGCAGGGGATCGGATATGATTGGATCATTGTGGATGAGGCGGTCGTCGTTCTCGAGCATTCCAATGGGTTTGCAGAATTTCAGTTGTCTGCAAATGGTGAAGTCAAGGAAGAAAGTGCCGTTGTCACAGGTTCGAAGGGAATGGTGGTTTACGATTTTGAGAATGCACGGGCTATGGCAGGTATGGGCGATTTCCTGTGCGACAGGCAGCCGATCACTTCCGCGAGTCGGTCGGATTCTTGCTCGGAACCGCCTTATGGGCATGACAGGATCATTCAAGGGTTTGTCGATGAGATTCAGAACCAAGGGACTCCTTTGATCTCATGGGATGAAGCTTATCACGTGGTGAAAATCAGCCACGAGATCGCCGAAGCGTTTTCCTCGCAAACCAGAGGTCACATATCGTGACGTCCTTTGCCGGTGGCCAGATTTTTTTGAAACAGAAACACATCATGAAGAAGACGGAAGTTCCGATCTTTCGGCTGGAGTTTGACACCGAGTTCCGGGAGAAATTCGAAGACGGGTGTCGGGAGATTTTTGACAACGGTATCTTGACGAACGGCCAGAAGGTACAGGAATTCGAAGAAAAATTCGCTGCGTTTATGGCGGTGGGAAATGCATTGACCGTCAATTCGGGGACTGGTGCAATAGAAATCGCTTTGAGAGCCTTGGACGTCAGGGGGAAGAAGGTCATAATCCCGACGAACACATTCATTGCAACCGCTGCCGCCGTGGAGAATGCCGGAGCGGAAATTCTGCCTCTCGATGTTGAGAACGAATCATTTGGACTCTCCCCCGAGGCGTTGAGAAAGAACCTAAGCTCTGAGATCGGCGGCGTGATCATTGTCCATGTAGGGGGTATCATTTCACGCTATGTCTTTGAAATCCGCGAAATGTGCGAACAGTTCGGAGTCCCGTTGATCGAAGACGCCTGCCATGCCCATGGCTCTCAGTACAAGGGGAGAAAAGCAGGAACATTTGGGACAGCGGGTTGCTTCAGTTTTTTCCCCACGAAGGTAATGACCTGCGGTGAGGGAGGGATGGTCATCACGGAAGATGTCGATCTCTATGAACGAATGCTCTCCATCAGGCAGTTCGGTATGGATTTGGAAGACAAGGATTTGCATGTCCGTCCAGGATCCAATTTCAAGATGACAGAATTCCAGGCCTTGTTAGGGATACTCGATCTGGAACGGTTGCCTCGAAGACTGGAGCGAAGAAGGATTCTGGCCAGGGTCTATGAGGATCATTTGGCAGACAGCCATTGGCAGGTGATCCAACCACCCACGGGTGAACAATGCTCTTTCTATAAGCAAATTGTGATCACGCCGTTCCGCCGACAGCGAGTGAGGGATTACTGCGCGTCCAAAGGAATAAGTCTCACCGGTGAAGTTTACAGGTATCCGCTCCACCAGCAGCCCTTGCATGCGCGGTTCAAGGAAAACTCCAGTTATCCGGTGGCCGATGGCTTCTGCCCGTGGCACATATGCCCGCCTCTTTACCCCGAGCTTTCGGAAGAAGAAATCGTGTTTGTCTGCACCACACTGAAAGAAATGGACCGATGAGAAGGACCAGACCCATAGAACGCTGTTTTTCAAGGTTAAGGGGACTCTATGACCGGCTGTTCTCGGTGAGGGAATTCCAGATACTGAACCGAGGAACCGTCATCCTGAAAAACCATTATGTCGATGACTTCCTGGGAAACCTCTTCTGGCCTCGAAAACCGAAACAGATCGGCCTCCACGGTGGACTGGGCGATGTTCTTTTGCTCCTGCCCTTCATCAGACTCTACCGTATGAAGTATCCCAGACGAAAGATCCAAGTGATATACACGGATGTTCGGACAGACAGGATCGACCCCAAAACCTATGGACTGGGAGCCACACGGCTGGAACAGGGACCGGAGGGCACAGTCGTCAATCCGACCGCCGATATCCTGGAGAATGTGCCGTTCATAGACGAGAAAAAGGGAGGCGACCCAACCCAGGCCGACGATTACTGGATACCAGATTCGGTTTTTAGAAGGCGTTGGGGGAAGTACTTAACCCCATCTGAGTACAGTGAGCTTCTGTTTCCCGACATATTTGAAGAAGGAGACGTGAAGTCCGCCTCGGCCTTTTTCGAAGCTCATGGGTTGAGGGACAAGTTTGTCATTGCCTTCCATTTCAGAAGGGCTGCTGACAAGATTGCGGAATTGTACGACATTATCAACAGCGACGTGGATTCACGAGGTCATGTGAAATGTCTTTGTTTGGGCTCTTCACGAAATCAAATCGTTCCAGCAATCGATATGAGTCATGCTATCGACCTCACGGACAACTACGCCAAAGGCATTCCCCTTCGTACCCTTTATCAGATCCTGATGAAATGCAGGCTTTTCATCGGGGGGCGGGGAAGCCTTGAGCATTTTTGCTGGTTGGCACGGGTGCCGTCCATAAATTTCATGGATGAGCACGCCCTTGGACAAGATCAGAATGCCTTCGGAACCTGGATACCTGAGTTCTGGATGCAGAACCGGTTCACAGAGGTCATACACGCCGAGACAGCCGTACCCCTCGACGTCTACGAGCGGCTCATTAGACCTTTCTATTGTGAGTGGAGGCGGTTAGCTCGGAAAGACAGCCGCGCCGAGACGGTCACGGTCCACGAATGCCATCCTATTGGAGGCGTCTGAGCACGCTGTCAGCACAGTCGACAGCAACCAGTTGTCACTCGGGCTGGGACTTCAACCGAACTCGGACAAAAGCGACATGGAGCGAGGTTCTTCCGGTGAGGCCTGGGACGTTCCGATTCCGTCGGGCAACAAAACGTATCGGTTTAGCAGTGATACAAAGCCTGACTCATCGGAATGGCAGGTAGAATTCGCTTCCGTGTGAGGAAACGGGGCTCTGTCATGAGATCAAGAAAGCGAGTCCTTCTGCTGACTTTCAGACCTATTCTTGGTCTGCTTGCTGTCGGTTCAGCAATCAAACAGAAGAGAAATGTCGATGTAGATATTGTCATACTAAGCGACCTCCACAGTGGTGAGCTCTCAGTATCAGAGTTAGAAGAACACGAAATTGTGGAAGAACTGAAACCATATCTCGATAGCGATCTGCTATGGGTTGGCATAACCGTCTTTTCATCTTTTATAAGAAGCGCTTTGGTGGTTTCTTCCATCGTCAAATCCTACGATCGGCAACTACCGCTTGTTTGGGGTGGAGTGCATCCGACCTTGTATCCGGAGCAACCTCTGGAGAGTCCCAATGTGGATATTTCAGTATACGGTGATGGAGAGGCGACAGCGTGCGACATTGTCGATGCCTATAGGGACGGTAAACCGCTCAGTGAAATCAAAGGGATAGCCTACCGGGACGGTGAGGATGTCGTGACAAATACTCCGAGAGAGTATTCGGACTTGAAGACGGTAGGTATTCAAGAGTACTCGCTGATTCGTAACTCTCCGGTATTGATTGAGAGAAAATACTGCTTTTCAAGAATTATTGCCGTGCACGTGGCAAATGGCTGTCCCTACCGTTGTTCTTTCTGCATAAACACCTCCCAGAAACGGAAACACAATCGGAAAGACCCGGCTCAGGTCGTGGACCAAGTGCTGTATCTTGTCAAAAGATATGGCGCAGAAGAGATCGACTTTATTGACGAACTCTTCCTGACAGGAAAGAGGTGGCTCGAGGAATTCCTGAGATTGCTAGCTAAGGCGAATGTGCACATAAGATGGCGGGCAAATGGTCACGCCAAGACGATTTCTGATACGAAGAGATATCCTGATGATTTTTTTGAATTTCTGAGAAAATCAGGTTTAAGAATGACGACCATGGGCGCTGAGTCCGGCTCTGTGAGACAGTTGGAAATCATGAACAAGGGCATAACGCCTGACGAGGTCGTCGCTGCGGCGAAAAGGATCGAGGAACAGAAGATCTACTGTGGAGTCACCTATATGATTGGTAACCCGGATGAAGAGCTCGCGGACATGTGTCAGACTATCGGACACATCGCTTCAGTTAAGAAAAGCGGGAATGATTCCTGCTACTTTGCCCTCCAGGAATACAGGCCGTATCCAGGGAATGACATGTATGAGTCGGCAGTAAGAGCTGGTTTTAGGGCACCGGCAACGTTGGATGAATGGACCCGCTCCATCAGCTTCTGTTCAGGAGGATACGATACCCAAATCGTGTTTCCGTGGATCGATGAGAAGAAGAAGGCTGTCATCGTTGATGCCTTTAATCTATCCGAGTATTTCAACAAGCGATTGAACACAATGTGGCGTATCCCGTGGGCCCCTGAAGTCTATCTGGATGAAAGCTCGGCAAAGAGCAAGTTGGAGATGTATCACAGGGCTGGGTTTGTTCAGCGATAGGGTAACGAAGGGAGTTGATGTGGCCCTATCTCTGAAGTTTATCCATCCCCTTGGCGTGGAGCTTCCAAGAAGGCTTGAGTCGCCTTTTGGGGCCTCTGAATTTGTTCTGGGAATACAAAACCCATGAAGATCATTGTCCCGGTCGCTGGAAGGGGTCGTCGCTTCTATCCCAAATCGGCCTACCTCCCCAAATGCCTGATACCCGTGCGAGGAAGGCTGATGATAGAGTGGGCTCTGGATTCGATATGGCATGCGCCCGAGGACACGATCGTTATCTATCACAGAACACAGCGACCATTGATTGTACATGCGTTGCGTGGGCTTTTGCCGCAGGCGAACCTGGTCGAACAAACCGAACCGCCAGAAGGACCCGCCCATACGGTTTATCAAGCGAAAGATTCTTGGAGGGATGATCATGATGTGGTTGTTGTGGATTGTGATGTCTACTCGATTTCACATTATCATAGAAAGGGTTGGCCGGACTTCTCGGGTGATGGGTCGGTGCTGACGTTTCGGTGTTTGTGTCCTTCCAAAAGCTACATCAAGGTCAGGAAGGGATATGTCACAACCGTTGCTGAAAAGGAAGTCATATCGGACTTGGCCGTAGGTGGAATCTATCATTTCAGAAACGGTGACGGATTGCATTCGGCCCTGCGGGACCAGCTAGGGTCTGCACAAAAGATAGATGGAGAGTTTTACCTTTCAGGAGCGGTGAACAACTACCTGAGACATTTCCCCCGATTTCTTCACTTCCCTGCGGAAAGCTTCCACGACCTCGGGTCACCAAGGGGTGTTCAAGCGTTCGAGAGAAGCAAGAAAAACACATGACAATTGGGTACTACAATGGCATTTCGGGTTCGTCCATCGAATTCCTCGGCGAGCGGGTTCGGAAAACTGCCTGCACAGGCAAGGAATCAAAACTGATAGCTCAGTACACGAACCTGTTGAAGCTGCGAAGGAGGATTGCAGCTCACTGCGTCCAATTGATAGGCGCTGGGACGAACTATTACTACATGGCGTTTTGTCCGGGAGTTTCCTTTGATGTCTATTGCACAATGTGCACACAACAGATCGCTTTTGTACGATTGAAAGAGATTATTTCTGTTTTGTGGGACGAACTGTATTCCCATCATGACCAGTCGGTAAACCTAGCAGTGTACGTCGATTATTTGATCAAGCGAGTGCTCGATTATGCTCGGTGTGGTCGAGACACGTCTCGGTTGATTGAGATCTTGAAAGAGGTCAAGTCAAGGTTGAATGGTAGAAGCCCTTTGGAGACGTCGCCCGGCGGCTTAGTGCATGGAGATCTGACTTTTGAGAATATCATGGTGACCGCCGATTCATTTGTTCTCATTGATTCGAATCCACCTCCGGGAGATGTGGGGTGTATGGGTCTCGATGCGGGGAAGATAAGGCAGTCCCTTTTCTCATACTATGAGTTGTCCAAATACTCCGGGCCTATGGCAACGACGGGCCTCAAGGCGACGTATTCATACTTGGCGAATAGATTCTCATCCTTGTTTCCGTTCTGGAATGAATCTCTTGATCTGCAGTCACGGTTCTACGAGGCGTCCCACTATATCCGGTTGCTGGATTACAAATACCATACACATCCATCACAGGCAGACTCATTCTATGGTCAAACCGTACACCTGCTCGAGGAGGTCCTGGACGAGCTTTCGTTCAGAGGCTAAATAGCCGATCAGTTCGGAGCGAGCGCTTTTGCGTGAACAGAGACACCGCTGATGGGGCCGAATGTGAAATGATGTCGGTTATGAAACCAAAAACAGCCTCGAAGACGATCGAGGGGAAAATCGTCCATAAGGTTTTGTTGGTTGGCCATTCATCTTTTTTGTCACGGCGATGCGTCGAAGATTTGCTGCTGATGACAGCAAACGACGAAGGTGTTGGGCTCCAATTCACTGAGTCTACAGATTGCGACCTTTGTGTCGTTTGTTCAGATGGGCTGATGGGTTACAACATGAGATCGCTGTGCCAGATTATTGAGGATGTCCCCGGACCGCTCGTGGCCTTTGGGTTGGGTACAGAGGGCAATCTGGAGAAGCATCCCGATGAGGATGTCGGCCGGCTGTCGAAGATACTCGATCGTATGGAATTCCTGGGTGTCCGAAATGAGTTGACAAAAACCGAGATAATCCGTGTCTCGAACAACAGAAGAATAGAGATTGTCGGTGACGCGATAGTCAATTTTCAGTTCATAGACTGTACAGAGGTGCCGCGCCATGGTGATCTAGGAATCAATGTTATTGAGTTGCCCGGGAATGATGGACAAGAAGAGAAGACCTTTGAAGCCATTGCATTCTGTCTGGACCAGGTCATGAGATCACCGGAGTTCTCCCACGCCTGTTGCCATATTCTCTGTTTCGGCAGGCATGGTCCCTGCAAAGACGAATTGAAAGCCGCAGAACTGAGGAGCAAACTTACATTCGCGACTCGAACAAGAGTGCACCCTTATCTTCGAGATGTGCTCCTTAGCTATTCGCGGCTATGCAATCTCGATCTTTTTATCAGCATGCGAACCAGCAGTGCATTTGTCGGTGCCATCAACGGTATTGCTCCCGTTGTTTTGGAACATCGGGGAATGAGGGGCCAGGAAATAATGGACCTCATCGGTTGTGGTGATCTCGTACGATCACCTTACGACCTGACCGGCCCTGTTCTTTATCAGACAGTTGTTGAGACCCTTGAAGCCTGGGGAAAACGCTCGGTCAACGTACAAAGGAAGGTTGGTGAATGGCGGGAGAAGCAGAGGGAATTTGTGACAAAGGTGGTCAAATGCTTCTTCTGCTGAATCAAATGGCTAAGAATACGGTCATGAATATGGTTTTCGATCTTGACGGTACCCTGGTTGACACAAGAGAGGCCAATTATCTGGCATACAGGGAGGCATTTGCCAGACACAACCTAGAACTCAGCAGAGAGATCTATGAGAGGAGTTTTGGTAAGAAATGGGAGGAGTGGGGGCCTGAAATAGCCAGAGAGAGGGCATCTCAGATACACGATGCAAAGATAGAGTCATTTGGGAACTATATCCCACTGGTGAAACCTATAGAAATCTATGTGCATATCCTCAAATCATCCTTTGGTTCGCATCGAACGGTTCTCGCAACAAGTGCATCGAGGAAGTGCACCCGTATGATTCTTGATCATTTTGATCTGAGATTCTCTGACGAATTCTATGGTGAGGATTATCCTGATAAACGCTCCATGTTAGTCGAGATAAAGAAGAACGTGATGGCACGGCTGAAGGATACCCTCTTGATTGATGACAACCAAGACAATATCAAACTCGCTGATGAACTAGGATTCCGAACACACCTCGCTGTTTCAGGGGGGCGTGGAATGCTCCGGGTGCAAAAGGTTCGCCCAAGAAAGACATCACAGGGTTAGGATTTCCGGTATGCCGCATCGTTCACATACAACGGAAGAAATGCGTTTCCTTCGTATTCGGCTGATCGGTTGGTATGGATTTCGTGCCACGGGTGATGATCTGATTGCCTGGTCCACAAAGCGTCTATTTCGACGGCGTGGTCAAGAGATGGGTATTCAGGTTGACTTTACCAATGATGGCGACGCTGACCTGATGGTCGTTGGGGGTGGGACGATCATCGGATGTGATTCGGCTGGTATTTGTGAAAGAATCGATAGGCTATCATCACCTGTTGCCGTATTTGGACCTGGATTCCGCAACATGGGAGAAGAGGCTTGTCAAATGTGGCAACCTGCGATGAAAACCCTATTTGATCGAGCTGTTGGAACAGGCGTTCGCGGCCCTGTAACAGCTTGGCAGTTGAAACATTACCAAATGGCGACAAATGTTGTGGCCGTTGGAGATCCGGCAGTCTGGTTTGAAAGAATTCCCGCTCCCCAGCGTTCATCAAAGGGGAAGACAGTGGGAATCTGCATCAGAGAGATGCGAAATGAGGGGGTAGAGGAAAGATACCTTCCCTCGAACAAAGTATACGAACGGTTTGCAAAGCTGCTGCCGGAACTACTGAAGCTATACGAGGCCGAACCGGTGTTTCTATCGTTTTGTGAGAATCAATTCGATTCCGATACTCAGGGTGCGGAGAAATTACGTTCCATGCTACCCGAAAAATACCAGGATGCACCGATCATTCCCTATAGCGATAACGTTCGATATGTGGGGAGTATCATCGGGCAGATGGACTATCTGATCAGTGAGAGGATGCACCCCACAATCATTGCCTGGGTCCAGGGGAAACCCTGTATAGCGATTGATTACCAGTACAGGAAGACCGAGGATTTCATGGAGGGAATCGGTTTCCCCGAATACTGCATTCGAATCGATGACCTGGATGTCAATGAATATATGGACAAGCTAGCTCTTTTAAGAAAAGAACAGGCGTCCATTGTTCAGAAATCGAGAGATGTATTTTCCTACCAGAGACACCTCCAAGAAGAGCTCGCCTCACAAATTCTGGAAAGAACATGCGGATGAAAGTGAGTTAACCATTGGAGAATCCTTGTAAGATCGTATGCTTTGGAGACAGCATCACCAAGGCGTGGGCACCTTTGCTTGAAGTTGCACTGAGGAACAAGTTCCCAGACCATCAAATCGACATTGTCAACCTCGGTGTCGTCAGTGACACAACCGCAGGTGCTGTGAGGCGGCTGCACTCTGTATTGGCGGAAAGGCCGGATGTCGTTCTCATCGGTTTTGGCATGAACGACTGGCGCAAAGACATCGATCGAGAGAAGTTCAGATCCAATCTCTCGTTCCTGGCCGAAAAACTCGTTGCCCAGTCGATCCGGACCGTCTTCTTAACGATCAACCCCGGAGGGCGCGTATTTGGGGAGATCGCCCCTGAGATTGTCGAGTATAACGAAAATGTCATGGCGATTGCGAAGCAGTGCTGTTGCCGCGTGGTGGATGTTTTTTCCGCCTTTACCGAGAAGGTATTTCCTGTATCGAAAGGTCTTTATGATGAGATTCATCCAAACGAGTTGGGTGATCGCGTCATTACCGAGGAGTTACTGGACATTGTGCCGCTTGATCAAACGGTCATTGTGTGGACATTCAATGGGGAACACTGTTTCTGTAATTATGAGTGTCCATACTGTTACGTCCCCTCCGAGGTGAATATGGGGCATGCTTATCCCGGAGCCCCGGAGAAATGGCATGAAGCCTTGAAGAGAAGCTTCGGGAATCAGAAACTGGTTTTCTATTTCTCTTTCGGGGAACCCATGGGGGGAAAGGGGTTCTATGAGCTCATAGAGATGATCGGTGAAGAACAACGGTGGGGGTGTCACATCACCACAAATCTTTCGCTTCCATTGGGCCGGCTTTTGAAAACGAAGCTGGTGCGTGAGAATCGCTTACACGTGAACGCATCCTTCCATCCCACCCAAACATCGATTGTGTCTTTCCTGGAGAGACTTCTTATCCTCCGGCAGCATGGAATCGAGCCATCGATTGTCTACGTGATGTACCCTCCCCAGTTGGCGGAGTTTGCGGATTACTTCGAAGTTTTTCGTCAGCATGGCTTGTTTGTTCATGTTCGTCGGTTCCGAGGCATTTATGATGGCCGTCCCTACCCCCAATCCTATACAGAAGAGGAAAGGCGCTTTGTCGCCCGTTATTGTGACACGTTAACTGTGAAGTACATGCTGAACGATATGGAAGACAAGCCCGAAGAGACTGCCTCAAAGCTCTCTTATGCTGGGATGAACTATTTCATGTTGGATCATCATGGATATGTTTGGCGTTCTCCGGATTTCAAGGGTGAGAGGCCCCTTGGAAACATCCTACGAGACGACTTCGCCCCCGTGCCGAGGCTCACGCCTTTCGGTGGAACAGTTCTCGGATCCGTGAACATCATTGCCGCTTTGAGAGAGACGGGAATGCACCAGCTAGAAGGAAACCACACGTGGTCCTTTGCCCAACAGGGTGGGTGTTTCAGAAATGGAGATGGAAGTGTGCATTACCCATTAGAACGTGCGGACTTCCAGGACGAACACCTTCTGAAGATTCTCGACTGGCCAGCGACGGACAGCTGACCATGAACACAAATCTGGGCAAGACGAAAGGAAGGCCTAAGAAATTGAATCAATTCGGACATCGAGAATCAAAAAGAATATTGGAGTCTCCACATGCGCTTGAAGCCAGAGAGTAAGCCGCTGAACCGTACTGAATGTTTTCACTCAAATCCGAAATCAGTGATTCGCAACCCAGGGGGAAAAGGATTAGGCATGACTGTCGGGTCCTATGACCGCAACCGACACCCCGCGGCTATCACAAACTTTAAAACACTTTGCCATGCTCCATTTACCAGCATGGATTTCGGTCCTCAGGGGCAGATCAATGTCTGCAATCATTATTTCAGGACAATCGACAACATCGCCAACGGGAGATCACTTCATGAGATATGGAAGGGAAAGGAGTTTTCAGAGCTTCGCTTCAATATGCTCAATTATGTCATCGATGAGGACCTCTGTCGGCATTGTGCCATCCAGATACGAACGAAACACCCGGAGAACGCTTTTTCCGTTGAGCAATATGACCAGTACCCAGCAGCGTCGGTAGATCCTGATTTCCCGTCTCGAATGACATTCAGATTATCCAACAGGTGCAATCTTGCGTGTGTCATGTGTAGCGGCACATTATCATCCAGGATCAGAAGGGAGCGGGACAAACAGCCCAACCCGCCTTCACCCTATGGCGACCGGTTTTTTTCTGAAATCCGAGATTTCTTGCCACGGCTGAATCATGTGGAATTCTTTGGTGGAGAACCCTTCCTGATCAGAGAGCATCTGAGGATATTTGATTTGATCAAAGAAACAGGGGCTCAATGTACTCTCTATGCCAATACGAACTGTACCTCTCTGACCGACCGAATAAAAGCATACATCGAGGATCTCAATTTTACATGCATCGCCGTGTCTATGGATGCCGTGAATCCGGAGTTACATGCAAAAATCCGTGTAGGCATAGACCATGAGAAGTTCATGAAAAACCTCAACTGGTTGCTGGGCTTACGCAAACGCCGTCGTCTAAAGGTGATACTCAATGTGACTGAACTGAGACAGAACTGGTTCGAGCTACCGGAGTTGTTTCGTTTTGCTGCCAGAATAGACTGTTTCTTGCATATCAACACCTGCATTCATCCAGACCATTGCACCCTATACACCTTACCAACCAACGAACTGACATATCTTCTCGACTTCTTCGTGAGAGAGAGGGAGAAACTGGATGATGAACTACGTATGCAGGGCAACAACAGAAGCTACCAACACCTCGTGTCCATGATAGAAAAAGAACTCGATAAGCGAAAGCATCATCCCAGGCCGTCCTTGAGAGGAATTCATCGGCCAGATGGGGGGGCTGGCAATGCACGGGAACCCTCCAGTAGAACGCCGATCTCCCAAAGGAAAGAGGATGAATCGAATCATGAACATCGCCAGCATTATCGATAACCAGTTCTATTTGTCCGGAGTCAACGCATATTGGAGCAGCATGGCGCGGGCGCTGCGGCTCATGGGGCACACCATCCATACGATCGGTTTGGACAGTGGCGTCCATCCATGGAACACCGGTCTTTTTGACAGCCTCGTTGGAAGATCTCATCGATTCCATGTAA
>Ga0180438_10006375_pt1 | contig 15975 bp, 8 predicted proteins | sample SS_ome_12_FD_132455 | JGI IMG/M metagenome (GOLD analysis project Ga0180438, IMG submission 132455) | Hypersaline lake sediment archaeal communities from the Salton Sea, California, USA - SS_3_D_2 metaG | ecosystem: Environmental > Aquatic > Non-marine Saline and Alkaline > Hypersaline >...
CGAGTTGCGCGATCGCCTTTTGGGGCGAGCATACCCAATGTCCCGCTCGGGCCTCCCGTGCCTTGTCGAGCGAGAAGACCGCCGGGCGGCCGCGGAGGCGTCCGGCGACGTCGAAAGCGGTTGCCACGGACCAGACACAGAGTGGGCCGACGGGGACGACGCAGGTCCGCTCCCGCCCTGCCGCCTCGCCGATGATCCGTCCCAATTCGTGATAGAGCGGATGCTCGCCGGAGGAAGCATAATAAAGCCCGGCGGGATCGCAGCCGTTACGTTCTGCCGTAGGGGGATTCACCCGCTCGCCCTGCTCCGCGGCCAGCATCAACAAGGAGGCAAGGTCGTCCGCGTGAAGGAACGAGAACCGTCGCTTGCTGTAGCTCGGGGTGAGGTGGATCCCGAACCGATACACCATGCGGAACATGGGCAGGCAGGAACGGTCTCCCTCACCGAAGACGACTGACGGCCGAACGATCGTGGTCGGGACCCGGTCGGCGTAGCGGCGCACCGCCAGCTCCCCCGCCCGCTTGCTCCGCCCGTAATGCGACACCGGCTCGGACTGATCGCTCTCGATCCGCTCTCGGCCGGCAGTCGCCGGCCCCCCCGCCGCCAACGAGGAGACGTGGATCAACACCGGAGGAGTTGACTCTTGGGCACACTGGCGAACGACGTTTTCCGCGCCTCGCTCGTTGATGCGGAACAGGTCTTCCCAGCGCAAAGCCGAGCCGATCGCAGCCAAGTGGTAGACGACCGACTTCCCGGCCACCGCCTCCGACAGGCTATCGTAGTCGGTCACGTCGCCGTGGGCGAGCTTGACGGGCAGCGACCGCAGCCGGTCCAGGCAGGACGTCTTGCGCACCAAGCACGTGACGTCCTCGCCCCGTGCCAGCAAAGCCCGAACCAAATGCCAGCCGATGAATCCACTACCGCCGGTGACCAACACGCTGGCCATCGTCACACTTCCTGATGCAACACCACGCGGTTCTTTCGTACCTCAAATAGGATCTTCGTACCATACCGCGTGGGGAATCTAGAGAAAAAATCCGAGCGGGAAAAACAGAGGGGCATCCTGGAGAGGTTCGTCGGCCCCCAATGGAGCGGCAACGGCAACCTCGCCTTGCCGCCAAGATTGCGCCACACTACTATAGGCCCGACCTTTGCTCTCTGAAACACCCCCCGGCGATCCGGCAGGAAAAACATGGGATTATCGCGGGAAGTCGTCATCACCGGCCTTGGGGTTGTCTGCCCGCTGGGAATCGGCCGGGCCCCCTTTTGGAGGTCGCTCGTCGAAGGCCAAAGCGGCGTGCGGCGGATCTCGCTGGCCGACGGCAATGATCTGCCCTGCTCGATCGGCGGGGAGGTGCTCGATTTCAAGGCCGGGCAGTACGTCCAGCCCCGCAAGAACATCAAGGTCATGAGCCGCGAGATCCAGCTCGCTTCCGCCGCCGCCGTCATCGCCTGCGAGGAGGCGCGGCTGGGGGGTGGAGCGGTGGCTCCCGAGAGGGTGGGAGTCTCTTTCGGCGCCGACATGATGCCCTGCGAACTGCCCGAAATGGTCGAGGCCTACCGGGCTTGCATGCCCAATGGGAAATTCGAGTTCAGCCGCTGGGGAAACGAGGCCCTGCCCAAGCTTTACCCCCTTTGGATGCTCAAGTATCTCCCCAATATGCCGGCCTGCCACGTCGCCATCAACCGCGATGCGCGGGGCCCCAACAACTCCCCCACCCTTGCCGAAGTCTCCAGCCTGGCGGCGATCACCGAGGCCACCCGCGTTATCCAGCGGGGCCAGGCCGACGCCATGATCGCCGGCGGCACCGGGGCGCGGCTCAATCCCACCACGTTGGCACGGCACAACATCTACCCGCTTTCGCGTCGCGGGGATCCTCCCGCCGCCGCCTGCCGGCCTTTCGACGCGGGACGCGACGGCATGGTTCACGGCGAGGGCGCCGGCGCGTTCGTGCTTGAAGCACGCGAGTCCGCCGAGGCCCGGGGCGTTGCCATCCTCGCCCGCGTCCTCGGCGCCGCCGGCGCCTTCGAGCCGCACCGCAACGGCCAGCCCCTTCGCGGCGAAGCGATCGCCACGGCGATCCGCCGAGCCCTGGAGGACGCGGGGCTCGGGCCGGGCGACATCGGTCACGTCAATGCCAACGGCCTGAGCACCATCGAGGACGACGCCATCGAGGCCCAGGCCGTACGCAAGACCCTCGGTGATGTCCCCGTTACCGCTCCGAAGAGCTACTTTGGCAACCTCTCGGCCGGGACAGGCGCCGTAGAAATGGCCGTCAGCGTCCTTGCTTTACAGCAGGGGCAGGTGCCCCCCACATTGAACTACGAGCGACCCGATCCGGCTTGCCCGGTGAACGTGATTTGCGGGCAAGCAATGGCCGTCGATCGTCCCACAGCCATGCTTCTGAATCACGCCCGCACCGGCCAGGCAATCGCCTTGGTGCTCGGCGGCCGCTGATCGGGCACCTAGTGGGCCGCCAAATCGAAGGTGGCACATTGTGTGCCACTGCTGGCTCGCCCAGCAGTGCTCGAAACACGGCTGGACAAGCCAACCGTGGCACCCGTCACCTTGAACCTGGCGTATCGCTAGACCCGAAGCGCGATCGATGGTAAAACCTTACGTAGCAATACTTTGCGATTCGGGCCGGCGTCCCCGGGGTGGTGCGGTTGGACGGGCCTTGCGGGCCGCCCGGCGCCCATCGCACTCAAGCATGTCAGTCGACGCCCCGCAAACCCCTAGGGTATGCTTGAACAAGCCGCGTGAAGCGTCAGCTTGAAATAGGCTGAACCCACCCTGCAAAGGCCCATCGCATCCCCCGTTGATAAGACCCCGCCCGGAGATTGCCCCGGACGCTGCCAGCGACTTGGCGCTGAGTCTCCCATGCCCACTGACTACAAGACCTGGGCCGGCCACGTCAAAGCGCTCCATGATGCGCTTGCCGCTCTGGAGCCGATCGCGCAAGCCGTGGGCGTCGCTCCGCCCGACGACGAGGATTGGCTCCAGTTGCTCCGTTTCAAGCTGCTCCCACAGCTTGACTACGAGCCGCTGGTGGTTGTCGGCATTGTGGGGGGAACCAACATCGGCAAGTCGCTGTTGTTCAACCAGTTGGCCGGCGAGGTCGCCAGCGGGGTCAGCCCGTTGGCCGCCGGCACCAAGCACCCTGTCTGCCTCGTGCCGGAAGGCGCCGACGATCCGAAAGTCCTCGACCGCCTCTTCGAAGGCTTCCAACTGCGGCCTTGGGAGTCGGCCGAGGATCCGCTTCGGGCGTGCCCGGAAGACTTGCTCTTCTGGCGGATCGGCAAGCACATGCCGCCGCGGCTGCTGCTATTGGACGCCCCGGACGTCGATTCCGACGCCAAAGTGAACTGGCAGCGGGCCAGGGCGATCCGCCAGGCGGCCGACGTGCTGGTGGCGGTGCTCACCCAGCAGAAATATAACGACGCGGCCGTCAAGCAGTTCTTCCGCGAGGCGGCCAAGGCCGATAAGCCGATCGTCGTGGTCTTCAACCAATGCGACCTGGAGTCGGACCGGGACTTCTGGCCCCAGTGGCTGGAGACGTTTTCGACCGAGACCGGGGCCAAGAACGAGCTGGTCTACGTGATGCCGCTGGACCGGGAGGCCGCCAAACGGCTCGAAGTGCCGCTGTATTGCGTGGGGCCCGACGGCGGGCGGCCGCCCGGCGAGCCGTCGAGCCTCCGCCGGGAACTGGCCGCGCTGCACTTCGACGCCATCAAGATCCGCACGTTCCGCGGAGCCACGAGCCGCGTGCTCGACCCGCTCTACGGCGCGCCGGCCTACCTACAACGGATTCGGGCGGCCGCCGCCGATTATTCCTCGGCCGCCGCAGCGCTTTCAACCACCGAAATGGCCCGCATGGCGTGGCCCAGCCTGCCGCCGAAGGTCCTCGTCGATGAGATCCGCGCCTGGTGGGACGCGGGCCGCAGTCCGTGGTCCCGGTCGATCCACGGCTTCTACAGGACCGTTTTCACCAGGCCGATCAACGCCGCCTGGCAGATCACCCGCGGCGGCGCCGATCCGGTGGCCGGCTTCCGCCGCCGCGAGGGCGAAGCGGTCGTGCTGGCGGTCGAAAAGATGCTCAATGAGTTGGATCGTCTGGCCCAGGTGGGAAACGAGATCCTCCGGCCCCGGCTGGTGAAGCTCCTTTCCGGCGAGGCCCGGTCGCAACTGCTGGAGCGGGTGCAGGCGGCCCACCGCGAGCTGCCGCCGGTGGACGACGACTATCGGGCCTTTCTCCGCACCGAGTTGGACGCCTGGGGCGAGGCCAGTCCGCGGGCGGTCAGCTTCCTCCGCTCACTCGATCACGCCGCCGCCATCGCCAGACCCGCGATCACCGTCGTGCTCGTGGTCACCGGCTGGGGAATGGCCGGGGATCTGGTCGGCCAGGCGGCCGGCCACACCGCCGTGGAACTTGCTCGCGAGGCCGCCATCACCGGCGGCATCACCGGCGGCGGCGAGGCCATGGTCAGCACGGCCGGAGAAGGGGTCCGACACGCCGCCGGCCGGCTCTTCGGCCGGCTTCAGGCCCAGTACGCCCAGCGCCGGGCCGAGTGGCTCGCCGGTTGGCTCGAACAGGAACTCCTCGGTGATCTGCTTGCCGAGCTCCGCCGCGGCGCGGAGGCGCCCGCAAATGCCGAGTTTGCCAGAGTGCAAGAGACACTCGACCGGCTTGCCACGGGTCACACCGGCCAAGGGCAAGGATCCGCAGCGTGAAAGACGATCCTGGCAGGATGAACATCAAGATATAATTGCGTTCACGCGAAAAAGTGAGGCGGCCGCGGCAAACCGGCTCGACGCCCGGTTGCCGCGCCCGACGGAGAACGACCGATGCAAAAATCGCTGGACGTGAAAATCGCCCGCATCCTCGCCGATTCCGCCTGCCGCGACTTCATCCTCGCCGACGCCAAGGACGCGGACATGGCGTTCGGGCTGGCCGCGCCGGGCAAGAGCCCCGAACATCACGCCCATGAAGGCCGCTTCCGCACGCTCGACGAATACCGCCAATTGATCCGCGAGGTCGTCGGCCAGGGGCTGGTCGACATCATGCTGATGAGCGCCAGCACGAGCGAGGTGCTCACCATCCAGGAGCGGCTCTTCGACTCCAGCCACGTCACGCCGGCGGTGCGGGCGAACGACACGACCGACATCTGGCTGGCCGCGGGTGCCGGCCGCTACGCCGCCCAGCCCTCGCGGCCCTTCCGCACCGCCACGATTGACCACATCATGTGCGGCAAGGTCGAGTGCGAGCCGGCCGAGCGGACCTTGGGCGCAGACCTCGGCCTTTACTCGGTGACGTTCAACAACGACGTCGAGACGGACCTCCGCGTGTTGGAGGCGTACCGCGAGTTCCGCCTGGAAGCAGAGCGGAAGGGTTTTCGTCATTTCCTCGAAGTGTTCGATCCCAACGCCCCGGGCGAGCACCCGCCGGCCGACCTGCCTCGCTTCATCAACGACCACATCGTCCGCACGCTGGCCGGCGTGACCAGCCGCGGGCGGCCGCTCTTCTTGAAGATCCCTTACCACGGCCCGGCGGCCATCGAGGCCCTGGCCGGCTACGACCGCTCGCTGGTGGTCGGCATCCTCGGCGGCTCGTCGGGCACCACGTTCGACGCCTACCACATGCTCTGGGAGGCGAAGAAGTACGGCGCGCGAGTGGCGCTTTACGGCCGCAAGATCAACAACGCCGAGCACCAGCTCACGTTCGTGAAATACCTCCGCCTGGTGGCCGACGACGAGATTGCGCCCGCCGAAGCCGTCCGCGCTTATCACGCCGACCTGAAGCGGCTGGGCATCCGCCCCTACCGCACGCTGGAAGACGACCTCGCAGCGACCGCCACGGCCAGCGGCTACGCCGCAGCGGGAAAAGAGGGACGAGGGATGAAGGGTGCAGCGCCTGTGGCCGACGACGGGCCTGACTTCAGCAAAATGACCCCCGCCGAAAAGGCCCGCTGGAACATGGAGCGTTGGAAGCGGATTATCGGGTGAGACAATAGGTCAGGCACGGCGTGCCCGACTTACTCCACTTCGGCCCGCTTATCGGCTTTGACTCTCCTCAGCCCGGCGGGCAGGGAGCCGGAGTTTAGGATCGCCGCCAGCTCCTGCACTTCCTGGCGCGTGAAGTCGCCGGTGATCTGGGCGCGGTCGGCGACCACGGTCTGGACGGCCGGGGCGGAGTGCAGCCGGCCGTTGAGGATGATGCCCAGCTTGCGGGTGAAGTCGTCTGAGGGGTCGGGCAGGTTGTTTGCCGTCAGGGCACTGAAGAGCTTGCCGCCGAGTGAATTGAAAGAGATGTCGAGGCATGGACGGGCGCCTTGGTCGACCCCCTCCGCGACCCGCGTCAAATAGCCGCCATTGACGTGGAACCGGTCGCCGACCACGAGGATCTCGATCTTCTCGCCGCCGTCTTCACGCACCGACCGCTTGGCGATTTCCGGATAAGGGAAAGCATCGTCCTTCGGCCGCGCGACCGGCACCCACCATGCCAGGCGGTCGCCGGCCTCGTTGCGGACCTCGTCGCCTCCTTCGGTCTCGGCCTGCCGGATGATCGCCGCGTGGTCGCGGTCGTTGGCCAGGATGCGGAATTCCAGCGTGCCGCTGCTGGTCACGATGCGATCGATCCGTTCCGCTTCCTTAGGGTCACCGTCATACAAACCGATTTCAATCTGCTGCGGACCGATCTGCCGCACGCGAGCCCGCTTGCGCCACCCGCGGTTGACGCGGACTTCCACCACGGCCACCAGCCTTTCCATATCGACCGGCGAGCCCGGCGGAATGCTCTGGGGATCGACCTCGTAGACCAGAACGGCGGTCACCGGCCTGGTCCGATCCAAGCTCTCCAGGCTGATCGGCAACGCGATGAACGCCACAACGGCAATCACCGCGATGAGAAACGGCAAAAGCGCCGCCGCGACAATCAGCACCACGTGGATCTTTTTCATCGCCGCTGCCCCCGAAGCATTGCAGTTATCCTTCAGGTTTGACCCCGTGAACAGTCCGATTCACGGTGGACACACTCCGGTGTTGTGACGCGTCAGTCCTGCTCATCATACGCCCGAATCTCACACACGCCCATCTCCGGCTGGGCCTTGGCGACGACCAGCCGCAGCTTCCTGGTAGTGGTGCGAGGGAAGGAAATCACGCGGCGGCGGTCTTGGTTGCCGGTCACTTGGGCGACTGTCCGCCACGCGCCGTCCTTCTCGACTTGGATCTCGAAGTCTTCCGCCCGCATCGATTGCGACTGGAACGAGACGTGCACCGTGTCAAGCAGCCGGGGCCGGCCGAAGTCGAGCTCGATCCACTGCGGCAGCGGCTCGTTTGGATCGGGGCGCCAGCAGTTGGGCCAGCCCCGCACCGCCCGCGCAAAGCCGTTGACCGCGTTTTTGGGCAAGAACATCTCTTCGGTGGGCGGCTGCGGCTCGACCGGTTCGTCTTCCTCCGCGGGAGGCGAATCGAGGCAGTACTTGTAGCACTGCTGGTTCACGGTCCAATCGCCGCCTTTGCCGCGGTAGGCGCGGGCGGTGTCGGCCGGCTGCGTCCGATAGAGCGACCAGCTCAAGCCCTCGGTTTTCGGCAGCCAAACATAGTAGTAGCCGGGCCTGGCCGGCGCGTCGAGCGAGAACTCCACCCAGCCTTCGCTCTTCGGTGGTACGGCGGCGGTGGCCGTGGCGAGGTCTTCCTCCGAGCTGAAATCGCCCAGCGTATCGGCTCCCCGCAAGTGGACGGTCACTTTCATCGGCGACTCTCGCTCCGAAATGAGGTGAAGCCACAGCTTGCCGATCTGCCCGCCTGCAACCTTGAACATCACGGCCCGCTCGTGGGCGGAGAGCGAATGCACCAGCGACATGCCCTTCGACCTGATTTCCACCGGGGGCGAATGGCTCGAGGCGGTCGCCGCGGCCCGCAGGGCAAGGTCGTCGGGGTCGCTGTTGGGCACGTCGATGATGTAGCAGCCGTCTTTCAAGAGTTGCCGCTGCAACTGGGCGATGTGGTCGGGATAGATTTCGCGGGGCCGGCAATCGTGCGTCTTGCAGAGCGCGGCGGCCGTGCCCGCCGCCTGGCCCTGCACGCCGCAGGTGACCATCACCCGCGTCGCTCCCAGCGCCGCGTGGCTGGCCGAAAGGCAGCGGCCGGCCATCAAGAGGTTCCGCACGTCCTTGGCGTAGAGGCTGCGGAAGGGAATCGAGAACTTCTGCCGGTGGCTGAATTCGGCGGGCGGGCCCTCGTCGTAGAAGCCGCCGGGCGGGTGCAGGTCTATCCCCCAGCCGCCGTATGCGACGGGGTCCGGGTGCTTGATCGCCCCGGCGATGTCGTGCTCGGTCATCACGTAGTCGCCGATCAAGCGAGCTGATTCGCGCTTACCCACCACGTGACTCACCCAGACGAGCTGGTAGTCGCGGGCCTCTTCCGCCAGGAGGGGGCACTCGTTCTTGACGTGATCCCACATGCCCCAAATGATTCGCAAGAGCTCGTCGCGAATCGGCTCGGCGTCCTCGTAGGTGTCGAGCATGCCGCCGTACTCGATCATCCACTGCCAGCCGCCGAAGTGGAGCTGCGGGTGACGGCGCTGGGTGAAGTCGTCGCAGGCGGGGAAATCCCTGGCCCAGTCGGGTGAGCGAAACTCGACCGGCCCGGCCGCAAGCCGGCTGGCGTAGCGGAGTGTGCCGCCCATGGTGCGGCGGTCGCCTTCCTCCGGGGCGCGGCTCTCGTTGTACATCGATCTCGGCTCGCGGCCGTGGCGGTGCTCGGCGCCCGCCCAGATGCCGATCTGCCCGTCACCCGTGCAGTCGATGAAGATCACACCGGGCAGCACGAGCCGCTTGCCGGAAGTCACTTCCAGGGCTTCGACGGCGTCGATCGTGCCGTCGGCCGCCGTCTGAACGCCGGTGGCGTGCGTGTTGAGGAAGAGATCCAGCTTCCGCTCGGCCCGGCAGAGCGCGAGCAGCTTTTCGGAGTACTCTTCGGTCTCGCCGCGGACCTCCTCGATGATGCCGCCCTCGCCGGGGTCGAGCGGCTCACCCGACCGGTCGCCCTGCGGGGCGACAAGGACCTCGGTGCTGGTGTTGCCGCCGAGCACGGGGCGGTTTTGCACCAGCGCAGTGCGGCAGCCACCGCGGGCTGCGGCGACCGCGGCAAACGTGCCGGCCAGCCCGCCGCCCACTACTACCGTGTCATACGGCTCCAAGACCTCCACCTGGCGGCTCACGCCGCCGTACTGCTCGCGGAGGGCGGCGATCGCGTCCTTCTCGGCCGGCGGCCTCCAGGTCAGATCATCGCAGAGCACCATCGCGTCGCAGCGGCCGTAATGGCCCATCAGGTCGCGAAGCCGCACCTCAACCAGCCCGATACCGAGCTCAACGGTGCCGCCGTCTTCCCAGATCCAACGGCCGATCTTGCTCTGGCCGAAGACGTGCTCGGTCGGCCTGCCGCCCAAGATTACCTGGAAGCGTCCCGGGCTGTGCTCGGGCACCCAGTCCCGCGCCCGCACCCAGAGGCGATAGGTGCCTTCCGAGGGCACCGGCGCGCGGGTCACCGCGTCGGCCACCGGCCCCTCCAGCCCGATCGCCAGCAAATACGGCGAGCCCATCTGGTCAACGAACTGGGCGTCGTTTGTCCAGCCGCCGTAGTCTTCGAATCGCTCGGTCTCCAGCCAGATCGTCGTGCCGGCCGCCGAAGCGGCCGCCGGCCAGAGAATCACGGCGGTGCAGAGCACCAGGGAAAATGTCTTCATGGACCGGACCTCCGGGATAGGCTTGGGTCTTGTTGGGTTTTGTAGGGTGGGACCAGCGCAAGCGCAGGCCCACCAGCAAAAATCCGCCCAGGTTCTTGGTGGGCCTGCGCTTGCGCTGGTCCCACCCTGCCTTCTGCAGGAAACCCCTTTGTACTTCACACGGGCTGTGGGTTCAAGAAACGTGACCGCGGTGCCTCCCTCTTGGGGAACCGCTTGTTGTTCCGACCCAACTGCGACCCTATAATCCGGCATTCCCCGCTTCCGTCGGGCAAACGCCTGGAGGGTCCGCCATGCAACGACCGCCTGCTGCCAAGCACGTCGAGCCGGGGCTCCGAGTCGGCTTCCTGGTCGTCGGCCGCAAGCGCCGCGGCTTCGATATGGAGTATGGCGGCCGGATGGAAGAAGCGGCCTGGGCCGCGATGGGCGAGGCGCCGTTTGGCGCCGTCCGCCCAACGACGCGGGTGATCGACGACGGCACCTTGCGGCAAGCCCTGGCCGAGCTTCGCACGCAGCAATGCGACGCGCTGGTCGTGCTCCAGCCGATCATGGGTGACGGGCGGCTGGCGCCGGTGCTGGCCCAGCTTTGGGGTGATCCGCCCGTGCTCTGGGCAACCCCCGAAAAGCCTGACGGCGGCAAGGTCAGCTCTTGCTCGCTGGTCGGGGCGCACGCCTTCGGCTCGACGCTCCGCCAGCTCGGCCGGCAGTTCGAGATCGTCTACGGCAACCCCGGCGACGCGAAAACGCGGCACCAGCTTGCCACGGCCGTGCGGCTGACGGCGGCCTTCTCGAAGCTGCGGCGGTCGAAGGTGGGGCTGGTCGGCGCGCATGCCCCGGGCTTTATCAACATGCAGGCCGATCCGGCCGCCATGAGCCGCCAACTCGGAATCGAGCTGTGCCATTTCGGGCTGGCCGAGTTCTTCGATCTGGTCGAAAGCCAAAGCGACGAGGCAGTGGCCGAAGACCTCAAGCGCGTCCAAGCGTTGGAACTGCCGCTGGAGGACGGCGTCACGGCCGATGACCTGCCGCAAAACAGCCGCTTCTACCTGGCGATTGATGCGATGCTCGACCAGGAGAACCTCGACGCGCTGGCCCTGCGGTGCTGGCCCGAGGTGCCCAACCGCTTCGGCCAATGGCCCTACCTGGCGATGGCCCGGCTGGCCGGAGAGAACCGCGCCGTGGCCCTGGAAGGCGACACCGACGGGGCGATCTGCTCTCTGGTGGGACGGCTCTTGCGAATCGGCGCCGGCTACCTGAGCGATTGGCTCGCCCACGACGAGCACGCGATCACGCTCTGGCATCCGGGCCATGCCCCGCTCTACCTCTGCGCGGCGGGCACGGCCCGGCTCGGTCGGCATTTCAACAGCGGCCACCCGCTGGTGATCAACGCCACGCTGGCGGCCGAGTTGCCGATCACGCTCTTTCGGCTTTGGCGCCTGGACGGCCGCTACCGGATGACGGCCGCCGACGCCCGGACCGCTTTGCCCCAGCGGGAGCTCGCCGGCGCCCACGGCGTGGCGTTGCTCGAAGACCGCCGCGTGCCCGACTGGTTCGACTTCCTCTGCCACGAGGGCATGCCCCACCACGTGGCCGTCTTCCCCGGCCACCACGCAGCGCTGTTGCGGCGACTCGCTCGGCTGTTGGGGATCGAGTGGCTCGATTTAAAGTAATGACGCGAGTGATCGTGCAACGGCTTTCCTCTGGCGATACGAACCGATATGCTAGCGCTCAACGCGACCGTTTTACGCTCCAGGCTTGAGGAGTTGCCAATGAGATTTCCCAATCGAACCCTGCTGAAATGCCTCCGGCGCGCCGTCGCGGCCGTTAGTGCGATGGCCGTCGTCGGCCTTGTGAATGCCTGGGCGGCGCCCGAAAAGACGCCGGCCACAGCGGAGGCGCCGAAACGCCCGAACATCCTCTTCGTCTTCGCCGACGATTGGGGGCGCTACGCCGGCGCGTATGCGAAGCTCGAGCCGGGCGGGCCTTGCGACGTGATCCAGACGCCCCACTTCGATCGGGTCGCTCGCGAGGGCGTCTTGTTCACCAACGCCTTTGTCAACGCCCCCTCGTGCACGCCTTGCCGCAGCTCCCTGCTGTCCGGCCAGTATTTCTGGCGGACGGGCCTCGGCGCGATCCTGCAAGGGGCGATCTGGGACGACTCCATCCCATCGTACCCGCTCATCCTCCGCGACAGCGGCTACCACATCGGGCACACCTACAAGGTCTGGTCGCCGGGCACTCCCAGGGATGCCCCCTACGGCGGAAGCGACTACGCCTATGTCGCCCGCGGCGGGCACATGAACAGCTTCTCCCAGTTCGTCACCGCAAGTGCGGACCACGAAGCGGCCAAAGAGAAGATCTTCGCCGAGGTCCGCGATAACTTCCGCGACTTCCTGGCCGGTCGCCGAGGGCGGCCCTTCTGCTATTGGTTCGGTCCGACAAACACGCATCGCAAGTGGATCCAAGGGTCGGGGCTCGACCTTTGGGGCATCGACCCCGACGATCTCAAAGGCAAGCTGCCGCCGTTTCTGCCCGACGTCCACACGGTCCGCGAGGACTTTGCCGACTATCTCGGCGAAGCGCAGGCGGTCGATGCCTCGCTGGGTGTGCTGATCGAAGAGCTCGAGCGGATCGGCGAATTGGACAGCACGCTCTTGGTCGTCAGCGGCGACCACGGCATTCCCGGCTTTCCGCGAGGCAAATGCAATCTCTACGACCTGGGCGTCGGCGTCGCGCTGGCCGCCCGCTGGCCGGGGCGCGTGCCCGGCGGCCGCGTCGTGGAAGATTTCGTGACCCTGCCCGATCTGGCGCCGACGTTCCTCGAAGCCGCCGGGCTGACGCCTTCGGCGGTGATGACCGCCCGCAGTTTGATCAGCGTGCTGGAGTCGGACAAGGGCGGGCTGGTGGACCCTGCCAGAGACGCGGCGATCGTCGGCCGCGAGCGTCACGTCGCCGCCGCGCGGACGGACGAGCTGCCCTATCCGCAACGGGCCCTGCGAACGAAAGACTTCCTCTACATCCGCAACTTCAAGCCCGAGCGGCTGCCGATGGGAACTGGACCCGGGCTTGGCGAGCCTGCGGAGCCGGTGCCCACGTATGAGCAACTGCGGGAGGATACGTTCGCCGCCTTCGCCGACATGGACGCCGGCCCGACCAAGGCCTGGATCTTCACGCACCGCGACGACCCCGGCATGGACCAGTATTTCGACGTCGCCTTCGGGCAGCGACCGGCCGAGGAGCTTTACGACCTTCGCAGGGACCCGCACGGGATGCAGAACGTGGCCGGCGATCGCCAGTACGCCGCCGAAAAGGAGCGGCTTTCGGCGCGGCTGATGGCGGTCTTGCGCGAGACGGGCGATCCCCGCGTGCTGGGCGACGGCACGACGTTCGACAAACCGCCCTACGCAGGCCCGGTGGGGTCAGGCAAGAAGTAGCTTTTCCGAAGTGAGTTTTGCGATCCGTTCCGCCAAGGAGTTTGCCTCTATGGTTCCATCACGATTTCTTCGCTGGGCGGTGGTTTTGCTTGCCACCCTCACCGCGGCCCGGCTCGTCGCAGTCGCGCAGGCCCACGCCGCCCCGCCGCCCGATCGACTCAACGTCCTGTTTATCGCCGTCGACGACTTGCGGCCGGAGCTGGGCTGCTACGGGGCGCGGCACATCAAGAGCCCCCACGTCGATCGGCTGGCCGCCACCGGCGTGACCTTCCTAAGGGCGTACTGCCAGCAAGCCGTCTGCTCGCCGTCGCGGACCAGCCTGCTCACCGGCCTACGGCCCGACTCGACGAAAGTCTACGACCTCCAGACGCACTTCCGCGACACGGTGCCCGACGTGGTCACGCTGCCCGAGCAGTTCAAGAACCACGGCTACCATGTCGAAGGGATGGGCAAGATCTATCACGGCGGGCTCAACGACGAAGCCTCCTGGAGCGTCCCCTGGCGTGGGCCCACGAACTCCAGCGGCTACAACTCGCCTGAAAACAGGGAAATCCTCGGCAAGCGTCGCGCGGCGGCCAAGGCCAAGGGGCTCAAAGGCAAAGAGCTCAGCCGGGCGGCAAGGGCCGCTCCCTACGAGGCGGCCGACGTCCCCGACAACGCCTATCCCGACGGCGAGCTGGCCGACATGGGCGTCGAGGCCCTCGGGCGAGCCGCCCAAGGCGACCGGCCGTTCTTCCTGGCGGTCGGGTTCCTCAAGCCCCACCTGCCCTTCAACTGCCCGAAGAAGTATTGGGACCTCTACAACGCGGAAGAGATCCGCCTGGCCCCCAACCCCTTCCCGCCGAAAGACATGCCCCAGACGGCCGGCACCAGCTTCGGCGAGCTGCGGGCGTACGAGGGGGTCCCCGCAAAGGGCCCGATCGGCGACGACCTGGCGCGACGGCTGAAGCACGGCTACTACGCCTGCGTAAGCTGCACCGACGCGCAGATCGGCCGCCTGATCGACGAGCTGGAACGGCTGGGCCTGAGAGACCGGACCGCGATCGTCCTCTGGGGCGACCACGGCTGGAAGCTGGGCGAGCACGGCATGTGGTGTAAACACACGAACTTCGAGCTCGATTGCCGCTCGACGCTGCTGGTGAGCGCGCCGGGAGCCGCCGGCAACGGCCGCCCGTCCGAGGCGCTGGTAGAATTCGTCGACATCTATCCGACGCTCTGCACGCTGGCGAGCCTGCCGCTGCCGCCGCACCTGGAGGGCACGAGCTTCGCGCCCGTGCTCGAGGCCCCCGATCGCGCATGGGAGCCGGCGGCCTTCAGCCAGTATCCCCGCGGGAATCTGATGGGCTACTCGATGCGGACTGACCGCTGGCGCTTCACGCAGTGGGTCGACCGGCGGCAGCCCGACCGGGTCGAGGCCGTCGAGCTCTACGACCACCTGGGCGACCCGATGGAAAACGCCAACGTCGCCGCCGACGCGGCCAACGCCGACGTGGTGCGGCAGCTCACCGAGCAGGCCAAAAAAGGCTGGCAGGGGGCGCTGCCGCCACAGTGACGTCAATCCACCAGCTCGCGCTCGATCTGTTCGAGCGATTTGCCCTTTGTCTCGGGCAGGCGCCTGAGGATGACGGCGAAGCCGACGAGGCAGATCACGCCGTAGAGCCAGAACGCGCCGTGGGCTCCCAGTCCGCGCTTGAGCAGGGGGAAGGTGAACGTCAGCGCCGTGCAGCCCACCCAGAGCGAAAAAACGGCGATCGACATGGCGGCGCCGCGAATGCGGTTGGGAAAGATCTCTGAGATCACCACCCAGGTGACCGGCGCCAGCGACATGGCATAACAAGCGATGGCCAAAACCACCAGCACGAGCATGTGCACACCGGTGCTCTGGAGGAAGTAGCCCGTGCCGAGCACGGCGTAAATGCCGGCCAGCCCCGCCGCGCCGATGAGCATCAGCGGCCGTCGCCCGAAACGGTCCACCGTAAAAATCGCCACGAAGGTGAACGCGAGGTTGACGATGCCGGTGATCACGATGTTGAACATGATGCCGCTCACGTCGTAGCCCGCCGCCTCGAAGACTTCCTGGGCGTAGTTGAAGATCACGTTGATTCCACACCACTGCTGGAAGACGGCCAGAAGGACGCCCAGCCCGATGATGCGGGCCAGCTTGGGCTCCAGGAGGTCGCGGAAGCGGACGCGGGCGATTTCCTCCTTGGCCAGGGTCTGCTGGATGTCATCGAGCTCGAAACGGGCGAAGGCCGCCCCGCCCACTTTGGCGAGCGTTTCTTCGGCCAACTGGTCCTGACCGGACTTGACCAGCCACCGGGGGCTTTCCGGCACGAAGAACATGAGCAAAAAGAACAACAGTGCCGGCGCCGTCTCGGCGGCGAACATCCACCGCCACCCTCGCTGCCCGTTCCACGACTGGAGGATGTAGGCGTTCATCAACGCTCGATCTTCCTCTTCGCCGTTGGTAGTGCCGCCTTCAGGCGGAACGCGACCGGCTGAACCCGGAACTACGAACGCCTCAACCTCGGCCGTGCTGGGAAGGCGAAGCTCATCGACCGTTGGCACGTTCTCGGCGATCTGCCAATTAACGAGCTGGGCCGCGAGGATGCCGATCACGATTGTCAACTGGTTGATCGAGACGAATCGGCCCCGCCACTCGGCCGGCGAGATCTCGGCGATGTACATCGGCGAGAGGTTCGATGCGAGCCCGATGCCGACGCCGCCGACCCAGCGGGCGACGTTGAACCCGAGGAAGGTCGTCGCCAGAGCCGTGCCGACCGCCGAGAGAAAGAACA
>Ga0180438_10006377_pt1 | contig 15973 bp, 13 predicted proteins | sample SS_ome_12_FD_132455 | JGI IMG/M metagenome (GOLD analysis project Ga0180438, IMG submission 132455) | Hypersaline lake sediment archaeal communities from the Salton Sea, California, USA - SS_3_D_2 metaG | ecosystem: Environmental > Aquatic > Non-marine Saline and Alkaline > Hypersaline >...
GCCCCTGTTGCGGCGCACCTCGATATCCATCTGGGAAAAATCGATCAGGTACTTGCCCCGCTGCACCCGGTTGGGGCTCTCCATCTCCAGGCGGATATTCGAGGAATCAACGTATATCCCCTTGATCCTGGGGTTGAACAAGGCCAGAAGCTTCGAGTAGATCATCGAATGGGTGGTCATGTAGGTATGACCCTTGTAGCGGATCGACGGGGTGTGCTCCACGTCGTGGGCCAAAGGATCGGTGACCGGGCTCATGGATACACGCTCGATGTTGAACAGCCCCTCTTTTGCCAGCTGCTGCTGCAGAGCGTTGACGAAGGTAGTACGGATTGCCAGGGCGTTGTACAGATCATCCCCCAGCCACTTGTCGATGTAGTCCTTGCGGATGAACTCCCCCAGAGAGCTGCCGCTCTCCGTCAGGGCGGCCTGGTAGTTGAAAAGACTCTGCCCGACGTATTCCTCGATTGACTCGTGCATGGTCTAGCCTATCTCCGCCACAACTCCCTCGGCAATAGACTTCTCCACTGCCTCGGTTGCCTTCTGTGCCCAGAGAGCATCATCCAGATCCGAAAGCGGCTTCCCTTCCCCTGTGATGCAGAGATCGACAAAGGCCTGATCCTCGTTGGTAATCGTATCCTGATAGGCGGTGTAGGTATGAGAGTGAGAAATTCCCTGTTTCACCTCGACCCAGTCCTGGTAGGTGTAGTGGGTCGTACCGGCCGTGCCGATCACTTTTATGGTGTAGGTCCACGGGGATGGCGAGAGATCGTCTGCAGCAAAGCTCACGCAGAGGTGGGCGATTCCCCCGTTTTCGAGTTCCAGAAGCACCATGGCAAGATCCTCTTTATCAGGCTGGTGGGGATGGTTTCTGTTGGCTTTGAGGGCCGCCGCACTTCTCGGCCGTCCGACCAGGTACATCATCGTGTACAGAGGATGGGTGAGCAGATGCCTAACCACCCCGGGAAGGGTTGCCGCCCGTTCATCCCCATGATAGATGTTGTACAGTACATAGCAGGAGACGATCTGACCGATATCCCCATTCACAATCAGTCTCCGAGCTCTCCGCAGGCTCTCCTCGTGGATCATGTTATGTCCCGGAACACAGAGGCGTCCTGTTTGTTCAGCGACCGCCTTCATCTCCTCCACTTCTGCTACAGACGAACAGATGGGCTTTTCAACCAGCACGTGCTTCCCCGCCTCCATAGCCAACCTGGCGAAGGGAAGATGGGTTTCAAGATTGGTGCAGATGATCACCGCCCCTATATCGCTATCGCTGACCAGTTCTTCAGGCGTTTTGTAGACCTTGCAGCCTTCCTCTTTGCCCCGCCTTTTCGCCGTCGACTCCGTACGATTCCAGAGCCCTACGAGATAGGCGTTAGGGATCTGCCGGATAGCTCGGCCGTGAAGTATCGAAATCTCACCGGCACCGATAAATCCGATCCCCAGCTTCTTTTGATCCATAGTTCTGTTCCCTCTGGCATTTCTCATTTGACACCGCTATCTCCCAAGGAGCGGCGAATTGTCCCATCCTGTCAGATTCTCTTTGCCCCGTCAACATGAAACATACAATGTGGCCATATTATACACACGGGAGGGATTTTGTATAAAAAGTATACATACCATGGATAATTCAGGAGCACTGCCTCTCTATCAATCTTAATTTGTTCTGATATAGATAGATAGAACATCAGCTCTATTACCTTTGGCATATTAATTGCATTTTTACAATGGCCATTAGGAGAAATCTGATGTCGGTGTACACGGAAAGCAGAACCTACCCAACTAAGAAAAAGATGCATATGTACATCTTGGACGAGGATCTAAATTCCGTTGTGGCGCAAAGCGGAATCAGGGACGGACATGTTCTGGTCTTCGTAGCCAACGTCACCGCAGCCGTAACCATTACAGAAGGTGAGCCTGGTATAATGACTCACGACTTGGAACATCTTTTTTCCTACGGAATGGGAGCTCCCTACGGTAATGGATTTGCTGACGGGGAAGCCTATCACCACCACAAAACCTGGGGCTGTGATAACGGGGCTTCCCATCTTCGTTCTTTACTCATTGGGCCATCCGTGATGATCCCGATTGTCGACGGAAAACCAATATTGGAAACCTGGCAAAACGTGGTTCTCGTTGAATGTGACACCCGGGACCGTGCGCGAAAGGTTATCTATCAGATTCAAGGTGAGTGACCGGCAGGCTGAGAATTGACGGGATCTAGGTCTTTTTCAAACACAGCTGCAAAGAACAACAACTTTGGCAGCAACGAACATATTCAGCTCAGGAGCAAGGAATGAAAGGTTACATGGGGAAATTGCTGAGGGTGGACCTCTCCAAGAGGAGCGTAATGGTAGAGCCGTTACCAGAGCACTACGCTCGGGATTACCTAGGCGGCTCCGGTCTGGGGGTGCGGCTTGCCTATGACGAGATACCGCCGGAAACAGATCCCATGAGCCCGCAGAACAAGCTCATCTTTATGACCGGTCCGGTCACCGCGACTTCATTGGGAACGGCCGGTCGTTATCAAGTTATATTCAAATCACCCCTTACGGGCATTCTCTGTGATAGCAGCTCCGGTGGCCACTGGGGAGCTGCCTTGCGTATGGCTGGCTACGATGGATTGATCATAGAGGGTGCGGCAACCTCCCCTGTATATCTATATATCAACGAAAAAAAATGTGAGATAAGAGATGCCTCACAGCATTGGGGAAAAGACACCTTTAGCGTACAGGATGACATCCGTCAGGAGATTGGAGTTCCCAAAGCTCGTTTGGCGGTGATCGGCACGTCGGGAGAGCGGGGAGTTCTATTTGCTGCCATCATGAACGACGACGCCCGAGCCGCCGCACGGGGCGGGGATGGGACCGTCATGGGCAGCAAAAAACTCAAGGCCATAGCCATTCATGGAAACCTGCAGGTAGATCTGGCCGACCCTGAGGGCTTCAAGAAGGTGGCCCTCGATATCAACAAAGAAAACGCCACCTCTGCCGATATCGAAGATCTGCGCATGTACGGTACAACAGACGTTCTGGACAGCCGCTGGGCCATCAGCGATATCCCGGTGAAAAACTGGGCGATAGGATCGAGTGAGGAGATCTGTACGCCGATTGGCGGCAGGAAGGTCTACGAGTTGATGCCAAAAAAACATCAGGCCTGTCATCGCTGTACGATCGGCTGTGCCCGCTGGACCAAGATCGATGCGGGGCCGTACATGATGGACGCCCCCGGGCCGGAGTATGAAAGCACAGCCGCTTTGGGATCGATGTGCCTGGTTACCAACCTGGAGGCGGTGTGCTTCGCTAATCATCTCTGCAATAGCTACGGTTTAGATACCATTAGCACGGGATCTACGATTGCCTTCGCCATGGAGTGTTATGGAAAAGGCTACCTGAGTGCGAAGGATACTGATGGAATAGCCCTCCTCTGGGGAAACGAAGAGGCCGTCATCCAAATGATTCACAAGATCGGCGCCCATGAGGGTGTCGGCAAATTGTTGGCACTCGGCACTCGTCGGTTGGCGGAGAAATTGGGCGGTAGTTGCATCGATTTCGCCGTCCAAGTGAAAGGCCTGGAGCTTCCCATGCACGATGCCCGAGCCGGTTTTTCCTGGGCTCCCAACTACGCCACCGCGACCAGAGGGGGCTGCCATCTCCATGGAATGACCGATCTGTATGAAGACAGCGAAGATCCGATTCCCGAGTGGGGCTTTACCGGAACCTACGAGCGCCTAAGCAATGAGGGAAAAGCCGAGATGACCCGCTTTGCCCAGAATTGGGCTCATATCCTCGATTCCCTGGTCATATGCTACTTTGCTACTGTTGTGCTGGAACCGTCAGATTTCTGCAATCTTATAAATACTGCAACCGGAAGGGATCTAAAACCGTTGGATCTACTACAAATTGGTGATCGCATCAATGCCCTGCATCGGGCCTACAACTATCGCTGCGGCATTCGCCGCAAAGACGATACCCTTCCCAAGAGAGCCATGACCCCGTTGAAAGAGGGTGGAGCTGCCGGCAAGATACCGGATCTGGATGGACTGCTGGAACAGTACTACAGGCTTCGCAGTTGGGACGCGGAGGGCAGACCAAGTCGCGAGATACTGCAGGAGTTGGGACTGGAGGACGTTGCGCAGGACCTCTACCCCGCATGACTGTTCGAATTAGGGGCTTGGGGCAGTTCCGGAGCATCTTCGGCGAACAAGCTCAGTCCATCAACCTGTCTTACGGGGATCGGCTGAAAGACCTGCTGCGGGCGGTCCAGGGAAAATGGGCGGATTCACTGCCTTCCCATCTGTGGGATCACGAAAACCGTACGGTTAAGCGTCCTGCAGTCCTCATGGTGGAAGGAAAACGAGTAACGGATATAAACACCCCACTCAAGGAAAACCAGGAGGTGCTCATCACGAAGATCTCGGTGGGAGGCTAAGGAAAAAAGCAATGCGGGCCTACGTCTATGAGAATGACGCCACGCTGCATCTACGGGACAGGCCGAAACCGTCAGCCGGGCCGGACAGTGCGATCATTCGCATAGAGGCTTGCTCGATTTGTGGAACCGACCTGAGGACCTACCGCCATGGAAGCGCTCGTATCGACGCCCCGCGGATCATCGGCCACGAAATGTGCGGGCAGCTGATCTCGGTAGGGCAAAATCTCAAGGATTTCACGACTGGACAGCGGGTAACGGTTACACCCGCTGTGGGCTGCGGCAGCTGTCTACCCTGCCGGCGAGGATACAGCAACCTCTGTCTGACATTGAAAACCATAGGGTTTCAGTTCGACGGGGGTTTTGCCCAATACATGGAGGTTCCCGCCGAGGCCTTCGAACAGGGAAATGTCAATAGGGTACCGGATAAGATCAGCAGCGAAGAGGCCGCCCTGGCTGAACCGATCGCCTGCGCCCTCAACGGACAGGAGTTTTTGCAGATCGGCTCGGAGGATACCGTAGCCATCTTTGGTACTGGATTTATCGGTTGCCTCCACGCCGAGCTGGCCAGGAACAAGGGGGCATCCCTCATCATTATGATCGGCACGAATCCAGAGAAGACCGCACAGGCCAAACGACTTGTTCCTGAGATCCAGCTGATCGATCCAGCTGAAGGCAATATGGATCTGAAGATACGCCAACTTACCGGTAGCCGCGGAGCGGATATACTCATCACCGCCTGTTCTTCAGGCCAAGCACATGCCGATGCCTTGCGGAACGCCGCTCCCCGGGGTAGGATCAGCCTGTTTGGTGGTCTTTCCGGAAAGTCAACGGGTTTCATCGACAGCAACACGATTCACTACAAGGAGCTGGCGGTGTACGGTGCTCACGCTTCTACCCCGGCCCAGAATCGCCAGGCTCTGGAATGGATCTCCCAGAACAAGTTGAAGGTGAAGAGGTATATCAATGCAGTCTATTCTCTGGAGGATATCGACAGAGCGTTTCGGGAAGTGCAGAGCAAAAACATGCTCAAGGCCATCATCAAGTGCGAATGAATAAGCTGTAGTCGGGATAGGGAGAACCATGCAACAAAAGGTCATTATGGCTATCGATCAAGGCACGACAGGGACGCGGGTCATCCTCTTCGATCACGAGGGGAACGCTACTGCTACCGCCTACCGGGAAATCGCCCAGATCTATCCCCAGCCCGGTTGGGTGGAGCATGATCCCAAGGAGTACTGGCAGACGGTGCTGGAGTGCGCGCGTGAGGTGATGGAGAAAGGTCGCATCAAAGCAACCGATATTGCGGCAATCGGCATTACCAATCAAAGGGAAACGACGATCCTCTGGGACAAGGACTCAGGGCGACCGTTGTACAATGCAATCGTGTGGCAGTGCCGACGCACCGCCTCGATGTGTGAGGAATTAAAGGCGAAAGGGCTGGAACCGCTGGTGAGAGAAAAGACCGGTCTGGTGATAGACGCCTACTTCTCGGCAACCAAGATCCGCTGGATTCTGGACAATGTTAGGGAAGCAAAGGAGAAACTTGTCCAGGGAAAGATCTGCATGGGGAATATCGACTCCTGGTTGATCTGGCAGTTGAGTGGGGGAAAGGCTCACGTGACTGACTACTCCAATGCCTCGCGAACCATGCTTCTGAACATACACACCCTGCGCTGGGACGAAGAGCTTCTTGAAGCACTGGGGATTGAGCTGGAGATTCTTCCCGAACTGATGCCCTCAAGCGGAATCATGGCCAAAACCTCCAAGGAGGCGTTTTTCGGCGTGGAAGTACCGGTGGCTGGGGTTGCCGGGGATCAACACGCCGCTACCTTTGGCCAAACCTGTTTCAAACCCGGCATGGCAAAAAACACCTACGGCACCGCTCTAGCCTTGATGATGAACATTGGCGAGACCCCGAAGCTGTCCCAAAATGGATTGACCACCAATCTGGGCTGGCACATCGCAGGGAAAACCGAATACGCTCTGGAAGGGGTTGTCTTCATCGGAGGCGCAGCCGTGCAATGGTTGCGAGACGGGATCGGTATCGTCGACAGCGCTCAGGACTGTAATGAGCTGGCAAGAACCGTTGCCGATACCGGCGGTGTTTATATGGTCCCGGCCTTTACCGGTCTGTGCGCTCCTTACTGGGATATGTATGCCAGGGGATTGATCGTGGGCATCACCGGAGGTACGGGTCGGGAGCACATTGCCAGAGCCAGTTTGGAATCCATGGCCTACCAGACCCGGGACGTCCTGGATGCGATGATTGCAGATTCAGGCGAGCAGGCGGCTTCTCTCAAGGTCGATGGCGGGGCAACCCAGAGCGATTTCCTGATGCAGTTCCAAGCGGACATCCTGGGTATTCCCGTGGAGCGACCTTCAATCACGGAGATGGCAGCCAGAGGGGCGGCATATCTGGCTGGTTTGGGAGTGGGCTTCTGGAAGAGCAAAGAGGAGATTGCCCGACAGTGGAAGTTGGATCGGACCTTCGATCCGCAGATGAGCGAGGGGCAGCGGGAAACACTGTATGCAGGTTGGCAGAACGCCGTGAAGCGCTCCCTTGGTTGGGCCAAGTAAGGAGGGACAATGAAAATTGCCGTTGTGAACGAGACAAGTGCGGCGGACAAGAACAAGGATATCCTGTCGGCTTTGGAGGGACGGGGGCACGAAGTCATCAACGCCGGCATGAGTGATCGGGGTGCTCAACCGGAGCTGATGTACATTCAGACCGGCCTGATCAGTGCGATCCTGCTTCACCTGAAGAGGGTTGACTTCGTTGTGGGCGGCTGCGGGACCGGACAGGGATATCTGAACTCGGTGATGCAGTATCCGGGCGTATTCTGCGGGCACATCCTCACAGCCTTGGATGCCTGGCTTTTTACGCAGATCAATGGCGGCAACTGCATCTCACTGGCTCTGAACCAGGGCTACGGCTGGGCGGGAGACGTGAGCCTGCGTTTCATCTTCGACCGCATCTTCAGCGTGGAACGGGGCTTTGGCTATCCGGAGCACCGTCAGGAACCTCAGCGCCAGGCTCGCCTAACTCTGGAAGGTATCTCGACAATAGTCCATCGATCATTTGCGGAGATAATTAACTCACTTCCCGACGAGGTAATCCAACCGGCTCTGGAGTACCCGGGGATAAAGGACCTGATCGATATCGATACGATCAGCGACGAAGACTTGAAAGCGGCGTTCCGGCGCCGCTATCGGTAGGGAGTTTCAACCAGCCTGATCGAAACGAGAGGTCATGGGTGATAGGCATGAAAAAAAGATTCGACCACAAGGTCGCTGTCATAACCGGCGCAGGCGACGGTATGGGGCGGCAGTTCGCCTTGGATCTGGCCCGGGAAGGGGCAGCTGTAGTGGCCACCGACATTGATCGAGATGCCGTGGACCATGTGGTCGCGGAGATAAAGCAGGGGGGAGGCCGAGCCCTCGGGATTGCCTGCGACGTATCTTCGAGGGACCAGATCGATGCAGCCATCGCCCATACCATATCTGAGCTCGGCAGCCTCGACATTTTGATCAATAACGCCGGACTGCTCGTAGCCGGTACGATCGAAGAGACCAGTGATGAACTCATCGACAGAACGCTCAATGTGAACGTCAAAGGCATTCTCTACGCTATTCGCGGGGTGACTCCCATTATGAAAGCCAAGAGGTACGGTCGAATCATCAATATTGCCTCGATTACGGGAAAAAGAGGAGATAATTCTACGGTATTTGTGTACGGAGCTTCAAAGGGGGCTGTGATCAGCTTGACCCGTTCTGTAGCTCGGGAGCTGGGACCTTTTGGTATCACCTGCAATGCTGTAGCTCCCCATGCCATCATGACCCGAATGATGAGCTACTGGGACGCCGCTAAAAAGGAGACTGTAGCAGCCCAGATTCCCGTTCGCAGGCTGGGTACGCCCCAGGATGTCTCAGGGTTGGTGTTGTTCTTAGCCTCCGATCAATCCTCTTTCATCACTGGTGAATCCGTCAATGTCAACGGGGGATACTACATGGATTGAGTGAGATTCACTGCTGAGCGGAGTCAGCACCATTTCCAAAATCTACACTACGAGGGGGAAGAGATGATCGAAATAAAGAAACCGAAGATCGGATTTCTAGGTATCATGCACGGTCTATACGACGAAAAACAGCCGGAAATTACTGCAAGCCAGGAGAAGTGGGCCAAAGCGATCGTCTCCCGCTTGTCGGACATCGCCGATATCGATTTCCCAAAGGCTGCAAAAAGCAGAGCCGATATCGAAGCGATTACCAGGGAGTTCAATCATTCCGGGTACGACGGAATTATGATCGTCATGCTTCTGTACAGCCCGGGATTCAGATTGGTGCGCGCCCTGCAGGAGAACACTCTTCCCATCATGCTGGCCAATGTCCAGCCGTTGCCGACCGTAACCAATGACTGGGATTGGAGTCGATTGACCACAAACCAGGGGATTCACGGAGCACAGGATACCGCCAACATGATACTGCAGGCGGGTATTGTACCGACCATCATTACCGAGGATTGGCAGAGTGCGAACTTTCACAATGTTTTCGAAGACTGGGCCCGGGCCGCTCGAACCGTTTCGGTTCTTAAAAAATCGCGTCTCGCTGTCTTTGAGAGAATGAAAGGAATGGGCGATATTGTCGGGGACGAGGGAGTTCTCTTTAGAACTATTGGACCGGAAATCAATCATGAAGGTCTGGGACAGGTCTACGATTGCATGCAAACGGTGACGGAGAGTGAAATCAAGGCTCAGATGACCGAAGATCGAAAGAACTTCGAGATCGACCCGAAGCTGCCGGAAAAGAACCATCGGTACGCTGTGAAACTCCAACTCGGCTTTGAAAAGTTCCTCCGGCAAAACAACTACGACGGTTTTTCTGTTAACTTCGACGCGTTCAAAGAGGACGGCAGATTCGAGCAGATCCATATGCTGGCTGCCTCAAATCTCATGGCCAAAGGTTACGCGTACTCTAACGAGGGAGATGTGCACACAGCCGCCCTGGTGGGGGCGACGCATACCCTGGTCGGTGACGGTCATTTTACTGAGATGTACTCACTGGATTTCGAAAAAGACTCAGCCCTGATGAGTCATATGGGAGAGGGTAACTGGAAGATAGCCAGAAAAGATAGGCCCATCAAACTGATCGACAGGGAGTTGGAAATCGGCAGCCTCTCCAATCCGCCCACCGTCGTATTTTCGGCGCAACCCGGTCCGGCGACAATCGTATCTCTGGTTTCTCTTGCGGGACAGGGCTATAGACTGGTCGTGTCTGAGGGGGAGATCTTGGATACGCCGGTGCTCCCGGACGTACCGATGCCCTATTTTCACTTCAGGCCCAAGACTGGAATAAAAAAGGCCATGGACAGTTGGCTGCTGGCAGGCGGCACCCACCACCAGACTCTCAATCTGGGTCATCACGCCAGAAGGTGGCAGATGCTCTCCGGCATGCTCGGTATCGAATTTTTAGAGGTATGAGGGTAGTATAGGCCATGAAGCGGCTGATTGGCATTGGAGCTGTCCTGATCACGGCAATGCTGATCACGACGATACTGGATACCAACTTCATCAATCCCTACAACATAAAAAACATACTGCGCTGGACCGGTCTTTTTGGGATCTTGAGCATCGGGGTGTCCTTTGTAATCATGACCGGTGGAATCGATCTTTCGGTGGGATCGATCGTAGGTCTGATCGGCGGCCTATCCGCCAATCTCATTCGCATGAGGGAAACGTCTATTTTATTGGCTTTGATGATCTGTTTCGGGCTTGCTGCCCTGATGGGTCTTCTGCACGGGTTGCTGGTGACAAAAATCAAGGTACAGCCCTTCGTGGTAACCCTCTGTGGCCTGTTTATCTACAGGGGACTGGCGCGTTTCATCCTGCAGGATGTGACTCAGGGGTATGGAAACGCCTTTCGAGGTCTAAAATTTCTGGCACGCGGACGAATCCCCTCTGCGCTGTGGTCACTCAATCAGGCACCTCAGTTTATTCAGGAATGGTCACTGCCCATGCCATTTGTTATCCTCGTAGTTGTAGGAATACTTCTGGGTGTTTTCTTGAACCACACGGTGTTCGGTCGGTACATCAAAGCGATTGGAAGCAATGAAACGGCCGTTCGCTTCAGCGGGATCAACGCGGATCGCATGAAGATCGTTGCCTACGTAATATCCGCTACCTGTGCCTGCTTTGCTGGAATCCTGTTCTCCCTTGATCTCAACACTGTGCAACCGTCTACAGCGGGCAACATGTACGAGCTGTACGCTATTGCCGGTTGTGTTGTCGGTGGAGTGAGCCTTAGAGGCGGAGAGGGAGGCATCAGCGGGGTCATCATCGGTACAGCCATTGTGCGGGTCCTCTACAACGCTATCAACATTTTGGGCATCTCCACTACCTTGGAGTTCACGATCATCGGCTCGGTTATTTTGATCGGGGCCAGTACCGAGGAGGTCATCAAAGCCTTTACGGCGAAACGGCGCCTGGAAGAGGCTATCGGCCAGAACCGTCCCAACCCCTCTATACTACGGCGGGGGAAACGAGCCATTTCGCACTCTGGTGCTATCCCACGTTCTGGTGCTGAGGAATCCGAATAGTAAATTCACACCCTGAGCCATCAAGATTCCGAACGGTTATTGTTCCGTTATACTTCTTTACAATCCCGTAACTTACAGAAAGGCCCAAACCGAGATTCCCGAATTTCTCTTTTTTGGTTGAATAAAACGGTAAAAAAACATCGTGGATGTTCCGCTTATTTATACCGCATCCGGTATCTAGGAATTTCATTTCCACGTAGTTGGTATCCTCAACAGTTTTCCGAGCGGCTTTTATGATCAGCTTTCCACCGTCGGTCATGGCCTCGAAACTGTTCTTCATCAGATTCAAGATCACCTGCTTGATTTCGGTCTTGTTGATTCGCAAGTAAACCGGTCCTTCCTTTTTGCGAAAACAGATATCGATGCTTTTATACTTGGCGTTGTGTCGCACCAGACTGATGATGCTGGTGATCAATTCGTTGAGATCGACCCTCTCCAGCTGGTTTCTGCTGCTGTCGGAAAAGGAGATCAAGTTACTAACGATCTGAGAAATCGATTGTATCTCTTCTTCCAAGTTATTTACCGTCTGGGCGATTTCCGAGTTGCTTGAGTTGAACTTTAAATAACGGATGTAATTGTAGATGATCTCCAACGGGTTGTTGATTTCGTGGGCTACCCCTGCGGAAAGCAATCCAATCGAGGCCAACTTCTCGGATACAATGACCTGCTCTCTGAGCTTCTCTCGCTCTGTAACATCTTCGATAATAATATAATCGCCGATCCGAAAGGTTTCATCGTAAATCGGGTGGATCTTGATGTTGGTAATCGATTCTGTACCGTTGTGACTGACGGGGATATTGTAGAAGCTATCGCCGTTTTGATAGGTAAGCCCCTTCTTTATCAAGCGAAAGGCATTTGGATTGTCTTTTGCCAAAAGCTTTTTCACGGGCATGTTGAGATAGGTGGCTTCATCGACTCCAAAGTAACCCCGGGCGTATTCATTGATGAGCTTGATACTGCCATCGCGGTCCACAACAATCAGATTCACCGGTAAATTTTTTAAGACCGCCTCGTTGTACTTCAGCAGGTTGTAGAACTCCTTATTGGCGTTCTCAAACACGCTGGTGTTGCTTATCTGAGTATAGGCCAGCTTGATAAGGTTGATTTTGTCGATGTTCTTCACCGAATCAGTAATTAGGATTTCTCCGTTTTTTAGAATGGAGACCTTATCTGCGAAAGTGTAGATATCATCGATTCGGTGAGTGACAAATATGATCGACATTCCTTCTTGTTTAAGCTCTTTAAGAATCTGGATCATTCTGTTCAGGTTGGGGGCTGTCAGTTTTTGCAGAGCTTCGTCCAGGATCAACAGTCTCGGTCGTTTGTAGAGATGCTTCAGGATATCCACCAACACTCGGTCGGATAGTTTCAGGTTTTTTACAAACGCATTCGGATTTACCGGGAAATCGAACTTCCTGCAGAACAGCTCCGCCTGCTCGAGGTTGTTCTTGCGACTCACAAATGGATGTTTGGATATTCCTCGATTGTCGAGAAAAATGTTTTCGGCTACGGTAAAGTTTTCTACCAGGGGATTCTGTTGGCTGACTAACTCGATACCTCGGTTCATGGCTTTGCGTTGAGACCAGGAATCCAGCATACGGTCGTTAGAAACGAAGCATCCTGAATGAGGTTTTAGAAATCCACTGATAATCATACACAGAGAGGTTTTTCCCGCTCCGTGCTCACCCACGATAGCGTGAACCTCTGATTCGTGGATTGTAAGGTTGATGTCTCGAAGAACTCTTAGGGTATCGTAATAGAAATTGATTTTATTCAGCTCGAGTAGTGATCTATTTTTAACTTCAGGAAGTTGAGATCTCATACTTCTCTAGTTTGTTATACAGGGTTTTTCTGCTGATTTTGAGCAGTTCCGCCGTTCGCTTTTTGTTATTCCCGGATTTTCTAAGTGTACTCAGGATGAGCTCTTTTTCCATTTTTTCCCGTATGTTTTCAGCGATTTCCATCGGCTTCTGTTCGACGAATCCCGGAGGCAGATCGCTGATGTTGATGCAATCCTCAAGGGCGATGGCTGCGGCATAGTGAAGAGTGTTTTTCAATTCTCGTATATTCCCCGGCCAGTCGTAATCCAGTAAAATCTGCATAGCCCGATCGCTCACAAGTTTGGGCTTGTGAGAGTTCCCCGATTGAAATTCCTGCAAGAAATGAGAAACCAGCAGAGGAATATCGTCTTTTCTCTCTCGAAGGGGTGGGACGGCAAGGGTAGCCGCATTCAGCCTGTAGAATAGATCTTCACGGAAGCTGTTCTCGCGCATCAGGTCAACAATTTTTTTATTGGTGGCCGCGATAAAGCGCACATTCACTTTGATATTGTTCTTTCCGCCGAGTCTTCTGATCTCTTTTTCTTGAAGGGTGCGGAGAATCTTGGACTGAATTGATAGCGGCATGTCGCCAATTTCATCGAGAAACAGTGTACCTCCATCAGCCCTTTCGAACACACCCTTGAAGGTGGCGTCTGCTCCTGTGTAGGCTCCACGGTCATGCCCGAATAGCTCGTTGTCCAAAAGGGACTCAGCAAAGGCGGAACAGTTGATCTTCACGATCGGATTACAGGGCTGAACCGAATAGGAATGGATGAAATCCGCCAAAAGCTCTTTACCCGTTCCACTTTCCCCGTAGATCAATACGGGTAAATCGGTAGCGGCCAACTGTTTCGCCTTCCTGCATAACTCGAGCATGACTTTATTCTTGGTTATAAGTCGGGTAGAGAAATCGGAGAGCATATTTCGAAACTTCAGGTTTTCTTCCTGGAGTTCCTTCAAGCGTATTGCGTTCTCCACGACCTTGACCAGCCTGTCGAAGTTGATAGGCTTCTGCAGGTAATCGTATGCACCGATCTTTATCGATTCCACTGCAGTTTCGATAGTGGCAAAGGCGGTAATCATGATAACAGGGACATTGCTGTTCAATCCAACGAGGGATTTCAGAATATCGATCCCATTCTCATCACCGAGTTTTACATCCAGAATCACAGCACTGAAGGAATCATTCAAGAATTTGCTAATAGCTTCACTGCCGTTCGTGGCATATTTGCAGGTATATCCGAGTTGCTCGAAATTCTGACCCAGACTCTCGCAAACACGGATCTTGTCATCGACGATGAGGATGTCTCGGCTCATTTATGTAACCTTATTATACATTTGTATTTAGAAATGTATAATAATTATACACGATTCTATCATTCTGTCAATGTACTATAATTCTAGCGGTAATTATATATAACATAAAGAATTATATTCAAAGAAAACACAACTTGGCACAGATATTGCTGTTATTGATGTGGGTACAAAAAAATGAAGAAGGAGGTTCTTCAATGAAAACACCCAAAAAAGTGCTGGCAGCTCTGGTGACAACTCTGATGCTGGTCACCGTCGGTATTGCCTGGTCCGGTGGCGGTGGGGGGGAAACAACACCAACCGGCCCGAAAGAGTACACTATAGCCTACGTTTCCAATGGCCCTTACACCTTCTGGACCTACGCACACGCCGGCTGCCTCAAGGCAGAGCAGGAGTTCGAAGGGCTTAAGGTCAACTTCTACAAGCCCCCGCAGGCCATGTTGGAAGAACAGAAGCGTTTCATCGAAACCCAGATGGCCAAAGGAGTCGACGGACTGGCAATCAGTGTAATCGACCCGGACAATATGACTCCTTTTCTCAATGAGATCGGCAGTCAGATACCTGTGGTCATGTTTGACAGCGATGCTCCCAAAAGCAACAGAAAAGCCTATATCGGCATGAGCAACTACGCGGCCGGAAGGCTGGCAGGGGAGAAGATCAAAGAGCAGCTGCCAAACGGCGGTGAGCTGGTCATATTTGTTGGTCGGCTGGATGCCCAAAACGCAATAGAGCGGCGCCAGGGGATTATCGACGAGCTGCAGGGCAAACCCTATGCCGCCCAGTATCCGGGAGAGATGACACCTCAGGGCAAGGTCGAAGCTGGCAAGTGGACAATCCTCGATACGCGCACCGATGGAGGCGACGAAAGTCGCGCCAAGGGCAACGCCGAAGACACACTTGTCAAATATCCGGATCTGGATCTGATGATCGGGTTGTGGAGCTACAACACCCCGGCCATCGTCAGCGCCTGCGAGGATGCCGGTGTGCTCGGCAAGATGAAGATCATCGGTTTCGACGAGGAAGTTGTTGTGCTTCAGGCGATCAAAGATGGCTATGTCGCTGGTACCATCGTCCAGAATCCGTACGAGTACGGTCGCACGAGCTGCGAGGTACTGTACAAACTCCTTACTGGACAGGATGCCGGTATTCCTGCCGACAAACTGGTGGATGTCCCGGCCCGCTACATCACCAAAGACAAGGTCGAGAATTTCATGGAAACCCTTAACAAACAATTGGCCGTAGGAGAGTTTTTCGAGGTCAAGTAATCTGTTCTTGAGAAGACAGTCCTGAGCCTCGGCCCGCCGCCCGGGCCTTGGCTCGGGTTTTGTTATTTCGTGGGTTGAATGAAATCCATCCATCCGATTTCATGGACGCACACAGCAGCGCCGAGACAATGAATAGATGTGGTCATTACCACCGGTTATGAGACGGTGAGGGAGAACACAAAAAACGTATGACGGAACAAGAAGTCCCTTGTCTGCTGAAAATGAGGGGAATCACCAAGTTCTTCCCGGGCGTTAAGGCACTCGACCGCGTCGATATCGATCTGTGCAAAGGCGAGATCCTGGCCATAATCGGTGAAAACGGAGCCGGCAAGAGCACGCTTGTTAAAATTCTGGCGGGAGTACACCAAACAGATGGTGGCAGGATCATTCTCAACGGCGAGGAGATTCATATCGACTCGGTACAAACCGCCATGAAGAGCGGGATTTCTTTCGTTCACCAGGAGTTGAACCTCTCGGACAATTTAGACGTGGCCGCCAATGTCTTTTTAGGCCGGGAACCACGGGAGAGCAGATTCCTTCGTCTCATCGAC
>Ga0180438_10006378_pt1 | contig 15972 bp, 14 predicted proteins | sample SS_ome_12_FD_132455 | JGI IMG/M metagenome (GOLD analysis project Ga0180438, IMG submission 132455) | Hypersaline lake sediment archaeal communities from the Salton Sea, California, USA - SS_3_D_2 metaG | ecosystem: Environmental > Aquatic > Non-marine Saline and Alkaline > Hypersaline >...
AGGCAACACCATTACTCAGAACAGCATCCATAGTAACGTCGGCAGCTCATATCTGGCCATCAAGCTCGGCACCGGTGGCAATAACAACATACCGGTGCCCACCGACGTCTCCACTGAGGGCTGCTTCTCTGTATCGGGGAAGGCAGGCGCTGGTGACATTGTGGAGGTGTTTACCGGCCCCGATGAGGAAGGCAAGACATACCTGGCCACCGACTCGGCAGATGGTACGGGTGATTGGGAGATCGTCGGTCCCTTCCACCTCGACACCTACGTCACCGCCACAGCCACTGATACCAGCGGCAACACTTCAGAGTTCTCAACACAGGTAGAGGCCGACTGCTACCCGGTCTTCCTGCCCCTAGGTGTGAGAAACTACTAGGCGGCCCACAGAGGAGTGCGGGCTGAGGGCCTAGCCGAGGCTTTGCGCGCCGGACTTTAATCCCGCGATACAAACGGGACCCTGCTGAAGCTGGTTCGATACGGTGTAGGGGTGGGTCTGAGAACCGCCCTTACAAAGACGTTGGCTGCGTACACCCATGGTGGTCCGACGACCGGTAGTTGAACGGCGGAAGGTGACCTGAACCAGGAAGTAATCGTAGCCGCACGGCATGCCGTGCGGCTATAGACTGCATGCACGGCCCTAGTCTAACTGGCACGGTGATACAACCGGCGAAGCCATGGCGTGGTACACGTGGATCGTGCTGGCTCTGGCGCCGTTCCCTACCCTCTCTGGCCCCGCCATTTGACATGCACACCGACGCTATACTATCATAGTCAAGTCTGCGCATCACGTGGGCAGGAGGTGCCAATTGTCCAAGATCCTGGTCACCGGAGGAGCTGGCTTCATCGGCAGCAATGTCAGCCATCGCCTGCTCGGCAGGGGTCACGAGGTTACGATATACGACGATCTCAGCAGACATGGCACGGAGAAGAACGTGGCCTGGCTGAGAGAGAACCACGGGGACGGTTTCTCCCTAGTTCAAGCGGACGTGAGGGACGGCTCCTCTCTGAAGGAGGCCATGCAAGGGTGCGACGTGGTCTATCACCATGCCGCCCAGGTAGCCGTGACCTGGTCCGTGTCCGATCCCGTGACCGATTTCGAGATCAATGCCCTGGGCACACTCAACGCCCTCGAGGCCGCCAGGTCTTGCGACCCCCCTCCCGTCGTGCTCTTTACCTCCACGAATAAAGTCTATGGAGGCATGGAGGAGGTGGAGATAGTGGAGCAGGAGACGCGACACGAGTACGCCTCCCTGCCCCAGGGTGTGTCGGAGGCCCAGCCCCTCGATTTTCACTCGCCGTACGGCTGCTCGAAGGGCGCGGCCGACCAGTACGTCAAGGACTATTCGCGCATCTACGGCCTCAAAACCGTGGTCTTCCGCATGTCCTGCATCTATGGCCCCCGCCAGTTTGGCGTGGAGGACCAGGGTTGGGTGGCGCACTTCCTCATCTCCTCCGTCCTCGGCCGTCCCATCACCATCTACGGTGACGGCAAGCAGGTGCGAGACATCCTCTACGTGGACGACCTGCTGGAGGCCTTCGAGGCCGCGGTGGAACACATCGACGTCAGCGCGGGTCAGGTGTACAACATGGGCGGCGGCCCAGAGAACACCATGTCTGTCTGGGTGGAGTTTCACGAGCTACTCCAGGAGTTGCTGGGCCACGAGGTGCCCGTGAGCTACGACGAATGGCGACCCGGAGACCAGTTGGTCTACGTTAGTGACACCAGGAAAGCCCAGCAGGACCTGGGTTGGAGCCCAAAGATCACGGTCCAAGAAGGCATAGAGAGGCTCTTCAACTGGGTCACGAAGAACAAGAATCTATTCCTCTAGATTGGAGACAGTCGAAAAGTGGGTCTATTCGATAGGCGGAAGAGCAAGGTCGGGAAAGTCGTCGTCATCGGTCCCGATGGCACCCCCCTTAGTCTGATCAAGCGGTTCATCGAGCAAGGAGAGCTGCCCAACTTCGCCCGCATCTTCCAGGACGGCAGCGTGAGGCCCATGACCTCGGCCATCCCCGCCGTCTCCTCGGTCGCCTGGTCCAGCTTCATGACCGGCCACAATCCGGGCAAACACGGTGTGTACGGCTTCCTGGACCATCGTCCCCACACCCACGATACCTTCATCCCCAACTCCCGGGCCATGCGCTCTGAGACTCTGTGGGAGATCCTGAGCAAGCACGGCAAGCACGTCGTGGTGATGAACGTGCCTGTGACCTACCCTCCACGACAGGTCAACGGCATCTTGGTAGGGGGCTTCCTGTCGCCCCGGCTGGAGAAGGCCACCTATCCCGCGCCCGTCGGGGAGCAACTGAAGAACATGGGCTATCGTCTGGACGTCGATCCCTGGCAGGCCCGAGAGGACCGGGACAAGTTCCTCGAGGACCTTTACTACACTCTGGACAAACGCGAAGAAGCGATGACCCATTTCATGGACACCGAGGAATGGGACTTCTTCATGCTCCAGATCATGGAGACCGATCGCCTGCATCACTTCCTGTGGGAGGAGATGGAGACGGGCGACCCCAAGTATGGACCTGCATTCCGAAAGCTGTATCACAAGATGGACGCCCTGCTGGGACGTCTATACGACCGCTTGAGCGACGACACGACGTTGATCGTGATGTCCGACCACGGTTTCACATTGATGAAGAAAGAGGTGTACATCAACCGCTGGCTTCAGGACAACGGGTGGCTGTCGTTTACCCAGGACCCGCCGGAGTCTCTCAAGGACATGCATCCCGATTCCAGGGCCTACAGCATGGATCCCGGGCGCATCTTCGTCAATCTGCGGGGTCGCGAGCCCCAGGGCACAGTGGACCCGGGCAAGGAATACGAGGCCTTGAGGAAGGAGCTGGCGGTATCACTCTTGGCGTTGTTAGACCCCGACACTGGCGAACCCATGATCGAACGGGTTTATCGGAAAGAGGAGATCTACAGCGGGGAATGCTATGACCAGGCTGCGGACCTGGTGGCCATGCCCCACAGAGGATACGATCTCAAGGGCTCCATCAAGAAAGACGTGGTCACCGACAGGGGGGTCATCAACGGGGCGCACACCTACGATGATGCCATGCTCTACATCCGAGGGCAGGAGATCAACAAAGAAGAGGCCGCCATCGTGGACGTGATGCCCACCATCCTCCAGCTGATGAGCGTGCCCATTCCTGACGACGTGGACGGCGAGAGCCTCATCTAGGCCCCCGCTCGGGGCTGGCGCTCTCCTTCCCAGTGTCTCGTCTACCGCGAGGGCGATCGACTTCCGTCAGTTGGACCTCCAGCCCCCCAGTGATGCCAGCCACCAGGTTGTAGATCCATCCCGCCAGGTCGCCTACCACCAGGAAGAGCAACCCTCCCAGCCCGCAAGCCAGGGTCACGAGGAAAAGGAACAGCGCCCACGACAGGTTATCCAGCATCCGCAGACCTCGCAGGATCGACTCCAGGTTCAGTAGCGCTATCACGTCGATGGGAATCCTCTGGCCAAGCAGGTGTATCTCGGCCCGCTCCCAGCTCTCCAGCAAGCGAAGCATCCCGCCCAGCACGAACATGCCACCACATCCCAGGAGAACGCTGGGCACGGAGCTGATCACGGCCCCCAGGACGCAGCCGAACCTGCTCAGAGAGCTCAGGTCGACGCGCCTGATCCTGTACCTGGTCGAGCCCCCACCCTCTCTGATCCTGCTTCTTCCAGTCATGCCCCATTATACGTGAGCGAGTTTGTGCCAACAAGGGTATTGCGAAACGATGGGTCAATACCCAGCCCCTACCGGCGGGTTTGCCTCACCGTCCAGTGGCGTTCTCCTGAGATCATTCGACAGGAAGAGATGTTGACTTCTGCCGGTCGCGACTCTATAATCGACTCGTTCGGAGCGATCCCAGTGAGAAACCAGGATAACCCCTCACCCCGGCGTTGGTTGCTGGACTGGCTCATCGGCGCCGGCCTATTCGCTAGCTCTCTCTTGGTCTATCTCGATACGCTGGCCCCTTCGGTGGCCACGATCTTCGACGACAGCCTGGAGTTCCAGCTGGTCTGCTACCAGCCAGGCATCGCGCACCCCACCGGCTATCCCCTCTACACCCTCCTGGGCAAGCTGTTCACCTTCCTGCCCATCGGCGACGTAGCCTACAGGGTCAACTTGATGTCCGCCGTCTTCGCCTCCCTGTCCGTGGCCCTTGTCTACGCCACGTTGAGATTGCTGGTCGACCGCAGAGTTCCCGCCTTTCTGGGAGCAGTCACCTTCGCCGTGTCGCCGGTCTTCTGGTCTCAAGCGATCATCGCCGAGGTTTATACGCTCAACGCTGCCTTCGTGGCCATCACATTGCTCCTGCTTCTGGCCTGGGCACGCGCGCAGGAGGATTCGGCCTCCAACGAGAGGGAAGTGTGGGCCAATCCCACAATCCTCCTGTCGTTCGTGGCCTTCGTCTACGGGTTGAGCCTGACCCACCATCGTACGATGCTCCTATTGGCCCCGGCTGCGGTAATCTCCGTGGCCTCGGTGGATAGACATATCTTCACTAGCGCCAGGTTGCTGGCCAAACTGGGACTTCTCATTCTGGCGCCGCTCGTCCTGTACCTCTATCTGCCCCTGAGGGGCATGACCATGTCCTCCCTGAACGGGGTCTACGAGAATACGCTCAGCGGGTTCCTCTCCTACGTGGCAGCGGGGTCCTACGGCATCTTCCTCATGGAGAACCCGCTGGCACAGAGCAGGGACCTGGCATTCTACGGCGCTCTGCTCTTGGATCAGTTCACCTGGGCGGGTATCTTCATCGCCGTCCTGGGGCTGGGCTACTCCTTCAGGAGTCGCAAGGTGGCACTCCTGTTGCTGCTATTTGCGGTGACCACTGCCCTCTTCGCCCTGGGCTACCTGGTCCCCGACATTGAGGTGTTCCTCATTCCGCTCTTCCTCGTCTGTGCATTGTGGATCGGCCTGGGCTTCGATGCCCTGTGGGGGCTGATCCTGATGCTGTGGCGCAGAATGTTGGGGGAGAAGAACGCTGTGTTGTGCGAAGGGCTCTACGCCTCGCTTCTCGTGTGCGGCTTTCTGCTGCCCATCTTTCAATGGCAGGCGAACCGAGACCACGTGGATCTAAGCCAGCAGTGGGAGGTGCATGACTACGGGCAGGACGTGCTGAGCCAGCCTCTGGAGGAAAACGCGGTCGTCGTGGGTATCCTGGGCGAGATGACCCTGCTCAACTACTTCCAGCAGACGGAGGGGCAACGACCTGACCTGACGACCATCCCCGCAGACACAGAAGAGGAACGGTTGGCGGTGGTCACGGCTCAGATGGAGGAGGGACATCCAGTCTACCTGACCCGTCCCCTGAAGGGTGTGGAGGAGTCGTACCATCTCTCCTCCTGGGGACCGTTGATCCACGTGCAGGAGCGCCCCCCCGCGCCGCCCAAGGAGCCGAGTTCTGCCCTCTCCACGCCCTTCGGCGAGGCCATCAGACTTACCGGCTACGATGCGGTACTCAGAGATACCCATCTGGGGCCGCAGCTGCGAGTGACCCTGTACTGGGAGACGCTAACCACCATCGCAGAAGACTATAAGGTCTCCCTTCGCCTGCTCCACGACGAGGGGCACCTGGGCGCGGTCCGCGATGCCTACCCGGTGCTGGATGCCTACCGCACAGACTCCTGGCGGCCCGGAGAGGTCATCGTGGACACCCACCACCTGCCTCTCCTTGCTGGGCTGCCTCCTGGTGACTACACCATACAGGTCACGATGTACGAGCCTACAACACTGGCTCCCCTAGCCACTTCCCCTATCGGGACCATCTCGCTGGGCTCCACTCTGGACGTGGGCCGTGCAGGCCCCTGGGACGTGCAACACAAGCTCTCGTACAACCTGGGAGGACGTATCGAACTTCTCGGCTACTCTGTGATTGGAGAGGGTTTCAAGCCAGGAGAGCCTGTCCCCATCACCCTTCTCTGGCAAGGCCTGGACAAGCAGGAAAGCAACTACACGCTTCTCGTCTCGCTGGAGGATGAGGGGGGTGCGAAGACGAGCAAGACCGAGCTTCCCCTGAGCCACCGTTATCCGCCAGCCCTGTGGCAGCAGCGGGAGATCGTCCGCGACTGGCAGTCGTTCCTGCTGCCGGGCGACACAAAAGACGGGCGATACCACCTTAAGATACAGGTCCTGGCTGATGGAAAGGCTCTTGACCGTCTGCTATGGGTAGTACCCACGAGCAGCGTGCTCGACCTCGGGCAGATCCAGGTCAACGGACGAGAGCGATCTTTCGACGTTCCGCCCATCGCGCGGCCTCTGGCACTCCAACTGGGCGACTCCGTCAAGCTTCTCGGGTACGACCTGGAGACCGAGGAAGCGCGACCCGGGGGGCGCCTATTTCTGACCATCTACTGGCAAGGTCTGAGGACCATGGACACATCGTACACAGTCTTTGCTCATCTACTGGATTCGGAAGGCACGATCAGGGGGCAGCGAGACGGAGTGCCTGGCCAGGGCACGCTGCCCACCACCAGCTGGGTGGAGGACGAGGTCATTGTAGATACATATGAAATCCCCATCGCTCCCGACGCCCCGCCAGGCACCTACGACCTCATCACGGGCATGTATGACGCTACTACCGGAGTCCGCCTACCGGTGCTCGATCCCGAAGGCCAGCCCGTTGGGGACCACATCGCCGTCGTCCAATTCGAACTTGGGGCCGACTAGTTGGCCATCTTCACCACCGCCCGGTTTGACACGAGAGAGTCGCTGGCTTAGAATGCAGCGAGAACGAGAAGCGGACCTCGAACCATGAGTTTTTGCTCCCCCTCCATGCCTGGTCTCAAGAGGAATGACACCGCAGTCCATCTCACCAATCTCAGCGACCACTCTTCCGCTGCGAACGGCGCTGATCAGTCCACGATGACACCCGGACATTGTGCGGCCCACGGACCGATGCCATCACGAGCGCGAGCGCATCAAGAGAAGCCGCGGGTCGACCGGCCATGATTCTCTATAGTATTCCCTTCGCAGCGGCGTTCCTTAGCGCCATAATCCTCACGCCCCTGGTCGGCCGGGTGGCCAGACGCCTTGGCCTGGTGGACATCCCAGGGGAACCTAAACACGTGCACCGAGCCCCCGTCCCAAGGATGGGGGGTGTGGCCCTCTTCCTGCCCTTTCTCCTCGCTGTGGGCGTGAGTCTGCTGCTTCCTGTGGACCGGCAAGATCCCCTGGAACTGCACCGCATCGCGGGGCTGCTCCTCGGCTCAGCTATCGTCTTCGGCGTTGGTCTGTGGGACGACAGGCGCCCCCTGGGCCCGTTTCCACAACTGGCTGTGCAGTTTGTGGCGGCGTCGCTGGCCATCGCGTTCAGCATCAACATCACCGAGATTGCCAACCCCTTCGGCGGCATGATCGCCTTCTCGGTTCCAGTCGCCGTAGCTCTTACTCTCTTCTGGCTGCTAGGCATGATGAACACCGTCAACTGGCTGGACGGCCTGGATGGATTGGCGGGCGGAGTGACGGTCATCGCCTCTATCTTGCTCTTCGCCCACAGCTACCGTCTGGGCCAACACAGCGTCGCCCTTCTGCCCCTGGCTCTGGCCGGTTGCGTCCTCGGATTCCTGCCCTTCAACTTCCATCCCGCCAGGGTCTTCATGGGCACCTCGGGAGCCCTTTTCCTGGGCTTCGTGCTGGGCGGCCTGGCGATCATCGGCGGGGCCAAGATGGCGACCGCGTTGCTGGTCATGGGCATCCCTATCCTGGACGTAGCCTGGCAGATCATCAACCGGCTGCGACTGGGCCGCTCCCCCTTCCTGGGAGACCGCGGCCACCTTCACCATCGACTGCTGGATCTAGGCCTCTCGCAGCGACGCGTGGTGCTCATCTTCTATCTGCTGTGCGCCACCTTCGGTGGGCTGGCCCTCGTCCTGGCCTCCGGCCTGCAGAAGCTGCTGCTGCTGTTGGGCATGGGACTGGTGGCCCTGGTGTTGCTGGTTGGGCTGGCCAGACGGCCCTAGATACGGAGAGCATGGTGCACCGAGAAGAAGCCCTTGCGCTCCTCGACAGACATTGCCCTGCCGATTCGTCCTGGCGCGCCCACTGCCTACAGGTAAGCAACGCCGGCTACCTGCTGGCCGAGCGCATCTCGCAACGAGGTCACGCCGTCGACGTTGAGCAGGCTGCCGTCCTGGGACTGTTGCACGATCTGGGGCGTAGCAGAGGGCATGATCTACGCCACGGCGTCGAGGGTTACCTGCTGGCACGGGCCGCAGGTCACGAAGAAGAGGGACGCATCTGCCTGATTCACATCCTCAAAGGCCGCACCCTCGCTCAGGGAGTGAAGCTGGGGATGTTGATCCCGGAGGAACGGCTGCAACTGGAGGAGAGTGGCTCGTTGTCAGGCGATCTCTCACTCGAGGAGAAGATCGTCATCGTAGCCGACGCGTTGATGAGCGACACTGGACTGGTGTCCATAGAAGAGAAGTACGCCAATTCGCGCCGCAGATACGGGGCGCTGCCCCACCACTACCAGGATGAGGCCTGGGTCAAGGCGCTTGCCGGGGAGATCGCGCAGCTCCTGGGGGAGGACCCACACCAGGTGCTCCAGGAAACGAAGAATGACATGTTATGACAACTTTCCCATACGCATCGTGATTCTCAACCTGGTGGAGCTCCTCGCGGCATTGTCGGTGGGTCTGCTCCTCATGGCTCAGATGGGCTGGGGCGCAGCGCTCGCCTATGCGCTCGTCGGGTGCTTCGGAGTCGTCTTGTCACTAGGCTACGGATGCACGAGATGCTGTTATTACGGCAGGGTCTGCGGAATGGGCCTGGGAAGGATGGCCGCCCTCGTCTTCTCCCAGCGCGACGAGGGAGAGTTCGGCCAGACGCTCTCCCAGACGTTGGCCTGGACCCTTGTTGGCCTCGTGTTGGCCCTTCCCCTGGCCGCAGGGCTCGTCTCACTCAACAGGGGCCTCAGCCTACCCGTGCTTGCTGCGCTGGCAGTCTACCTGGGACTGGTCATGGTCCTTGTTCTCACGCACTCCAGGCTCGTATGCGGCCGCTGCCAGCAGCCAAGAGACAAACGATGTTCTCTGGGCCGGATGGCCAGGCTGACATGAGCTAGGAATAGAAGCCGGAGGCGAAGACCTATCGAAAGGAGAAGCGAGATGTCTACCTTCATCATGTTGAGCACGCTGACGGACGAAGGGGCAAAGACGATCACGGAAAATCCGGATCGCATCAGGGAGGTGAACCGGGAGATCGAGGCCCTGGGTGTGAAGGTCATCCACCAGTACGCCACCCTGGGGCAATATGACTTCGTGAACATCGTCGAAGCTCCCGATAACCAGACCATCGCCCGGGTATCGGCCGAGCTTTCCTCCAGGGGCAGCATCAGGCTTCAGACCCTGCCTGCTATCCCCATAGCCGAGTTCGTCTCCACGTTCAGGTAACCTGCGCGCCGATCGGTTCGGGATCGCCCCTCGCAGTTCATAGCGCGCACCACCAAGCGGGAGCGTGTCTAGCTGTCCCCTGTCTTCTCCTTGGGGGACGCTCCGATGATCCCCGGGCTCAGTGAGGCCTCGGCCGCAACTAGCGCCCAGATCACCAGTAGAGCCAGAGCGTAGGCCAGCCCGCCGGCCATCAAGACACGTGAGAAACCGTGGGAGATAGCGATCATCACGGCCAGTATCGCACTCAGGACCGAGGCACACCCATTGACGGCCCAGGCCCAGGGCACCAGGCCAGGAGCGACCCTGCCCGTGAGCCTGATTCCGGCGGGAAACGGCACTCCCATGAGAAAGCCCAGTGGCGCCAGGATAATCACGGAGAAGAGAACACGACTCAGTAGCCCCCCGCCCGAGAGCCATCCGAACAAATTGGGTAGCAGCAACGGGTATAGAGCGAGCAGGATGACGAGCGCCGCTATCGTCTTCTTCAGCGGGACCCTGGGGGAAACAAGGCTCCCGAGGCCCGAGAAGGCGAGCAGACTGAACAGCACGGTGGCAAAGGCGTACACCGGATGGCTCAGGAACTGGATGAAACGCTGCAACAAGGGTATCTCCACGAAGAGATAACCGATGCCTAGAAGCAGGAAGTAGAAGAAGAGGCGTTCCCCGTGTCTGACCTGCCCCCGCTCCTTGAGGAACACCAGGGGTAGCAGAATCATCGTCAGTGAAGCAAGAAGTGTCAACGCCAGGAGAGCCAGCAGCACCAGATAGCCACTGCCCCCGAATGGCTGCCAGGTCTTGCCCAAAGTCTGGATGATCTCTGGAGTCTGCGCCCAGCGAAAGAAATGGAAGAAGAAAGGACGGTCATCTGAGGGCGGAGTGATATCGAAGGGATAGTTGGCGTAGAATGCCGCTCTATCCTCAGCGCCCAGCAGATCGCGGTACACGTCATAGTAATAGGGCTCAGCCAGGATACTGTAGCGATTGACTTCATCCATGCTGATCCCGGGGTAGTAGACCAGGTCGAAGCGTCTCTCTCGCGAGAACTCTTTGACCACATCCAGCTGCTCAGGGGTGAACTCCTTCTGGCCGATCAGCAACAGAGCAGTGTACAGGCTCCTGAGCGCGACGACCTGACTCGCAGGGTCCTGGACCCGCATCCTCTCGAGGGCCTCGATGGCCATTCCTAGAACGCGGACACTCTCGCTGGGAGGCGTCTGAAGCCAGCGATGCACAACCAAGAGTCCACCTGGCTCGAGGTGATCGAGATACTCCGCGAACGCCTCGACCGTGTAGAGGTAGTTCTCCGAGAGACTGTAAGCCCCTGAACCCAGAGGTCTGAAGCTGTCGCCCAGGGATACCTGTACGATGTCGAACTTCTCGCGGCTGCGTAGGAGATAGCTGCGACCGTCCTCGGCGATCACCGTGACGCCGTCCAGCTCATACAGATGACCAGCGAACTCACCATACCGTTCTCTCACGACATCGATGACCAGAGGATTGCTCTCCACGGCGAAGATCCTGGAAGCGCCGTTCTGCAAGCCGACCATCACATCCAACCCAGCGCCGGGCTCCAGAATCAGCACCCGTGGTTGCGACGTCAGCCTGTATGGCAGTGAGACCAGGAGAGAGTCCAGGAAACCAAGATCGTTACCCGGTCCCGCCGCAGTCAGGGGGCTCAAGGTCTCCCCATCCGTGAAGACGCCCTTCTGTGGAGGCAGGTCGCCAGTGTAGGTGTAACTCAGGCCCGGCGCCGACCGTATGCTTTCGCTTTCCACCACGTCTATACGAGAAAAGGCGTTCCACTCCCGATGGGCGATTCGCGCCCCGGGGTAGCGCAGGCTATTGCTAAGCGCCTTGTAGGGGGACATCCTGATCTCCAAGAGCGAGGGCAGGCGCAAGACAGAGATCAAGAGCAAGACGGTGACGGCCGTCGCTAGAGCCAGGCGACCACCCGAGCGGCGATGGGAGAGACCCAGCGCAGCAAGGGCACCCAACAAGGACGCCGTAACCACCGTCGCCTCACCGCCGCTCAGGTCTAGCATGACGAGGGCCGCCGGGCAACCGAGTGCCGATCCCATCAGATTGGCGAAATAGGCCTTCCCCGCCTGTTCGGGTGCTGCCGCCAGGACCACACCCACCGCCAGCCCGCTGAACAGGAAGGGCACCGCGAGCGAGACGTAGTAGATCGCCAAATACACGATCTGCCGACGGTCCAGGGCCAGCTGGTAGGAGTCGAAAGGCACGTGGTTGCTGACCAGATACCCCAGCACCACACTCATGGAGAAGAGCAGACTGAGGGTACCCAGCAACTTGACCAGGTCGCGTTCGAGCAATCGGGGCCATACGGCAAGCACGGTACCACTGGCCCCCAGACCAAGGAGTGCCAGACTAACAGTCATGAAGGCAAAATGGTACCATTGGGCCACGGAGAACACTCGGGTCAAGGTGATCTCGAAAACGAGAGTGGCCGCAGAGAGGAGAAACACAGCCAGATGAAGGACACTCATGACCATGAATATAGATGAATGGGAGGCGATTTACAACCAGTGATGACTAGGATACATACCACACTGCGTGGAAACCGCAACCTGGCAGTCTTCCTGATCGCCATCGTGCTCATGGAGATCGTACATGGCATACAAGCCATGGCTCTCTTCCCTCTCTATCTGACGGAGGTGCTGGGCTCGTCTGTGACGGTGGTGGGGGCGGTGATCTCCACCTACCTCGTCGTGGACATCATAACACGCACCCCGGCGGGATGGCTCGCCGATAGGTGGGGCCGCAAGCCCACCCTCTTGGCTGGGATAGCTCTATCCATTCTTCCCCTGCCACTCATGATCAGGGTACAGAGTTCCCGTTCGTTCTTGCTGCTCAACGCCGCCAACGGCCTGGGGGCAGGTTGCATCTGGCCGGCCGTATATGCCGGCGTAGCCGATACCTACCGCCGCACCGAGCGCGGCCTGGTCATGGGTGTGCTGAGCACAGTGATGCTGGGTGGCCTGGCCTTGGGACCCATCAGTGGCAACCTGCTGCTGGGACTGACGTCGTATCGTACCACCTTCCTCATCTGCATCGGGCTGATCTGCGTCGTGTTCGCGGTGGTGCTATCTCTCGCTCGAGAGACCAAGCACTCCAGGCCAGACACCTCCGGACTGAAAGGGAGAGACCACCTCAGGTCCTTAACGAGAGACCTGGTCCTGCTGGGCTCCATTGCACTGCTGTTGACCTCGAGCCTGGCCTTTCTGCTGCCCATCATCAGCCTGTATGGGTCAGAAGTTCTTCAGGTCGACAAGGTGACCATGGGCCTGATGTTGGTTGTTCCTGGGGGAATCACGGCCCTGGCTCTGCTCCCTGCCGGACACCTGGCCGACCGGATCGGCCGCAAGCCCCCCATCGTGGCAGGCCTGGCCCTGCTCGCGGTCTGCTACGCGGGTGCTCCCATCACCACTAATCTCCTGGTGGTCACCGCTGGAGCGACCTGTGCTGGCCTGGGGTACGCCCTGGCGGTTCCCGCGTGGAACGCACTGGCTATGGACAGCATCCCTGGTGAAAGCCGGGGCCTGCTCCTCGGCGCGGTGGCCACGGTGCAGGGGGCCGGGCTGGCTATCGGACCGATTATCGGCGGCTCTCTGTGGGAGCACGTACACCCATACGCACCCTTCATGGCGGGGGCCTGCCTTCTATTGCTGGCTACGCTTCTGTCGCTGCGCATCAGGACCAGGCAATGATAGCCGGATCCCAGAGCCTCGGGCGCAGGGCAAACCGCTTCGAAACCCAGGATACTGCTCCACACTACGGCCCGACAGTGAAGTCCGCTCAACGAGCGGACCCCACGATAACTCGCGTCGGGCGCAAGCGCCACGGTCGCGAACTCACCAGCCCGGTACCGGTTGCGCATAGGCCGCCCAGGCGGGTCCGCCAGTCCGGTACCGGTTGCGGATGCCCTGCACCACGGGTTTGCATTCCCGCCGCAATCCCCCTATAATACACCGTGAATGGAAGGGAGAGATCACATATGAGCAGGAAACTCGTGGCATTCTTCGTACTGCCCCTGTTGGCTGCAATGCTCCTTGGATGTTCCCTGGGAGGCTTGCTACAGACGCCGGCGGCGACGCCTACACCCACCAAGACATTCGTTCCCACCTTCACCTCGACTCCAACCATAGTCGCCAGTCCGACAGAAACTCCCGAGCCGACGACGCCTCCAGAGCCGACGACGCCACCGGCGTCGCCGACGCCGACACAACCGCCTTCGCCCACAGTTGGCCCGCCCACCAGCACCCCTACTCCGCGTCCACCGGCGCCGACGGCCACTCCAAAGCCGCCACCACCCACGAATACGCCGCAACCGACGTACGACTACGAGATGGTCCAGACTCCGAAGAAGGATTTCTGCCATCCCGGTACGTGTATGCCAGAGATCAGGGGCGACGTCCTTGATGCCGAGGGCAATCCGGTGAGTCGATATCTCGTAACGATCAAGCTGGACTCCCCGGTGTTCGGAGTGAAATTCTGTCCCGCCGGTGACGAGCAGAAGATGCTCCAGCCGGGTCAATTCAAGTTCGAATCCCCGGATGGCCGGGTCTTCGGTGATTACACACTGACCGTGGTCAGAAGCCAGGGTGATCCGACCCCTCTCTCCATATCCTATTCGATAGGGGGAAGCGCAGCGGGGAAAGGGCAGCACACAGGCATCATTTTCCGGCGCAAGTACTAGCCCCTGCTGGATTAGCGTCGACCGATGCTAAAGATTGCTGGGGCTCTTCCGGACCAAAGCATTTCCACAATGGCGGGAGGCTTACCGGCTCCCGCTTTGGCTTGTCAGGGAAGCGCTATCAGGCTCCCTTGACGAAAGGAGAACAGTAGGGTTGAGAATAGCCACTAGACAGGTAGGAACAGTCTTCGCCATACTGCTCACCATCCTGGTCATGGTAAGCCTCTTGGGCTGCTCCTTGACCTCTTTCATAGGCGCTCCCACCGCCACGCCTACCCATACCAGAACACCTAAACCGACTTTCACACCAACATCCACGCATACCGCTACCCCAGTGGAGTCACCTACGCCGGTACCCACCGACACACCGACCATCACGCCCACGCCTGAGGTAACCAACACACCAGTGCCCACTCCTGTGCCTCCGACAGCAACCCGGAGACCGGCCACCGCGACACCCACACGAAGACCAGCCACACCCACGCCAAAAGCTCCACCTCCCACCCCCAAGCCGGTCTACGATTTCAGATACGTGGAGGGTAGTCTGCGGGCTTTTCCGAACTGCGGCTCGGTCTACTTCAAGGGCCGGATCAAGGGCATGGGCGGAGAGCCAGTGGACGGCAGGATTGTGCGCATAAGGTTCGCCGGCAACGTTGCCTACAAGACGAGCGGCCTGGGAGAGTCCCCCGGCGGGTGGGGGTTCGCGCCGCTGGCCCCAAACATGTACCACGCGCCCTTCACCTTCCAGATCGACATCGTGTCCAGTGAGAATAACCCGGTGTCCCAGTCGGATACGGTCACTATCGACTTCCAAGGCTGTGAGATCGCCGGTCAGTTTGAGAACATAGTCTTCGAGTACACCAGATAGCACGTGGAGCATGCCGTGGATCGTCTGGAGAACCCGAAGCCTCACTGGGATAGGTGGCCCGACCGGGAAAGGCATATCACAGTTGGAGGGTAGACTCGGCACCGCGCTATCCGTGGGAGTGTTGGCAGCCATGGTTTGTATCGGTATCAGCTGCCCGTTGGTATCATGCACTTCGTCAGCACCCAAGACAACCCCTACTCCAACCAAGACAGCTAGACCGGCTATCAGCCCCTCTCCTAGCCACACGCCGAGAGCCGCTAATACGCCAATCCCGACGGCCACCAGCTTGCCCACAGATACTCCTACGGTTATGACCACCAGCACGGCGACATTCACGCCAGCGCCACCGCCAGTCACGACCGCTCCTCCGCCAACGGCCACCGCCACCCGCGCACGCCCCAGCGCGACTAGCGGGCCCGCGTGGGCTTTCGTATACGTGGAGAGCAGCATGCGCACAAACGCCAACTGCGGATCGGTGTATCTGGAGGGTGAGATCACCAATCGCGATGGTCTGCCGCTGGACGGGGTAACCGTACGCCTGCGATGGTGGGACAACGTGGAGTACGAGTTGAGCGGAACCGCAGGCGGCCACTCGCCCGGAAAATGGGGCTTCTCGCCCTTGTCTCAGGATCAGAACCGAGCCTACCAGCCGTTCATTCTTGATGTCGTGGAGAGCCAGGCCAACCCCATCCCCCTGTCGGAGGAGTTGGCCGTGGAGATGGTCGACTGTAGCCAGGCTGGCCAGTTCACGGAGATCACCTTTGTGTCTACCAACTAGTGCAAACCTCCCAACTACACCCAATTCGGCCGTGCGGACGCACAGTCAGAACCATGGAACCGAAAGTGTATCGATTCGAGTGGTCACTATACAGTGAGACCTAGGGCAGCGTACTTGGGCAGAGGAAAGCTAGCTATCCTGATCATGGTACTCGCAACGACGTTGACGACCATCAACTGCACCTGCCCGCTTCTCTCTCTGGTGG
>Ga0180438_10006379_pt1 | contig 15971 bp, 17 predicted proteins | sample SS_ome_12_FD_132455 | JGI IMG/M metagenome (GOLD analysis project Ga0180438, IMG submission 132455) | Hypersaline lake sediment archaeal communities from the Salton Sea, California, USA - SS_3_D_2 metaG | ecosystem: Environmental > Aquatic > Non-marine Saline and Alkaline > Hypersaline >...
CAAACTGAATCCCTGTCCGCCCTCAGAATCAACGAAAGGGCCAATACTTGAAGAAATAGACCAGATAGGCACAAAGCCAAATAAGCAGGAAAACAATGCCAGCCGCAAATGGCAGGCTCATCCACCCCAAGACAATAATTGGTTTTGAGAACAAAGGGGTGACTGCCAAAAGTCCTGCGATACCCAGGAATAGAACCAGCAGGAAGATTCGACCTGCCCGGTGTGAAAAGGCCTCTCTCACGTTGCCCTCCTTGAGATTTCAGATGAATGTACGACTTGCAAAGTGGGATGTTCGATTACATACTCTGGATGGGGGCCACATATCAAGCTAAAATGGCGCGGCCAGGGAGCATCAAGCAACATCCTGCGACCCAGAATGTCTCCAGGCCGTTATCAAACGGGCCTTTCTGGGATCTGTTCGTAAGAAACCCTTGGGTGTCCGTCCAAGACACTCTTGGTAGGGCCACGGCCCGTTATGATTCAATTAGGGCAATGGCAAACCGTGCAACCATGTTTCCATGGGGTCATGACGGAGCGTGGCCACGGCTACCGATAATGCAGCCCGCTCATCTTGCTGCACGAAGTCGGGACAAGGGAATCTCCATGAATTGGATACATAATCTTGGAAAGGAGGGAGATGTTGGAAAAAGGCCTTTTACGACGCCGTCATTCTCGACGGCTTCTGGGCGCTTCCAGCGACATAGGTTTGCACGATGTTAAAGAGATCCTTCAGATTGAAGGGCTTGGCCAAAAAAGAGTCCGCACCCAATTCCTTGGCGGACTTTTCATTGGAGGGGTCGCCTGACATAATAATACAAATCTTGCGTGGATACTTCTTCTTTATTTTGGACAGGAGCTCAAACCCATTCATCTTGGGCATGTCCACATCGGCTACTACAATATCCGCCCTGCCGTGTCTGGCCAAATAGTTCCATGCTTCCACGCCGTTTTCAAAGGCCAGGACATTCCTATTCACGCAATACATGAACACGTTGACCACAAGCTCTCTGATGAGCTTATTGTCCTCAACCACAGCGATGGTGACATTCGGTATGATGGCTCACCTCACGCTACTTTCATGAACTTCATATCGTATGCCTGGCTGTCGAAGGTGATGGCTTCACATATGTAATTCAGATTGTCTTCCAAGGCGTGCCGCCTGAACTCACCCATGGGGTATCCTTCGGCAAAGGCTTTCGCCATCACGGCAAGTAGCTCGACTCTAAGGTGGAATATATAATCTTGATCCATCTCCTCCTTTGATGTAAGGCCTGTCAAATGTTTCTTGACGTAGTTGGCCACCTGCTCGGCATTTTCTATTACGGCTTCCTTTCGGTAATTGCCAAGGGGATAGCCCTTTAGATAACCCTTTGACATTATGATAAGTAGTTGAAGTTTTGACAGGGAAACATCTTCTTCGGACATTTCCCTCATTTCTGCCGGACTCGACCCAAATCTCAGCATTATATGCCCCTTTGCTAGCTAGGAGGTCCTGAGCAAAATCAGCTACTGAGGCCCCATCTCTCCGAATATACCGACACTATTCCATAACCCAGCCCAGCGCACATGTCAAGAATGTATTGGCTTGAAACAACAAAAAATGCATTGAGGCGACATAGTTAGCGAGGTCCTCCCATGACGGGATATGCCCTGAAGGCCCAATCTGTTGTGTGTGAACATCCTGGGCAGGCTCATATGAGGTGGCCCCCCTTGTCTCTCGACGGGGAGCCGTCTGTCCCACGGACCAAAGGATTTCGCTGGGAGTGACCCCGGGAGAAGAAAAAAACGCCCTTTGCCATGTCGTGAAGCCCTTTAGGGCCCAAACTTCTCTTTTGGGGGGTTGAAATATCCGAATTTCAACCCTGGAAAAGCCTCATGCACCTTTTCCAGGACCGTTTCCATCCCAATCAACTCACCCAGAGGGCCAGTATGGCCCATGATTTGCCAATAGCGTACGGGGTCAAGATTTAGATTTCGCCACTGGATCATCTGGACGGGATGGTGATCCAGAAAAGACAAAAAAGCGGCCACTTCTTCTTTTGAATCCGTGAAACCAGGCAGGTTCAGATAGTTGATGGAGACAAATTTGCCTTTATGGCCAGCCAAATCGATGCTTGCCACCACATCCTTGAAGCTGTAGCCTTTTGGTCGAAAATAGGCTTCATAGAACCCTTTCCTGACGCTGTTCATACTTACCCGAATGGCGTCCAGGCCGGCCTCAAAAAGCCTGTCTACGGCAGATGGAAGGCTGGCATTGGTATTCATGTTAATGGTGCCCCGTGGAGTGGCCTGTCGAATAAGCCGAATCGCGGGTTCAATCACCTTTGCGGCCAGCAAAGGCTCCCCCTCACATCCTTGACCGAAACTGACCACGGGTCGTGTGGTATGGCCGATATGATGCACGGCAACCTCTGCGATCTCATCAGGGGTTGGTGTGAATTCAATCCGTTTCTGGGTGCTTGGAATGTTGCTCTCTCGTTGTAGGGAAAGACACCCGTGACACCTGGCATTACAACGCACCGACGTGGGCAAAGGGCCTTCACAGCGTTCCAGAAAGAAGTTTTTGGCTGCAGGACAGCCGTAGGTGAGGGCGCAGGTCTCAAGATGGGCCCTGAGTCGATTTGAAGGCATAAGGCGACGAAGCCTGGCGATACCCTCGACGATTTTGTCCTGGGGCATGAGCCGCAGGTCCTGACGTCTTTCCCGGTCCACCCGAATGGCTGCCACTCGAAACCCTCCTTTGAGCCAGCCAACAGCACCGTAAGAAAATAGAGGAAGGGGGGCACGATCCATCTCCTCCGCATAGGCACTCACAAGAGAGATGGTGTAGCCTGGGGCGTTAAAGGCCGCTACGGGATAGACCGGCTCGCCCGGAGCATAGGGATTACTAGTGAGGACTTCGAATTTTCCGGTAGCTATGTCGTAAACAATGGGCCTTCGATCGGGCAGGAACAGGTGTTCGCCTCCAAAGGGCATGTTAATGGTGTCCCTTCCCAAGAGGGGGACCAATTCGGGGCCGGCCATACCCACTGCCGCGTAGTCATCGAGATCAAAGAATTCCCCCTCCCTGTCTGCTACAAGGGCCTTTACGAATTGTCTCCGTTGCCTGGGCATAAAACGATCCTTGCATCCTTGGCCTTGCTTCCTTCACAGCAAAAAAACCGGGCGCTCAAAGACCCCTTTCGGAGTTTTGATGGTGTGGCAAATGCTTCGGCGGCGTAAAGAAGGACTAAGGGCCATGGTTGGTGATTGACACTGGTTTCACCAGTTGCTATGAAAAGACGACCAATCAACGTCAATCGGTGTCCATGAAAAGCGAAATTGAAGCGTTTAGGGAGTTTATTCGAAAGAAAGGCCTTCGAAATACCCCTGAGAGAGAGACCATCATCAAGGAGATCTTCGCCACACACGATCACTTTGATGTAGATGCGCTTTATTCGCGGCTGAGAAGGAAAAAGAAAAAGATTTCAAAGCCTTCTATCTACCGCCTTATCCCCTATCTCCTGGAATCAGGCCTCATTCAAGAGGCTTATTTTGAAGACGGTCACCTTCATTACGAACCCATCTACGGCCACGAACATCATTGTCATCTTCGGTGCACCAAGTGCGGCAAAACGATAGAATTTCAGGCAAAGGCTTTAACGCAGGTGGAAAAGGAACTCGCTGAAAGGCACGATTTTACCGTTCAGGGCCACAAGTTAGAAGTGTTCGGCTACTGCCCGAAGTGCAAGGGCCACACATAGAGGTAGGTGACCCTACTTCAGAACGCCTGCAAGACGATCGGCAATTGCCTTCATGTTCTTCAGATAATCTCTGGCCAACGGATCAATGTGGACCACCTTGCCTCCAATGGCACGGGCCACGGTTTCAGCGCTGGTCTTACTGAATTGCTTCTGCACAAATATGATGCCGATGCCCTCTTCCTTCGCCTCTTCGATAATGCGAATCAGGTCCTTGGCCGTTGGCTCTTTGCCTTCGATTTCGATCGGGGTCTGCTCCAGCCCGTAGTCACGGGCAAGATACCCCCATGCCGGATGAAAGACCATGAATTTACGACTCTTTGCCTTTTTCAGGGACTGTGCGATTTCCCTGTCCAGTTTGTCAAGATCACGGTCGAAGGCTTTGAGATTCTCCAGGTAGTAGGCCCTATGAGCAGGATCTTCCGTTGCCAGGGCTTCATAGATAGTTTCGGCCTGTATCTTGACCAGTCTCAAGCTCAACCAGATGTGGGGATCTTTCAGGCCTTGGCCGTGGGGACGGTGGGGACCGTGGTCATGATGGGTTTTCATAGGCAGAAGCTCGATGCCGCGACGCGTGTCAACAACCTTCATGTTCGGGTTGATTTTGCTTATCCGCTCCATCCAGACCTTTTCAAAATCTACGCCAATGCGAAAATAGAGCTTGGCCTGACTGAGCTCGTACATCTGTTTGGGCCCCGGTTCGTACGTGTGAGGACTCTGACCAGGCCCAACCATAACCGAGACGTCCACACGGTCTCCGTCGACGCGTTCTGCGAAATAGGCTTGGGGAAGAATGCTGACAAACACCTTCATCTTTTCCTGCAAAGGCCCCGACATTTCCGCGGACAATGGGGACCCAAGGGCAAGGAGCAAGCCGGCCAACACCAGGATAAGGCCAGCCCCAGCCATGCCCACAGAATGCCCTTTCCTTTGTGCTGGCACCCTACCTGTCAAGGATATCCGTTTCATTTGTGTCACTCATTTTTGTATGGGAAGAAGGCCTGGAAAGGGGCCGTTGGCACAGGATGGAAGCCCCGTAGCGCTTCCAAGGTAGCCCGGGCGATTATGCCAATCCAATGATCTTGCCGCCTTGATAGATCAAAAGGGCAACGCCCCAGGCCAGAGCGGTGCTGTAACCGATGCTGAAGAAGGTCCACTTCCAGGAATTCGTTTCCCGTCTGATAACTGCCACCGTGGCGAGGCAGGGGACATAGATGAGCACAAAGGCCATCATGGCATAGGCAGAAAGGGCCGTCATCCCAGATTTTCTAAGGGCTCCTTTCAAAGCCTCATTTCGCTCGGCTTCATCGGCCCCGACGGCATAGAGAACCCCCATGGTGCTCACCACAATCTCCTTGGCAACAAAACCGGAGATGACTGCCACGCTGCCGCGCCAGTCCATGCCGATAGGAGCAAAGATCGGGGCGAACGCTTTTCCCAGATAGCCCATGTAGGATTTCTCCACCTTTTCTCTGGCCCTGTCAGCTTCCACGGCAGAGACGGCTTTATTCCGCTCCCGCATGAGCGCTTCACTGCCATCGCCTTGTAGTTGGACTATCTGAGTCTCATACCTAGCATTGAGAGCTGCTATCTCCCCTTCGTAGTCTCTTGAGTATTCAACGTCCTGCGGGAAGGCACTCAAGAACCACACAACAACGGACCCGATTAGGATCACGCCTCCCATTTTCTTAAGAAAAATCTTGCCGCGATCCCACATATGTATAAGCAGTCCTTTGAACATAGGTGCCCGATATGGCGGAAGTTCCATGACAAAGGGAGCCACCTCACCCCTTAAGACGGTCGATCGAAATAGACGCCCCACGAGAATCGCCAGCACGATGCCCAAGGCGTAGATGGAAAAGATGGCATTGCCGGCCTTCGCTCCAAAAAAAGTGCCGGCCAGAAGAATATACACGGGTAACCTGGCAGAGCACGACATAAGGGGATTGATCAGAATCGTCAATATGCGATCTTTTTCACTCTCCAAGGTTCTGGTGGCCATGATGGCCGGGGCATTGCAGCCGAAACCCATGAGCAAGGGAATGAAGGACTTGCCATGAAGCCCGATGAGGTGCATGACCTTGTCCATTAAGAAGGCGGCCCGAGCCATGTAGCCCGTGTCCTCAAACAGGGCGATGCAGAAGAAAAGGATCAGGATGTTGGGCAAGAATATGATGACACTTCCCACGCCGGCAATGATGCCATCTGCGATCAGATCGCGGAAAAGGCCTTGTGGCAGGCACCCTCCTATGGCTCCGCCCAGCCAGCCCACGCCGGAGTCTATCCAGCCCATGGGATAGGCCCCCAGTGTAAAGGTGATCTGGAACATGGCCCAAATGAAAAAAACAAAGATAGGAAGCCCCAGCAGTCGGTTGGTTAGTATCTGGTCTACTTGCCGGGAGATGTCTATCCGTCTTCCCGATACGGTTTTTAATGCCTCTTTCACGATGCCGGCGATAAAACCATACCGGTGGTCCGTCATGACAATCTCGGGTTCCTCATCAAAGAATTGGCGAAGGCTATCGCGTTTCTGCTCCGCCTCACAGAGGATGGCCTCTCCTTCTGGGCTGGCCGCGTGAAGGATCCTTTCTTGCACGATCTTGTCCTTTTCAAGGAGCTTCACGGCAATCCAGCGGCTATTGTGATGAAGCCTCTCGCCCATCTTGTCCTTTATGAATGTGGACAACTCACCGATGGCCTTTTCAATATCTTTGCCGTAGTAGACGCGGCGGGTGCGAGGAAGCTCTATATCCATTTCTGCCACGGCGATGATGGCCTTGAGGAGTTGCTCTGTGCCTTCGTTCTTATTGCCGACCGTGAAGACCACCGGTACGTCAAGCAGTTCAGACAACTTCTCGCCGTCGATCTTGACCCCGCGCTGGCGCGCCACGTCGGCCATGTTCAGGACATAGATGACCTTTGTGTCAAGTTCCCGAAGCTGTGTGGCCAGGTAAAGATTGCGCTCCAAGTTTGATGCATCAATGATGTCAACGACTACATCAGGCTTTTCATCCAAAATGAAGTCGCGGGCCACAATTTCTTCAATGGAGTAGGCGGTAAGGCTGTATGTGCCAGGAAGATCTACAATGGTGAGCTCATAACCGTTAGTGCTGAGATGGCCTTCTTTTTTTTATACGGTGACTCCAGGCCAATTTCCTACCTTCTGGCGGGTACCTGTTAGGTTGTTAAATATCGTGCTCTTGCCCGAGTTGGGATTCCCGGCAAGGGCCACTGTAATGGAGTGGAGGGCCATCTGTTATGTCGCTCCAAGCCTTACGTTTTCGACTTGAACCCAGGCGGCTTCATTCACCCGAAGAGAGACATGGTAGCCTTTCAAGATGAGTTCAATAGGGTCTTTTAAGGGGGCGTATTTTTCAACATATACCTCTGTGCCGCGCAAAAAACCCATCTCAAGGAGTCGCCTGCGAAAAGAGCCTTCACCCCTGACCCGCACCACTGTGGCTACCTGACCTTCCTGCAATTCACTCAGATTCACGGCAAGTCCCTTCGGTTTCCATTTGGTTTGACCATGATCTTTCTGGCGATACCGCGTCCCATGGCCAACCTCGTGGCATTTACGGCCACCACAACTTGTCCCTCACCCCTGTTGGTAATGACTTCTACCTCATCTCCGCTCCGCAGCCCCATGGTAGCCAAGCGCAGTTGTGCGCCAGGGCCTCCCATGAACTCCTCTATAATGCCCCGCTCCCCTTCTTGGGCATATGACAGCGGCATCAAGTGCACGCGTTCCTTCACACAGTCTGCGCAAAGCCCATAGATTTCCATCCTGTGCTGGAGCATGTGGAAGCCATGGGTGGCCGCTATTTCCACTTGCAAGTGTTCCATCTGCTGGTTTTTGAACTCAACGATCTTTTGGCACTTGGTACATATGAGGTGATCGTGGTGTAACCCAAGGTGACGATGCTCGTAAAGGGTGGGCTGACCTTCGAATTTTTCCTTTGAGGCGAATCCATACCTGCACATTAGGTTCAGTGTCTTTTTGACAAAATCAGGCTCAAAATGAAGGCCCTTTTTTTCCAAGAGGGCCACGAGGTCTTTAAAGCGTAGATGCTCCTCTTGTCCAAGAAAGGCCCCCAGTATGGCCATTCGATCCTGAATTCGGTCTATCCCCTCATTCTCGAAAAGACGTTTAAATTGTCTCTTTTCCTGCTGATGAATCGGGTCCATAGAGCAGGCTCCTTATTGCAACTAATTTTCAACAATGGTAATGCACGACAACGAGCTTGTCAATCCCTGCTTTGGGGCGTGCTGGTGACTTGATGTATGGTTGCCTAACTTTTGGAGTAACCGGGGAACTCTACCGAGGTGCAGGTCCCGGAGGCACATTGCCTGGATTCGACCGTTGGGCGTCGTGCTTCGCCTCCACTAGAACCTACCGAATAGGTGGTGGTGCTCATGACACGTTCAAAGTCAGAGGATTGACAGTGGGGACACTTCATTTCAAATTCGTCCTCGTCCTTGACCTTGAGGAGTTCGAAGACTTCGTTACACTTCAAACAGCGAAATTCATATATGGGCATGGTACTTCTCCTTTCTCTATGGTCAGTATAGACAGTCTCGTAAAAAGTCTTTTGCGAACGACATTGAGTCCGCCCATCTCTTCTCAAGCCCACAGGCGCAAAAGTTCAAGGAGTGAGAAAATCTGACTTTTTCCGAAACCATCAATATAACAAAACCCAAAGATGGAGGCAATCATTAAATCCCCGTGCGAGGGCTTATGCGTGGCCCATGATTCGGGCTTGTGCGAAAGGCTTGTCCTTGACCGCCCAAAAGGATTATCCTATTTTCTTAGAAAGAGCATAAGAAAAGCTGACGCTCAGAAGTGGCAGCAAACCCCTTTGGCAGACAGGGAGGATGGCTGAACTCAGACATAGAGCCATCTAAACCAATAGCACGGGCTACTTGAAGGGGCTACATGCCGAAGAGATGCACGCCGCCCAATCGCCAATGCTTGGTCAGCGGCGGTTTGATCCACAACTTATTAACATCACTGTAAAAGAATAGAATATGAGCGATACAAATTGGTGCGTGATCAGCGGCGCGCCGTCTTCAGGAAAAACGACGCTGGTGGAGGAACTGGAACGGCGCGGCCACCGGGTGATTCATGAAGTGGCCAGGGCCATCATTGAAAGGGAGATGGAGCATGGCCGGACACTGGAAGAGATTCGATCAGACAAAGAGTCCTTTGAAAACCTGGTCCTGAACACCAAGATTGCCATAGAGGCAGAGCTCCCAAGGGATGAGGTCATTTTTTTTGACAGGGCTGTGCCAGACAGCATTGCATATTTCGACATTGCAGGCTTGAACGCTGAGGAGGCTGTGGCAAAAAGCCCTCGAAATCGATACAAGAAGGTTTTCCTGCTGGATAGACTTCCCTATCTGAAAGACGATTCGAGAATAGAAGACCAGGAGGAGGCCGCAATTTTGGATCAAAGCTTGGAGGCAAGCTACTCGGGGCTCGGCTATGAGGTAATAAGGATTGGAGTTATGCCCGTCAAAGAGAGACTAAGGCGCGTCATAGGGGAAGTAGAAAAGGAGGTGCCTCTATGGAGAGGAAGGTGGGGAATTCAGCGGTAGAGGTGAGCCAGTCCGACCTGACCGAGATGGACACAGACGCCATCGTCAATGCGGCCAACGCACAGCTGATCTTGGGCGCTGGTGTGGCAGGGGCCATCAAGGCAAAGGGCGGTGACAGGATCCAGGAAGAATGCAATGTCATCGGGGGAACCTTTGTGGGCGGGGCCGTGATAACCACAGGGGGAAATCTAAGAGCCCGCCACGTCATCCATGCAGTAGGGCCTCGGATGGGTGAAGGCGAGGAAGATGAAAAGCTAAGAAATGCCACGCTCAACAGCTTGAAGGTAGCCGATGAAAACAATCTTGCCAGCATGAGCTTTCCGGCCATCAGCACCGGTATCTTTGGATTTCCCAAGGACCGGTGCGCTGAGATCATGCTTGGTACTGTCATCGATTATCTGAAAAAGGGAGAAACGGGGCTTCAAAGAGTTGTGTTCTGCCTTCACGGAGCGTCCAGTTTCGAAATCTTCTCTGAGACATTACAGAAACTTAAAGCCTGACGGTTTCGTAAAGAGTCTTTTTCGAAGGACATTGAGTACGCCGTGGCGGAGGATAAGAGCACTTGGGGTGTTCAGCGTTAAGAAATGCTAACTGTTTGAGGCCATTAGCCCGAATTTTAGCATTTTAGCCAAACATTAAAAGTGCGCCCATCTCTTTTCAAGCCCACAGGCGCAAAGGCTCACGGAGAGAGTAAAAAACACTTTTTGCGAATCCATCAAGCCTAAGGTGTGATGGTCAGCCGGTACCGCCGTGAACCAGGAATCATCTGAGGGGGCGGGTCATAGGATAGGAAGTATGATAGCCCATGCCCCCTTCGGTGACGAGGCCCCGTTGGCAGGCTGTTTCGTCACTGCACTGCACTTTTCACGGTAGCGGGAATCCTAACAGCCGGTACAACAACGTTGGCATTGGCCCTCTGCTCCCAGTCGGTGACATCTTCTCTCTGGAGAAAGAGCGTAGCATTGCCATGACAGTTGTTGCAGTTTTTGTTCTGTGGCGTTACCCGGGCAACAGTGTGGGGTGTGTCCAACTTCCAGGTAGGGAGTCTATCAAAATTGGTTAGCCCATCCTTCACATAGAAATCAAAAAGGCCCGGATCTGCCGGTGCATGACGCAAGACCACATAGTCGTAGGGTCTGTCTTCACTCTTAACGGGATTAAGCCCTATCTTAAAGAGCATCCTGGTTTCGCTGGACTTGTAATAGGGACGCCCTTGTTTGTCTGTTCCAACGTGGCACCGGAAGCAATTTTTGTAGGCATTGTCATGGCAGACCTGACACGCTACCTTGTCCCTGTGAATCTTGTGTGACCCTGTGCTGGGGTTTTCCGACACAACGTCCCAGTGGCAGCTTTCGCATCGGGGCCTCTCGGGTAGGTCGAATCGACTGGCAACACCCCTGGCATCGGCATGCATCTCCATGCCGGTGTGGCAGTCCATACACGTCATGTTTGCTTTGCCATAATGAACGTCTGCTGGATACCCATGGTTTCCCCCAGTATACTCCTTGTACGTACGACCGCTGTGGCAGCCCGCGCAGGCAGTGTCCATGGGTGGGCTTTTCTGAAAAACATGTCCGGCCAGCAATCCCCCTTGTGCATATGCTGGACGGCTGACATGACACTGCCCGCAGCTTGCGTGACAGACACTGCAATGCCTATCTCTGGCCGAAGACACCTTGTCAATGATTCCCTGGTCCTTCTTGTTGGCCCGAGTCCTGATAGTATTCTTGAAAGGAGCCAGGGTGTAGTGAAGGCTCTTTGGGGCTGCTGACGCGATACCCTCGTGACATGCTCCGCAGGCCTTGTCGGCATCTGGAAAGGTGGGATCTCTTACAATCCCATCATGGGCGGCCTGCCAACTAGACTCTAGGGGGTTGCCCTGATGGCACTTCTGGCAAGGTATTTTCCCGTGGCCGGTTTTTAGGAAGGAGGGGTTCACATACGTCCTTTCATGCGGCTCGGACCAAGCCACAGGCTCGGCTCAACATTCGCCCGTGGATTCTGGTGACGGGCCGGGCTTTGGCCTTACCTTTTCTATCTTCGCGGCCAAGGTGACCAGCCTTTTGGCATTGGTGTGGCAATCGACACATTGACTTCGAGCCCCTTGTTTGGCCACGGCACCGGGTGACACGACACAGGCCGGCAGGGCCAAGGAGAGGGCAAGCAGTCCCCTCCAAATAAGAGATGGCCCCAACCTCAACCTATTTATCCTTTTCCATTTCAGAGAGTCTGTCTCGAGCATCTCTGGCATATTCGCTATCGGGATACTTGGCCACAATCTCTTGGTACAACTTCTTGGCGTGGTCGTCGTTGTTCTGCAACTCTTCCAGCCGAGCGGTATCAAAGAGCTCTTCAGCCCGATTTCCCGAACAGCCTGAAAGGGCGATGACGGCTACAACAAGCAGGAAAAGACATCGTTTCATAGGGCCTCCTTATTTGGTGGTTTCGCAGAAAGTCTTTTGCAAACAATTGAGTCCGCCGTGGCGGAGGAGAAAAGCACTTGGGATGTTCGGCTTGATCTGATGTGTCCTTTATCATAGAATTGTGAAGGATATCAAATCTCCTTTTCTTCTGTGGCTGTGGGTTCTGGGTTTGTCAAGTCTTAGATTGGTCCCCCAGATAGATCTTGAAGGTTAAGATATTTTCTGCCATACTATGAAATAATCATCAATGATACCAAAGTATTGAAGTAAGTGTACGTCATGGACCAGAGGCGCCGCCGAAGCCCTCTTTTGCTAGATTCAGTAGTCACCAACGTGGTTGACGAAACGTAACAGACCAACATTCTAGGAACATGACCGCCTGGAGCGAGTAGGGGTATGCCGACAGAGGAGGACTACAAGACAGCTCGTGCACTGGCATTTGACAAATTGGCAGACCTCAATCTGGAGGGGTGCTGCAAGAGGGCGAGCCTATCACTTGAAACAGTCTCACCCGGCAATAAGCGTGTCTCGATTCCGTATCTGGGGAAGACATACCATTTGAGTGTGTCGGCTCAGGAGATCTCCTTTGATGAAGGTGAAGAGACCCCCAAGATACCTGATCAGGTCCTCCTACTTCACTATCTGATCACGGCCACCGGCACTGCAGTGGCAGACGAATGGATTACTTTTCGCGAGGTCCCGGCGGGCTCGTTCTACTACCCATCCTTTGTAAAACGGGCTGTTGACCCCCTCGTAAGATCCTTTGGAAAGAGGCCGGAGCTCTTGGAAAGGACAGCCGGCAGGATAGGCCAATTGGTGACCCTTCCGGGAGACAAGGGAGCAAAGATCTTAGCCCTTCCACGGGTGCCTGTAGTCCTTGCCCTGTGGAGGGGCGACGACGAGTTCCCGCCCGAGGGGAATGTGTATTTTGACGCCTCTGTTTCTTCCTATCTTTCCACAGAGGACATCGCCTACCTGGCTGGCGCAACGGTATATAAGGTCATCAGCATGGCACGTGACGTGACGGGATCGTGACCGTCTGTGGAGTGTCAGAGTAATGGAATGGCGAGACGATGCCCTCCAGGAGGCTGGCGCAGGCTGCATGGCGCAAGGCCTAAGGGGAGAGAAGTTGGTTTCCCCCGTTGAATGGAGCATCTCAGATTTACGCCTCACGGCTTGAAAAGAGGCGCGCCCTTGTCAACCGGATGAAATAAGAACGTGCCAAGGTTTCTAGGAAACGGCAAGGCTCTGGTTTGGGCCTTCTCTGTGCAATTGAAGCCTCGGGGTGGGCCAATCCGCTTCTCTTCGGCCTCCAATGTCCTTAGTAGCTCATTTCCCCATCCCTCTGTTGCCAAATCCGGGGGGTACAAGTCTTGACACACCTACTGTTAGTCCTGGAAACGAGAGGTGCGCCTCTCTTGAAGCCGCCGGGCGCAAACTTGAGGGAGCATGATGGAGTCGACACAGGAAGCTCTGAACGGGCACGGGCCGGGTAACATGTCATGAAGATTACTATACTCGGCTCAGGAACCTGTGTGCCCTCCTTGAAACGGAGCAGCTGTTCGGTATTGATCCAGATCGAAAAAACGTGGCTGCTTTTCGACTCCGGCGCGGGGACCATGGGAAGGCTCCTTGAGGCCGGGGGCACCATTGACAGAATTTCGTATCTCTTCTATAGCCACCTTCATCCAGACCACACTGGCGAACTGGTCCCCTTCTTGTTTTCAACGAAGTACCCGGAGACCTACAGACGACGCACACCCTTTACCGTTGTCGCCGCTAAGGGATTTTTGGACTTTTATGAAAAGCTGAAGTTGGCTTACGGAGAATGGATTGAACTGTCACCAGGCCTCATGCGCATCTTGGAACTTGACAACAAGGTCGGCGACCATCTCGATTGCGGCCTTTTTGACGTAGACAGCCAGCCCATGAACCATACGGAAAAAAGCCTGGCCTATCGAATTACTACACCCAACGGCCGCTCTGTTGTTTACTCAGGGGACACAGATGTATGTGAAAACCTGGTGACCCTGGCCAGGGATGCAGATCTGCTGATTTGCGAATCTGCCCTGCCCGATGAGATGAAGGTGCCCGGGCACCTCACGCCCTCTCTGGCCGGCCAGATTGCCACCGATGCCGGCGTCAAGAAACTTGTACTAACACACTTCTATCCCGAGTGCGACATCGTGGATGTGTCTGCACAATGTCGAAAGACCTATCAGGGAGACCTCGTCCTGGCAGAAGATCTGCTGGAAATCCACCTACCTTAGTGTCTCTTTCTGGGATGGTGGAAACCCTTCACCTCAAGTTTCGCACCCTTATCAACTGTTTGAAATAACGAACAAAAGTGTGCTCAGGTTTCTAGAAAAGGTCAGATGCCTGGTTTAGGGCTTTTTGATGCAGTGGGAGCCTCGGGAGTGGGAGATCCGCTTCTCTTCGGCCTTCAATGCCTTTCGTAGCTATTGGGAGATGGTGGGTGGCAATGGCTGTAGGCCTTCGTTCAGCGAATTTCTCACTCCCTCTGTTGCACATCCTGGGGGGATACAAGTCTTGACAGACCTACTATTAGTGGAAACGAGGGGTGCGAAACTTGACCCTTCACCTTCAGATGAAGCGAATTCTCAGTTGTCCCGAAACAACCGCTTAGGGACACTTTCATCCGGGCCCCTATCAAATGCGGGGTAAACTGCTGCCGGGCACGTAGTGCCTCCTTTCAAGCCGTCAGGCGCAACCGTTAGCGCTATTCAAGGGCTCGAACCTCGGCTCGAACCTCAGATTTCTGAATGCCGGATCCGTCATTCGGGACCGCCATGACGGAAATTGTAAAGCCATCGTGGGGACTGCACCAGGGGGGACTTGGTCCTTTTACAAGGAGATGATCAAAAGAAAAAGGTGGTGTTACAGGAGAGGGCAATGAGAAGATGTCCCCCCCGCCCTGGGGGCGGGGGGACTGGGGTGGGGTTAATGGTCACAAACGTTTTCTCCAGTAACCAGTGCGTTCGAGAGGTATTGCTGTACCAGTTCCTCGGGTACCAGATTGGGCGCCCCTGTCATCACTTGAATGTCGTTTTCGCCAAAAAGGCTCAGCGCCCTTTGTCCCATGCCTCCTGCAATAATCACGCTCACCCCCTGTTCGTGGAGCCATTTGGGGAGTACGCCAGGCTCGTGAGGTGGGGGCGTTAACATCTCTTTATTTGTTATCTCCTGGTTTTCCACATGAACAATGGCAAATTCTGCCGCATGGCCAAAATGGGCTGTGAGTTTGCCTTCAGCGACAGGGATTGCGATTTTCATAAGGCCATCCTCCTTTTCTCCTTTTTTCTCCTTTGGTTTCTTTGGGGCGGGTTCAGACGCAACGGCTCCTGTCTGGTTGTTTTCTACAATTCTTTCAACGACTTCATTAAACGCTTGCGTGGCCTCGGCGTCTGGATACTTTCCAATATACGACTCCCCGGCGTCCCCGCACTCCACGAGCTTAGGATCAAAGGGGATCCGACCCAAGAAAGGGACATTCATGGCTAAGGCCGTCTTAAAGCCGCCGCCTGTCCCGAAAAGATCTACGGATTTGCCGCAATGGGGGCACGAGAATCCGCTCATATTTTCTATCAGTCCCAGGATGGGCATCTTGACGGTCCTGCAAAAACTGATCGATTTTCTGATGTCGGCCAAAGAAATCTCCTGAGGAGTGGTGACAATAATGGCCTTGGCACCGGGGATGGTTTGAGCGATAGAGAGCGGTTCATCCCCCGTGCCGGGCGGCGAGTCGATGATGAGATAGTCGAGCCTTTCCCAGTGCACGTCAGAGATGAATTGCCGGATGACATGCATCTTCAAGGGACCCCTCCAAATCACGGCTTCGTCCTGATCCTGGGCAAGGGACTCTATGGAGACCACTTTCAGGTTGTCGGAGTATGCCTTTGGTACCATTCGGTTATCAGCGCTGATGCCGAGAAGGCCCTTGAGCCCCAGCATTCTCGGTATGTCAGGGCCATGGAGATCAACGTCCATCAGACCCACCTTGGCTCCCTGTTTTGACAGGGCCACAGCCAGGTTGGCGGAGACACTGCTTTTCCCAACGCCACCTTTTCCACTCATCACCAGTAATTTGTGCTTAATGAGACTGAGGGATTCTTGAATGGCCAGGTCTTGTGGGTCCACCTCCTTACCGTGCTCACATGAACCGTAACCGCACTTCTTTTCGTCACTCATA